>SDGW01000385.1_pt1 | contig 19271 bp, 24 predicted proteins | sample 2873831 | NCBI WGS metagenome assembly SDGW01 (sample SAMN08132700, study PRJNA421101) | hypersaline lake metagenome | isolation source: celular fraction 0.22 microns magnesium sulfate-rich crust from ephemeral... | place: Spain: Penahueca Lagoon, Toledo | collected 2011-07
AAATAAAAAGCCCCTTCCCAAAAGAGAAGAGGCTTTCCATTATTTATTAACCTTTTTTAATATAGAACGTAAATACGCCATCTGCTTCAGAGGAATCTAAAAGCTCATGACCAGTTGATTCAGTCCATGCTGTTAGGTCTGCTTTAGCACCTGCGTCAGTTGCTTGAACTTCTAGGATTTCTCCGCTTTCGATTTCTCCCATTGCTTTCTTTGTTTTCACAATTGGCATTGGGCATGCTAGGCCTTTTGCGTCTAATACTTTTGCTGCGTTCATTGTTCATCTCTCCCTTTTATAATTTAGTTAACTGCGCAACGGTTAGGACCGATTTCCATTTCACGTTGCTTTTCATCTTCTGGGTTGATTTTACCCATGTTCACCTGACGAATTTCTTCGTAGCTATTTGGCTGTGGTGGTAGGTTTTCCGTAACCATCTTACGGAACTCTTGCTCATCATCTACATTTAAACCAGAGTTATCTTGGTAAAGGTCACCAAGTTTTTTCGCAACGACTCCTGAATCAGCCATCTCGCTCATTTTGCTAAAGTGTGCTGGTAGTACAAGAAGATCGTTTGAAAGTTCTTTATAACGGCTGTAAAGTGTATTTCTTAGGTCGCCAACCCAGTCCTCAGCTTTACCAGCTAGGTCAGGGCGTCCGATTGATTCAACAAATAGAATATCACCTGTTAGAAGGTATTGATCATCAATAATGAAAGAAGTTGAACCAATTGTGTGACCTGGTGAATAGATGGCTTGCACTTTAATTTTCGTATTACCTACTTCGATCTCAGTACCATCTTCAAGACCATTGTAATCAAACTCTACTTCAGTAGCGTCTTTTGGAGGAAGCCAGTATGAAGCACCTGTTTCCTCAGCAATGTTACGACCGCCTGAGATGTGATCTGCGTGAAGGTGCGTATCTGCAACATGTTTGATTGTTAGGGATTTATCTTCAGCAAAATCAAGGTATGGCTGAATCATACGGTTTGAGTCAATAATCATTGCTTCACCTTGACTTTCAACAAGGTAAGATAGGCAACCTTTACCTAGACGTACAAACTGATAAAGCTCCCCGCCATCAGAAAGATCCCCAACTTTTACCGGCTCAAGGTATTCACTCCAAGCCTTCATTCCACCTTCAAGGTAGGAAACCTCTTTAATTCCTGCTTCATCAAGCATGTCTGCTACCATTATAGAAGAACCTTCTTTTGCACAAACGACTAGTACGTCTTCATTTGGTAGTTCTTCAACAATTTCTTCAACACCATCTAATAGGTCAAAGTACGGTTTATTAATAACGTGAATCGAATTACCTTCAATTTTCCAATCTTTAAATTCACTTTCATTACGAACATCAAGAATGAAAAGCTCTTCTTGATTCATGACTTTTTTCGCTACTTGCGCTGCTGTCATTGGTTTAATCATAATCCAATTACCCCCTATTGTTTACTGTTCTTGTTTAGTTTCTCCGCTCCACTCTTTCATTCCAGGAATGACGTTATAAGCATTGTGTCCCTGATTAGCTAGTTTTTGAGAAGCTAGATCACTTCTGCTACCTGTACGGCAAACGACATATACTTCTTGGTCTTGATTTAATTCAGATAAGCGTTCATCAAGCTCACCAAGTGGAATATTGATCGCACCTGGGATATGACCAAATGCATACTCTGCAGGTTCTCTTACGTCTAGAACCGTTACATCTTCAGAAAGTTTATTTTGTAATTCTTCATTTGATATGGTTTGATCATGTTTCTTTTCTTCTTGATCCTCATCTTCTTTACCCTTACGAAGGTAATGCTTTAGGACTTCTCCTTCTTCTACAGTACCTAAATACTGATGACCAGCATTCTCAGCCCAAGCTTGAATATCAGCTTTAGATCCCTGGTCAGTTGCAAGAATCTCTAGGACAGTTCCTGCTTCTAATCCTGTAATTGCTTTTTTCGTTTTAACTATAGGCATAGGACAAGCTAAGCCTTTTGCATCAAGTGTTTCATTTGCTTTCATCGTGATTCCTCCCTATCAGTAGGTTACTCTGTTTTACCTTCCCAGCTAAGCATGCCGCCTTCCATGTTGATGACATTGTAGCCATGCTCTTGTAGGAATTGCGTTGCTTTTCCACTTCGGCCACCAGAACGGCAAACCATAATATATTCTTTATCTTGATCAAGTTCATCCTTACGATCTTCAACAGACCCTAGAGGAATGTGTTTAGCTCCAGGAATTTTTCCTTCTGCTACTTCTTCATCTTCACGTACATCAACTAAGTTTAAGTCTTTACCTTCTTCTTCTAGCTTTTTACGAACTTCTTCTGCTGTCATAGTTTTCATGAAAAATTCCTCCTTCTATTTTTTCCAAGCATTCATGCCACCTTGCACATTTGTAACTTCAAAACCGTTCTTCTTTAATGTGCGAGCGGCTGCAAGGCTTCTTGCACCACTCTGGCAAATAACGACTACTTCCTTATTTTGATCCAATTCACTTAAATCTTGCTTTAGTTTTTGTAATGGATAATTTTTAAACCCTTTAATATGGCGAGATTGAAACTCACCAGGAGTTCTTACATCAATCCATTGCTTTTTGTTTTTATTTTGTTTTAGATCTTCATCTAGCTGTTCTGTAGTCACTTGTTTAACACCCTTTGGAGGGCGAATGGTTCGAACGAATAGAAAAACAGCTACTAAAATTAATGCAATTGTAATGAGGCTTTCCATTTGCAACATTCCCTTGAAATATTTTTACCTTAACCCCTATGGGTATATGTTAACAAAAAAATTAAATTAGTCAAGGGGGAAGGGGGGTATTTTTAACCCCACCTATTATTTCGTTGCTCGTATATAGTACACTTCGTCGTTTAAGTGCCCTACCTCTACATCGAATCCTGCTCTCGCAACTTGTTCAGCCATATGGTTAGCTGAAATGCGATGGTTTAATGGTGGACCTTGATCAGCTTCAACTCTTTCCCAATCTAGAATGAGTAAAGTACCATCCTCTGTTAGGATTCGGTGTGTTTCTAATAATGATTGATGCAAGTCAGGTACCTCATGTAGTACGAAGGCAGCGACTGCTCGTTCATAAGCTCCATCAGGTAAGTTCAATGACTCTAAACTGCTTTGCATACGATCAATATTTGTTAGTTTTTCATCAACTGCTCTGGCTTCTAAGAGCTCAAGCATTTCAAATTGTAAATCGATCGCTGTAACACGGTCTGAAGTTTCCTTTGCAATTGGTATAGTTAAATATCCATTACCTGCACCTAAATCAGCTACTTTTTCCTTTCCATCTAATTGCAACAATTCAAATACCTCTTCAACTGGAACGGTTTCTTGTCGTTTAGGGTCCAAAAGTTTTTCTGCTTTTTCATAATTGAATACTTTATCTTCAGACATCCATGATCTCCTTTCTAAAAGGATCCTCTTTATGAGGACTACCTATAACCCTTTTACCAAGGATACGTATTTATTAAACATTAGAATGTAAGAGAAACATCCGCATCTTTCGCAAATCCAAGATAAGTTGCAGCTCCGCCTACTTCTGTTCCTTCAACAAAATCTTCTTTTTTAAGGTTCATTACATCCATCGTCATTTGGCAAGCAATGAATTTAACTCCTAAATCATTAGCTGTTTCTACAAGCTCTGGAATAGATGGAACATTTGCTTGATCAAAACCTTCCTGGTAATGTTCTTTTCCTTCAGGAAGTGGTAAATTTTTGTGGCCTTCTTTATGGATCATGTTTAATCCTTCAAATGTGAAGAATACTTCTACTTCTGCATCAGATGCTGCAGCAGCTGTTGCAATGTTTAGTACTTTATAAGCGTCAAATGCGCCTCCGTTTGATGCGATAATTGCTACTTTCATGTTTATATCCTCCTTCATGTTTAAAAAAGTCTTTTTAATACCCTGGTACGTATAATAATATACCCCCTTAAGTATGTCAACCATTTTTAAATGTACCCTGTAAATTAAGGTAGTAAACCACTATCTTTTAATATTCCCGAAGATTTACGAAGCATGATGAGATTTAAAAAAAGATCCTGCCTCTTTAGGAGACAAGACCTTTTACACCCTATGACTAACCTTTTTCAGAATCGATTCGTTTTCGTATTTCATACAGATGTTTATTAGATTGCTTTACTTCAGATACTAAGTCTTCAATATTTCTCGCCATTTTAAAAAACGTAACGATCACAACAATAATTAATACAAGAAGCGCAATTTGATAAAGGACTCCCAAAAAAGGAATTATACCCATTGCGTATCCCCCCCTTAACAAAATCACCAAGTTCCTTTATGGATCTCTTTAACTTGAATCCGAGCAGCACGATTAGTTCCATACTTTTCTTTTAAATCGAGGAACTTGGTTTCCCGTTGCAGTTTTAGATAGCTTTTATAGCGTTCTTCTGTTAAATCTCCATGCTCAATAGCTTGTTTAATTGCACATCCAGGCTCTTGATCGTGGGCACAATCCCTAAATTTACATTGAGTAGCCAAAGCCTCTATGTCCTGAAATGTTTGGTCAACAGCGTCATCCCCTGACCACAACTGAAGCTCTCTCATACCAGGAGTATCAATAACAATTCCCCCATCGGGTACAAGAAAGAGTTCTCGATGTGTTGTCGTATGACGACCTTTGTCATCCCCAGACCGTATATCATGTGTTTTTTGTACCTTGTTACCTATCAATTGATTCATTAATGTTGATTTCCCAACCCCTGATGAACCAATAAGAGAAACAGTCCGTCCTTGTTGCATATAGGATTGCAACATATCGATCCCATCCCGGTGTAGGGCATCAACCGCATGGACTGGAACGCCAAAAGCGATTTCTTCAACTGCTTCGATTTTTTCTTCTACGTCATTACATAAATCTTTTTTTGTTAAAATAAAGACAGGTGAAGCACCACTTTCATAGACTTGCATTAGATAACGTTCCATTCTACGAACATTAAAATCTTGATTTAGGGCATTTACAAGAAAAACGGTATCTATATTCGCCGCCATTAATTGTTCCTCTTGTTTTTCCCCTGGAGCACGACGGGAAAGTAAACTTTTACGTTCAAGCACTCCATGAATAATTCCTTTATCCTCGCCAGGCATTCGTTCAAATAATATCCAGTCACCTACACATGGGAAATCCCTAGCATCATTGGCCCGATGATAGAATCTACCGGATACCTGACAGGGATATTCACCATCTGTGGAAAGAACTTTATAAATGCCATTTGCTAACGTGGAAATCCTACCAATAAAATAGGTTTCATTTTGATTTTGATCTTGAAAATATGAGTCGTAACCTAATTGATCTAAACTGTACAAATCATTTCCTCCTTAAATGGGTAGGAAGGTAATTGATTTACAGGATCAATCCCTCCTGAATCGTCTGTTTATATAATGAGGTCTTTCGGTTATCTACAATACTCATAAACACCACGCTCCTTTCATCATTGTGTAAAGTATAGCAAATTTTTCTAACCTTCACGAGTCTAATTTCAATACTTTTGAGTCTTCAACTTGATATTTTACTTCAGATACATTATGCATAATGAACTCTTTTTCTATGATATTCCCAGTCATTTTATCAATGACCTCTCGATAAATATCGTTTGTTCTGTAAATGATCCCTTTTTTCTCAAAAAAATAGTGGTTCTCTTCTACAATATGATAGGAATAAGGCCAATATTGATCACTTGATATACTTCCTTTTAAGTGTTTGTCTGTGAGCGAAACTTGTATTTGAAAAGATTGTTCAGTTGGATTATAAAATTGTAAATCTACATAGTTATAGAAAACTCCAGCCCCACTTCCAAAAGGTAAAACACGTCCTTCATCAGGAAACGGATCGAAACTATGGTGATGTCTCTCTATTATTTGAAGAGGGGTGTGAAGCGCCATCCAATATAAGAGATTGGCTAACTGACAAATCCCTCCCCCAACTCCTTCGATAACCTGTCCATTTGATAAAAGCATGCCTTCTATGTACCCTTTCTTTCTGGAAGTCTTGCCGACAAGCTTCCAAAAAGAAAAGGTCTCCCCTGCTTGAATGACAGTCCCATCGATTGCATCTGAAGCTATGTTTAAATTCGTTACTTTATTTTCCTGGAGCTTTGGATCTGAGTCACCAAGCTTTCGTCGTAGCAAAGATTGATGTTTTTTATTTGTGTAAGGATAGTCTTTGGAGGCTTTCTTTTTTACTGCAAATTTCTTATGACTAAGTAGAGATTGGGTGTGTCTTATGACTCTCATTTGCAAAATTCGAATCGGTGTTAGCCAAGGAAATACCTGTGTAATACGTTTCAAAGTATCCCTCCCCCCTTTTTAATATTTTATCGAGACCGCCTTCGTAAGATGTCACTGAGGATCATAATATAAAACATGCATGGTGCAGCGATGATTGTAATTAAAAAATCACCGATATAATGTTGGGCATGAAGTATAACAGCACCAAGTAAACATAACAGCACCATTACATCCAATAAATCCGTCCATCTCATGCCTTCACCCCATTTTCCTTTTCAATATCCTATGATGAAAAAGGGGCTATTGTTTCAGTTTTTATTATATCATTCATAAGGAATTTATTGGATTTAATTAGGGTGTCTAAAAGCTACTTTTTCCTTAATGCAAGAAGTATAGGTTTTTTCTTTATTGTTTTGGCTAAATTGTTTAGTATGAAAAGAACACGAACATAGGAGGAATATGGAATGAGAGACCAAGCCTTTTTGGATGCTAAAAAAATCGTCGATGAACAGTATCCAGATTGTGATGCTGCTCTTCTCGCTGGAAGCATTGTCCGAGGCGAAGGCACGAAAACGTCTGATTTAGACCTTGTGGTTTTTGATTTTTCCATCGATAACGGATATAGAGAATCCTTCTATTCTTTAAATTGGCCTGTAGAAGCATTCGTCCATAATAAAAACTCTTACAATCACTTTGTTGAAAAAGACTTAAAAAGAGCAAGACCTTCTCTCCCACGTATGATGACAGAGGGCATCCCAATCAAAGGATCTGAGCATATCCACCCGTTAAAAGAAGAAGCAGCGGAACTCATTTCAAAAGGCCCAGAACAATGGGAGCAAAATCAAATTGACCTTATGCGATATGGAATTACGGATGCCTTAGAAGACCTGAAGGGTGCGACTAATCGTGCAGAAGCCATCTTCACAGTTAACTTGTTGGCAGACCAAATACATGAATTCTATTTACGCACAAATCAGCAATGGATTGGTCATGGTAAATGGGTAATTCGGGCCTTACGAAGCTATGATGAAGAGTTTGCTAAGAAATATACAAGAGCGTTTGATCAGTATTACAGAACAGGAGAAAAAGATGAAATTCAAACACTTGTTGTACATGTCTTAGAACCACATGGTGGTCTTCTTTTTGAAGGATATTCAGCAGGAAAAAAATATTTGTAAAATAAGGTTTATCAGGATAATTTCCTAAACAGTAAACAGGGTTGTCACATCATAAGTGACAACCCTTTTCTAATGACTTTATTAAGGGGAGAAGTTTCCCTCTCTCCTCAAAAAAAGCCTATATCCCTTGTTTTCTAACGCATTTGTCTATAAAGGTACAAAGATCCCCTACCGTTTGAAAGACTTCAAACTCTTCCCCGTCAGGTATATCTGTTATATAATGCTGTGGAATTTCCCAATAATCAAGCAACTCTTTGAGTGCTGATTGAAATCGTTCATGATCGCCTTGATAAACCAACCGTAAATGTGTCTTGGTATTCAAGTTTTCAATTGGCTTCTCATATTCTTCTTGTAAATGTTCATTCACATATTTTACTACTGCCAAGTATATCTCATAAATAACACCTTTGTTACCCGCGCTGTCTTTTAACTCTTTTTTCGCTCGTCGTTTTTCAAAATCAATCAATTCCCCCATTGAACATCCACCTTTTCTTAACAAGCTAAGCAATTCGTTCATTTACATGGACAAGCGTTGCTAGAACATAACAACTCCTTCATGAGTTAGGCTAATACAATTGGTGCAATTTTTGCTGCGTTTTACTATTTTACAAAATCATTTAGTGTCATAGGTAAAGGGATTCTGCAGTTCATGATTGAGTTTCAGGCGTGACATACCTAAAGAATGGAAGGCATTTTCATGAAATAATGCATTTGAGAGATTATCTCGGGGATTTTATATAATAATAACATAATAGGAGTTACTTTTCATAACTATATCATCTGTAAGCTTGTTTTTAAACCCTAATTTTGTCAACTATTGTAAAGATTTCTGTATCACCATCTGACAAAATTTTTATTAATATTTTGCATTTAGAAAATAGGTGATTTGGGAATACATGTTATGATAGGAGGGACATATAATGAAGAAAAATGATAAAGCTCAAGAAATTGATATTCATCTAGGAAAATATGAAGTCTTTTTTAAACAAAGGTACACCATCCTCTATAACTTAAATGATGTGTTAATAGGACTATGGTTTCTTATCGGAAGTATATGCTTCTTCTGGGAATCTACCAAAACAGCTGGTGTTTGGTTATTCGTGTTAGGTAGTGCACATTTACTTATCCGACCATTAATTCGCATTATTCACCGTATTCATTTTCAAAAATACGTTCAGAAGAACCAAGATGAAGGGGAATCAAATTCGAAATGAATTATGCTTTGTTAGCAGATATACATGGAAACAAACATGCTTTACAAGCTGTTTTAGAAGACCTTCAATACCAAAAGATCGACAAAATCATGTGTTTAGGTGACCTCATTGCTATTGGCCCTCATAGCAATGAGGTTTTACGTACGATTATGAATATGCCTAACACCTCCATCATAACCGGTAACCATGATGAAGCCGTATTATCCCTCTACTTTAATGAACCTTATCCAGACAGTCATAAACATGCAAAGCCACACCATGAATGGGTAGCTCAACAGTTATTAGATGATCAAGCTCAGTTTTTAAGAAAAAGCCCACGTCAAATTACTGAGGACATAAATGACATCCGTTTATTATGTACACATTATGCCTATAAACAATGTATGGAATCCTCCCCCATTGAAAAAGACCCTTACAAAAGAATAATGGAACCCACGCCTAAAAATATGGAAACCTTATTTTCACAAAATGCTCAGGATATTATTGCATTTGGTCATCATCATCCTAAGCACGATTTTCATATAAAAGGACAACATTACATAAACCCTGGTGCTCTCGGATGTAATGACAAGGCACTTGCAAGATATGCAATTTTATCGATCTCTAATGAAGGAAAATATTTTATCGTACACAAAGAGTTGCCCTATAATCGGGAACCCTTATTGCAAGACTATGATGACTTAGCTGTCCCTCAACGTGACGAGTTAAGAAAAATCTTTCATGGACAAGGTAGGAGTGAGTAATGAATGAAACGATTCATATTTAGTTGTTTCTTATGTATGGTCCTTATAGGATGTTCAACAGAAGAAAGTAGTCCATCCATAAATCAAACGGCAGACGCAGCTGAATCCAAAGACGTTACAGTAACTGAAAAAGAACCCCCCAAACAAAAGGAAATAACCCTATTTTTAGAAGGTAATGAGAAGCGTTTTAACGTAAAAGATCTCCCTCTCATTCATAAGTACGTTCAGACATCACCAGACCCTGATTTAGCAGTAGCAAGAATGAGAATAAACGAAATTGAAACGCCTTTACAAGAAACATCTCTTTATATATTGCGTTATGCTTGCGGATCAAAGCTATGCTCTAATATGTTAATAAAAGAAACCAAAAATGAAGTTCAAACGAGATTGGTATCAGACCTATCTCTATTCAAGACAGCGTCCATATCCCCTAATCAGGAAAAACTATTACTGACATTCTTAGTTAATGAAGGAGATACCATTACTAGAGGAAAAGTGAAGGTCATTGATCTCGATCATCTCGAGCCTATGTCACTTCTGCAAGATGATGATCAGGTTGATTTAAATTTTGTATGGCCTATATTAGATGCTACTTGGAAAACAGACGATTCCATTGAAGTTTCTATTCCTAAACTTGAAAGTTCTTCATTAGAAGCGATTAAGAATTGGTATAGATTAAACCCAGAAAATCAAGAAAAGAAAACCATAGCTCTAACTTTAGAAGATTAAGGAGATGTAAACTTTGAATCAAACCATTGAAACATTACTACAACACCGCTCTATTCGATCATTTACAGAAGAGCGAATAACAGAAGAACAGATCCATACCATTGTAGATGCAGCTCAGATGGCATCTACCTCTAGTTATATGCAGGCTTATACCATTATGGGTGTAACAGATAAAAAGAAAAAAGCAGAGTTAGCTGAAATTACAGGACAAGACTATGTACAAAATAACGGTCATTTATTTATCTTCTGTGCAGACATGTATCATCATCAAGTGAAGGCAACAGATTCACAAAAACAAGATATGATCCAGAACATTGAAAATACAGAGCACTTGCTTGTTTCTACAATCGATGCTACTTTAGCCGCTCAAAATGGTGCTATTGCAGCAGAATCGATGGGGCTAGGCATGTGTTACATCGGTAGCATCCGCAATAATATTCAACGTGTGGACGAACTATTAAAACTTCCTCAACATGTTATCCCATTGTTTGGGATGGTTGTTGGATATCCAAAAAGTAAACCTGAGCAAAAGCCTCGCATCCCAAGGAAAGGCATTTATTTTGAGAATGAATATAACAAGGAACAACATCATGCTTTAGATGAATTTGATGATAAGATCAGGGCTTATTATGAAAATAGAAGCAGCAACACAAGAAAAGATACTTGGACTGACCAAATGATACGCCGTTTTAGTAATCCAATGCGCATGGATGTGACAACCCATGTTCAAAATAAAGGTCTAAACAAACGCTAATACTAATATAATCCTCTCCAAATCATGGGGAGGATTTTTTAATACCTCCCTCTTTTGTCTGTGAATCTTCATTTTGTATAATAGAGGGACTGAGGTGATATCATGTCCATTCAACAATTGTCCGAACAGATACAAAAGGCTAACCACATCGCTGTGCTGACAGGTGCCGGTGTTAGCACAGCTAGTGGAATCCCAGACTTCCGTTCAGCTGAAGGAATATGGGAAGAGGATCGATCCAGAGAAGATTATATGTCAAATGAGTATTTCCGTCACAACCCGATTGATTTCTGGGCAAAATATAAATCCATTTTCAAAATGAAACTTCTTGGCGATTATCAGCCGAATGCAGTCCACTATTTTCTTAAAGAGCTTGAAGATGACGGAAAAGAAGTGTCTGTAATCACACAAAATGTAGATGGTCTGCATTTAGAAGCAGGTAATAAACGAATTATTGAGTACCATGGCACACTCAAAACCGCTACATGTCCTACATGTAACACAACGTATGATCATGAATTTATGATGGCGCATGAAACGCCTCGTTGTGAAACACTGTTTGGAAGCACTCCCTGCGGAGATGTATTAAAGCCCGATATCGTATTATTCGGTGACCCAATCACCGAGCATGATCGAGCTGAAGCCATGATTGATCAAGCTGACTTACTCCTAGTACTTGGCACATCCTTGTTTGTTATGCCATTTAACTTTTTACCTGATTACGCTAAATACAGTCGAAATATTCCAACTGCTATCATAAACCGAGAGCCTACTTCAAAAGACTATATGTTTGATTATGTGATCAATGGAGATTTGACGGAGGTCATTGAATATTTAAAGAAACCTGACTAAAATATTTAGCCAGGTTTCTTTTTATGACTCTTTTGAATCAGAACCTACAATTCCTAATTTCTTAATAAGCGGCTTTAAAGAAAGTCCTTGGACTACAAGAGAAAATAGTACAACTGAGAAAGTTAGAAGCAAAACTTCTTCTCGCCCATTAAAATCTTCAGGTAAACTAAGCGCCAAGGCAATGGATAGACTTCCTCGTAGTCCTCCCCAATTAAGAAGTACTCGATCTTTATTAGATAAGTCTTTCACATAGCTAGTACTTATAAATAGCGCTACCGTCCGCCCCACTAAGAAAATAGCAATAGCTATAAAAATCATTCCCCATTTGCCACTAAAATCAATTTCACGAATCTCGATACCAACCATAAGGAATATTAGAGAATTAGCTAACAACGTCACTGCATCCCAGAATGAATTGATGTTCACCCTTGTTTCTTCAGACATTCCGATTTTCTTTCCATAACTTCCGAATAATAATCCCCCAACAACCACAGCGATAACACCTGAAACTTTAAAGTGCTCAGCAATAAAGTAACTACCAAAAAACAGTAACATGGAAAATGCGATTTCTAACGGATAGTCATCAAAAATACGAATGATTTGTGAAAAAACATATCCGAAAATAAGTCCAACTACTACACCACCAACAGCAAATTTAAGGAATAAGAACGTCCCTTCTCCTACTCCAGCTAACCCCATTTCCATATACCCTAACAAGTAAATGCTAGAAATCTTAAAGAGAACAACAGCAATTCCATCATTGAATAGGGATTCCCCTTCCATAATGGTAGAATACTTTTGAGGGACACCAAGATCTTTAAAAATTGAAAGTACACTAATTGGATCGGTTGCACTCATTAAAGCAGCAAATGTGAAAGCTACAACAATAGGGAGACCCAATATAAAATATGTACTAAATCCAATTACAATAAAAGTTAAGAATGTCCCAAGAAAAGCAAGGGATATAACCGTTTTCTTTAAACCGTACAAATGATGAAATGGCATTTTTAACGTTGCGTCACCTAGTAAGATAGGTAAAAACAATGAAATAATGATGGCATGAAAGACCTCTGATTGTGTGATGAATTGTTCAGCCTCTTCAACCATCGGGATCTGAGTCATGCCAAGTAAAACCCCCACAAGTACCAGGGCGATTGAATAAGGTTCTTTAATCAGTTTGGCAATACCAATAACTGTTATGGATATGGCAAGTAAAATTAATATTTGAATAAATACATCATGAAAACCGTGCATGAGGCTCCCCTTCCTTATGTAAAAGATGAAGTCCTCTATACCATTCCCGTTATGTTCCAATTTGATTCTTATTTCATCATAGTAATTTCCAGGATAAGATTATTAAAAACAAGAGCGCACGTTTAGCATCATTTCCTATAATATTAAATAAGTGGAGACTGACCATTAGTCCCCCCTTTCAATAAGTTATTCTGGTTTTAATACAAGCTTAGCCCCTTCATAGTCCTCTGTAACAGTAGTATGATAAGTCCCTTCAACCCAATCATCACGTTGGTCATGATACCATTCACTCCGGAAATGGCCGGCTTGACCTGGACCCACTATGTGGCTAGCTTTTGAGAGGTCATTTACATCCACCACAAACCGCCATGATGCACCGTGTCTTACTAAGCCGCTCTCATGGTTATAACTAGCGGCCATTACAGTAACGCTACTTCCACCAACAGGTATTGGGTCTTCTCCATTAAAGAATCGTTCTAGAAAACCAATACTTGAGAGTGGGTGGTCAAATGTTACCCGATGGTAATCTCCCCATTTCCATTCCTCTACTTGTTCGCCAAATCGATCCGATAAGTCAGAGACAGTTTGAGCCAATGAGGCTTCTAAAAGTTGGTTAAACCCTCCTTGTTCCTCAATCCAAATTGGAGTTTCTCCTTTATATACCTTTCGAATCAACTCATCTGTAGTCTGCCCTTTTCCCTTAAACATGGCTAACATTTCCTCAGAAAACGCTTCTCCATATAAACGTTCTGTAAACGTTTGAATCCATTTGTGATACACAAGTGGAGCAGCATCATCTACGTTGTCTTCATAATTCCAACGTTTTAAAAGCACCACAGCCCTTTTTTGTTTATCTGTAAGATTTTCCTCTTGAAGATGCTCTAAAAAGACCGGAACAAATTCACGGGCTCGTAAGTTCATTTGATCCATTTGTAGTTCTTTCATGTCTTGAGCAGTTAATTTGTCCCGCCCCCTTAACTGTTCTGCGATTCTCATATACCTATACGGCTGAGCCCAATTATTTGATATATGATAAGGATACGAGTCACTCACAACTTTATTATTTGCAGTTGCAATGAACCCCTCATCTGGATTTACTATAGTGGGTAGTTCATCAAAGGGGATAAAACCTTTCCACTCATTTTCTTTTTTCCAACCTTCAAGTGGGAGTAATGCCTGATTCCCATCTTCGTATATTGGAATTTTCCCATTCGCTTTATATGCGATTGTTCCATCTTTTGAAGCAAAAACAAAATTTTGTGCCGGCACGAGAAACTTTTCTAACCCTTTCTCAAAATCTTCCCAATTTGAAGCTCGGTTGACCTCCAATATGGCTTCTAATTCGGTCGAGGCATCTAACGCTGTCCATCTTAATGACATCGCGTTTTCCTTCCCTGTCTTCCCAGCAAAATCAGAAATGATCGGACCATGTCTTGTTTCGACAACTTCATATGGAACAGTTTCTCCGTCTTTTACTTTTATCGGTTCCTTAATAACTTTAGCTTTTTCCCATTCTCCTTCATACAAATATTCATTAGGGTTATCAGGGTTTCGCTTTTCAAGATAAAGCTGTTGTACGTCAGGTCCGGTGTTTGTTACCCCCCATGCGATTTGATCATTATGACCTAAAATAATTCCTGGGATACCCGCAAAAATCACACCGCTCACATTGTATTTAGGTGACTCTAAGTGCATCTGATACCAGATGGATGGAGTCGCTAAACCTAAGTGAGGATCATCTGCTAACAAAGGTTTACCTGACTTTGTTTTTTCACCTGATACAACCCAGTTGTTACTTCCATTAAAAGGGGGTGGAATGATAGCCCCACTAAAGCTATTCTCAATATCCATTTCGCTTTTAGTTAATACGGTTGGTGCATCACTTGGATAAGAAGGAAATAGTTCAAGTGCCTTTTTCTTAGGCAAGGATTGTAACAAGTGATAGTTAAAGGCCTGCCTTTCCCAATGGCCTCCTAAGTCAAAAGCCATATATTTTCCAATCGTTAAGGAGTCAATTGGTGTCCATGGTTCCGGCTTCCCACCCAATAAGATAAACTCAGGGCGTGTGCTGTTCTTTTCCTCAGCATGTTTCATATACGCATTCACACCCTCTGCATACCACTCCATGATTTGTTTCGCTTCTTCAGAATAGGTTTTATAAGATTTTTCAGCAGCACGCCTTAAACCTAATGTTCGAAAATATTGATCTTGCTCTAAAGCTGCTTCTCCTGCAACTTCACTCAATCTTCCAGATGCTTGTCTTCTAGCCATGTCCATTTGAAACATTCGATCTTGCGCTTGAACATAACCTTGTGCCAAAAACAAATCATGTTCATTTTCAGCCTTTATATGAGGAACTCCATCTTGATCTCTTATTACTTGTACCGGAGCACGAAGTCCGTCAATGGCTAACTCTCCTTCGATTTGAGCTAAACTTTTGTTTATGTATGCGTTTACATAAATGAGTGCACTAACTAGAGCTAATAACAATACACCAATAATAGAGAGCGTTACAATATGCCATCGCTTTAACTTTCGCTCTCTCCTAGGCTGACGAACAACCTCCATATATTTTCCCCCTCCATTGTAACTACTACTCTATTATATTGTGAATTAACTGATAATAAAACCTTAAGAAACAAGACAGCCCATTATAAGACTGTCCAGTTTTGGTAAGGGGATTCACTTTTTTATAGCCTAAGGTGCTACAATTTCAACTTTTATGCGATCAGGATCTTCGAAGAAAACAGCGTAATAATTCTCTCCCCCTGCATAAGGATGCCTGTCCTCGTATAATACTGGAATCTCTTTTTCTTTTAATTGTTCGGTAATCCAATCAATATGTTCTTTTGACTCTCCATAAAAAGCAAGATGGTTCAACCCAGTTCCTTTTCGGTGATAGGGAATATGTAAATACTTATCTTCTGTTTGTACAAACACTAAATAGGTATGATCCAGCTTGAAGCTTTTCCCTTGCTCCCATTCTTGATAAGCTTCATAGCCTAGTTCTTCTAGTAACCATCCCCAAAAAGATAAAGACTTCTCTAAATTTGATACATATAATTCAATGTGATGTAGGGCTCCTCGTTTCATATAAACCTCTCCTTGTATTAGATGTATATTAAATAAGACGAACCCTATATTCCATAGGATTCGCCTATACATCATTATTTTAATACAGATAATAGATATTTCCATTCTTTTAGTGAAAAGGTTTGTTGTGAGGTTAGCGAGTAGGAGAAGGGATGTTCTTCCCATATGACTTGGAAGATATCACTTCCGTTCATGAACATTGTATAACTTCTTCCATTTACAACTATATCTTCTTTTTTGTCAAATGTATTAGCACGATCCAGCAATTCTTTATCATTTGATTGCTTAAGTGTAAGTAATTCTTCATTTCTGTTTAAATAGGTTTGTCTTACTAATAACCCTTCATCTAATTGTTGGTATCCAATATATGTCCTGGTATAGGTCATAGGTAGTTCTTTTAATGTTTTAACATCAAACCCTACCTCCTGCTCTAATTCATCTACCGACTCAACCATCGTTATTTTGTTAGGAAGTTGGAGTGGTTCGCTAACGGAAATGGCTAACTCTTCTGGCATAACCGCCTCTTGAGAACGAATTAACAAACCAATACTAATGACTGTAAAAACAATCAGTGCCACTCCTAAAAATAGACGCTGTGGAATTCTTATCATAATTATTATTCCTCCTAGACAAGCTACTATCAATCTATTCCTTCTTTAAGGTTTTCATGCAAAAAAGATGACTGAATTTCAAGCTCACCTATTCAAATGGTTATCATATATTCACAGCGGGTACATGTATTAAGAGGTAACATTAGACTTACCAATGAAGGAGGAACATCCATGGAAAACATTCGAGTAAGTAATACGGACATTGAAACATCTAGAATTGGACTTGGTACTTGGGCTATCGGTGGATGGATGTGGGGTGGAACGGATGAAAATGAATCCATTAAAACCATTCACACAGCTTTAGATAAAGGTGTATCGCTAATCGATACGGCTCCAGTATATGGTTTTGGGCGTTCTGAAGAAATCGTTGGCAAAGCCATTCAACAATATGGAGGAAGAGAAAACATCACGCTTGCTACAAAGGTAGCTCTAAACTGGCAAGACGAGCAGGTTTACCGCGATGCGTCTGTTGATCGTATTCACAAAGAAATTGATGCTTCTCTTAAACGTCTGCAAACAGACTACATCGATATCTATCAGGTTCACTGGCCTGACCCAACTGTTCCAATTCACGAAACAGCTGAAGCATTATACTATTTATATAAACAAGGAAAAATCCGTGCTATTGGAGTAAGTAACTTTTCACCAGAGCAAATGGATACATTCCGTGAGGCAGCACCACTACACACAGTCCAGCCTCCTTATAACATGTTTGAAAGAGGGATAGAGGAAGATATCCTTCCTTATGTGCAAGAGCATAATTTGCATACACTTCTTTATGGTAGCTTATGCAGAGGATTACTCACTGGAAAAATGGATCGTAACACAACCTTTGAAGGAGATGATCTTCGTAACAACGATCCTAAATTCCAACAACCGCGATTTGATCAATATCTTAATGCCGTTCAAGAGTTAGATCGATTGGCTCAAGAGCGATTTAATAAACGCATTATTCATCTAGCTCTACGCTTCATCTTAGATCAACCAGGAACAGGTACTGCTCTATGGGGTGGAAGACGACCAGAGCAAATGAATCCAATTGATGAAGTTATGGATTTCAAGATTGATGAAGATACGCAAAAGGCTATTGATGAAATTCTTGTTCGTAACATCGAAAATCCTGTAGGACCTGAATTTATGGCTCCACCTTCTAAACAAGATTTATAACCCATAACAAAAATCCTCCAGCGATACTGGAGGATTTTTGTTCTCATTACATTCTTTCAAAACCTTTATAACGCGTACCTTGAAACGTTAATGAACCGACATCGCCTTCTGCTAACATGCCGTACTCTTGACCGTCCACTTGAAGCTCCATACGGTCCCCGCTTTCTACTTCAAAGGTAACGAAATAATATGTACGTGTGGAATTCCTATTATCATTGTTTCGCCCTCTTACTTGAGTACGTTTTGAAATGACTTTTGCATTAACACTTAATACAGGCTGTTTGTTGTTGTAGCTCCATTGTTTCATCCCTTTAACAGCTGTCACGATAAAAACAATAACGATGATCATAAAAACCGCACCAATAAAATAGGGTACGATACTAAATAAACCAAACCCCGGACCCGGTCCTTGTATTCCCATTTTCCTCACCTCACACAATTGTACGATAAAAACTTAGAATAGTTTCACATATAATCAATCTTTTTAATGATTTTTCAATAATTCATATGGAAGAGCCTCAACGCTTCGTCCCTTTCGACCTAAAGTTGTGTGAGCACTTGTTAAAGAATTCAAAACCGCTTCTTCTGTCGCTTCAGCAACAGCTTGAAACAACGTATTCATAATAGGATGACTATCTTGAATACTTGTATGCTTTTTAACTTGATCTTCTGAAAAATGATCTTCTCGATTCGAATTCGAAAAAGCTATGATAATATCGCCGCTTCCGTGATGAATATGAGAACCAATTCGACCAAGCCCCACTGATGCTCTTTTAGATAAACGTTTTAACTGCCGACTATCTAATGGTGCGTCCGTTGCGATGGTAATCATAATGGAGCCATCCGGAATGGTTCTCTACTTTCCTTGAAGAGCTTCCTATACCACCTTTGTATTGGAAGCACATCATACCCGCACCCGCTCCAACAGCACCTTCATCAAAAGAAGCACTAGCATTCTCAATGGCTAACTTTGCATGATTTGGTTTTACAGCTCGTGTCCGGATAGAATTTAAGTAGCTATCATTACATTCGCCTACGACAAGATTAATCGTCCCCGTTGTATCTCCTACTTCAGGTGTTTGTTCTAACATATAATCAAGCGTTCCATCCAATACAGCCCCAACCGCAAATGTGTTCGTAAGCATAATGGGAGCTTCTATATTACCAAGTTCATCAACTTGAATGAGCCCAGCTGTTTTTCCAAAGCCATTTAACACATAACAAGCAGCAGGCACCTTTTCATAAAAAAGATGCCCTTCGTGTGGCAAAACGGCTGTTACGCCTGTTTGTATAACTTCTTGATCTTCTAATTCCTGAGATAACGTGACATGCCCTACTTGCACACCAGGCACATCTGTGATTTGATTATGTTCTCCAACGGATAAAGATCCAATTTGTATCCCAAGATCTCTAGCTTTTATTCGATTATTCACAGCCGCCTCCTCCT
>SDGW01000367.1_pt1 | contig 19268 bp, 21 predicted proteins | sample 2873831 | NCBI WGS metagenome assembly SDGW01 (sample SAMN08132700, study PRJNA421101) | hypersaline lake metagenome | isolation source: celular fraction 0.22 microns magnesium sulfate-rich crust from ephemeral... | place: Spain: Penahueca Lagoon, Toledo | collected 2011-07
TCGATCCGTCCGCCGTCGACCCGGCGACGGCCCGCATGTTCTGGTGGCTCGTCGTCGTGTTCAACGTGGCCCTGTTCGGTCTCTCGGTCGGTCCGATGATCGGGTTCTTCCGTGGGAACTGGGACCTCGCACTCCAGGTGTTCCTCGTGGGCGTGCTCGCCTTCGGGTACGGCGTGATCAAGTACTACCGCTTCAGGCGGGACGACGACTCCGGCTGAGTGGCCGCCCTCGGCGCGCCCGTACCGCAACGGCTAACCGCGACCGCTCGCTAGGCGTTCCCGATGCGAACCGTCGAGGGCCCCGACGGAGAGCGGTTCCTGCTCCTCAAGGAGTCCGGCGAGTCGAGCCTCGTTCGCGACCCCGAGACGGGCGCGGAGCGACACCTCCCCAACGACGACCTCGACCCCGTGTCCGGCGAGTCGCCGCTGGTCACCGCCGCGGGCGCCGTCGATGCGCACCTCCGACGGGTACTGACGGCCGTCCCGGACGAGCGGGGACTCGGACTCCTGCTCGAACTCGACGAGCGCGGCCCGCTGGACGTGCACGTGCTGCTCGATTCCTACGACCTCTGCGAGAGCGACCTGCACGGCCTCGTCGCCGAGTTCCGGGCCGCCGGGCTGGTCGAGGAGGCCGACGTGGCGGGCCGACGCGGGTACCGGACGACCGACGCCGCCAGCGAGGCGCTGGATCGGCTACGGGAGTAGGCGTCGAGAAAGCGGCCGGACGGACCAGATTAGTCTGCCAGTTCCGCCAGGGCGCTACCTCCGACGCGCTCGACCGACGACCGGTTCGTCGTCGCGTCCTTCTCCACGCGGACCAGCGCGTCGGCTGCCCCCACGAGCTCCTCGTCGTGGCTGACGACCACGATCTGCTCGACGCCGACCTCGTCGCGCATGTACTCGATCAGGTCGAGCAGTTGCGAGACGTGGCCGGCGTCGAGGAAGACGGTCGGCTCGTCGAGGATCAGCGGCGGCATCGGCGCGGCCCCCTCGATCCCCTCCGCGAGCAGCCGGTAGATGGCACAGCGCAGGCTGAGGTTGAACAGCGCACGCTCGCCGCCGGAGAGCTGCTCGGGGTCGAGCTCCTCACCGTCCTTCTGGTAGACCGTCAGGCGGTACTCCCCGTCCAGCTCGATGCGGGCGTAGGAGTCGTTCTGGTACACCAGGTCGAAGACGCCGTTGAGCATCCGCTCTAACGTCTCCACGTTGCGCTGGCGCAGCTCCGCTCGGAGGGAGCCGTACATCCGCTCCAGGTCCTCCGCCTCGTCGTACAGCGAGTCGAGGCGCTCGACGGCGTCGGCCAGCGCGTCGCGGCGCTCGCGCAGCTCCTCCAGCTCCTCGATCTCGTTCTCGACGGCGCCGTGCCGGTTCTGGAGCTCGTCGCGCTCGGATTCCAGTTCCTCCAGCTTCTCGTCGGCCTGCTCGACGTAGTTCTCGGCGCGCTCCTTCTCCTGGCGGGCCTGCTCGATCTTCTCGTCGTCGAACTCCTCCTCGAGGGTCTGCTTCCGCTCGCGCTTGTCGGCCAGCCGCTCGCGGCGCTCGTCGTTGACCTCGCCCTTCTGGGATCGCTGCTCGCGCAGGCGCTCGAGGTCGTCCTCCAGCGAGTCGACGGCGCCGAGCAGGTCCTCGATCCGTTCCAGCCGGTCGCGCCGCTCCCGGAGCTCCTGGAGTTCCTGGTTGCACTCCGCGACTGTGCTCCGGCAGTCCTCGGCCTTCTCCTCGGCCTCGGCCGCGGCCTCGCGCTTCGCCTCGGCCGCCGACTCGTGGTCCTCGGCCTCCTCGCGGAGCTGCTCGATCCGCTCCTCGTCGCCCTCCAGCCCGGACTCGCGCTCCTCGATCAGCTGCTCGACGTTGGCGCGGTTGTTCTCGAGCTGGTCGAGCTCCGTCGCAGTCTCGTCCAGTTCCTCGGCGCGCTCGAGGCGCTCCTCGCGCTCCGCGACCGTCTCCCGAGCCTCGGCGAGGTCCGACTCGAGGTCGTCGATCTCGTCCTCCAGGTCGCCGATGCGGTCGACGTGGGGCGACCCGTCGACGTCCTGGCCGCACTCGGGGCACTTGCCCTCGTCGCGGAGCTCCTTCGCGTCGGCGAGCTTCTCGCGTTCGCTCTCCAGTGTCGCCTCCAGTTCCGTCACGCGCTCGTTCGCCGCCTGGAGGTCCGCGGCGGCCTCCTCGCGGAACTCGGCCACCCCGTCGCGGTCGACCGGGGCGTCGTCGAAGCGCCCCTCGAGGTCGGCTATCTGCCCGTCGAGGTCGGACAGCTGCTCGTGCCGCTCTGCGAGGCTCTCGCGGGCCTCCGCGAGGTCGTCCTCCGTCTGCGCCGCCTCCTCGCGCTTGTCCTCGGCGCGCGACTCGAGGTCCTCGGCGCTCTCCCGGAGGTTCTCGGCCTCGCTCTCGTGTTCCTTCGCCTCGACGCTGGCCTCCCGGATCCGCTCCTGGAGGTCGTCCTCGCGCTCGTCGAGGTCGTCGACCAGTTCGGCGACGGCCTCTGCATCGGCCTCGTCGAGGCCGCTCTCGGCGACAGCCGACTCCAGTTCCGACCGCCGCTCCGAGAGCGTCTCGCGCTTCTCGCGGATCCGCTCGTCCAGTTCGTCGCGCTCCTGCTCGGTCTCGGCGATGGTCTCGCGGAGGTCCGAAACGTCCTCCTCGAGGTCGTCCAGTTCCTCGCGCTTCTCCTCGTACTCCTCGAGGACCGACTCGGCGCCGTCGAGCGTCGAGACCGCCCGCTCGCGCTGCTCCTCGATGCGCTCGATCTCGGACTGGACCTCGTTGATCTCGCCCCCCAGCGCGTTCAGGCGGTCGTGGAGGTCCTTCTCCTCTTTCTCCGCGATCTGGTCGTCCAGCTGCGAGAGCGCGCCCTGCTTGTCGTCGCGCACGCGCCCGACTCCCACGCGGGCGTCGCTGGCCCGCTCGCGGTACTCCTCGAGCTTGCCCAGCTGGAGGAGGTCGTCGAGCATGTCCTGGCGGTCGCCCGGCGAGGCGTTGATGAGCTTGTTCACCTCGCCCTGGCGGACGTAGGCGCAGTTGACGAACGCCTCGTGGTCCATCCGAAGCAGGTCGGTCACGTGACTGCGGACCGCCCGCGCGCCCTCGACGGTTCCCTCGGGCGTCTCCAGCACGCACTTGGCCGTCGTGGCGCGCTCGCCCGTCGCCCGGACGCGCCGCTCGACGTGGTAGTCCGCGCCCGCGTGCGTGAACCACAGTTCCACCTCGGCGTCGTCGGCCCCGAGAGAGACGACGTCGTCCAGCGTCTCGTCCAGCGCCTTCGCGCCGTAGAGGGCGAAGAAGCAGGCCTCCAGCAGCGTCGACTTCCCGCTGCCGTTCAGCCCGTGGATGACGGTCACGCCGCGGTCCAGCCGCAGGTCGGCGTCGGCGTAGCACTTGAAGTTCTCCAGTCTGACGCGCTCGAACCTCATCGTCGTCCCTCCATCAGAGGTACTCCTCCATGGTCGACTGGTCCTCTGGGTCCTCGGGAGCCGATTCGCTCGCACTCCCCCCGCCACCGTCGCCCGCGACCGACTGTTCCGTCTCGTCCGGACTGTCGCCGTCGTCTGCCGGCGCCGGCCCACCGTCGGCGGCCTCCGCCGCGTCGTCGCCCCCGTCGATCAGGTCGTCGCCGGTCGTCACGGCCCCGTCGTCGGTCGCATCGTCACCGACGTCGGCCTCGCTGACCCCGTCCTCTGCGGGAGCGGGCTCGAAGGCGTCGGCGTGGCCCTCGTCGACCAGTTCCCGGACGCGACTCTCGACTTCGTCCGCGACGTTGGCGTCGGCGACCTTCGATGCGCGGATCGTCTCGTCGAGGTCGCGTGCGGCCTCGCTCAGGCCGAGTTCGCGGACGCGCTGGCGGACGGCGTCGTCGGGATCGGCGAAGCTCACCTCCGTCGCGCTCTCGTCGGCGAACTCGCGGTGGTCGGTGACGCGGGCGACCAGCGCGCCCCGGTCGAGGGCGAACTCCTCGACGGCGGCCGGGGTGATCGGATCCCCCTCGCCGTCGACGTGGACCACGACGACCGTCCCGTCGAGGTCGTGCTGGCCCACGCGCTCGCGCACGCGGTCGACGCCCTCGCCCTCGGCGAGGTCGACCTCGACGTAGACGAACTCCCGGGTGTCCAGCCCGCGGCGGGCGATGGCGACGTCGTCCTCGAAGGTGACGACGTTGTAGCCGCGGTCGTCGCGCTCGTCGGCGCTGGCCCGCTCGGTCGACCCGCAGTAGGTGAGCCAGACGTCGTCGACCTGCTTCGTCTCGGCGGCGTGCTCGTCGCCGAGCAGGAGCGCGGCGAAGTCGACGGTCGCCCGCTCGATGATCTCCTCGGCGTCCCAGGTGCCGTAGTCGAAGGGTTTGAACTGGCCGTGGGTCACCAGCGCGGCGTGGTCGGCCTCGTGGGGCGCGAAGTCGTACTCGAGGGCGTCCCGCTGGGAGCGCGGGACGTAGTCCAGCCCGTAGAAGGCGACGTCACCGACGACGGTGGGTTCGTCGTCGAGTCGCGTCGCCAGCCCCATCGAGGCGAACAGATCGAGCCACTGGGCGTCGCGCTTGGCCTCGTGGTTGCCGACGACGGCCAGGAAGGGCACGTCGGCGTCGTCGAGCGTCCGGAGGACGTCCAGCGTGTCGAGGACGTCGGTCAGCGTCGGCCGGCGGTCGTGAAAGAGGTCGCCGGCGTGGACGACGGCCTCGACGTCCCCGTCGACGGCGTCCTCGGCCACCTGTCGGAATGCCGCCATGAAGTCCTCGCGGCGCTCGGGGACGTGGTACTGCTGGTACCCCAGGTGCGTGTCCCCGGTGTGTATCACCCGCGTCATTTGCACCCCGCTTCGTCGCCGCCGCCTAAAGGGGTTCCGTGACCGCGGTGAAACTGTAGGGGCGGCTGAATCCGGGGTAAGGTCGGGTTGCCCGCGATACCGATGTCGGCGCGGCCCTCGCGAGACCCGTCACGGGTCGTCCGTTCGAGGGCTCTCGCTTCGCTCGGCGTCGCTGCGCGCGGCTGCTCGGAACTCCCGGAACGCCGACAGGGCGGCTCTGCCGTCGCTCGCGGTCGCTCTGAGGTCCGTCTCGGCCCGCGCCACCGCGCGTTCGAGTTCGGCCAGCCCGACGTCCTCAACGAAGGCGGCCGCCGCGTCCAGGTCGTCGACGGCGGCGTCGGCGCGCTCGATCGTCTCCCGGTACTCGCCCCCGGCGTCGTCCGGCGACGGCTCCTCGCCGCCGCCGGCTAGGGACTGCAACGCTCGCTTGACTATTGCTTCGTCCGGCACGGCCGCGACTGTCGCCCGATCGGTGAAAAACCTCGGCGTCGACGGGGCGGCGAGAACAGACGGCAGACTACGTCTCGATCGTCAGCGGGCGGACTACGATTCGATCGTCAGCGTGTAGACGCGCTTGCGAGCATCGGCGAAGGAGAACCGCGAGTCGACGACGCCGACCTCCTCGAGGCGGTTGAGGGCGTACCGGACCGTTCGGGCCGGCAGCAGCGTCTCGTCGGCGAGCTGGCTCTGGGTCAGGGTGTCCTCGTACTCCAGCACCTTCGCGACGAGCTTCGCGCTCGGGGGCAGGTCGCTGACGGCGTCCCAGCCCTCCTCGGGCGGCTCGGACGTACCGGTGAGTTCGGTCGCGCTCATGGTACCTCCCCGTACCGGATACAGACTAATAATATTTCCCGTTCATGAATATGCGCTCGATGAATCTCGCGGCAAAGTTCGTCACCGTTTTCGCCGGATTCACGCGAGGTTTATTGCCGGGCCTGCGGTCGGGACAGAAACTGACCCCACCCGAAGCCTCATAACGACTCCCCCGCTAGCCGGGGGTAATGACTGACACCGTCGACGACGTCGATCTGCCGTACGACGACGACGCGTCGCAGCAGGAGAAAATCGAGGCGTTGCAGGAGCGCCTCGAGGTGCTGGAGGACCAGAACGAGGAGATGCGGGACAAGCTCCTCGACGCCAACGCCGAGAACAACAAGTACCAGCAGAAGCTCGAGCGGCTCACCCACGAGAACAAGAAGCTCAAGCAGTCGCCGCTGTTCGTCGCCACCGTTCAGGAGCTGACCGAGGACGGCGTCGTCATCAAGCAGCACGGCAACAACCAGGAGGCGCTGACCGAGGTCACCGACGAGATGCGGGACGACCTCGAGCCCGACGACCGGGTCGCGGTCAACAACTCCCTCTCGATCGTCAAGAGCCTCGACGACGAGACGGACGTCCGCGCCCGCGTGATGCAGGTCGACCGCAGCCCCGACGTCACCTACGCCGACATCGGTGGCATCGAGGAGCAGATGGAGGAGGTCCGCGAGACCGTCGAGCTCCCCCTCAAGAGCCCCGAGATGTTCGAGGAGGTCGGCATCGACCCGCCGTCGGGCGTCCTCCTGCACGGCCCGCCCGGTACGGGCAAGACGATGCTCGCGAAGGCCGTCGCCAACCAGACCGACGCCACCTTCATCAAGATGGCCGGCTCCGAGCTGGTCCACAAGTTCATCGGCGAGGGCGCCAAGCTCGTCCGCGACCTCTTCGAGCTCGCCCGCCAGCACGAGCCCGCCGTCATCTTCATCGATGAGATCGACGCCATCGCCGCCAAGCGGACCGAGTCCAAGACCTCTGGCGACGCCGAGGTCCAGCGGACGATGATGCAGCTGCTCTCGGAGATGGACGGCTTCGACGAGCGCGGTGAGATCCGGATCATCGCCGCCACCAACCGCTTCGACATGCTCGACCGCGCCATCCTCCGCCCCGGCCGGTTCGACCGCCTCATCGAGGTCCCCAAGCCCGACCGCGACGGCCGCGTCCAGATCCTCAAGATCCACACCCGTGACATGAACGTCGCCGACGACGTCGACTACGAGGCCCTCGCCGACGTCGCCGACGAGGCCTCCGGCGCCGACATCAAGGCCCTCTGCACCGAGGCCGGCATGTTCGCCATCCGCGACGACCGCACCGAGGTCGCGATGCAGGACTTCGAGGACGCCTGGGAGAAGATCCAGGACGAGGAGTCCGAGGACGAGGACGTCTCGAAGACCTTCGCCTAACCACCTTTTTACTGCGGGGGGTTTCCTCACTCACTTCGTTCGCTGCGGGAACCCCCGTTGCAAAGACGTGGGCGAAAAACGCTCCGAGGCGCGCCGCCGGCGCGCTCGGAGTGAACCGCGCTCGCTCCGCTCGCGCGGATGCTGGCGGCGACACCGCATTCTTCTGCTCCGCTGTTCAGCCGAACCGCTACGGCTACAGTCCGCTGTGACCGGAATCGCTACAGTCCAGTAGCTAGGGCGATCACTCCGCCTCGGCCTCGTAGGTCACCTGCACGTCGGCGCGGACGGTGATCGGGCCGCTGTCGATGGTCGTGCCGGCGTCGGCCTGCTCGAGGGCGACGGCGCCGCCGCCGTCGAAGTACGACTGACTGGTCGAGATGGACTCGACGCCGGTGATCGTGAGGTCCTCGGTGCCGGCGAGGGTCTCCGCCTCACTGCGGGCCTGCTCCATCGCGCGCTGGAGGGCCTGCTGGCGGAGGGCGTCGCGGTCCTCGTCGGCGAGGCGGAACTGGACGCCGCCGATGGAGGTGGCGCCGTTCGCGACGGCCACGTCGACGAGTTCACCCACGCGACTCCGGTTCTCGACGACGAGTTCGAACGACTGGCTGGCGCGGTAGGTCACGGCGGACTGGTTCGTCTCGTTCGCCGGCTGCTGGATCACGGGCCCGTCCGGTTCGTCGGGACGGACCTGCTGGAGGTTGTACCCCGTCGTCCGGAACTGGTCCTCGCTGACGTTGGCCTCGGTGAGCGCCGCGCGCAGTTCCGTGACGTTCTGTGCGAGCGCGGTCGTCGCTTCGTCGGGCGTGTCGCCGGTCGCGGTCGATTCGAGGTACACTACGGCGGTCGTCGGCTCGCCGGCGGCCTCGCCCGACGCGGAGACCGAGATCGTCGTATCGGTGGCGTTCGCGTCGGTACTCGAGTCGTTACCGGCGTCTTGAGCGGCCACGGGCGCCGCGGGAACGACGGCGAGGGTCGCCACGACGGCGGCGGTCAGGGCGATCGCGAGGAGTCGCTGACGGTTGACGTCCATACCGCGACGACGGCAGCGGGGGGCTTTGTTACGCGGCGGTAATCAGGGCTAGTTTCGGGCATGATCTGATAAGCTCCCGTTACCGGCCGGGCTCGCGGGACGAACGTAGTGAATCTCTCGGTAGTGCGGGCGAGAATCGGCGGATGGTTCTCGCGGTCGGGCGGCGACGCGGTCGCGCACTCGGTCGCGATGGCGTACGACGACGTCCGTCGCGCTACATCCCCATGTCTTCGGCGGGCCCCGGGACGGGGAGGTCGTGCTGGTTCGAACCGAGCAGTTCGGCCGCGTGGTCCAGCGCCATGTCGAAGCCGTAGTACCGCTCCAGTTCGTCGCCGTCGGGCCCGGGTCGAACCTTCAGCATCGCGTACCCCTCCCGGTTCTGCGCGACGGCGGCCGTCGCGCCCTCGCGCTCGAAGGCCAGCACGCGCTCGGCGTCGGTCTCGTAGTAGCGCGCCGTGATCCCGTTCTCTGTCAGCGTGACCTCCTCGTCGGTCATCGGTCTGCGTTCGGAGCGTATACAGTCGAAGGTGTCGATATCTCCGCTCCAACGGCGCGCGAGGGACCGTGTATCACTTGCAACCGTGGTGGGTGGGGGCTCCAGAGCTTATGCCGACGACGGCGAAAAGACGACGCAGCCGATGGGTGGCCGGGGGACGGACGGGAGCGGCAGCGGGCGCGTAGCGACCGCTCTCTCCGACAGGCTTGGCGTCGACGCCCGCGCACTGGGGGCATTCAGGATCGCACTCGGAGCGATGTTGCTGATCGACTACGTCCGCCGCTCGGCGGACCTGACCGCATTCTACGCGGACACCGGCGTCTTGCCGCGGGACGTCCTCGCGGCGCTGTACCCGTCGCTCGCGGGGCTGTCCCTGCACGCGCTCTCGGGCGCGGCGTGGTTCCAGGCGGTCCTGTTCGCCCTGGGCGTCGGGTTCGCCCTCGCGCTCGCGATCGGGTACCGGACGCGGCTGGCGACCGCCGCGTCGCTTCTGCTGCTGGTATCGCTGCACCTGCGGAACCCGCTGCTCCTGCACGGCGACGTCCTGCTGCGGCAGCTGCTGTTCTGCGGGCTGGTCCTCCCGCTGGGCGGCCGCTGGTCGGTCGACGCCGTGCGGCGCTCGGTGACCCGCGACCGCGTGGCCGGCGTCGCGACGGCGGGGCTGTTGCTCCAGGTCGTCCTCGTCTACGGGACCAACGCGGCGTTCAAGCTGAGACACGACGCCTGGATCGACGGCGAGGCGATCGGCTACGCCCTCGCGCTCGACCAGTACGCGACGCCGCTGGGGGCGGCGATCTCGGGGTGGCCGACGCTGGCCGCGACGCTGACCTGGGCGTGGCTCGGCCTGGTGATCTGTTCGCCGCTGCTGGTCGTCCTGACCGGGCGGCGACGCGCGGTGCTGGCGGGCGCGTTCGCGGCTGTCCACCTCGGGATGCTCCCGGCGGTGAAGCTGGGAATCTTCCCGCTCGTGAGTCTCACGGGGCTCCTGCCGTTTCTCCTCGTGACCGTCTGGGACCACGTCCCGGCGCCGCGTGGCGGGACCGTCGTCTCCCTCGCCGAACTGTTCCCGACGGCGCCGGTGATCGCCGACTCGTCTGTCGTCGTCACGGTCCGACGGCTGGCGACCGCGACGGCGGCGGCCGGCGTCGCCGCGATGCTGGTGGTGAACGCGATGAGCCTCGGGTACGTCGCCCCGCCCGCGGGAACGCCCGACCCCGTCGCGGAGAAGTCCTGGAACATGTTCTCGAACCCGCCGCGGGACGGCGGCTGGTACGCGATGCCGACCACCCTCGACTCGGGCGGACGGACCGACGCCTACCGGGGGACCGCAGCGCCGCTCGACCGGCCGCCGAACCGCTCGGCCGCGATCCGCAACGAGCGGTGGCGCAAGCTGCTCGGCGAGGTCCGGGGCGACGACCGGCGGGCCGTCCGTCGGTCGCTGCTGGCCTACGAGTGCCGGCGCTGGAACGCAACCCGCGAGGCGGGTGCCACCAGCGTCGGTCTCGTCTACGTCTCGCGTCCGCTCGATGGCGGCGGGACGGGCGAGACGGTGACGCTCGGGTCCGTCGACTGCCGGGAGGTATCCGGGTGAGCGCGCCGGACGACCGAGCGGGACCACATCGTCCACCGAAAGCGGCAAGAACGTCCGCCCCGGCCTCACTGACATGCCGAAGTGGTTCCAGAGCGGCCGGCGTCGGGACCTCAGCGTGATCCTGGCCGGCGAGGGCGAGCTGTCGGGTCAGAAGCTCAAGACGCGACTGGAGCGGCGCTACAACGAGCGCATCGAACCCCGGAGCTTCTACGGGGCGCTGTCGTCGATGGAGGACGCCGGCTTCGTCGAGACGCGGACGGAGGGCGTCGCGGACCTCTACTCGCTGACGGAGGCCGGCGAGGAGCGCGTCCGGGAGCAGTACGAGTGGATGCGCGAGCACGTGGAGTGAACGCGAGAGACGGCCGCTACAGGCGTTCAATTTCTCCTGTAGACGGACCTTTTTCGCAGTCGGGTCACACCGAACGGGTATGGAGTACCGACAGCTCGGTTCGACGGGACAGGAGGTATCGGCCATCGGGCTCGGGACGTGGAACGTCGGCCCGGTGTGGGCCGACGCGAGCGACGAGCAGGCCCGCGAGGCCATCCGGACGGCGCTGGACGCCGGCGTGAACCTCGTGGACACGGCGGAGGTGTACGGCGAGGGCCGCGCCGAGCGGCTCATCGGCGAGGTCCTCGAGGAGCGCGACAAGGAGATCTTCGTGCCCACGAAGGCGGCGCCCGACGAGGACGAGCGCCACTCCGAGGCGGGGCTGCGCGAGTCCGTCGCGGGCTCGCAGGAGCGGCTCGGCGTCGACTCGCTGGACCTGATCCAGCTGCACTGCCCGGAGACGGCGGCGTTCTACGAGCCGGAGACCTTCGACGTGCTGGCAGACCTGAAGGCGGAGGGGGAGATCGATCACGCCGGCGTCAGCGTCGAGAAGGTCGAGGAGGCCCGGAAGGCCATCGAGTACGACGTCGTCGAGACGGTCCAGATCATCTTCAACCCGCTGCGCCAGCGCCCGGCCGAGCGGTTCTTCGAGGAGGCCGAGCGCGAGGACGTGGGGATCATCGTCCGCGTGCCGCTGGCCTCCGGGCTGCTGGCCGACGCCTTCGACGGCGACGAGTCGTTCGGCGACGACGACCACCGCAAGTGGGCCGCCGAGGACGGCGTCGAGGCCGGCGTCGGCCGGAAGGGCGGCGAGACGTTCGCCGGCGTCCCCTTCGAGGACGGCCTGGCCGCCGTCGACGACATGCGCCGGCTGGTCCCCGAGGACGCCACGATGGCGCAGTTCACGCTCCGGTGGATCATCGACCACGACGCCGTCTCGACGGTCATCCCCGGCTCCACGTCCCCGGAACACGTCGAGGAGAACGCCGCGGCCGCGGATCTGGAGCCCCTCTCGCACGAGACTCACGGCGCCGTCCGCGACGCCTACGAGGAACACGTCGCCGACTACGTCCACCACCGCTGGTGAGGCTGCCGGGGCGTCGAATCCCGCAGCCGTACTCGTAGCATTCTGAATCTGTCTTCTCACCGAAGTCGCCGACGCCGGACGCCGCGATACCTTCCACTCCCAACACGTCCGACAGTTCGCCAGCGGTACCGCTAGTTTGTTTCCCGGTACTGAACCACTGCCCGGTGCAGTCGTTCCCGGCAAGTCCCTCCCCTTCGAGCGACGATTTACTCGCTTCGTAGTAAGTGTCAGAGATAAGATACTTATGGGTGCCACGGGTACGACAATCCGATGCGGTCCATCGACGCGACACCACTGGCGCGGGACGGCAAGGTGCTCATCCTGGCCTACGATCACGGCCTCGAGCACGGCCCGACTGACTTCACCGAACGGCCGGAGAGCGCGGACCCCGAGGAGGTCTTCCGGACGGCGACCCACGACGCAGTGACCGCGCTGGCGGTCCAGAAGGGCGTCGGTGAGGCGTACTACCCCTCCTACGAGGACGAGGTGACGCTGCTCGCGAAGGTCAACGGCACCTCGAACCTCTGGTCCGGCGAGCCGGACTCGTCGGTCAACTGCTCGGTCGAGTACGCCGCGACCGAACTGGAGGCCGACGCCATCGGGTTCACGGTCTACCCCGGCTCGAACCACGAGGTCGAGATGGCCGAGGAGTTCCGCGAGGTCCAGGAGACCGCGCGCGAGTACGACATGCCCGTCGTGCTCTGGTCCTACCCCCGCGGCCAGGGCGTCAAGAACGACACGAAAGACGACGTCATCGCCTACGCCGCGCGGCTCGGACTCGAGCTGGGCGCGGACGTGACGAAGGTGAAGTACCCCGGCAGCAAGGAGGGCATGGAGCAGGCCGTCCGGATGGCCGGCAAGTCGAAGGTGGTCATGAGCGGCGGCTCGAAGGTCTCCGACGAGGCCTTCCTCGAGAGCGTCCGCGCGGTCATGGACGCCGGCGGCGCCGGCCTCGCGGTCGGGCGGAACGTCTGGCAGCGCGAGCAGCCCGAACGCCTCCTCGACTCGCTGGAGGACGTCATCTACGACGGGGCCTCCGTCGACGCAGCACTACAATGAGCAAGACGATAGACCTCTCGGTCGGCAGCACGGACAGGACGGTCAACGAAGTCGTGGACACCATCGCCCGGGCGACCCCGGAGATCCGGACCGCCATCGCGAACCACCGCGACGCCATCGACGGCTACAACCCCACCGGCGACGAGCAGCTGGCGGCCGACGTCGAGGCCGACCAGCTCCTCGAGGAGCGGCTGCTCGCGATCGACGGCGTCGCGACCTACGCCAGCGAGGAGCGGGAGACCATCGCGACGACGGACGGGCGGCTCCACGTGGCCGTCGACCCGCTGGACGGCTCGTCGAACCTCGAGCCCAACGCGCCGATGGGCACTATCTTCGGCGTGTACGACGTGCGCCCGCCGACGACCGGACGCAACCTCGTCGCGGCCGGGTACGTCGTCTACGGACCGGTCACGTCGATGGTCGTCGCCCGCGGCGACAGCGTCAGGGAGTACGTCATCCACGACGGCGAGTCCCGCGTGGTCGACGACAACGTGACCCTCCCCGAGGACCCCACCGTGTACGGGTTCGGCGGCGGCGACGACGCCTGGCGCGAGCCGTTCGCCGAGTTCGCCGACGACGCCCGCGAGGAACTGAAGCTCAGGTACGGCGGCTCGATGGTCGCCGACATCAACCAGGTGCTCAGCTACGGCGGCGTCTTCTCCTATCCCGCCCTACGGGACCGCCCGCAGGGGAAGCTCCGGCTCCAGTTCGAGGGTCAGCCGATGGGCTACGTCGTCGAGACCGCCGGCGGCCGATCCTCGGACGGCGAGCGATCGCTGCTCGACGTCGGGACCACCGGACTCCACCAGCGGACGCCGATTCACCTCGGCAACGCGGACCTGATCGACCGGCTCGAGGTGCGTCTCGACTGAACGGCCGGCGTCGCCGTCGATGACGCCGCCGGACCCCACTCCCGGGCCCGGAGAAAATATCGTCGACAGAATCGGGAAAGAATAGATAGTTTGTTGATTGGTAAGTTCCATACGTCGCCTGGACCACGCGACACCGGGGTGGGGGCCACGGTGGCTGTGGTCCGCGACACATGGAGGTGCACGAAGACGGGGAGTCCCACCAGTGGGTGGGGGGCTCCCTGCACGAGTGGGTGGACTCGCTCGGCATCGACGCGACCGCGGTCGAGTGCCAACTGTGGCTGCTCGCCGCGGTGGCGTTCGTCGCCGACGTACAGTTTACGCACGCAGGACTCCAGCACGGCCTCACCGAGGGCAACCCCCCCATGCGCTGGGCCATCGGTGTGGGTGGCATCACCGCGCTCGCCCTCGCGAAGGGGACCGTGCTCGGTATCGCCGCGCTCGTACGCGTTTCGTTCCCGCGGTACGGGGCGGTCATCCCCTTCGGCGTCGCGGTCCCGTGGCTCGCGGCAGCCGGCGTCAACGCCGCGCTCCTGGTCTGACCGCGCGCCGAATACGCGACCCCCTCACTTTCGACGCGACGCTCCGGGGCGTCAGCCGCGCTTCTTCGAGAGGACCGTCCGCTCGAACGAGCAGACCAGCGTGTCGTCCTGATCGTACGCCTCGACCGCCATCGTGACGACACCGCGGTCCCCGTCGCTGGTCTCGCGCCTGTCCGTCACCGTCGTCTCGGCCCTGATCGTGTCGCCGTGGAAGACCGGACTGGGGTGTTCCACGTCGTCGTAGCCGAGGTTCGCCACGATGGTCCCGTCCGTCGTCTCGGGGATGGTCAGCCCCACGGCCAGCGACAGCGTGTACAGGCCGTTGACCACGCGCTCACCGAACTCCGTCTCTGACGCGAACTCCGCGTCGAGGTGGAGCGGCTGCTGGTTCATCGTTATGTCGCAGAACCGCTGGTTGTCGCTCTCCGAGACCGTCCGCCGGCGGGGGTGCTCGATGGTCTCCCCGACGGTGAACTCCTCGTAGTACTTCCCTGGCATGCGTTGGATATCGCCGCGGGCGACGATAACGTTCGGGTCGGTCGACGGGATCCCGCCGTCGTCGGAGAGCGCCCGGCATGATCGGACCCGGGACAGCCCGGCTATTTTTGCGGTCCGCCGCCAAGGCACGGGCGTGCCACGCTACGAGCGCTCGGTCCGGGTCGCGGCGGACTTCGAGGACGTCTGGGAGTTCCACTCGCGGGGCGAGGGGCTGGTCGCGCTGACCCCCGACTGGTTCGAGCTGGAGATCGAGGCGACCTACGGGCCCGACGGCGAACCCGATCCGGAGACCCTCGAGGAAGGGGCCGTAATCCACTCGTCGGTGCGGCCGTTCGGCGTCGGTCCGCGCCAGCGGTGGACCTCGGAGATCGTCGAGCGGCGGCGGGAGGACGGGGAGGCGCTGTTCCGCGACCGGATGATCGACGGGCCGTTCCCCCGCTGGGAACACACCCACCGGTTCGTCGACGAGGGGGCCGGGACACTGGTGCAGGACCGCGTCGAGTACGAGCTCCCCGGCGGCCCGGTCGGCCGGGCCCTCGGCCCCCTCGCCGTCGCGGGCTTCGAGCCGATGTTCCGATATCGCCACCGGAAGACGCGGGAGCTCCTGGAGGAGTGAGGGTCGCGCGGCCGCCGCGGCCCTCCGGTTGTCTTGCCGTCTTCCGGTTCGGTGGGTGTTACCGCCCCTTTTTGGACGACTAATGGATATACAGTGACATGAAAGACGTACTGGTGGTCGGCGGCGGCCCCGCCGGCCTCAGCGCGGCGCTGTTCACGGTGAAGAACGGCCTCGACACAGTGGTCTTCGACACGGACGAGACCTAGATGCACAAGGCCTACATGGTCAACCACCTCGGAATCGAGGAGATCGACGGGACGGAGTTCATGGAGGTGGCCCGCGACCAGGTCGAGGAGTTCGACCCCGAGCTGCGCGACGCGGAGGTGGCCGGCGTCGAGTCGACCGACGACGGGTTCCGCGTCACGACGGACGGCGACGAGATGGAGGAGGGACGCTACCTGGTCCTCGCCACGGGCGCGGACCGGTCGCTCGCGGAGGACCTGGGCTGCGAGTTCGACGGCGACCTCGTCGACGTGGACCTCTCGATGGAGACCAGCGTCGCGGACGCCTACGCCACGGGCGCCATGGTGCGCGATCAGGAGTGGCAGGCGATCATCTCCGCCGGCGACGGCGGTGCGGCCGCGCTGGACCTCCTCTCGAAGGAAGAGGGCGAGCAGTTCCACGACTTCGACGTGCCGGACGACTTCGAGTAGAGCCGCCGAACCGCGACCCTTTCGCCGTCCCGTCCCCGCGACAGTTCGTGACGGAGCCGCGCGTCAGCCCGCGCGTCGCGCTCGGGCTCGGGCTCGCCGCCCTCAGCTCGCCCGCTTCTCGATCTCCCCGCGGAGCGTCGCGGCGTCGAAGTCGTGGTCCGGGCGGATGTTGACGAAGTCGAGGAACTCCTCGGCGGAGAGCAGTTCCTCGGACGAGTAGTGCTCCGCGGCCGCGTCGACGGCCGCCTTCGCGCCGACGATCGGCGTCAGCGCCCCCAGCGCGCAGGCGAGGTCGTACGAGCGGGCGTCTTCGATGCCGTCCTCGCGGACGTTGGTCGCGTCGATGAAGTATAGCTCGCCGCCGGCGACGAGGACGTTCTCGCTGCGGAAGTCGCCGTGGGCGATACCGGCGTCGTGCATCCGCCGGAGGTAGTCGAAGACGGTCGGCGCGTGGTCGGCGACCGCCTCGGGCGGGAGGTCCTCGAGCGTCTCGAAGTCGGGCAGGTACTCCAGCACGAGGACGCCCAGCCCGTCGTACTCGAAGGCCTCGACGGGTTCGGGGACGTTGACGCCGATCTCGCGCATCGACGCCAGCGCCCCCAGTTCGTGCTCGGCCATCTGGTAGGGCGTGCCGAAGTGCTCGAAGAAGCCCTCCCGGCCGGAGGAGAAGGCCCCGAGGTTTCGCCCGGCGGTCAGCAGCGCGTGGACGAGCGAGTTCTGGTCGGTCATCGCCTTGACGAACCACTCGTCGTTGACGGCCATCGGGGTCGAGAGCCAGTTGTCGGCCTCGAGGAACACCACGCGGGCGCAGTCCTCGCCGTAGCGGTCGAGCACCTCCACGACGACGCCCTCCAGCGTCTCCCAGGGCACGCGCCCGCGCAGCAGTCGTCGAAACGCCATCCTCCGACAGGAGGGGTTGGTGACTCATAGGGGTTCGGTACCGCGGCGGAGCGGTACGGGCGTCGCAGCGACTCGCGGCGAAGCAGTACGCTCCGCGCAGTGACTCGCGCCGGAGCTACTCCGTCGCCTTCAGGTTGTGAACTGGCTCCAGCCAGTCGACCACCTCGGCGGTGGGCTCGACGGCCTCGGCGATGGCCTCGGCGGGCTTGTAGGCCATCGGGGCCTCGTCGCGGACGGACTCGACGACGGACTCGGAGTAGACGCCGTCCATCGCGTCCTCGAAGGCGTCCATGTCGACGGTCTCGTGGGCCTCGCGGCGGCCCATGACCCGGCCGGCGCCGTGCGGTGCCGTCTCGTGGTACGCCTCGTTGCCCTTCCCGCGGGCGAGCAGCGACCCCTCGGCCATGTTGAACGGGATCACCAGGCGCTGACCCTCGCGGGCCGGCGTGGCGCCCTTCCGGATCGTCAGGTCCCGGAAGTCGACGTAGTTGTGGATGGACTGGAACCGCTCGACGGGGTCGATGCCCAGCGCCTCGCAGATCCGGTCGGCCATCACGGCTCGGTTCCAGCGGGCGTACTGCTGGGCGAACAGCATGTCGACGAGGTAGCCGTGGGCCTCGCGGCCCTCGAGGTAGGCCAGGTTGTCGTCGGGCGCGCTCCAGTCCCCGCCGCCGGGCCCGACGCTGGACAGCGCGTCGAAGGCGTCCTCGATCTCCGACCCCTCCAGTTCCTCGCGGACGACGTCCTTCCGGATGTGGGACTCGCCCTTGCCGCCGGTGACCCAGGCGTAGAGGTCCCCGTCGTCGACGGTCTCGGGGTCGAACTTCAGGTAGTCGGCGTACTCCTCGGGGATCGCCTCGCGGATCGCGTCGGTCGCGCGGCGGTCGGCGGCCGTCGACTGCCAGTACTCGGCGACTGACTTGCCGAGGTAGCGCGAGCCGCTGTGGATCACCAGCCAGTAGTCACCGGACTCGCGTGCGCGGGCGAACTCGACGAAGTGGTTACCGCCGCCCAGCGTCCCCACCGAGCGGATGACGTAGCCCATGCTCTGGGCCTGATCGGCGAGGACGCGGTCGCAGAGGCCCTTGAAGTACTCCCCGTCGTAGCCGTCGAAGTCGAACTCGAGGGGGTCGATCGGCTCGCCGAACGTCTCCTCGTAGGCCGCGGCGAACCGCTCGAAGACGTCGTTGGCGCGCTCGAAGGGCAACTCGTCGACGAGGTGGACGCTGTCGTCGTACTCATGGACGTTCTGGCCCATCGGAACGGCCTCCCGGACGCGTCGCTCGCGCTCTGCGTCCGCGAGCGGGAGATCGTCGCCGAGGTTCGTCGCGCACATCCCGCACCCGACGTCGACGCCCACCACGTTCGGCACCACCCGCTCGCCCAGCGGCATCGTGAAGCCGATGGGCGCGCCGGCGCCCCAGTGCGTGTCGGGCTGGACGACCACCGGCTCGGTGAAGGCCGGGTGGTCGATCAGCTCCTGGATCTGGTCGAGCGCCGACTGCTCGACCAGCGACTCGTCGTCGACCATCACGCGCGCGTCGGTGTGCGCGCCCGTCAACTCGATCATACGTGCCCGATAGCCGGAGCCGGCTGTTGAACCTCACGGTGCCGTGGGCGGCCGTCGCACGCCGCCGGAAGCGTATAAATCACCAGTCGAACGGGGCTCGTTCTCGGTTCGCTCGATTCTCCGCGTTCTCGGCGCCGAGGAACCGTTCCCGGCTCGCGGGAACGCGCTCCCGTTAATATGGGTGTCCGGCACCCAGGATCACATGTGAGGTGACACAGATGGCATACCGAGCCGCGGACCCCACGGCGAACGAGTTCGACCTCGCGCCGCAGGGGACCTGGACGGCGTACTGGCTGGCGATCCTGCGGGTCGTCACCGGCTGGTGGTTCTTCCACGCCGGCGTGACGAAGCTGCTGGAGGATGGCCTGGCGTTCACGTACGGGCCGATCTACCTGCAGGGCATGGAGGGCACGGCGCTGGGCCCCGTCCCGGTCTGGATGGGCGAGCACCTCGCCTGGCTGATCGAGCCGATGGTCCCGCTGGGCGAGACGCTGATCGGGCTGGCGCTGATGGCCGGCGCCCTCGTCAGGCTCGCCGCGGCCGCCGGGGCCCTGTTCATGACCCTGTTCTGGGTCGGGAACGCCGAGTTCGGCCACGGCCTGGTCAACGGCGATCTGATGGGACTGCTGCTGTTCCTGACGATGATCGTGCTGGCCACCGGCCGCTACTACGGCCTCGACGCCGCGCTCGAGAAGACGGCGTTCGTCCGCGAACGGCCGAAGCTCCGGTACCTGCTGGGCTAACAGAGGTGACCACCGATGGAACACAACACCACCGTCGACCGCATCGCCGCGGGCCTGGGCGGCGGCCTCGTGCTGCTCGGGGTCGTCGTGCTCGGGCTCGTCGAGACGCTCGCCGGCAAGCCGTACGGCGCGGCGCCGCTGACCAACGACGCCGGCGAGGTGATCGCCACGCCGCTGATCGACCCGACGCTGCGGACCGGGCTGGTGATCGCCGGACTGGCCGTGTTCGCGCTGTACGCGCTCTACCGGATCGCGACGCCCGAACCCGGGGCCGAAG
>SDGW01001491.1_pt1 | contig 19230 bp, 20 predicted proteins | sample 2873831 | NCBI WGS metagenome assembly SDGW01 (sample SAMN08132700, study PRJNA421101) | hypersaline lake metagenome | isolation source: celular fraction 0.22 microns magnesium sulfate-rich crust from ephemeral... | place: Spain: Penahueca Lagoon, Toledo | collected 2011-07
AAGACCCATCCCGACCCGGACTCGACGTGGCCAATTGCGTCGGAGAAACGCATGGCGAGGCCGGTCAAGTCGTTGGGATGCACGGGGTCGGTCGTCCAGAGGGCACCGTCGTAGTCGCAGGTCGTGGGGACGACCGGCACGACGCCCACGTTCGCGGGGTCGAATCCGATGCGTTCGAGTCGCGTTTCGAGTCGCTTCGGGTGGTCGCGTGCCGAAACCATCAACAGCGTGTCGGTCGCGCGGGTCGGCAGGGCGGCGAGCGGGTCGGCGTCGGTGGGCGTGCGAACGAGCGTCTGGGTCCCGGCGGTGGCGAACGCCGCCGTCGGGGAGTCGCGTCCGAGCGCACCGTCTCCGGACCGCATCGCCTCGTCCATCGTCAGGACTCCTGTACTTCCGGGGGCGTCTCGCCAGCGCCGCTCGCGTGGCGGGCGTAGTACGTGTGCGTGACCGCGACCGCGCCGTACGCGGCGACGACCGCCGTCGCGAGGAGGACGTCGGCGACCAGCGAGAACGGCGGCAGTCCGAGCCACGCGCCGGTCAACAGTCCCAGTCCTCCGGCCGCGAGTCCGAGATACCAGTTACACCACGGGATGTCGGGCTGGGATTCGAGGTCGAGATACACGTCGAGCTGTTCGGCGGCGGTCGAAAGCTCCACGATGCCGCGGTTCTGGTTGTAGTTGACGATGCCCGCGTCGTCCAGTTTCGGGAGGTGCGACTGGTAGAGGGCGGTGTACACGCGCTTGCGCTCGGCCGCGGAGATCGCGTCGACTTCGATGTCGTTCTCCCACGCCGCGACCTGCTCGGCGAGTTCGGACAACTGGACCGATTCGTCCGCACGTCTGAGGTAGTGGAGGGCGTATCGTCGCCGTCGGTTCTTCAGAACGTCGAAGACGAGGTCGCGGGAGAGTTCCGGTTCGGAACCGTCGTCCTCCTCGCTCTCGGATCCGACGATGTCAGCGACCTGCTGTGTCGCGACAGCGGAGTCCTGCTGGTCCGGAGTCTCCTCCGGTTCGGTACTTCCGGTTCCGGATGAGTCACCAATGGTGCTCATTAATATGCCACCCCTTGCTCGTAACCCAGCATGGATAGAACACATCGCCCGGATTAGCCTTTGTTATTCACCATTTACCTACTGACAATCGTTGCTTACGAACAGTTGCGCCGCTGTTTCATCCCGCCGCCGTCTTGCGGTAAGGCCCGGTTACTGGCGGTTTTCGATGGTCTGAGACGCTGCCGAACGCTCCCGCTCCCGAAGCGTCTCGTGGAGGCCGAGGACGAACGCCGGAACCACCACCATGAAGATGTGTTCCTCGATTGGAATGCCCAGCAGGTCGATTCCGGTCCGAAGTTCGATGGCGAAGACCCCGATATGGAGCGTGTACCAGTCCCACAAATAGGCGATTGGATACAGCGCCGCGATAGTGCGGGCGGCTTGAACGAGCGCGCCGGTTCGATAGAGGAGCCCTACCGCGACGGTTCCGAAGGCGACTTCGCTCGCGAGATACGTGTACTCGCCGAACACCGCGCCGATGTCGGGTATCACTCCCGAGGATACGGTCGCTGGCGGCAAAAAATCCCGGTCTAGCCGTCGGAGCGTAGTTGCGTCGGGAGGTGGTTTCGGGGGTCGAGCGCCCGTCTCGGAGACCGCCGACACATCGCAGGAGGGCGGACGGTCCAATTCTCAATAATCTGTAACCCGGCCAAGTTTCATTATTACTGGTGGCCTACGTTCGAGATGACGATGGACATCGCTGATATCGCAACGACGGACTACATCGAGTTGGAGGCCGAATCGAACGTCGGAAAGGCCCGTTCCATCTTCGAGGAGGAGAACCCGAAAGGCATCATCGTGACGCGCGCAGGCGGCTACGAGGGCGTTCTCACCCAGAAGCAACTGCTCCGCTCACACATCGAGGACCACACCAAAGTCGACACACTCACTAAATCTGCACCGCAGGTAGAGCGCACGGACAACGTCCGCGACGTGGCCCGCGCACTGGTCGAGGGCGGCACGAAGGTCGCGCCCGTCTTCGAGTCCGGTAACCTCTGGGGGGTCGTCAGCCAAGACCTCATCTTGGAGGCGGTGCTGGAGAACCTCGACACGCTCACGGTCGAACAGATATACACCGAGAACGTCGTCTCCATCGCGGAGGACGCCACGCTCGGGCAGGCCATCAACCGACTGCGCGAACACGGCGTCTCCCGACTGCCGGTCGTGGACGAGGACGGCTTTCTGTCCGGCGTCGTCACGACCCACGACGTCGTGGAGTTCGCGACCCGGAACGTCGAGAAGACGACCCGCGGCGACCGCTCGGGCGAGGGCGACCGACTGCTGGACCTGCCGGTGTACGACGTGATGTCGAGTCCGGCCGCGACCACGACCTTGGACGAGAGCGTCCGCGACGCGGTCGAGCGCATGCTCGACAACGACTACTCCGGTCTCGTCGTCACGCCCGAGGACGACGACCGCGTGGTCGGCGGCGTCGTCACCAAGACCGACGTGCTTCGCGCGTTGTCGTACACCGAGGAGGACGTGATGGACGTCCAGATTACCAACGTGAACCTGCTCGACACCCTCACGCGGGAGTCGATTCGGGAGTCCATCGCGGAGATCTCGGACAAGTACCAGAAGATGCAGGTTCGTCACGCGCACGTGCGCTTCCACGAACACAAAGAGAAGCTCCGCGGCACGCCGCTGATTCAGTGTAAGATTCGGCTCCGGACTAACCGCGGACAGGTCGCCGGGTCGGGCGAGGGCTACGGCGCCGAACAGGCGTTCAGCGTCGCCCGCGACAAGCTGGAGCGCAACGTCCTCGAGATGAAGGGCGTCGAGAGCGACCGCGAGTACGAGGGGCAACTCCTCCGAAAGCTCGGCGAGCTGTAGAGACGACCTTCTCGTTTTCGGGCCGAAGCGCGAGGAGTCGGCGACGCGTGCCGACGACTCGAACGTATCGAAGAACTGGACATTGTTCGTCCGATAGTTCGTCGCAACGATGGCCGACGACAACTCGGACGCGCTCGGTTACTCTGGAATCGTCGTCTACCTACTGTTTTTGGTCGGCACCGTCTTCGTCGGTCCGCTGGAAGCCGTGGTGGGTCTGGCGGTGTACTGGCTGTTCGGCTCCGAGGAGACCGAATCGACGCCGCGGTAGTCCATTCCCTAAAACTCAGGCGCTACTGCCCCGTCCTCAAGGAGCGAACCGCGTCAGCGGTGAGCGAGTAGGGTGGGGAGGAAGTCACGAGAGAGAAGCGCCTCGGCGAACTCAGTTCTCGGGGCGCGGCGCGGCCTTCTGGAGGGCGGTCTCGGCGATGTTGCCGCCGTAGTCGGCGCTCCGGGACAGCGAGTCCACGACGAGACTGAGCTGTTGGGCGCGCTCGGCGTCCATGTCGCGGATGAGGTCGTCCACCTCGCGGGTGTGTTTGTCTATTTCCCGGACGTGTTCGCGGGCGTTGTTCCCGAGGCGCGTCGCCTCCGACCCGTCCTCTTCCAGCAGGGCGTCCATCGCCATCTCCACGATGTCGGCCGACTCGGCGTGGAGGTCTTCGAGGGCCTCGGCGACTTCGTCGGGAATCTCGCCGAGTTCCAGCGCGTGGTTGCCGATCTTCGCGGCGTGGTCGGCGACCCGCTCCAACTGGCGGGCGCTGGAGTGGTAGTCGAAACACGTCTCGCGCGGGAGGCCGATGTCGGCGGCGGTACTCGGGTTGCGGAGCGCCGACCTGAACACCCGCGAGATCATGAACCAGAGGCGGTCGACGTCGTCGTCGCGCTCGATGACGTCAGTGGCCAAATCGTCGTCGTTCTCGATCAGTGCCGTCACCGCGTCCTGTAGCATCGTCACCGAGACGAGTCGCATCCGCGTGATGGCGTTGTGAATCGACAGCTCCGACGAGTCCAGCAGGTCTTGCAGGACCACGCGGTCGCCGGTCTCCTCGATGACTTCCAGTCCCACGAGCCCCTGCGTGGCGTCCCGGACCGTCCGGCGCTGGTCGGGGGTCACGCGCGTCGCTTCGAGGTTGATGATATCGAACCCGCTGACGTACAGCGTGAACACCGTCCGCATGAGTTCGGCCCCTTCGAGGTCGGTGATGTCCACAGTGCCCTCGACCGTGTCCTCGGCCGTCCGCGGCGAGAGCAACAGCGAGTCGCCCTCCGGGTGGAACTCGACGCGGTCACCCGCCTCGATACCGTTCTCGGTGGCCCATCCCTTCGGAATCGAGACGGTGAACGTCGAGCCGCCCGTCACTTGGACTTTCCGCGTCTCCATGTGACGAACCGGGTGTCGATGCACAATAAATCTATTCAAATCTATATACGAGGTGGTCAGATCGCCGAAACGTCGCGAGTATTCGTGAACACGCGGTGGTACGTCGCGGTCACGTCTGCGTCGGCGACGTGGCCTCTCTGCCTCTTTGAGCCGTTTTATCGACTCTTCTGCCCCCGGCCTCGTCTGGCATAAACCTGATTATGGATGGGTAAATACATCTATATAGATATAATAGTAGGGTATTTACTTCGTCTCAGGCAAATCCCGTCCAATGCGGGAACGACCCTCTATCGACCGTCGAACGGTTCTCCTCGGTGGGGGCACTGCCATCGCATCACTGGCTGGATGCATCTCGACGAGTCCCACCCCGCCGGGCGACCGAGGAGAACCGACACAGGACGAATCGTCCGACGACTCGTCGGACGAATCGTCGGGCGAACCGCTGAAGATCGGCGGTTCGTCCACCGTGTATCCGATAACGAGCGACGCGGGCTCGGTGTGGAACTCGAACCCGCCCGCCGACGACGAGGAGTACTGGGGGCCGAGCGGTTACGACATCGACACCGACGAGCGACTGGCCAACTACTGGGCCAGCAAGTACGGGTTCGACGGGTCGGGGCCGAGTCCGCCGTTCAGCATCTCGGTCAAGCTGAGTCACTCCGGCACCGGACTCGAAAAGCTCGAAAAGGGCCTGCTCGACCTCGGCAATTCGAGCGCGCCGGTCGCCGCGGAACTGACGGACCTCGGCGACGAGGAGTTGGACGAGTTCAAGAATCACGTCGTGGGCGTGGACGCCCAGCCAATCGTGGTGAGCAAGGAAATCTACGAAGCGGGCGTGAAGCAGTTGACCGCCGAGCAGGTCCGGAATATCTACCAAGGTGAGATCACGAACTGGTCGGAGATAGACGCCTACGACGGCCCGGACAAGGAGATTCAGGCGGTCGGCCGCGCCGAAGGCTCCGGGACCGACACCGCCTTCCGGGCGAACATGCTCGGCAGTCCCGACGCCGACATGTCGGGCGTGGACGTTCGCAAGGGCCAGAACCAGAACGTCGAGACGGTCGTCGGCAAATCGACCAACGCCATCGCGTACATGGCGCTGGCGTTCGTCACCAGCGAGACGCCGGCCGTCAGTTTGGAGTTCGACGGGAAAGTGTACGAACCCGGCAAGAACCTCGCGGAGCGTAGCTACCCCCTCTCGCGTGACCTTCACTGTTACTCCCACGGTGGCACCTCCGAGAAGGAGGCGGCGTTCCTCCGGATGATACTCCACGACTTCGGACAGGAGAAATACGTGAAACCGGCGGGGTACGCCACGCTCACGTCGTCGCGCCAACAAGAGGAGCTAGAGAAACTCCCGGACCCAGAATGATAGGAAGCATCGACGCGCGCGTCAGTTCGGTCCGCACCAGCGTCGAGGAGATGGACCGGGGCGCACAGTTCGTAGACGCCGCGGCGCTGGTCGCGATACTGGCCACGCTCGGGGCGTTCCTGTTGACCCCCGAACTGACCGTGTTTCCGCTCGGAGCGTTCCTCGCGGTCGTCCTCTACGGGTGGGTCGCCTATCAGGCCAACACCGCGAAGCTCCTGATGTTCCTGATGACGGCCTCGACGCTCGTCATCCTCGGTCTCATCACGGTGTATCTTCTCGTGCGCTCGGTTCCGGCGTTCCGGTTGATGGGACTCGACATCGTGACTCGCTTCGGGGAGCCGTTCTGGAGCACGAGTGAGGGTATCTTCTCGCTGGTGCCGATGATTTGGGGGACGCTGGTCACGACGCTGTTGGCGATGGCCATCGCCGCACCGCTGGGCGTCGCGGGCGCGCTCTTCATCAGCGAAATCGCGCCCAGTTGGGTCCGCGAAGTCGTCAAGCCCGGCGTCGAAATCCTCGCGGGCGTCCCCTCTATCGTCTACGGCTACATCGGCTACGTCATCATCAACACGTACATGTCCGAGGAGTTCGGGCTGGCGAACTTCGGGAGCCTGTTCGCCGCGGGGCTGATAATCGGCGTGATGGCGCTCCCGACGGTCGTCTCGGTCGCGGAGGACGCCATCGACAGCGTGCCCGAGTCGATGAAGAGCGGGTCGCTGGCGCTCGGCGCGACCGACTGGCAGACCATCAAGAGCGTCACCATCCCGGCGTCGTTCTCGGGCGTCTCGGCCGCCGTCTTGCTGGGCGTCGGCCGCGCCGTCGGCGAGACGATGGCCGTGACCGTGATGCTCCCGCACTCGCAGGTCCTGCCCGAACCGCTGTACGACGTGTTTCAGGGGACCGAGACGCTCACGAGTCTCATCGCCAGCCAGTACGGTATCGCCAGCGGTGACCAGATGGCCGCGCTGTTCGCGGCGGGCGTGGTCCTGTTCGTGACCGTCCTCGGACTCAGCATCGCGTCACAACTCGTCGAGGCACACATGGAACGCAAACTCGGAGGCCAGCAATGAGCTACGAGAACCGCGCGCTCGTGACCGACGAGTCGTCGGCCGCCGAACGACTCGCCTCCGCTCTGGTGGGAACCGGCATCCTGACCGTCCTCCTCGGGTTCGCGTCGCTCTTCCAGTGGACCGACGTGGAGGGGACGCTTCTGGGCGTCCAACTGTTCGACCTCTTCGGCGCGTTCCTGACGCTGGGCGGCGTCGGCGTCCTCGCGCTCGGCGCGGCGTCGCGGGCCGGAGTCGTGGACACCTCGCCGGACCGGTCGGCTGGCGTCGTCACGAGCGGGCTGTTCGGACTCGTCGGCTTCGTCGCCGGCGGACTGGTCGCCTCCCAGACGCTCGGTCTCGGATTCCTCGGCGGCGTGGCCGTCGGCCTCGTCGCCGGTCTCGGAGTCGCGGCCGTCACGATGTTCACCCGCGAAGACCTCGGCTCGACGCTCCCGGCGGGCGCGCTGGGAGTCGCCACCGGCCTCCTGTTGCTCACCAACGTCCTCACCGTCGAGTGGCAGTGGGACCCCGAGAACTTCTCGGCCGTGTTCATGGCACCGGTCGTCGTGCCCGCGCTCGCGGTCTTCACCGGCCTGATACTCTCGTGGTCGGCCGCGAAGGCCTACGAGGGCTACGGGACGCGAGGACGACAGGCCGGCGCGTACATGCTCGTCGGACTCAACGCCTTCGGGATGTTGGGCGTCCTCCTGTTGCTCGTCCTGTTCGTCGCCCAGAAGGGACTGGGCTACATGCTGCAGGACATCAAGCTCGGACTGTTCAGCGAACCCGCCTTCTGGTTCCACGTCCCCGTCTTGGACGAGTATCTCATCTTCGAGATTCCCGGCGTCTGGTTCCACTGGCCGTTCACGATGAACGGCTACTCGCTGGGGTCGGAGACCATCAACGGCGTCCTCCCGGCTATCGTCGGAACCTTCTGGGTCGTGTTCGGCGCGGTGCTGTTCGCGGTCCCGCTCGGTCACCCAGTGGGAGACCATCAAGAGCGTGGTCCTCCCGGCCTCGATGCCCGGCGTCATCACCGGCGTCATCCTCGGTGTCGGCCGTATCGCGGGCGAGACCGCACCGCTTCTCCTCGTGATGAACGGGAACCTACAGGCCAAGTCGCCGATCAACGTCCTCGGCTCCTTCGAGTTCACGGCGACGCCCCCGTTCATCTCGAACTCGGCGCTCCTCACCGCACCGCCCGCACTCCCGTACAAGCTCTACGGGACCATCACGGCTGGCGTGGTCAGCGACGAGCCGAAGTTCGGCTGGGCGACGGCGCTCGTGCTCCTGATGGTCGTCCTGTCGTTCTACGCGGTCGGTATCGTGTCTCGAATCTACTTCCGGAGGAAACTCGAACAATGAGCAACGCAGAATTCCAAGAGAGCGAGCAGACCGACGAACAGTCCGCGACCCAATCGATGACCGTCAGCGGCGAGAGCCAAGAGCAACTCAAAGACGAGTGGACGCAGTACGACTTCGAGGGCGCACCCAAAATATCGGTCGAAAACTTGGACGTTCACTACGGCGACGACCACGCCATCAAGTCGGTGTCGATGGACATCCCCGAGAACAGCGTCACCGCGCTCATCGGCCCGTCCGGTTGTGGGAAGTCGACGTTCCTGCGGTGTCTCAACCGGATGAACGACCGCATCAACTCGGCGCGCGTCGACGGGTCGGTCGAAATCGACGGGAAGGAGATATACCAAGACGGCGTGAACCTCGTGGAACTGCGCAAGCGCGTCGGGATGGTCTTTCAGGCACCCAACCCCTTCCCGAAGTCGATTCGGGACAACATCGCCTACGGCCCGCGCAAGCACGGCGACATCAACGACGGCTTGCTGGACAAACTACTGGGCCGCGCCGACGACGAGAAGGAGGACGAAATCGTGGAGCGGTCGCTCAAGCAGGCGGCGCTGTGGGAGGAGGTCAGCGACCGACTGGACGACAACGCGCTCGGTCTGTCGGGCGGCCAGCAACAGCGGCTCTGCATCGGTCGCTGTCTCGCGGTCGACCCGGAGGTCATCCTGATGGACGAACCGGCGGAAGTTCGGATAGGACGGACGACTTTTTTCGAGAGTCGGCGGGGAGGCGGTGAAATCCGGCCGTCACCGACCGCCGCTACCCACCGACGCACCGCGACGCGCAACAGACTCATGACGACAGCGGACGAAAGGGTCACGACTCCGCATGCCTCGAACCGGCTATCAAGACCAACTCGAAACCCTCCGCGAGGACGTGGTTGGGATGGGCGAGGAGGTCGTCGCGCGACTCCGGATGGCACTCCTCGCGCTGGACCGTCAAGACCACGACCTCGCGTGGGCGGTCATCGACGGCGACGACGAGATAAATCGCCGCTATCTCGACCTCGAACGGGACTGCATCGACTTGGTGGCGCTCCAGCAACCGGTCGCCTCCGACCTGCGACTCGTCGTCGCGTCGTTCAAAATCATCACCGACCTCGAACGCGTCGGCGACCTCGCGACCAACCTCGGCGAGTACGCGCTGTACGGCGACCGCGAGGTGTTCGACGGCGTGGACCTCCGGGACCTCGGGGAGGCCGCGGCCGAGATGGTCACCGACGCCGTGGCGGCCTACGACGACGCCGACGCCGCGGCCTGCGAGGCGCTGGCCGAGCGCGACGCCGACCTCGACCGGCGATGCGAGCGCGCCAGCGAACTCGTCGTCCGGGACCTCATCGAGACCGAACTCCCCGAGGGTGCCGACTCCGAGACGGTCGAACACCTCCTGCAAGACGTCTCGAAGGTCCTGCTGACGATTCGCGACTTAGAGCGCGTCGGCGACCACGCGGTCAACATCGCCGCCCGCACCCTCTACATGGTCGAGAACGACGACCGACTCATCGAATAGTGCGTCGCCGGGATGGCGCGGGCGAAAGGTACAACACGAGGACACGCGCATTCGTAGATATGCCCCGAGAGGACTATCAACAGCAACTCATCGACCTCCGCGAGAACGTCCTCTACATGAGCGAGGTCGTGATGGAACGGCTCCGGATGGGCTTAGACGCCCTCGAGCAGAAGGACACCGACCTCGCGTGGGAGGTCATCGACGGCGACGAGGAGGTAAACCAACTCTACCTTGACCTCGAACAGGAGTGCATCGACCTGCTGGCGCTCCAACAGCCGGTCGCCTCCGACCTCCGGATGGTCGCGGCGTCGTTCAAGATCATCACCGACCTCGAACGCATCGGCGACCTCGCGACCAACCTCGGCGAGTACACCCTCGAAGCCAATCACGACGTGTTTCCCGAGGTCGACATCCAAGAACTCGGCACGCTTACCCTCGACATGATAGAGGATTCGATGACGGCCTACGCCGACGAGGACACCGACGGCTGTTACGGCATCGCCGACCGCGACGACGAACTCGACGCGCGGTGTGAACGCGCCAGCGAAATCGTCGTCCGGGACCTCATCGAGACCGAACTGGAGAACAACACCGAGGAGGAAGTCGAGCAGTTGCTCCAAGACGTGTCGCGGCTCTTGCTGACGGTCCGGGACCTCGAACGCATCGGCGACCACGCGGTCAACATCGCCGCCCGGACCCTCTACATGGTCGAGAACGACGACGAGCTTATCTACTAGGAACGACCTTTTCCAGCGGTCGAAGATTCGCCGGGGGCGAATCTGCTCTCTTGCAAAAGCTCGACCAAAAACGCTTCGTCACCCCCTCAGAAGCGCCAGAGGCGCTTCTTCGAGGGTTCCTCGGTCCGCTCGCTCGTCGCATCGCGCGGCGCTCCGCGCCGCGTCGCTCCTCGCTCGCGGTCGGACTGCTTGACGGAGGTGGAAAACTCGGTCGTCTCGAAGTCGGTTTCTCACCGCGACAGCGACGGGAGTTGTCCGTTCGTGCCGAGCATCAGCTTGGTGTACCACGCCGAGAAGCGCGCGAGACCGTTGAGGAGGTGGAGCGAGACGATTCCCAACAGGAGGCCGAACCCGGCGACACCGAGTGCGGCCGGGAGCGTCCGGACCTGCCACGATTCGATGTTGACCACCGTCTCGACGCCGACCAGCAGGTTCCGCCAGACGACGTACAGCGAGGGGTGGAACTGAATCGGCGCGTCGGTCACGAGACCGACGTAGACGCCGGGCTGGTCGTAGACCAGCGGGACCGCGAGCATGCTCACGGCAGTCACGAGCAGCGTGGTGACGGTCATGAACGCGACGGTGCCGATGACCAGTTTCGACCCGAGGTACGCCAACGCCTTCCACGTCCCGAGGTCGGTGAAGAGACGCTTCGCACGCTCGGTGATGGTCCCCTCGTCGGTCACGACCCACCCCGGCGACTCGACTTCGACCCCGAGGAGAACGGTTGCTATCTCACGCTCGACGCTGGCGAGGCCGGTCGAGATCGCCAGCACCGCCAGCAGAATCGGGATGCCGACGACGGTGATGGCGAGGCCGACGCCCAGCGAGAGGCCGACGGATAGGAACGTGAAGTACACCAATCCGAGCGGGAACGACAGCACCAGATACAGCAGATTCCGGTACGTCTGGAGCCGAAACGGGACGCCGAAGACGCCCCAAAGTCGGCTACCGAAACGTCCGGTCTGGGTGTCGGTCGCCATCGAGATACGACCAATTTCTTCGGCCTCCATAATAAATTTTCGGACACTTGCACGCCCGGCGACCGTCCGTAGTATTTTACACGTCAGCCTACGAATCGACTTCCGGACGGGAATGCAACGTTGGCTCGGCTCGCTCGACAGTCGCTCGCGGACTCACCCCGCACCCGGAGCGGCGCGTTCGCGACCCGGTTTCGCGGGACGACGCCGACGGTCGGGGAGGGCATCGCCGTGAGCGAGACGGAAGCCGCGGAGTTGTTCGAGTTGCTCGACGACGAGTACGCCCGCACGATTCTCGTGGCGACCTACCGGGAACCGAAGTCAGCCGACGCGCTGGCGGAGGTCTGTGACGCCTCGCCCTCGACCATCTACCGACGGGTCGAGCGCCTCGAAGACCAGCAACTGCTGGACGCCGAACAGCGACTCGACCCGGACGGCCACCATTACGAGGTGTACGGCGCGTGTCTCCAGCGAGTCACCGTCGAGTTGACCGAGGAGGGAATCGACATCGACGTGGACCGCGACGAGGACGCTGTCGACCGCTTCACCAGACTCTACGAGGGGTTCAAATGATGCTCGGTGTCCCACTCCCGACCGCGGGCGCGGTCGGTATGTTTGACTTCCCGACCCTCCGAGCGGCGGTCGCCGGGGCTGAACCTGTAGTCCTTCAGACCGCCGTCGGCGGCTCGCAACTCGTCGTCCTGCTGGCGCTGGCGGGACTCCTGCTCGCGGCGGGCCTGTCGCTGGTCGTGGTGTACAAGCTCTTCGCAGGCTACCGCCGGAACGGGACCGGTCCGATGCTAATTCTGGCGGTCGGTCTCGCGCTACTGGTGACCGGTCCCATCTTCCTGCGGCTGGCGTTCGCCAACCTACTGGACGTATCGCCCGCGGCGCAGTCGCTCGCGACGACCGCCTCCGAACTGCTCGGCCTCGCGGCCATCCTGTACGCCATCTATGAACCCTGACATCACCACGCTGGCGGCGGCGCTCCCGGCGCTCGTCGGACTGTTCGTCTCGTACCAGGCCTACCAGGGGTACCGTCGCCACGGGAGCGCGACGATGGGCCTCCTCGCGGTCGGTATCGCGTGTTTCACCGCGATTCCGTTCGCCGTGCAGTCGCTTGTCGCGCCGACGCTGGCGTGGTCGGACGCGCTGACCTTGCTGGCCGTCGTCTCGACGTACAACCTCGGCCTCGTGGTGATTCTCTGGTCGCTTCGGGGTGACGGGCGTTGACGGCCCGAGGAGCGCTCGGGGACGCCGCGGTCAGGACGGCGTCCGAAACGGTCAGAAGGGCGTGCGAATCCCGACCCCGTTCGAGAGCGTCCAATCGAGCGCGTGTTTCTCCCCCTCTGCGAACGATACTTCACAGGCTCCGACGAGCGGAATCTCGCCGCGGTGGAAGCCGTCCCACCGCGTCCGATAGCGAACGTCGTCCTCGACGCCGATTCGATACTCTCCGTCCGGGACCGTCACCGTCGCGTCCGCGACGGTCATCGGACCGCCGTCGGTGAGGAGCGTGCGGTCCGTCGAGAGTTGGTCGTCGCGGTCGGTCTCGACCTCGTGGGTGAGCCACGTGAACGCCGGGTCCTCCCGGTAGACGCCCCACGGGTCCACCTCGTAGGCGAATCGGCGGTCGGGTATCACGTCTACCTGTCGCGCGTAGGTGCCGACGAACTCACCGGGAAGCGACTCGGGGTCGGTCCACGGGAGCGCGGCGTCCCCGTACTCGTCGCGGGTTCTGTCGACGTAGCTCGAAAACTCGTCCGGCGGGACGAACTGCGCGTCGTCCATCAGAGTGAACTGGTCGCTGTCCGGCGATTCGAGGTCGAAGTCACCGCCGAAGTTGCCGCCGAGTTTCGTGCGGACGACCCCCACGTCGAGGTGGGCCGCGCCGCCGACGAGCGACCCGGCGACGGCGACGCCGCCGACTCGTTCGAGGAGTTTCCGTCTGGAGGGCATCGTTCCGAACCCGAACGCGCGCGACGATATACTCTTCGCATTCGTGACACCTCCGGAGCGAATCGGAACCTCGCTTCTCGTACAAGAATCTTGCCCCGAGTCGCCACGCCAGCGACTCGCCGACCCCGTTTACGGGGTTGTCCGTTCTCTTACGACGTAGGAGAGATGACGACTACCGTTCGAGACGCCGCGACGACGCTCGTCGGCGTCCCCGTTCGCGCACAGACGTATCGCAATCTGGTGTACCTCGCGCTCGCGTTCCCGCTCGGGTTGGCGTACTTCGTGGGGCTGAGTGTCGGCCTCTCGCTGGGCGTCGGTCTCGCCATCACGTGGTTCGGGATTCCGATTCTGCTGGCGACGCTCGCGGGCGCGACCCTGCTGGCGCGCTTCGAGGCCGAACTGAGCAACCGCCTGCTCGGGACCGACGTTCGGACCCACTCGCTGGACGCCTCCGGAGGAGTTCTCGCGGCGACCAAGCGCCTCGTGACCGACGCCCGGACGTGGCTCGACGCGGCCTACCTCGTCGTCAAGTTCGGGCTCGGTATCGTCTCGTTCGCGGCGCTCACGACGCTGGGGTCGCTTTCCGGGTCGCTTCTGGCCGCGCCCTTGACCTACTCGTCGAACTTCTACGTCGGACTCCGCGTCTGGAACCTCACGGTCGGACCGCTCGAATCGGGGCGACTCGTCGTGGACACGCTCGGCGAAGCCCTCGGCGTCGCCCTCCTCGGCGTCGTGGTCGCCATCGCGTCGCTCCACGTCCTGAACGCCCTCGCGCGACTCTCCGGGTCGATTACGGAGGCGCTCCTCGATGTCGAGTCGTCGGACGCGACCGAGGAGTTCGCCGACGCGAACTGAGCCGAGAACCCGTTTCTCGGGAGAACTGAACCGAGAACTCTTTTCGCGGAAAATCAGAGTTCCGAGACGTCGATACTTCCGTTCTCGGTGACGAATCGGAGTTCCGGGCCGCCGTCGCCGAGCGACCCTTGGACGGCGTTCTCGGTCCGCAGGTCGGCCTCGAACGCCGGAAGTCGGAAGTCCACGTCGCCGTTGTCGGTCTTCGCGACGAGCGCGGCGTCCAAGTCGGGCGCGACCTTCGCGTCCACGCTCCCGTTCTCGCTCCGGACGGTGGTGTCGTCGCGAATCGCCGGAATCTCGACCTCGATGCTCCCGTTCTCGGTGCGCACGTCGTCGATGCCCGCGACGCCGTGGACGGTCACGCTCCCGTTCTCGCTCTCGGCGGCGACGAAGCCGTCGATGTCGTGGGCTTCGACCCGGCCGTTCTCGGTGATGAGCGTCGCGTCGGTCTCGACGCCGCGAACGTCCACCGTGCCATTCTCGGTCCGGAGTCGCCCGAGGGCAACGCCGGAGGGGAGTTGGACGCGTATCTTCACGGAGGGCTCTCCGCCGAGCCACGACCCGTCGCCGGTCTCGCGCGTCCGGACTGTGAGCTGACCGTTCTCGACGCCCATCTCGACGCTCACGTCGTCCAAGTCCACGAACACCGACCCCGACTGCTTGACCGTCTCGACGCGAACGCGGTCGGCGTTCGTCGGCCGGACGCGAATTTCGCCGTTCGTCCCGTCCACCGAGAGCGAATCGACCGACTCGGCGTCGAACTTGCGAGTGTCCTTCGTCCGTTTCCCGACGAACGGCGTCGCGCCGCTACAGCCCGAGAGCGCCGCGAGCGCGCCCGTCGCTCCCAATCCGAGGAGCCGACGGCGCTGAGTGTCTACCTTCATCACGTTTCGAGATACTGTTCAGGCCACCATAAAGAAGGGAACACACTCGCAGGACCAGCGTCTGACCCCAACGTTTATTACGGATGTCGGAATCGTAGTCGCGACCGCGACGCGTCACCGACGTTCCACAGGCGAGAGCCATCCTCGACGGTCCACCGAACACCCGATCGACCGCGAGCGAGGAGCGACGCGACGAGCGAGCGGACCGAGGCACCCCGAAGAAGCGCCGCTGGCGCTTCTTCGGGGGTGACGCCGTGTCGTCGGGAACGAAGTGACCGACGGCCCGTCAGAGCTTGCCTCTGACGGTGTTTTTGCAAAGGAGGCGCGTTTATGCGCGCCGACCGCAGGAAAAGGTCGTACCGTTTTATTGGAAGCCGATGCGCCCGCCGCGCCGACCCTGCGTCGGACTGGACGACCCGCCCTTGAACTCGTCTTTCATCTGCTCGTAGTAGTCCAACAGGTCCTCGGTGATGGTCGGGCGGACGTTCTCCATCGCCTGCCGGAAGTGACTCATCTGGACCTCGGTGGCGTCGTCGTCCTCCCGGAGCGCCTCGATGGCGGCCTCGCGGGCGATGGATTCGAGGTCGCTACCCACGTAGCCGTCCGTAATCTCCGCGAGTTCGCGCAGGCTCACGTCGGCCGACAGCGGCGTGTCGTCCGTGTGAATCTTCAGAATCTGCTCGCGGCCCTCCTCGTCGGGTTGGCCGATCATGACGAGGCGGTCGAACCGGCCCGAGCGGATGAGCGCCGGGTCTATCATGTCCGGGCGGTTGGTCGCGCCGATGACCATCACGTCGCCTTTCTCTTCGAGGCCGTCGAGTTCCGTGAGCAGTTGGTTGACCACGCGCTCGGAGACGTTGCTGCCCATCTCCTGACTGCGCGAGGGCGCGAGGCTGTCCAACTCGTCGAAGAAGATGACGGTCGGAGAGACCTGCCGGGCCTTTCGGAACGTCTGGCGGATGGCCTTCTCGGACTCGCCGACCCACTTGCTGAGCAGTTGCGGGCCGCGGACCGAGATGAAGTTCGCGTTGGTCTCGTTGGCCACCGCCTTCGCCATCAGGGTCTTGCCCGTGCCGGGCGGGCCGTACAGCAGGACGCCGCTCGGCGGACTGATTCCCAGCCGTTGGAACTTCTCGGGCGACGAGAGGGGCCACTCGACGCTCTCCTGCACTTGGTCCTTGGCGTCTTCGAGACCGCCCACGTCGTCCCACGAAATCTTGGGCAGTTCCACCAGCACTTCGCGCATCGCCGAGGGTTCGACCTCGTTCAAGGCCCCGTTGAAGTCCTGCCGTTTGACTATCATCCGGTCGATGAGGCTCGGCGGGATGTCCTCCTCGTCCAAGTCGATTTCCGGGAGGTACCGCCGCAGGGCCTTCATCGCGGCCTCCTTGGTCAGGCTCTCGATGTCCGCGCCGACGAAGCCGTGGGTGTCGTTGGCCAGATTCCCGAGGTTCACGTCGTCGCTGAGGGGCATCCCGCGGGTGTGAATCTGGAGAATCTCCTCGCGGCCGGTCTCGTCGGGCACGCCGATTTCGATTTCGCGGTCGAAGCGGCCGGGACGACGGAGCGCGGGGTCTACCGAGTCCACGCGGTTCGTCGCGGCGATGACGATGACCTGTCCGCGGGATTCGAGACCGTCCATCATGGTCAGCAACTGGGCGACCACGCGGCGTTCGACCTCGCCGGTCACGTCCTCGCGCTTCGGGGCGATGGAGTCCAACTCGTCGATGAAGATGATGGAGGGCGACTCCTCGGTGGCGTCCTCGAATATCTCCCGCAACTGCTGTTCGGACTCGCCGTAGTACTTCGAGATAATCTCCGGTCCCGCGATAGAGAAGAAACTCGCGGAGGTCTCGTTGGCGACCGCCTTGGCGAGGAGGGTCTTCCCGGTGCCGGGCGGCCCGTGGAGCAGGACGCCTTGGGGCGGCTCGATGCCCAGCTTCTTGAAAATCTGGGGGTGCTTCATCGGGAGTTCCACCATCTCCCGGACGCGCTGAATCTCGTTCTCCAGCCCGCCGATATCCTCGTAGGTGATGCCGCCGCCGGTCTTCTCGAAGCCCGAAATCGGCTCCTCTCGCAACTCGACCTCGGTGTCCTCGGTGATGAGACAGACGCCGTCGGGGTCGGTCTCGACCGCGATGAGCGGAATCGCCTGCCCCGGCGACCGCATGAACGGGTGGTTGGTCGAGGACATCACGGGGACGATGTCGCGCTCGACCACCGGGCGCTTGAGAATCTGGCGCTTGACCATCCCGGCCGCGTCCGAACCGAACTGGACGCTGGCCTCCTCGGGCGGCGCGAGGACCAGTTTGTCGGCCTTCTCGGCCTCCGCCTTCCGGATTTCGACGCGCTCGCCGATGCCCACGTCGGCGTTCTGTCGGGTGAACCCGTCGATGCGGACGGTGTCAGTGTTCCAGTCTTGGCGGTCCGCGCGCCAGACCTTCGCGGCGGTGGTGTCACCGCCTTCGATTTCGATGATGTCGCCCGGACTGAGCTTCAGATGCAACAGCGTGTCCGGGTCGAGACGGGCGATACCGCGACCCGAGTCGTTCGGGTACGCCTTTGCCACCTCTAGTTGGACTTCATTCATGATTCAGTAATACGGGGATTGTCTGTCGATGCGCGCCCGCGAAGGATAAGTCCTTTGCTACCGGGGGATTCGTCCACTGACACGGCCGACGCGGTCGTCGCAACGGGGCGCATGCTATGGCTTTGCATACGAGTTCGCGCTACAAAGCCGTTTGGCCTGCTGGTGTACTTTGTGGCAGACCGCGCGACACTCGCCGAGGAGCGTGAGAGTCAGCGGCGTCTGGCCGAACCGACCGAACTCCTCCGGACTGACGGGCCGACGAACGCTTAAATCGCTATTGTAGCTTCCGCAACGTGTTTTGAACAGGGTCGTGTACCGTCCGGACGGAAGATGAAAGCGAGATACCGCGCCCTGATACTCGCGGCCCTCCTGTTGGTATCGACTACTGCGCCGGTCGTCGGCGCGTCGCCGGACGCGGAGTTCGGCGAGAGCGTCTTCGCGACCGAGGCCGGTGAGACGGCCGAAATCGCCGTCACCCTCTCGGACACCGAGACGGCGACCGTCCGAATCGGTTCGGAAGCCGTCAACTACGTCGCGACCGTCACGGTTCGGGACGGAAACGGCGACGGGAACGTCGTCCTCCGGTACGACACCGCGAAGGCAGGTAGCGGCGGCGCGTTCGCCGTCGCCGCCGACGCCGACTCCGTGTCGGTGACAGACGAGTCCGACCTCGGCGAACAGAGCGGTCTCGACGCCGGAACCTACGACCTCGCCGTCGCACCCGGAAACGCGAGTCTCGACGAGGAGACCGACGTCGCGACCCTCTCGCTCGCGGAGTCCGGGTCGTCGGACGGAGACACCGAAACGGAGACGACCGCTTCGAGCCAGTACGCCGGACACGTCGCCGACATCCAGAACGGCGTCGTGGTCGCACCGGCCGCCAACCAGACGATTACGGGCCAACTCGACCTCGAACCCGGTACCGAGATACTGGTGACCGCCAAGGGGACCCAAGGCGTCCAGTTCCTCAAGACCCACCGGACGACCGTCGCCGACGGCGGTCGCTTCCGGGCCTCGTTCGACTTCTCGGACTTCCCGACCGAGAACGAGACCGAGTTCCGAATCGAAGTCCGGGTGGACGACGAGGCCCACCGGGAAGCGACCGGCGTGATTCGGTCGCCGCCGACCGCCGAGACGACGAAACAGGCCGTCCGAGACGAGACGACCGACACCGTCCGCGGAGAATCGACCCCGCAAGACGGGAGCATCCCCGGCTTCTCGCTGGTCACCGGCCTCCTCGCGCTGGTCGGGGTGGCGCTGGTCGCGCTCCGGCACGCCGAGTAGCCACGTTCCCCGACGCCGACAATCGGGGACTTTTTCGCCGCGAGCGACCCACGATAGCCCATGAAGACGCTCGCATTCGACGGTCGAATGGGCGCGAGTGGCGACATGCTCCTCGCGGCCCTCGTCGCGGCGGGGGCGGACCGCGACGCGCTCGCGCCGGTCGAGGAGGCCCTGTCGATACGCTACGCGGTCGGCGCGACCGACAAGAACGGCATCTCCTCGACCACGGTCTCGGTCCTGTTGGACGACGACGAACCCCGCGACCACGAGGACGACGAAGACGACGGAAACCACTCGCACCACCACGGCGACGAAGACGACGGAAACCACTCGCACCACCACGGCGACGACGCTCACGACCATTCTCACGACGACCACGACCAC
>SDGW01000921.1_pt1 | contig 19226 bp, 18 predicted proteins | sample 2873831 | NCBI WGS metagenome assembly SDGW01 (sample SAMN08132700, study PRJNA421101) | hypersaline lake metagenome | isolation source: celular fraction 0.22 microns magnesium sulfate-rich crust from ephemeral... | place: Spain: Penahueca Lagoon, Toledo | collected 2011-07
CTCTCGTACGTCTAGTCGAACTAGCAGATGCAAGACTTAGGAGTGTCCAGCCCCTGCCTTCTGGTACGCGGAACCGGCCGACGGAGCGTAGACGAGGGGTGGAGACGCCGATTTTGATGACAGTCGGTCGACCGCACACAGAGAGGGAAGCCAATGGCAAACACAACAGCTTCCGAACGAACGCGCGCATCGCTTCCGCCCGTCGAGGGCGTGACCGACATTCGGTCCCAGCGCGCCCGGATGGAGCGCATGGCGGTCACGCCGCTCGGCGGCGGCGTCTACGAAGTCGAGAGCCAGAGCGGGCACACCTACTCCGTGGACCTGCCCGGCGGGCGCTGTACCTGCCCGGACCACAACTTCCGAGGAGTCCGGTGCAAGCACATCCGGCGGGTCGCGATGGAGGTCACCGAGGGCCGCGTCCCGCCGCCCGGCCAGCGGGCCGTCGCGTGCCGGAACTGCGGCGACGAACTGTTCGTGGGCGAGACCGACCCCGGCCCGCACGTCTGCGAGGAGTGCGAACTGGAACCGGGCGAGACCGTCGTGGACCGCGAGACCGGCGACCTGCTGGTCGTCGTCCGGACGACGCCGCGTCGGGCCGACGAGGTGGAGATCACCGGCCACGACTGCACCGTCGCGGAGTACGCGAACAACGAGGCGTATCGCCCCGACGACGTGGTGGTCGAAGCGATGTACCCGGTTCCGGCGGGACTCGGCTCCGACGAGATGAAGCCCCATCACCTCCGTCGCTACTCGTTCCCGCGGGGCCGACTCGCTCGCAGGCGCGAGGAGGCCCGCCCGCCAGAGCGCGAGGACCAGTCGGCGCTCGGCGACTTCGAGGCGAACGTCTGAGGAGGCGAGTCCCGAACCGACGGGCCGAGAAGTGGGTGTCGTGACAAGTGAGCGGTCGCGGCGGTCCGGCCCTCCGATGGCGTGCCCCGCCTCCGGACCGCCGCAGGCCCCGCTGGATGCTCCGAAACTCGGAACGTGTGGTCAGTTGCAACGCGACGGTCGGTGACGTAGCCCGCGGGTGACACTCGACCGAAACCCGACTGCGCCACCGACAGTGGGAAGATAGTCACAGTAGTTGATATAGTTTTCCGTACCAGTCGGCGGCGTAGCGAAGTCACGACGAGGAGCGGAGTCCATCGAGAACGGACGCGGGACTACTCCAGCATCCCTGCCGCCTCGTCGGGCGAGAGGACGCCTTGTTCGACGGCGTGCAGTACGTCGCGGATGTCGTGGTCGTCCTCGCCGTCGGCGTCGTCGCTCCCGCGGAGCGCGCCGAGAGGGTCGCCGTCTTCGAGCGCGGTCTCCTTCTTGACGCGGTAGTTGCCGCCGTCGGTCTGGTGGACGTCCGCGGGGTGGAAGAAGTACCAGTCCTCGCGGTCGAATCGCACCCCGATTTTGGGCTTCGCGCCGAAGTTCTGCGAGAAGTACACCAGCGCCTCGACCTCCTCGCCGGTCAGGTAGATGGGGTCGCCCGCGCTCGATTTGGCCTCGATGGCGTAGAAGACCGCGCCGTCGCCCGCCAGCACGTCCGGGAGCTCCCGCTCGGTGGCGCTCCCGCTGGCGGGCGCACGCATGACCGCGAACCCGGCCTCGTCGAGTCGGTTGACGAGTTCCCGTTCGCGTCTGTCACCCTTGGCGTTGGACATCGGCCACCCCCGAGAAATCCGTCGTGTCTGCCATGGTCGATACTGCTTCCTTCGGCGTGTTAAGTCCCTCGGGAGCGCGGTGGAAGTAGAGCGACCGACCGCTCGCGGACGCCGCCGCGCGGGCGGCCAGACGACTTTTTGTTCGGTAGTCCCACTCACTCTGTCGTGGCCAAAGAGGAGCTCGACCGACGAATCGAGACCGAACCGTCGGGCGAGGGCCAGAAGCCCAAGCAGGAGATTCTGGCCCAAGAGATACAGGAGGGGTTGGAGGAACTCGAACGCTCGGCCGACGGGCTGTTCCTCTCGGGCGTCTCGGCGGGACTCGATATCGGCTTCGGCCCGCTGTTCATGGCGGTCCTCCTCACGCTCGTCGGCGGCGCGTGGGGCGAACCACTGACCCGAATCCTCGTCGCCAACGCCTACGCGGTCGGGTTCATCTTCGTCATCGGGGGGCGCTCGGAGCTGTTCACCGAACACACCGCCCGTGCCAGCCTGCCGGTCCTCGACGGCCGGGCGAGCGTCGGCGACCTCGCTCGGCTCTGGACGCTCGTCTACGTCGGGAACATCCTCGGCGGCACCGTCTTCGCCGTCTCGATGGTGTACTTCGCGCCGGCCTACGGCATCGTCGAGACGTCGGCGTTCACCGAAATCGCGTCGAACCTGACTTCCCACGGGCCGGGACTGTTGCTGGCTGGCGGCGTCGTCGCCGGGTGGCTGATGGGTCTGCTCTCGTGGTTGCTGACCGCGGCCAACGAGAGCATCTCGCGCATCGTAGTCGTCTGGCTGGTGACGACCGGCATCGGACTCGCACACCTGCCCCACTCCATCGCGGGCAACGTCGAGGTGCTGGCGGGCGCGCTCGTCTCTCCCTCCATCTCGCTGGCCCAATACGTCGGCTTCCTCGCGCTCGCGACCGTCGGCAACGCCATCGGCGGCAGCGTCTTCGTCGCCCTGCTGAAGTACGGCCACGTCGTCCGCGGCGAGGAGTCGGAGCGGGGCGAAGAGTCCGAGCGCGGCGAGAAGTCGGGGGACTGACCCTATCGCTCGTCTGCCACTCGGGCGACAGCCTCGATTTCCACGAGCATCTCGGGGTCGATCAGGCGCGACACCTCGACCATGCTCGTCGCGGGGCGCACGTCGCCGAACACCTCGGCGTGTGCCTCGCCAACTTCCTCCCAGTCACGTTCGACGTCGGTGACGTAGAGCCGGGTCCGAACCACGTCCTCGACGCTCGCGCCAGCCTCCGACAGCGCGTCCTCGACGTTCGAGAGCGCCTGCGCCGTCTGCTCGTAGGCGTCGCCCTCGCCGACGAGGTCGCCGTCCTCGTCGGTCGCGGTCGTCCCCGAGACGTGGACCTCGTCGCCAGTCCGGACCGCCCGCGAGTAGCCGACCTTCGATTCCCACTCGGTTCCGCTGGAGACGGTCTTGCGTTCCATGCCACGGCCCACGGACGCGGTCGTGAAGTGGTTACTCCTCCGCGAGGAACGACAGCGCCGCCTCGACTGCCTCGTCGCCGGGTTCGAGCCACGGCGCGTGGCCGTGACCCTCCAGCAAGACGAGGTCGGCGTTCGGCATTCGGTCGGCGATTGGCTCGCCAACCTCCGGCGGCCAGAAGTAGTCTTCCGTGCCCCAGACGAACCGCGTGGGGGTCTCGACCGCAGGCTCTCGCGCTGGCCCGGCAGGTCCTCGCCGACACGCCCGGCCGGAGGTAGGCGTCGGGAATCGCCGAGTCGTCCTCGACGTTCATCTGGCGGTACGCCCGCCGGGCGTCCTCAACCGACTCCGCCTCGAAGTAGTCGAACAGCCAGTCGCCGAGCACGGGCAGGTCGAGTAGCCGGAAGAAGGGCGGGATGTCGGTGGTCAGCCCCGCTGGCGCGCCGATAAGGCACTGCCGGGTCACGCGCTCGGGGTGGTCGAGGGTCAGCGCGAGCGTCTGGAATCCCCCGAGAGAGTTGCCCATGACCGCGGTCTCCTCGACGTCGAGCGCGTCGAGGAAGTCGGTGACGTACTCGACGCCGAACTCTCGGAATCCCGTCTCGCGGTAGTCTACCGCGGTCGAGAGGCCTCGGCCCGGCCTGTCCGGCGCGTAAATCGTAAAGTGGTCGGTCAGCGCGTCGAACATCGGCACCCAGTAAGTCGCGGTCGCGCCGAGGCCGTGGAGGAGGAGCAAGGGCGGTCCCTCGCCCGCGGTCAGGTAGTGAACCCTGTCGGCGGGGTCGGGCAGGGTGACGTAACTCGATTCGGCGTCTACGCCGTAGTAGTCGCAGACCTCCGAGAGGGCGTCGAGGTAGGGTCTCGCCGTCGCGCTCGGGTCGGCGGCGTGGTCGTACTGGAGGGGCACGGGCATCGGTACGCACTCCGGAGGAAAAGCGTTAGCGTCCGGCGGAAGCGAACCGAGGGGCGAAGGCCGGAATTCTCGTCCGGCGTCTCAGCCTTCCAGTTGCTCTTCGACCCGGTTGACGCTCTCGGCGATTTCGTCCACCATCATGGTCTGCTCCTCGTTCGCCGCCGCAATCTCTTCGACCGCGTTGGCGACCTCGTCGCTCCGGTTCGAGGTCTCGTCTATCATCGTCGCAATCTCCTCGGCGCTGGCGGCCTGCTCGTCGGTGGCGTTGGCAATCTCGTCGATGCCCCGCGAGGTCTCGCGGATGGAGTCGAGAATCGTCTGCTGGTTCTCGACCAACTCGTCGATGCGCTCGACGGCGACGTCTACCTTCTCGGCGGAGGTATCCACGCTCTCGACCGTCTCGGCGGTGTTGTCCTTGACCTTCTCGACGATGGTCTCGATTTCGTCGGCCCGCTCCTTGGACTGCTCGGCGAGCGCCTTGATTTCCTCGGCCACGACCGCGAAGCCGTCGCCGTCTCGTCCGGCGCGCGCCGCCTCGATGTTGGCGTTGAGCGCGAGCAGGTTGGTCTGGTCGGCGATGTCGTCGATGACGGTGACGATTTCGTCTATCTCCTCGATTTGGGACTCCAGTCGGCTGGCGTTCGACCGAACGTCGTCGCTCGACTCGGCCACCTCGGTCATTACCTCGATGGCGTCCTCGGCGGTCTCCTCGGACTCGGCGGCCGCCCGCTCGGCGTCTTGGCTCTGGCTGTTGACCTCCTCGGTACTCGACGCGACCTCCTCGATGGTCGCGCTGAACGTCGAGACCTCCTTCGAGACCTCGTCTAAGTTCTGGGACTGCTCGGTCGCCAGTTCGCTTATCTCCTGAGAGCTCTCGGCGACGTTCTCGGCCGACTGCTGGAGTTCGTCCACCGAGGTCTCGACTTCGGTCGTCATCTGGCTCTGGAGCGTCTCGAGTTTCTCGCGCTGCTCGACCAGTTCGGTCACGCGACCGAGGACCTCGATGGCCCCCAAGACGGTGCCGGAGTCGTCCACGAGCGGGATGCCCTTCGCCCGGACGTGAATCGTCCCCTCGGGCGTCTCTGCCTCCCGAATCTGGGACTCCCGAATCGGCTCGCCGGTCCGGACGACCGACTCGGCCAGCGTCTCGTCCTCGCCCTTCGTGCCGAAGAGGTCGTAGGCGTTCTCTCCGACGGCCTCCTCGGCGGTGTACCCGGTCATCTCCTCGGCGTGGTCGTTCCAGAGCGAGACCCGCCCCGAGGCGTCGATGGCGAACGTCGGTTCCGGGAACCACGCGATCGTCGTCTCGAAGACGTGCTTCCAGTCCTCGCCCGAGAGGTCCATGTCGTGCCCGAGAGCTAACTCTTCTGAGAGGTCGGTCGTCATCAATATCTATCCGAGTGGTGGAAGAACACTCACTTGCAATTTTTGAATCTCACAGGATATGCCAGCAAAACATACATTAATCGAAGATATTTATAGAGGACAGCAAGGAGGTCGGGACGATAGGTTCGAGATCTAATCTATTCGGAGTCGCCTACGTCCCGTGCTGCCAGCTATCCATGTACTCGGCCTGCTCGTCGGTCAGGTCGTCGTACTCGACGCCCTCGGCGTCCAGCTTGATTTCGGCGATTTCCTTGTCGAGTTCGTCGGGCACCTCGTGGACGCCGGCGTCGTACTCGTCGCCGTTCTCGACCAGTTCGCGGACGACGGCGGCCTGCACGCCGAAGCTCTGGTCCATGACCTCGACCGGGTGGCCGAGTGCGATGGGCGAGGCCAGATTCACGAGGCGGCCCTCCGCCAGCACGTTCAGGCGGCGACCGTCCGCCATCTCGTACTCGCGGACACCGTCGCGGGCCTCGCGTTCGGCGACGGCGAGGTCCGAGAGTTGGTCGAGGTTGACCTCCACGTCGAAGTGGCCCGCGTTGGCGAGAAGCACGCCGTCGTCCATCTTCTCGAAGTGGTCGCGGGTGACGACGTTCTTGTTCCCGGTCGTGGTGAGGAACACGTCGCCGACTTCGGCGGCCTCGGCCATCGGCATCACGTCGTAGCCCTCCATGTGGGCTTCCAGCGCGCGGCGGGGTTCGACTTCGGTGACGATGACGTTCGCGTTCTGGCCCGAGGCCTTCTTGGCGACGCCGCGGCCGCAGTCGCCGTAGCCCGCGACGACGACGTTCTTGCCCGCCCACGAGAGGTTCGTGGTCATGGCGATGTTCGCCAGCGAGGACTCGCCGGTGCCGTGGACGTTGTCGAACAGGCGCTTCATCGGCGTGTCGTTCACGGCGAAGACGGGGTAGTCGAGCGCGCCGTCCTCGTCCATCGCGCGCAGTCGGTGGACGCCCGTGGTGGTCTCCTCGGCCCCGCCGACGATGGAGTCGATGAGTTCGGGGTACTCCTCGTGGATGGCCGCCACGAGGTCCATGCCGTCGTCCACGGTGATGGTCGGTTCGTGGGAGATGACCGCCTCGATGGCGGCGTAGTACTCGTCGTCGTCCACCCCGCGCTTGGCGTAGGAGGTGATGTTCGGGTGTTCGTCCAGCGCGGCGCTCACGTCGTCGTGAGTCGAGAGGGGGTTACAGCCGGTGATGGCGACCTCCGCGCCGCCCTCCGCGAGGGTCTCGACCAGCACGGCGGTCTTGGCCTCGACGTGCATGGCCATACCGATGCGCTGGCCCGCGAACGGTTGGTTCTCCTCGAAGTCTTCCTGCATCGCGGTCAGAATCGGCATGTGTTCGCGCGCCCAGTCCATCTTGCGGTGACCCTCGGTGCGAGCGGCGTCTACGTTCTGGAACTGCGTTCCAGAGCTCGCCGAGCTTTGCTCGGCGGCGTCCTCGACCTGCTCGCTTATCGTCGGATAGTCTGCCATACCCGAGCAATGGACTACCGCGCCCAAAACGGTACCGAAGGTCACCGCGACGACCGAGCGGCCGGGTCCGGGCGTCCGTCAGTCGTCGGCCGGAATCGGCTCCTCGGTACGCTCGTCGCCAGTCTCGTCGCCGAGGTCGCCCGATTCGTCGCGTGGCGGGTCCACGCTCGACTCCTCGGGCGTCGCGTCCACGCTCGGTGTCGCCGGGTCGTGGCTCACCGTCGGTTCTCTCCCGCGGTCGGTCGGCTCTTTCTCCTCGTCGGTCGGGGCTTCGTCGTCGGCCGAGACCAGCGCGACCAGTCGCCTCGTGGCACGGACCGTCCACGCCTCCTCGTCACGCTCGTCCTCGCGTTCGGTCTCGCGGTCGGGGTCGCTGGCTCTGCTGGTCGTTCGAGACCACTCGCCACGTCTATGACACATGCTATCTCCCAACACAAACCTCCGCCCGCCAGCGAAGTATAGATTTTCGACGTGCCGCGACAGGTCGCCAGCGAAAGACGAGGAGTCCGCGACAGTCGTTTGGCGTGCAGTTCTCCTATCGGCGCAGTCCGCTCACTGATACCGTTCGAGCAGTGCGACCACGACGCGGACGACCACCAGCGGCAGGGCGAACGTCACGCCGATAGTGGCGACCCACGCGACCAGCAGGACCGGGAGCGTGAGCGACACGAGGTCCGCCGCGGTGGCGAACGCCGCGCCCGTGGCCAGCGCCGAGACGACGAACGCCAGCAGGGTAGCGGCGGGCAGCGTGAACCGGGTCAGTCCCGCGGCGATGCGACCGGGCCGAACGCGGGCCGAAGGCGTGACCCGCCGGAGTTTCGGGTTCAGTTTCATCGGTCTCTCCTCACGTGTAGATTGGAACGCCGACCCCTAAAATGTAATCTGAATAATATTTCTGTAGTCGGCATTACCGGAATCGAGTTCTGTAACTCGCTCGTTACTTCTCGACGCCGATTCGAGACGAGCGGAGGAGCGACCGACACGCGGGGCTACTCGCGGGGGTCCCGGTCCGGGCCGGGGTACTCGCCGCCCTCGACGGCCTCGTAGAGCGATTCGGGGTCGAACAGCGCGGCGAACCCCTCGGGCGTCTTGACGCTGGTGTTCAGCCGCGAGCCGAACGTCGCGCTCGCCTCGGCGCTCCGGAGGTCGTCGTCGTAGCTCAGGATGTGGGCGGCCTGCCCCCGATACGCGCTCGCCAGCGCCGGTTGGTCGCCGCGGGGGTGCTCGACTTCGACGCGTAACTCCTCGATTCGCTCGCGCCACGCCGCCGCGAGGTCGGCGTCCGCGAGGTCCGCGACGACGGCCTCGGCGTCGTCGAGGAGATGCCCGCTGGCGACCAACTCGACCCACGAGTGGCTCCGAATCGCGTCCATCGCCTCGCGGGCGGCCCCGTCCGCGAGGAGGTCGGCGGCCAGCACGTCGGCGTCCGCGACGATTCGGGCGGGGTTCGTCTCAGGCATCCGTCTCCTCCTCGTCGGCCGCTCGGCGGTCGGCCAGCGTCTCGCGTATCGTCGCCACGTCGGTCCGGTACTCGTCGGCGCGCTCGAAGAGGTCGCCCCAGTGCATGCCCGGAGATGGGGGTCGCGCGGTGAAAAGTCTGCTCGACTCTTTCGAGTTGTCTGTTGTGAAGTGTGAATTGTCGGGATCGAGAACATTTCTCTCACTGAGGCCGACGAAAAGACGGTATAGAAAGCCCCCGCCCGCTCGCGGTCGCTGACCGACATATCCTCCGCTCCCTTCGGTCGCTCCGGACAGAGGTCGGTCAGACGACCACGGGCCTCCGGCCCGCGAGCGGGCGGCCCCTTTCGGTCCACCCAAACGCTCGGTTGTCGCACCGAGCGCGTTCTCGCGGTCCGTGTCACCGAACCCGAGGAGTCACCTCACGACTCGGCGTCGTGGGCGTAGGTCATCCGGACGAGTTCCTCCGTGCCGCCCTCCGGCACCTCGAACTCGGGGCCGAACAACTCGAAGCCGACCGACTCGTAGAACGGGACCAACCCCTCCCGACAGAGGAGCGAGAGGCCCGGCACAGACTGCAAGTCGGGGTGGTCGGTGAGCGCGTCCATCACCGTCTCGCCCACTCCCTCGCCCCGGCGGTCGGCCGCGACCACCACGTCGAAGACGTTGGCGTAGTAGCGGTAGTCGGTCAGGACGCGCGCCGCGGCGACCAGTCGGTCCTCGTCCTCATCCCACGCACCCACGGCGACTTCCGTCTCGGCGAGCGCCGCGCGGACCTCCTCGACTTCGCGGTCCTCCCACCACTCGTACTCGCCGTAGAGCGCGGTCAGTTCCGGGGCCTCCTCGGGCGTCAGGTCGCGAACGTCGGTCATCGCGTCGAACCTGTCGGTCGGCGAGTAAATCGCTACCGGTCGCGTGGCAAAAATTCGCAAGGAGTCCGAGGAGAGACCTACGCGCCGAACGCGTTCGTCTCGATGGTGTCGGTGTAGCTCATCGAGTCCAACTCGACGGTGAACTCGGTTCCGCGGTACTCCACCACGACGTAGTAGGACACCGACAGGTCGGTCCGCTCGCCGCGGTTCAGGTGGCTGACCCACCACGCGGGAATCCGGTCGTTGTCGAGCGCGCCGGTCGTCTCGATGCGCCGGGTCGCCTTCCCCGAAATCGTCGTGCCGACCCGCGTCTCGTCGTCGGCCAGCACCACGTCGTTGGCTCGCACCTCGTAGCCGAACGTCTTGACCGTCAGCGGGCGACTCCGCTCGTTGGTCACGTCGCCGGAGATCTCCATCGGCGTGCGGTCCATCGTCGCGTCGCCCCACGTCGAGTTCATGTCGTGGAGTCTGGCGACCGTCCGCCCGCGGACCGAGACCGGTTGGTCGGTCTCCGAGAAACCGGCGAGCATGTCGGTCTCGAAGCTCCGGTTCTCGCCGGGGAGCGGCACCGGAAGCTTGGCGAACCCGAGGTCCGCGGTCGCGCCGCCCGCGGTCGTGAGTTGGGTCTCCTCGCCGTTCTCGACGTGGCTAATCCACCACCGCTTGATGGTTCGGTCGCTCACCTCGCCGGAGAACTCCAGTTCGTTGTCCCCCGGCCCGAGGGTGGTCCGGGTGCCGTCCTCGACCAGCGTCACGTCGTTGAGCGCGACGCGGTAGGTCGCGTCGAGGCCGACCTCGCCGAGCGCCGAATCGGCGTCGTTCGGGTTCTCCACGACCACGCGCGTCGAGAACTCGGTTCCCGAATCGGTCGCCGACCAGTCGCGCTCGACCGACCCGACTCGCGGCGGTTCGAAGCCGAAGTCGCCCGCCGATTCGACGGTGCGGGTCGTCGCCTGCCCGCCGGCGAGGATGTCCGTCTCGAAGACGACCCGCTGGCTCAGGAACGGGAGCGGGACGCGCTCGGTGCCCGAATCGGTCTCGGCGACCGCGAACACCGAGACGTTCAGCCGGGTCGTCTCGTCGTTCCGGAGGTGGCTGACCCACCACTCGTCCAATTTCCGGTTGTCGAGCGTCGCGTCGATTCCCACCGTACCCGTCGAGTTCGGCGCGATTTCGACCGACTCGTCGGTCGTGCCTTCGGCGACGGTCACGTCGTTCATCGAGACGTCGTAGCCTATCTTCGAGAACTCGACGGGCGCGCCGTTGGGGTTGCGGACCGTGCCGCTAAATCGGAGGGGCGTCTCGTTGCGGGTCGCCTCGCCCCACGAGGCGCTGGTCTCCTCGACCGCGAGGAGGGTCCGACCGTCGACCTCCACGGATTGGCCCGACTCGCGCTCGAACGACGAGAGCATGTCGGTCTCGAAGGTCCGGTTCTGGGCGGGCAGGGCCCGCGAGAGGAGCGCCGCCTTCACCGACGGGTCGACCGAGAGCGTGGTCTCCTCGCCGTTGTTGATGTGGCTGGCCCACCACGCCGGAATCTTTTCGTTGTCGATGTGCGTCCGGAGGGTCAACTCGTTGCGGCCCGGCGACAGCGAGACGCCGCCCGTCTTCCCCGAGGCCATCCGCACGTCGTTCATCGACACGTCGTAGGAGACGCCGACGACGCCGGGGACGCCGACGCCGTTCGGGTTGTTCACCACGACCGTCGTGTCGATGCCGGTGCGCTCGGCGGATATCTCGCCCCACTCGTTGTCTATCGACTCGACGGTCGGCGACTGGAGGCTGACGACGCCCGTCGAGAGGGCCGCGCCGACCCCCGCGGCCGAGACGACCAGTCCGACCGCGAGGACCGCCGCGACCTTCCCGAGCGTGCCGCTCACGATGCTCACCGTACCACCCCGCTTCGCTGTTCGCGTGCCATGCGAAGGGGTTACAAATGCTTCCGTAAGTAGTTTTCTCGCGTCCTCGCGGCAGAAAGATTAGTCGTCCGACAGCACGGTCACGCGGTCGCGGGGGAGCGCGACCGCGACCGTCTCGTCTGCCGTTGCCCTCTCGGTTCCGGACCCGCCGTCGGCCGACGCTCCGGCCGCGTAGGCGTCGAGTCGCTGGCCCGCCACGTCGAGCGCGACGCGGTCCCGGCCGTCCTCCCGGACGACGCGCTCGACGGGGGCCGCGAAGTCGGGGTCTTCGGGGTCGAGTTCGACGTGTTCGGGCCGAACTGCGAGGTGAGTCGCGTCGCCCGCCCGCACTTCGCCGTCGGCCTCACCGCCGAACTCCAACCGCTCGCCGCCGGGAACCGCGAGTTCGCCCGCGTCGAGTTCGAGGCAGTTCGCGCCCGTGAACCGCGCGACGAAGGCCGAGGAGGGCCGCTCGAATATCTCCTCGCTACTCCCGGTCTGGACGATGGCCCCGTCGCGGATGACCGCCACGCGGTCGGCGATGGCCCGCGCGGTCGTCCGGTTGTGCGTGACGTACATCGCCGTCTCGTCGGCCAGCGCGTCCGCGAGGACCTCCCGGAGCGTCTGACGGGTCGGCACGTCGAGCGCCGAGAGCGGTTCGTCCAGCAGGAAGGCGTCGGGCCGGACCGCCAGCGCGCGGGCCAGCGCGACCCGCTGGGACTCCCCGCCCGAGAGCGTCGGCGGGTAACGGTCGGCGAGGTCCGCCACGCCGAACTCCGCCAGCAACTCGTCGGGGTCGCGGGTGTCGTGGTACTTCCCGCCGAAGGCGACGTTCTCCCGGACCGACATGTGCGGGAACAGCGCGTAGTCCTGGAAGACGAAGCCGAGGCCGCGCTCCTCGGGCGGTTCGTCGGTCAAATCGCGGCCCGACAGCGCGACCCGGCCCTCGTGGTCGTGGAACCCCGCGACGGTCTCCAGCAGGAGGCTCTTGCCCGACCCGCTCGGCCCGAGGACGACCAGCGTCTCGCCGTCGGCGACCGAGAGGTCGGCCGCGACGCGGAACTGGTCCGCGCCCTCGGCGGTGAACGTCGCGGCCACGTCGATTTCCAGCCCGCGCCCACGCCAGCACGCCGCCGGTCAGGACCCCGCGCCACGCCAGCGGCGCGGTGACGCGCCGGAACGTCTCGAAGCGGTTCGCGCCGAGGGTCCGCGCGGCCCACTGGACGCGAGTCGGGACCGACTCGAACGCCTCGCGGGCCGCGTTCACGGCGAAGGGCGCGGAGACGAACGTCATCGCAAGCACCATCCCGAGCATCGTCTGGAGGACGGTGAATTTGAACGTGAAGTCGACGACGGGAACCGTGAACTGTACGCCGCCGAACGCGCCGCCCTCGCCGAAGCCGAACAGGATTGCGAGGCCGGCGACGCTGTGGGGGACCACCAGCGGGAGGTCCACCAGACTCTCGACCAGTTCCTGTCCGGGAAAGCCGCGAGCGAGGACGAGCGCCAGCGGGACGCCGAGCGCGACGCTGGCGACCGCCGCGAGGAGGGGCGCGTACACCGAGAGGTAGAGCGCCTGCTGGACGCCGGGGTCGGCGGCCATCTCCGCGACCGTGGCGGGGTTCTGGCGCGCGACCATCATCAGAAGCGGCAGGCCGAGCGCGACCAGCAGGACGGTCCCGAGCGTCGCCGCGAGGACGCCGAAGGTGCCGCGGTTCCGGGCGGCCGCGAGCGCCGCCGCCGAGAGGACCGCGAACCCGGCGTACGCGCCGGGGTAGCCGACCGCCAGCGCGGCCGCGAACGCGACGAGTTGGACCGACAGCACCGCCAGAATCGCGGTTCCGGTGCCGATTCGGTCGCGGAGCGTTCGGGCGGCCGAGGAGGTCGCTTCCCGCGAGGAGGGAGCGGCGTCGGACCGCGTTCCGGCCTCGCTCTGGGTCTCCGTGTCGGTACTCACGGGTTCACAGTTCGAGCGGACCCACTGAAGTCTTTGCTTCCGCGTGTTTCGCCACGCGGGCGGGGACGTCGCCGTCCTTCGTGACGACCGCCGGTTCCTTGGGAATCAGGCCCTTGCTCTCCAAGGCCTTCCGGCCGGGGTCGGTGATCATGTGCTCGACCCACTGGGCACCCCTGACGGGGACCTCGGCGACGCTCGGCACCGTGATGCCGTAGGCGATGGGCGCGCCGACGTAGGTGTTCCCGCCCGCCTCGACTTCGGCCTTCGCGTAGTGGCTGGCGTACTTCTCGTTCAGTTTCGAGAGGTCCACGTGCGGCTGGAGGTCCACGTAGGGGAGCCCCGACTGGGAGGCGATAGAGCGGTAGTAGAGCGCGTAGTCGAGTTTGCCCGACTCGAGTTGGCCTTCCAGTTTGGTCTCGGTCCCGGTCGGGACGGTCATGTTGTCCCGAATCGCGTCGTAGGTCGCTTTCTCGTAGAGTCGCTCGCCGTCCATCTCCTCTTTGCCCAACTGCATCGACATGACGGCCCGATAGCCGCCGGGGTCCACGGCCGGGTCGCTGTGGCCGACGGTCACGTCGTCGCGAGACAGAATTTCCCACCAGTTGTCGGGACCGATTTCGTCCGCGCCGGGCGAGTCCTCCCGGTACTGGAGCGACATCGCGTTCGTGGCGAAGACGGCGTACCAACTGCCGTACTCCGAGACGAGCATGTCCCGGATGAGTCGGAAGTCCGAGACGCCCAGCACGTCGGCGCTTCGGCCCTGCGTCGTTATCTTCTTGGTCGAACCGACCGACCCCTTGGCCTCGCGTTTCACGTCGACGCCGTACTCGTCTTCGAAGCCCGGTTCGGTCGCGCCGAACGGCGGCGCGAGGCTCCCGGCGTGGAAGATGGTCATCGAGTCCGAGGAGGGCGTCGGCGTCGTTCCCTCCTCGGTCGTCCCGCCACCGTCGGTCGCGTTCGCCCCGCCGCCCGTCGTCGTTCCGCCGGTCGTCCCCCGACCGCCCGATTCCCCGCCGACGCATCCCGCGAGTCCGGCGACGCCGAGCGCCCCCGTCGCCTTGAGCAGGTCCCTGCGCGAGCGTTGTTCCCTCATAGACACAACCCCGGTTCTCCCGCCCCGGACATAACGGTTTTGCCCGCGCGCGCTCTGGGTCGGGGCATGGACGCCGGATTCGAGGCCCACCTCCGGGCGGGCGAGGTGGAGTTCGACGCCAGCGACGCCGCTCTCCTCCGCGCCGTGGACGACGAGGGGTCGCTCAACCGGGCGGCCGACGCGCTCGGCCGGTCGTACTCGCGCGCTCACCAGCGCCTGACGACGCTCGAAGACGCGCTCGGCCCGCTGGTGGTCCGCCAGCGCGGCGGGTCGGGTGGCGGCGGCTCCCGACTCACCGACGAGGCCCGCGACCTGCTGGCGCGCTTCGAGCGGTTGCGGGCGGAGTTCACCGGTACGGCGGAGGTCGAGGAGACCGTCCTCGACGGCGATGTCCTCGCCCGCGACGGCGAGTTGGCCACCGTCGAGACCGCGGCGGGACGCGTTCGCGCGCTCGCTCCGCCGGTCGCGTCCGAGGTCGAGGAGTCGTCGGACGCCGACCCGGAGACCGTACAGGTCGCCGTCCGGGCCGACGCGGTGACGCTCCACGCGCCCGACGAGGCTCCGGCCGAAGCGGCCACGAGCGCGCGGAATCGCTTCTCGGGGACCGTCGCCGCCATCGACGCCGGGGAGGCGGTCGCGCGCCTCCTCGTGGACGTGGACGCCGACGCGACCCTCGCGGCACTGGTCACGATGTCGAGCGTCGAGAAACTGGACTTGGACGAGGGGTCGCCCGTGGTCGCGTCGTTCAAAGCGACCGCGACGCGGGCGAGTCCGCGGGAGTAACTGAAACAGAAATACGTTTCTCGAAGACGCCTACACCAACGGTAAAGAATCCTAAACGATTCCGTGGCGCGTCGAAACTGCGCGACGACCGGAGCGGGGTCACGAGGGACGCGTCCGAGTCGAGTGTCAGGAAAGAGCGTCGGCGAAAACCGCACGTCACGAAATCGGTCGCCGAAAGCGAAGCGCCGAGGAGGTGGTCGGCGGTGGACCGCCGATGGAGTCGTCGGAGGTGAACCGCCGGGAGCGTCGGCGGCGGAGGTGAGCCGTCAGCGGCGGTTCGGTCGGGCTACGTCCCGTTGCCCTTTCCGTTGTTCCCGTTCTTGCCCTTCTTCGAGTCGTCGTCTTCCTCCTCGTCGTCGGAGTTCTCGTCGTCGGAGTTCTCGTCGTCGGAATTCTCGTCGTCGTTCTTGTCGTTTCCTGCGTGTTCGGGTGGGCCGCCCGAGTTGTCGTCGTCGGTGCTGTTCTCGTTCTCGTCTTCTTCGTGGGGACCGGCGTGGTCGGGTTTACCTTTGTCACCGGATTTCCCTGCATCGTCGGGCTTGCCGTTCTCACCGGCCTTGCCCGCGTCGTCGGGCTTTCCAGCGTGGTCGGGGCGCTTCTCGTCGGCGTTACCGGGGTTGTTCTCGGTCACGAACTCCGAGACGGCCTGTCCGATGGGGCCGCCGTCGTCGCCCGCGTCCATCATCTCGTTGACGAACGACGAGACGAGGTCGCCGAACGACTGCTCGTCCTCGTCGCCCTCACCGACGGTGAGCGTGGCCGTCGTCGAACCGGTCGCGTTACCCTTCTCGGCCGCGACCTCGACGGTCACGTTCTCGTCGGGCGCGGGGAGTGCCACCGTGCCGTTCTCGTCGGTGGCGTAGGTGCCAGCGCCCTCGTAGGTCACGTTCTCGTCGGTGACCGCGACCGTGACCGAGGCGTCGGCGACCGCCGAGTCGTTGTGGGTGACCGTCACCGTGGCACCGTCGTCGGTCTGGTCCACGCCGACCGCGAGCGAGCCCTCGAGGGACTCGTCGTCGGCCGCGGTCGTGAGCGTGGCCGTCGTCGAACCGGTCGCGTTACCCTCCTCGGCCGTGACCGCGACGGTCACGTTCTCGTCGGGTTCCGGGAGGGCGACCGTCCCGTTCTCGTCGGTGGCGTAGTCGCCCGCTCCCGCGTACGTGGCGTTATCGTCGGTGACGCCGACCGTCACCGTCGCGTTCTCGACCGCCGACCCGTTGCGAGTCACCGTCACTGTCGCGCCGGAGTTCCCGGCCTCCTCGACGGCGACCGAGAGGGAGTTTGCGGCTTCGTTGCCCGTCGCACTACTCACTGTGCCCGCGGCCGCGACGCTCGACAGAACCAAGAGTCCTGCGAGAGCGACCGCGACGATGCGTGACTTCGAGTTCATTACACTCGTCTATAGAAGAAATTGGAGATTAAACCCCGTCCGTCGTCCATTCTGTTTTCGCAGTTCATTCGGCCCGATTGAAAGCCTCAGCTGGCGTTGTAAAGTTTAAAATCGGTTTTAACCGTTCAAACTGAACTTTCAACGTCGCGTTTCCGTCGCCGAACGCCCCGAATCCGCTCGGCGTTTCGACAATCGAACGCGACTGTCGGAGTTCCGAGAACCGAACGGACGACCGGAGTCCCGGAACCGGGACCGCTACTCCGCGCGCTCGACGACAGCGGCGGCGCGTTCCTCCGCGCGCTCGCGGACCTCGTCGGCGTCCATCGTCAGGACCTCGCGGTCGCGCATCAGGACCGCGCCGTCACAGAGCGTGTGGCGCACGTCCGACCCGCGGGCCGCGTAGACCAGATGGCTCACGAGGTCGTGGTGGGGCGTCAGATGCGGGGCGTCCAAGTCCACGACCGCGAGGTCGGCGTTCGCGCCCTCCTCGACGCGGCCGCTGTCGAACCCGAGCGCGCTCGCGCTCCCCTCGGTCGCCATCCGGACGACGCTCTCGGCGGGGACCGCGCTGGCGTCGTCGGCCGCCAACTTGCCGACCATCGCGGCGTCGCGCATCTCGTCGAACAGGTCCAAGTCGTTGTTCGAGGCCGCGCCGTCGGTGCCGAGACCGACCGTCACGCCCGCGTCCAGCAGTTTCTGGACCGGAGCCATCCCGCTGGCGAGTTTCATGTTCGAGGCCGGGCAGTGGACGACGCTCGTGCCCGTCTCGGCCAACAGGTCGATTTCCGCCCCGTCGAGGTGGACGCCGTGAGCCACGAAGTCCGACGCGCCGGTCATGTCCAGCTCGCGGGCGTATTCGAGGGGCCGCTCGCCTTCCTCCTCGACTATCGGGTCCACCTCGTCTTCGGTCTCGTTGGCGTGGTAGTGGAGCGGGATTCCCTCCTCGCGGGCTTTCGCGACGTACTCGCGGAGGTACTCGTCGCCGACGGTCGTCAGACTGTGGGGCATGAGCGCCGTCTCGACGCGACCCGCGGCCGCGCCGTCGAACCGCTTGGCGACTTCGAGGCTCTGCTCACAGTCGTCGCGCGCGCCCTCCTCGTCCTTGCCGACCGTCACGATGCCGTAGCCCAACCGGGCGCGGAGTCCGGCGTCCTCCACCGCGTCCACGACCTGCTCCTCGTGGAAGTACATGTCCGCGAACGCGGTGGTGCCCGACCGAATCATCTCCAGCAGGCCGAGGTCGGTCCCGGCGCGCACGTCCTCGGGGGTCAGTTCGGCCTCGACGGGCCAGATGTCTTCCTGCAACCACGCGTCGAGTTCCTTGTCGTCGGCGTAGCCCCGCAGGAGCGTCATCGCGGCGTGAGTGTGGGCGTTGACCAGCCCCGGCATCACGAGGCCCTTCTCGGCGGAAAGCGTCTCGTCTCCCTCGGGAATCTCGTCGGGGTCGCCCACCGCCGCAATCGTCCCGGATTCGGAATCGACCAGTACGTCGGCGCGTTCGACGGTCGCGTCGGGGCGCAGGACCCGCCCGCCCGCGATTCGGAGTGTCGTCATGCCAGCGTCTTCTCCCGCCCGGCGTGTCAATCCATCGGGTTCGGCCCCGGCGCAGGCCGACTCGTCGGACGCTACTCGCGGTCGACTCGGCTGACGCCACCGAGGAGCGGCCGTCCGAACCCCGAACGCCTAAATCCAAGGACACGGATATCTCGAAAGATGCTCGACTCCGCGGCAGTCTGGGCGGTCGTCGCCCTCCTCGTGCCGGTCCTGAAGGTGCCGTACTTCCAACTGGCGAACCGCGCGCTCGGCGCGGTCAGCGATGCGCTCGGCCACCCGCGGGGCTACGTGATGTACAAGTACGCCGCGTTCGTCTCGAGTCTCGCAATCGCGTACCTGCTGGCGGTCCGGCCCGAAATCGCGGTCCCGCGCCCCGGTCTCCTCGGCGCGGCGTTCGTCGCCGGACTCGGACTCTACGCGCTCGACAACGCGCTCTGGCGGGCCATCGCGGACCCCGACCCCGGCGGCACCAAGTTCGCGCTCGTCTGGCCGACGCTGGTTGGCGGGGCCGCCGAGGAGGTCCTCTACCGGGGCGCGCTCGCGGCCGCAATCGGGACCGAGGGACTGGCGGGCGTCGCGTTCGTCGCGGTCTCGGCGCTCGCGTTCGGCGCGAACCACCTCTCGTTCGGCAAACACGAGGTCGCGTTCAAGACCTTCGACGGCGTCGTCTACGCGGTCTGTCTGCTGGCCACCGGGTCGCTCGTCGCGCCCGTGTTGGCTCACGTCGGCTACAACGTCGCGTTCGTCTGCTGGACCAGCGAGGTCCGGGAGCGAGTCGGCGCGATTGCGGGCTGAAACGGGCGACGTCCGCGCTACGGGAACGGATGAGGCTTTCGCGTTACCTCCTCGCCGTCGAAAGCGGGGTGTTCGGTCGGGACGAGCGCGGGCGGCGTGAGCGGGACCAGTTCGGGCACGACGACCTTCGTCACGCGGAGTCCGGCCGCGGCCACGTCGCGAGTCGTCACGTCCACGGCGATGGGCGTCACGTCGGCGGCGTCGAGCGCGTCGAGGAGGCCGTCGAAATCGTCGGGTTGCGCGGCGTCGGCGGAGTATTCTGATTCGAGGGAACGGTCGTCGCCGTCCAGCAGGAACGAGACCTCCTCGAACTGCTCGGCCTGCGAGTAGTAGTAGAGCGCGTCGTCGAACGTGTCGAGTCGCGCGGCGTCGAGGTCTCGACCGCGGTAGCGCGCGGCGAGTTCCTTCGCGTAGGCCCGGACCTGCGCGCCCTCCACGAGCGCGTCGGCGAGCGCGTCCGCGGGGTCGAGAGCCGCACTCGCACAGACCGCGAACTTCGGGGTGCGGTCCCGCGAGTCCACGACGGCACATCCCACGGTCGGAATCTCGACGCGACCG
>SDGW01001484.1_pt1 | contig 19219 bp, 19 predicted proteins | sample 2873831 | NCBI WGS metagenome assembly SDGW01 (sample SAMN08132700, study PRJNA421101) | hypersaline lake metagenome | isolation source: celular fraction 0.22 microns magnesium sulfate-rich crust from ephemeral... | place: Spain: Penahueca Lagoon, Toledo | collected 2011-07
GCTGGTTCTGGGACCGCTACCTCCGGAGCGAGGTGGACGGCGCGAACCCCTACGCCTCGCCGCTCCGCGCGCCCGACCTCGCCGACCTCCCGCCCGCGACGGTCGTGACCTGCGGGTTCGACCCCCTGCGTGACGAGGGCGTGGCGTACGCCGAGCGGTTGGCCGAGGCGGGTGTCGCGGTCCGCCACGACCACCACCCCGACCAGCCCCACGGCTTCCTGAGTACGTCCGAGTCGGTGGCCGCGGCGGACGCGGCGCTGGACGAAATTGGCGAGGAGTTGCGGTCGCTGTAGTCGGGTCGGCGTGACCGCGGGCGAAACGCTACTCGAAGTCGTCCTGCGTAATCGGCTGACCCTCCTCGGTCGGCGGGGCGACGTGGTCCACGAACTCCTCGACGCTCGGTTGCTCGACCCGGACCCGGACGTGGATGTCGCCGAGTTCGTCGGGGTTACCGACCGCGAAGTTGACCACGCCCTCGAAGGCGGCCTGCTTCTTCAGGTCGAACGAGAAGGTGTCTCCCCGGCGCGACCCGAAGAACTCCCCGCGGGCGGTGTCGAGAATCTCTTGGCGGTGGAGCAGTTCCGAGAAGTGGTCCAGCGAGTGGACCTCGGCGACGACTTCGCCGTGTTGCTCTTCGGGGTCCGCGCCGGGGAAGAGGTTGGCGATGGCGGTGCCGACGCGGTCGGCGATTTCGGTGTCTTGGACTGGTGCCGTAATCTGCACGTCGATGCTGTATATCATGGTAGTGTTCGAAGGTCGGAGTCGGTCGAAATCAGGCTTCTTGAGCGCGCTCGCGTTCGAGTCCTTCGACGCCTTCGGTCAGCAGGGCGCGAATCTTCCGGTGGAACGCCTCCAGGCTGTCGGTGTTGTCGATGGAGGCGTCGGCGCGGGCGATGGCCTCGTCCATGCCGAACCCGCGCTCGCGCTCGTCGCGTTCGCGCAGGGTCTCGGTGTCGGTTGCGTCCCGACCGCGCGACCGGACGCGCTCGGCCCGGACCTCGAAGGGCGCGTCGATGCTCACGAGCGTGAACTCGTCGCCGAACGCCTCCACGAACCGCTCGACTTCCACGCCCGCCCGGATGCCGTCCACGAGGACGGTGTCGTTCGCTTCGAGTTCGTCCTCGATAATCGGGAGCGAGCGCTGGGCGATGGCGTCCGGGCCGTTCTCGTCGCGGAGCGCGCCCGCGATTTCGCCGTGGTGTTCCGCCGGGTCCAGCCCCCGGTCGCGACACTCCGCGCGAATCACGTCGCCCATCGTCACGACGGGGATGTCTAGCTCCTCGGCGACCGAGGCGGCCTCGCCCTTGCCGCTCCCCGGCAACCCCACGGTTCCGATTACTCTCATTGGATTCTGGTAGTAGTGAACGGCGCTTAAACGCTATGCTCCGGGTGTGCGAGTCGAGCGTCTAGGAAACGACCGCTGTCGCAAGCAGTCGAGAGGAAATCGCAGTACGACCACCGTATCGGAGAAAAATCGAGGAGTATTCGTCTCGATGCGGTATCGAGTGACGAACCGAGCCGCTGTTCGGCCCGGCGTACGTTCTTGCTAGTTGATTTCCTCGGCGTCGTACAATTTGTAGCCGTCCACGACGAGATTACTCAGGTCAAGCGAAATACCGAGTGCTTCCCACGTGAAATCGAGGGTCCCGGTGACCAGGCCAAGGTCGCCGATACTCCACGTGTGGTCGTACTGCCCGGCATAGTTGGCCTGACCGGTCGTAGTCTTGTTCACGTCGAACCCGAGGTATGCGGTGTAGGTGTCCTGGGACGTGACAGCGAAATCACGGTCGTTTACGTCGAGCACGAGACCCTTGCCGCTCGTGATGGGGTACTCTCGAACCGAAATGGCGCTTCCGCCGTCCGGGCCATCGTACATGATGGTATCCGGTTCGAACTGGAAGTTGTCACCGTAAGCCAGCGTGAAAGCGTCGTTCGGTGCTGCCAAGTCAACGTCGACCCCGTCGAACGCTTGCAGAGTAACGTCGGACTGAATGTGGTACAGGTCACCCGAACGGTTCCAGTGATACGAAGTCACGTAGGAGTCGCTCTTCGTGAAGAAGTCCTGGGTTGTGACGTCTCCACTGGAAGTCTCTTGGCCAGACAGGACCTTGAGCGGGTTCTCGTACCGTTTTCCGCTCCGGGTCGTTAGTGATGCCCCGTACTCCACGTTGTGGTTACGGAGGAGTTTGAACAGTTCGACGAGCTTCTGCTGTTCGGCTAGTTTTTCGGCCGCTTTGTCCACGCCCGCTTCTTCGGCACTTACTTTTTCGGAATCGCTCGCTACCGCAGTTCCGCCGACGGTTGCGAGTCCGAGAGCAGCGACACCGCCCTTTTTGAGAACGCTACGCCTACTTTTTTTATTGGGTATTTCACCCATAATAAACTGCGAATAGTGTAGGTAATTAAATCTTTATATCTAAGAGCATATTTAAAATGCCTTTATGGAAGGATATATCCAAAAAGTGAATCCGGCATAGTTTTACTGCGAAAACTTTACTTATTCCGGCGGAGGAAGACGCTTCCCTTATCACTATTATATACTTCCAGTGCCCAGAGCGTACCAACGTACGAGCCGAGGGCAATCACGAAAACGACGGTCAACGAGTACAGTACGAATCCGAGAATGCCCGAAACGCTTCCAACTACAGGTAAACCATATGCCATGTTATCGTGTTATTACACTCCAGACTTAGAATTTTCGGTGCCTACAATTTATAATATCTTATAATAAAATATAAGTTATTTAAGTATATTACATAATATATTTATATGCATGTATGAGTTAAAGCATAAATATTATAAAACAATGATTATCTAGTGCTCACGGTTTGTGCGACCACTCCCACACCGGTGCTCAGAAATCCTAAGACCTTTTGCTGACGCGAATCGAACGATGTCGTGAGGGCACGTAGCTCAGTCTGGAGAGAGCGTCGGACTTCTAATCCGACGGTCGTGGGTTCAAATCCCATCGTGCCCGTGCAACGAGAAGCGCCGGAGGCGGGACGAGTGAACCGGCGTGAAAGGGGATTTGAACTACGGAAGAGGCAGTCTCGCCTCCGGCGAGGAAGCGTCTTCAGGTGGTTCAAATCCCATCGTGCCCGCTTTTTTGCGACGAGGTGGGTGACAGCGAGCGACACGAAGGGACGTTCGGAGGTTCTTCACTCGAAGTGAATGGACTCGGCTCGCTCTCGCCGAGGACTCGTTAGTCACCGAAGCCTCGATGTCGTAAATACTGAATCGTCCCACCGATTTAGAACAGGTCACCAACGTCGTTGATGTCCGACCGACAGAAGGGGCACCGATAGTTCGTCTGGAAGTCGTTGCGTTGGGCAACGGTTCGGGTTTCGAGTTCGTGCATTGCGATACTGCGACCACAGTCGGGACACGCTACCTTCGTCACGGGCATGGGTCTATAGCCCAAACACTTAAATTGCAGTGTAAGCTCAGTAGAGAAATCTTACGGCCTAGACGTACGAAAAGCCCGAGCTGACCCACCTCGCGCGTAAAGTAGATTGAAATAAACTCCCGAACTCCGAATCGACCTTCGAATTGAAGGTTGTTAGCTCGTCTCGCACGTAGATTGCGACCCGCAGTGTCGTGGTACGGTCTCGACCGGAAACGCTACAGGGAGCGTGGACACTGCTCATCGAAACGGAACGTCGATGAAAAATCGCTCGCAGTCGAACCGACTCTCTACTCCTCGAACCGGAACGTCCCAGTTCGACCTTTTTCTTCGTCGGGTGCCCTGCGGGCACCACTCCTCGAAAAACGTCGATGAAAAAACCGCTCACTCCGTTCGCTCGCGGTCAAATCGACTCCCTACTCCTCGAACCCGTCCTCTGGACGAGCGGCTTGTCGAACAGCACTTCGCCCTCGACCGAATCGGCGACCGGCGCGGTGAACACCTCGCCGCCGGGGAGGTTGTTCTTCGCGTGGTCGTTGATGGTGGTCATCCCCTCGATGCTCATCCGGAGGTCCGTGGAGTCGCCCGAGACGATGCGGACCTCCTCGCCCGCGTCGAGAATTTCGACCATCTGTTGCTGGTGGGCCTTCTGCTCGTCCCAGTCCTTGCCGATGGCCGACCAGACGAACTCCTCGTACTCCTCGGTGGACATCTCGGCGTTCTGCGCGTCGGCGGGCGCGGGGTACTGGGTCAACACCCACGTCGTGTCGAGAATCTCCTCGCGGACGGGGAGCTGGGCCTTCCGGAAGGCAGACATGGTGTCGCTGTCGACCGCGCTCATCTCGGCGACGTTGTCGTGGGCGCGAACGTGAATCCACACGTCGGCGGCCTCCGCCAGCGCGAGTTCGTGGTCCGGGGTCTCGAGGTCCTCGGGCGAGACCGCTTCGAGGAACGCCGCGCGCGTCCGGTCCTTGCGAAACGAGACGTGGAACGGAAACGCGCCGCGCTCGCCGACGGCCTCACAGAGCGCGAGCGTCAGGTCCTCGGCGGCCGACGAGGCACTGACGACGACGTTGTCGCCCTCCTCGATTTCGGTAGAGTGGTCGACGACTATTTCGGCGTGTTCCGTGACTCGGGGGTCCATACCGAAAGTTGGCGGGGAAAGCCGCAAACCGCTTTCGGTCCGGGACCGCGAGGAGGTCGCCGCCGTCTCGCCCCCTCCCGACGCCGCAGGGCCCGAGTCGCCGCCACCGCGGGGTATTTGACTCGCCGCGAACAAGGGGCGCACATGATAGACCTCCGGAGCGACACGGTGACGACGCCCGACGAGGAGATGCGCGAGGCGTCGCGCGACGCCGACGTGGGCGACGACGTGTACGGCGAGGACCCGACCGTCAACCGGCTGGAAGCCGAGGCCGCCGACCTCGTGGGGATGGAAGACGCCCTCTACGTGCCGACCGGGACGATGGGCAATCAGGTCGCGGTCCGGACCCACACCGAGCGGGGCCAAGAGGTGCTGACCGAGCGAGAGAGCCACGTCGTCAAGTGGGAACTCGGTGGAATGGCCCAACTTTCGACCCTGCAAGTACGGACGCTCGACGGCGGCGAGCGCGGGGTGCCGACCCCCGAGCAGGTCCGCGAGGAGTACGTCGAGGAGGACCTCCACCGGCCCGGAACCGGGCTGTTGACGCTCGAAAACACGCACAACAGCAAGGGCGGCGTCGCCGTCGCCCCGGAGAAGATAGACGCCGCGGCCGAGGCCGCCCACGACCGCGGGGTTCCGGTCCACTTGGACGGCGCGCGAGTGATGAACGCCGCGGTGGCCCACGACGTGGCCCCGGAGCGGATGACCGAGGCGGTCGATTCGGTGATGTTCTGCCTCTCGAAGGGGCTGGGCGCGCCGGTCGGGTCGATACTGGCCGGGAGCGACGAGTTCGTCGCCCGCGCTCGACGCAACCGCAAGCTGTTCGGCGGCGGGATGCGGCAGGTCGGAATCGTCGCGGGACCGGGCCGACTCGCGCTGGAGAACGTCGAGCGACTCGCCGAGGACCACGAGAACGCCCGCCTGCTGGCCGAGCGGGTGGCGAGTATCGAGGGGCTGACCGTACAGGACCCCGAGACGAACATCCTCCTCGTGGACACCGAGGGGACGGGCCACGAAGCGGACGAGTTCCTCGACGCGTGTGAGCAGAGAGGCGTGCAGGGAACGCAGTTCGACACGCACGTCGCGCGGTTCTGCACGCACTGGGACGTGAGCAGAGAAGACGTGGCGGAGGCGGCCGAGCGCGTCGGCGAGGCGGTCGATACGCTCGACTGAGCGCGCTCCCGGCGATTGCTACGCGACGCCGACTATCGGCGGCCGTTCTGGACGCCCTCTTGGAACCCGGTGACGGTTCGCCGGACGAACAGGTACATAAAGAAGACGAACCCGAGCAGGATGGCGACGAAGCCGACCACGAGCGGGTTGTTGAAGACGAAACTGAGGTCCATATCCCACACATTCGGTCGCTACCTCAAATTCGTTTCGACGTTCCCGGCCCGCGCAGGGAACAAAGTTCTTGAGACGGGGGTGTCAACTGCGACCCATGGCTGACCTGCTGCCCTCCACCTCGGACGCGACCGGCCCCCAATCCGCCGACCCGCGGGTCATCGGCGTCGACAGCGACGACGCCGAGGAGTTGCTCGGGGCGCTCTCGTCTTCGACCGCGCGCGAACTGCTGGCCGCCCTCCACGAGGACCCCGCGACCCCCTCGGACCTCGCGGACGCCGTCGATACCTCGCTCCAGAACGCCCAGTATCACCTCGGCAAACTGGAGGATGCGGACGTGATTCAGGTCGTCGACACCGTCTACTCCGAGAAGGGCCGCGAGATGAAGGTGTACGCGCCCGCCGACCAACCGCTGGTCGTCTTCGCGGGCAACGAGGAGAAGACGACCGGCCTGAAATCCGCACTCTCCAGATTACTGGGCGCGTTCGGCGCGCTCGGTCTCCTCAGCGTCGCGGTCCAAGAGTTCTACGGCGACGGCGTGGGCACGCTGTTGGGCGGCACGGGCGGCGACGCCGCCGAGACCGGCGGTGGAGGCGGCGGGATGACGGTCCAGTCCACCGACACCGCCGGACAGGCCGCCGACGCCGCGGCCAACGCACTCCCGCCGGGGCTGGTCTTCTTCGCCGGGGGCGCGCTGGTCCTCGCGCTCGGGTTCGCGTGGTGGTACTACTCGAACAGCGGCGAGTGAGACGCTCTCGGGCGTGATTCGGTCGCCCGTGCGGGTAACTAAAATGGCTGTTTGAGTTTACGGGAAGTATTTGATACGCCAGAGTGTAGGGAGAAGTGTACCGCCCCGCTTCGGCCCTCCACCACCGTGGGAGTCCGCCCAGTGCGTTCCCGCCCGCCGACCGCGCTCCACCGACTCCGTCACGGTCCCGGTAGGCCGTACGGTCTGTGCCCCGTACGGTTCCGATTCCCTGCGCGGTCTCCGTCCGGTTCCCGCCGCGGTCCCGGTGCCCTCCACGGTCCCGGTTTGCCTCCACCGAACCGCGGCCCGCCGATGCCCGGTGCCCTCCACTGCCCACCCTCTCGTCACCGACCGCCACCGAACTGCCACCGGGGACGAAGCGGGGCGGTCGTCCGATTTTTCGACTTACTCGACCTCGAACGTCTCCACCACGGAGCCGTCTCGCCGACGAATCTCGCCGACGAGCGTCGCGCCGGCGTTCTCCTCGCCGTCTTCCGCGACCCGGAGTTCCGCGTGGGTCGGAATCCCGCCCCGCGGGTCGGCGTGACTGCCGGGATTGAGCAGGAGGACCTCATCGGCGTCGGTGGCCGCGTGGCGATGGGAGTGGCCGAACACCACCACGTCGGCGGCCTGCTGGCGGCCCAACAGCGAGAGGCCGGTCGCGCCCCGGTCGTCGCCGTGGGTCAGCACGAAGCGCACGCCCTCGATTTCGAAGGTGCGCTCGGGCGGGAGTCGGTCGCGGACCCCCGGCGTCGCGTTGTTGCCGTAGACCGCGTAGAGCCTGTCCGCGACCTCCTCGAACGCGTCGAGGACGGTCTCGTTCGTGAAATCGCCAGCGTGGACGACCGCGTCGCTCTCCTCGACGGCCTCCTTCGCGCGACCGGCGAGTTCGGGGCCCGACCGACTGTGGGTGTCCGAGAGGACGGTTATCATGGTTCCGGGTAGGAACGGCGGGGTCCTGAGCGTTTCCGTCCGGTTCGGCCGGGCGTTCGGTCTGCAATTGCAACCAGTTTCTTATCCGGTGGCCGAGAAGGTACGACAAATGGCCGAAAGCAAATCCGTCGTCATCGCCGCCCTAATCGCCAACGGCGCGATAGCGATACTGAAGTTCTTCGGATTCCTCCTGACGGGGAGTGCCGCGATGCTCTCTGAGACGTACCACTCTGTGTCCGACACCGGCAACCAAGTGTTCCTGCTCATCGGCATTCGATACGGCGGGAGGGAGGCGAGTCGAGGCCACCCCTTCGGGTACGGGAAAGCGGAGTTCTTCTACAGCTTTCTGGTGAGCGTCCTGCTGTTCGGCATCGCCGGATGGGAGAGCGCCAAGCACGGGTACAACGCCATCATGCATCCACACCCCGTCGAGCAGGGGTCGGCGACGCTTCTTGGTGCGACGTTCCCGGCGGTCTGGGTCAACTACAGCGTGCTTATCGGTGCTATCGCGTTCGAGAGCTACGCGCTGAAGAAAGCCTACGCCGGGATGCAGAAGGACATCGAGGAGCACGAGTGGAGCGGACTGGTCGAGGCGTTCAAGAAGACCAGCAACGTGACCACGCTGACCGCGTTCACCGAGGACACCATCGCGATGGCCGGGGCGGGCATCGCCCTCTTCGGCGTCTTCATGTCGCGGTTCACCGGCAACCCCATCTACGACGCGGTGTCGGCGCTACTCATCGGCATCATGCTGATGGGCTTCGCGGTCGCGTTGGCGTGGGAGAACAAGCGACTCCTCATCGGCGAGAGCCTGCCGAAGAGCGAGGAGCAGGAACTCCGTCGCATCATCGAGGAGTGGGACGGCGTACTTCGCATCGTGGACTTTCGGACGGTCATCTTCGGTCCCGACGACGTGCTGGTCACGGCCGACATCGCCTTCGAGAAGGGCATCGACACCGCCGAGATGGACCGGAAGATTACCGAACTAGAGGACGCGCTCATCGAATCGAATAAGAGCGTGTTCAAGGTGTACGTCGAACCCGAGAAGGGACGGCAGAGTCGGCGGGAGGCGGCGGAGTAGCGGGTTAGTAGCGACGAAGGGCCTACTCGTCGGCCATCTCGAACAGGCGACGTAGCGTTACGCCTTCCAGTCGCACGAGTTCTTCCGCAACGTCGCTCTCCTCGTTCAGTTGGCACATCGGGCTTCCGCCCACGTCGCGAGTGTGTTCGATTACGCCGAGGTCCTGTAAGTCATCTAGATGGTCGTAGACAGTACTTCTGGCGACCCCCGCGAGTTCGGCGACGTAGCTCACGTTCAGGTCGCGGCCGCGTTCGCTCACGAACGCCGCCAGAATCTTGGTTCGCGCTGGCTGGCCGAAGAGTGGCACGAAGGGGCTCTCCTGAGCGTACGACTCCGAGGTCACGAACGACTCGACTTTCGGGGACGGCAAGTGTCTTCTGCCAATCCGACACTTCCACTCACAAGCGAGCGTGTGAACTACCCCACCCTACTCGCTCACCGCTGACGCGGTTCGCTCGTTGAGGGTGGGGCTTCCTGTTTCTACGACGCGCTTTGCAGATACGGGTGTGTCCGCAGGGAGCGCAGTCTCCACAGGTCGTTCGAAAATCGGAGATTTTCGTGATCACGAGAGACTTCGTCTCTCGGACGACGTTGATTCGGAGTGTCCCACTCCTACTTCTTCGAGACCGCGAGAACGGATGTTCCACGCCGCATTTGCGTCTCTGTCCGCCTCGAACCCACACGACGGACACGAATGCTCACGCACCCACCGCGGTTTGTCCGTCTCCGTTCCGCACGACGCGCACTCTTTGGTCGTGCCTCGGGGGTCTACGCCGACGAAATGGGTTCCTTCATGCTCGCACTTGTATTCGAGCATTCGGAGAAACGTCCCCCACGAGGCACCAGCTCGATTCCGAGAGTTGCCGGGAAGTTCGATCAGTCCCTTCGCGTCACAGTCCTCAACTGCTACAAGTTCGTACTCGCTGGCGTAGTAGTTCGATAACTTGTGGAGGAAGTCTCGGCGCTTGCGCTTCAGGTCGGCGTGGCGTCGAGCAACCGTCTTGCGTTGTCCCTCCCGATTGTTCGAGCCGTGTTCCTTTCGGGAGAGTTCGCGTTGAGCGCGTTCCAACCGTTCGTGCTCGTCGGAGAAGTCTGGTGACTCGACGGCGGTTCCATCAGTATCGTGTGCGTACTTCAGGATACCAACGTCAATCCCGACGACTCGCTCTGGATTCTCCGGTTTCTCGGGCGTGGCTTCGTCCACATCGAAACCGAACGTGGCGTACCACTCGCCCGTAGGTTCTTGCTCGACCGTGACTTGTTTGATGGTCGCGTTCTCGGGGATGTCTCGGTGAAGGTGAATCGGAATCTCACCGATTTTACTCAACCACAACACGGGCCGACCACTCGTATTCTTGAGTTCGAAGCCGGACTGGTTGTAGGTGAGCGACCGATACTCCCGAGGAGGCTTCCACTTGAGCATTCCAACAGCGCGTCCGTTCTTTTTTGCGCTTTGACCGTGGAGAGATTGTCGCAAACACGCTTAACGACCATCTGCAACACTTTCGAGTGAACGGCTCCGAGGTCGTCCCACCACGATTTGAGGTCGGGGAGTGTCCCCTGTATCTCGTAGCGTGCTGGAATCTCGTCTGTCTCGTTGAGTTTGTAGAGGACGTGGTTGTACAGTTGTCTACAAGTATCGACGTGGTGCAGAAGCGTCCCGGTGAGGGCTTCTGATGGGTCGAGTCGATACTTGTTGTGCATCTATGACTCTCGTTCCTCGATGCGTTCGTCCAGTTTCTCTTGGACGAACGAAAAGGGGTTCAGGTAGTTGTCCTGAATCCACTCCTCCTGGTCGTCACAGATGGATATGTTCTCCGAATAGCCACAATAAACTATAAATAAAATACACAAATAAAAATGTGATTACGTGGCCTATGGTTCGGTCGTCGCGAAGTGTTTGTGAAACAATGACAGCGCTGTATCCTCTCTCTACTGCGTCCTCAGAACGCTTCGCGTTCTGATGTGCGAACGAGAGCGTTACTCTCGTTACCGCTACTCGGCCTTCGGCCTGCGTTGCTCGTTGAGGAAGGAGACTTAGCGCCTAAAAAGAGTTAAACCTAAAGCCGAGCAAACGACTCCCGTGGCAGAGACGAACGGGTACATGCGCTTTTTCCCCTACGAGGAGCCGTACGACAACCAGCGGGAGGCGATGGACCGCATCTACAACGCCTTCTCGCGCGGGCAGGACGTGCTGTTCGAGGGGGCCTGCGGGACGGGCAAGACGCTCTCGTCGCTCGTGCCCGCGCTGGAGTACGCCCGCGAGGAGGACAAGACGGTCGTCATCACGACCAACGTCCACCAGCAGATGCGCCAGTTCGTGGCGGACGCGCGGGCGATTACCCAAGAGGAGTCGATTCGCGCGGTCGTGTTCCGGGGGAAGGGGTCGATGTGCCACATCGACGTGGGCTACGAGGAGTGCCAAGTCCTGCGGGACAACACCTACGAGGTCGTGGACGCCGAGAGCGACTTGGCGGAACTAGAGGACCGACAGGAGGAACTCCTCGAAGCGAGCCAAGACGGCGACGAGCGCGCGACCGAGGCGCGGAGTGCGGTCATGGACGAGTTAGAGCAGGTCCAAGAGCGCGTCGAGAGTCTGGAAGAGCAGAACACCTGCGAGTACTACTACAACAACCTCGTGGGCGACAACGACGAGTTCTACTCGTGGCTCTACGACGACGTGCGCACGCCCGACGACATCTACGAGTTCGCCGAGCAACAACAGCTCTGTGGCTACGAACTGCTGAAAGACGGGATGGAGGGCGTCGATCTGGTGGTCTGTAACTACCACCACCTGTTGGACCCGATGATACGCGAGCAGTTCTTCCGCTGGTTGGACCGGGACCCCGAAGACGTGATTACCATCTTCGACGAGGCGCACAACGTCGAGGACACCGCCCGCGAACACGCGACTCCAGTCGTTCATGGACGAGAGCGCGGAGTTGGGCCAGTACCCCGTGGTCTCGGTCCGGCGCGACGAGGCGACCGACGAGGTGTACGGCCGGGCGGAGCTGTACACCTGCATCCCGCGGGAGGTCACCGAGGACCTGTTCGGCGAGGTGTACGCCACGGTGCTGATGAGCGCGACCTTGCGGCCCTTCGACGTGAGCGCGGCCGTGCTGGGGCTGGACGACCCCGTCGAAATCGCCTACGGGCTCCAGTTCCCCGAGCAGAACCGCCGGACGTTCGCGGTCGAGACGCCCGCGCTGTTCTCCAGCGAGCGCGACGACCCCGACACGCAGGACGCCATCGCGGGGGTCCTCCGCGATTCCGTGGAGTTCACCGCGGGCAACAGCCTCCTCTTTTTCCCGAGCTACGCCGAGGCGGAACGCTACTACGACCGCCTGAACCGCGAACTCGGCGGCGAGAGTTCGGAGACGACCCTCTACATGGACGAACCCGGTACCTCCGTCGAGGAGCTACGCCAGCGGTTCGTCGCGGACGGCGACGCCGCGCTGTTCACCTCGCTGTGGGGCACGCTCGCGGAGGGCGTGAGCTTCGACGGCGACGAGGCCCGGACGGTCGTGGTGGTGGGCGTGCCCTACCCGCACCTCGACGACCGGATGGAAGCCGTCCAAGAGGCCTACGACCGGACGTTCGCCGACCGGTCGGGCCGCGATTCGGGCTGGGAGTACGCCGTCGAGATTCCGACGATTCGCAAGACCCGGCAGGCGCTCGGCCGGGTGATTCGCTCGCCCGACGATTTCGGCGTCCGCGTGCTGGTGGACAAACGCTACACCGAGACGGGCCAGCGCGAGATGGGCAAGTACAGCGTCCGCGGAACCTTTCCGCCCGAGGAGCGCGCCGAGATGCTGGACCTCCAGCCCGAGAAGCTGAAGTTCGCGATGCTGAATTTTTATTCGGATAAAGACGCGTGGGACGGCGCGCCGCCGACGCCGTGAGAACGGGGCGTTCGTGTCGGGAGTGGTTTGGTGTCTACACGGCACTACGACAGCCCCACGACCGCACAGCGGTCTGTTGCCGACTCCGAGGAGTCTGCCGCACTGCACCGTCCCGCACCGCGACGGGGGACCTCACGCCTCCCCAACCTCGTCGGCCGCGTCCGCGGCCGACAGCCCTCGCGCGGTGGGTGGGTCGCCGTCGGCGACCCACCCGCACGCGCCGGGGAGGGAACGATAGAGATTTGTAAGAGGGTAGTATTTCGATTCTAAAGAAATAAAATTATGTCTCCTCTCGCTCGCCGACGACTCGACGCCGAGACCTAGCCCGGAAGCGAGAAGGTGGCGACTTCCTCGTCGTAGGTCGCGTCCCAGAGCGCGAGGCGGTTCACCGTCCACGTCACCGGCTCGATTTCCCGCTCGACGAGTCGGCGAGCCGTCCCCTCGGCCGCCACGCCGCCGCCCCGCGCCAGCGTGACGTGGGGCACGTAGTCGTCGCCCTCGAACTCCTCGACGGCGGAGAAGTCGCTGACCAGTCGCTCGTGAACCCGCCGGAGGCCCGGACTCTCGACCGCGAGGTAGACCACCGGCCCCTCGCCGAGCGGCGGATACTCGAAGCAATTGATGCCGGAAATGCGGGCCTCGAAGGCCGGCGCGCCCGCGAGTCGGGTCCGGACCTGCTCGCGCAGGCGGGCGACTCCGCCCGGCGGTTCGTCCCCGAGGCGCTTGCAGAGGAGCGTGTGGCGCTCCCGGATGGTGTCGAACTCGAGGAGGGCAGGGCGTAGCTGCGTCCGCGAACCACGCCACGACGAGGACCAGTAGCGTGACCCCGACGAGCGGTTTCAGCGGCCCGAAGAACGCGCCGAGCGCGAGGTCCACGACCTCGAATAGCTCCTCGACGAGTTCGAGCGCGAGCCACGCGACGACGAGCAACAGCATCACTTTGAGAAGGTCGTCGGTCTCTACGTCGCGGAACGTTTCGAGCATATCGGCCCTGCAAACGGACGGCGAAAATAGCTTCTGGCCGGAGCGGGCCGCGAGCAGGCCAGTTACTTCTTTTCACCGGAGACGTGTCGTAGCCGTTACTGCAAACGTTGCCACCCCGAAAGAGTTTAAAACCCTCGGCGTTCAAGGAATACTCGATGACCGAGACCCGCGGACTGGGAGCGCGCGCCCTTCCCCAGAGCCGTGAGTCTACCCTCGTTCTCGCGCGACGACGACCGGGGTCTCTTTAGACCCCACTCTATCCTCATCCCACGACTTCACCGCGTTTGCCGCTGACGACGACACGTTCGTCGTCCGTCCATCCTGACACGCGTTCGGTTCGTGCATCGTAATCCGAACACGCTACCCGACCACACACCACATCCAACATGACAGAACAAACGAAAGTCGCGCTCGCCTTCTCGGGCGGACTCGACACCACCGTCTGCGTCCCGCTGCTCGAAGAGGAGTACGAACACGACGAAGTAATCGGCGTCACCGTCGACGTGGGTCAACCCGCCGAGGAGTTCGACGAGGCCGAGGAGACCGCCGAAGCACTGGACCTCGACCACTACGTCGTGGACGCCAAGGACGCCTTCGCCGAACAGTGCCTCGACGCCGTGAAGGCCAACGCGACGTATCAGGGCTACCCGCTCGGCACGGCGCTCGCGCGCCCCGTCATCGCCGAGGCCATCCTCGACGTGGCGAAGGAGAACGACTGCGACGCCATCGCCCACGGTTGCACCGGCAAAGGCAACGACCAACTGCGCTTCGAGGCGGTCTGGCGCGAGTCCGACTTGGAGGTCATCGCGCCCGTCCGCGAACTCGGCCTGACCCGCGAGTGGGAGATGGAGTACGCCGACGAGAAGGACCTCCCCGTCGAGGGCGGCAACGAGGGCGACTGGTCCATCGACACGAACCTCTGGAGTCGCTCGGTCGAGGGCGACGACCTCGAAGACCCCGGCTACGTCCCGCCCGAGGACATCTACGAGTGGACCGACGCGCCCGGCGAGACGGAGACCGAGGACGGCGAGTTCGAGACCGTCGAACTCACCTTCGAGGACGGTAAGCCCGTGGCAATCGACGGCGAGGAGATGCCCGCAGTCCAACTCATCGAGTACCTCAACGACCTCGCCGGGAGCTACGGGGTCGGGCGCACCGACATGATGGAAGACCGCATGCTCGGCCTGAAGGTCCGCGAGAACTACGAGCATCCCGCCGCGACGACGCTCCTGAACGCCCACGAGGCCCTCGAAGGACTGGTCCTGACCGAGGAGGAACGCGCGTTCAAGAAGCAGGTAGACCAGCAGTGGGCCGAGAAAGCCTACGAAGGACTGCTCTCCGCGCCGCTCGTGGACGCTCTCGACGGGTTCGTGGACACCACGCAGGAGAAGGTCACGGGCACCGTGACGATAAAATTCGAGGGCGGACAGGCCCGCCCGGTCGGCCGCGAGAGCGACTACGCGGTCTACTCCGAGTCGGCCGCCTCGTTCAACACCGAATCGGTGGACGGCATCGCCCAGTCGGACGCGACCGGCGTGGCGAAGTACCACGGCTTCCAGTCCAGACTCGCCAACGAAGTCACCGCGAACGTCGAGGCGAAGAAAACGGAACTACTGGCCGACGGCGGCGAGGGCGACGACGGTGAGGAGAACTGAACGATGACCGAGGAGGAACCCACCAGCGACGTGGTGCGCCGCGACCGCTTCAGCGGCGGCCCCGCCCGCGGGTTCCTCTCCTCGATGGCCGACGACGAGCGCATCTTCGCGGCCGACCTCGCTACCGACCGCGCCCACGTCGTGATGCTGGCCGAGCAGGGCATCGTGACCGACGACGAGGCGTCCGCCATCCTCTCGGCGCTCGACGGCGTGGAACAGGCGGGGTTCGACGCGCTCCCCGACGGCGAGGACGTCCACGCCGCAATCGAGACCGCGGTCATCGACCGCGTGGGCGACGCGGGCGGGAAGATGCACACCGCCCGCTCGCGCAACGACGAGGTGGCGACCTGCATCCGCTACCGCCTGCGCGAGGACGTGCTGGACGCCGTCGAGGCGACCCTCGGCCTGCGCAAATCGCTCGCGGAGGTCGCCGCGGAACACACCGAGACCGTGATGCCCGGCTACACGCACCTCCAGCCCGCACAGCCGACGACCGTGGCTCACTACCTGCTGTCCTACGAGCAGGCGGTCGCCCGCGACACCGCCAGACTGTTCGACGCCTACGCTCGGGTCAACCGCTCGCCCCTCGGCGCGGCCGCGTTCGCGGGAACCCCCTTCGACGTGGACCGCGAGCGCACCGCCGAGTTGTTGGGCTTCGACGGACTGGTCGCCAACTCGATGGACGCGGTCTCGACCCGCGACTTCCTCGTGGAAGTCGTCGCCGCGCTCGCGAACCTCGCCACGACGGTTTCGGGACTCGCCGAAGACCTCGTGGTGTTCTCGAACAAGGGGCTGGTGGAACTGTCGGACGACTACTCGTCCACGTCGTCCATCATGCCCCAGAAGAAGAACCCCGACACGCTCGAACTCGTCCGCGCGACCGCGGGCGACGCCGCGGCGGGCCTGAACGGTCTCCTCACGACGCTGAAGGGGCTGCCCCGCGCGTACAACCGCGACCTCCAGAACGCCACGCCCCACGCGTGGGAGACCGTCGATGCGGTCTCGGAGGCGGTCGCGGTCGCCGCCGGAGCGGTCGGGACCGCGACGTGGGACGACGAAGCACTCGCCGACGAGGCGGGCGAGGGCTTCTCGACGGCGACCGGCGTGGCCGACCTGCTGGCGATGGCCGGAGTGCCCTTCCGGAAGGCCCACGAGATGGTCGCCGAAGCTTCGGAAATGGGGGCCGACTACGACGCCCTCGCCGCGGCGGCCGAGGAGGTACTGGACGACTCCCTCTCGGCCTACGTCGAGCGCGAGGCGGTCGAGGACGCGCTGGACCCCGCCGCGAGCGCGGCGTCGCGCTCCTCGACCGGCGGCCCCGCGCCCGAGACGGTCGCCGCGGGCCTGACCGCGGCCGAGGAGACCGTCGCGGCCGACGAGGAGGAGCTGGCCGACGCCCGCGCGTCGCTGGCGGAAGCCGCCGACCTCCTCGCGACGGAGGTGAGTGCCCGTGCCTGACCCGCGACCGGTCCCGTCAGGGACCATATTTATAAACTACCGAAGTCCGAAATCGGATTTCGTTTGACGCGGTTTTGCCATTTCAGTCCGTTAGAGCCGACTTTGTGCAATGATATTCTATTGACACGTTCGATGGGTTTAAGTGGTACTGCCGAATACAATGGATTGCTATGACCGAATGCGTCGAGTGCGGGGCGGACGTGACCCTGCACGACAATGCGGAAGTAGGAGAGATACTCGACTGCACGACCTGCGGCGCGGAACTGGAACTCGTCGAGCGAAACCCGCCAGTCCTCCAGCGAGCCCCGGAGCTCGAAGAGGACTGGGGGGAGTAAGTTGCAGGTCGGAATACTCTACTCCCGGATTCGGAAAGACGAGAAGCTCCTGCTCTCCGAACTCCGCGAGCGCGGCCACGACGTCGTGAAAATCGACGTGCGTGATTTGCAGTTCGGGCTGACCGAAGCGCCCGAGGTGTTCGCGGACATCGACGTCGTGGTGGACCGCTGTCTCGCCACGAGTCGGAGCCTCTACGCCACGAAGTTCTGCGAGGCCTACGGCGTGCCCGTGGTCAACTCCGCGGACACCGCCCAAATCTGCGCCGACAAGGTGCAAAACTCCCTCGCGCTCGCCGGGGCTGGCGTGCCCACGCCCGCGACCGACGTGGCGTTCACCAAGGAGGCGGCGATGGAGAGCATCGAAACGTTCGGCTACCCTTGCGTCCTCAAGCCCGTCGTCGGGTCGTGGGGTCGCCTGATGGCGAAAATCGACTCGAAGAGCGCCGCGGAAGCGATTCTCGAACACAAGGCCACGCTCGGCCACTACGAACACAAGGTGTTCTACGTCCAAGAGTTCGTGGACAAGCCCGGCCGCGACGTGCGCGTGCTGGCCACCGACGGCGAACCCGTCGCCGCGATGGTCCGCTCGTCGGACCACTGGCTCACGAACGCCGCGAAAGGCGCGGAGACCGAACAGTTCGAGTTGGACGACGAAGCGAAAGCACTCGTCCAGCAGGCCAGCGACGCGGTCGGGGGCGGCCTCTTGGGCGTGGACCTGATGGAGGTCGGCGGAGAGAGCGAGGCGAGCTACACCGTCCACGAGGTCAACCACACCGTCGAGTTCAAGGCGCTGAACGACGCCGCCGACGTGGACGTGCCCGCGACGGTGGTCGATTGGCTCGAAGCGAAGGCCGCCGCGGAGACGAAACAGGAGGTGGTCGCCTGATGGCCGCCGAGATGGAGTCGGAAGACGCCGCGAACGAGACGCTCTCGGCCACCGTCGTCGGCGGAAGCGGCTTCGCTGGCGGGGAACTCCTGCGCCTGCTGGCGGGCCACCCGAACTTCGACCTCGCGGGCGCGACCAGCCGCGAGTACGCGGGCAAGTCGGTCGGCTCGGTCCACCCGAACCTGCGCGGGACCGACCTGCGCTTTACCGAGCCCGCCGACCTCGACCCGGTGGACGTCCTGTTCGCCGCGACGCCCCACGGCGTCTCGATGGGACAGATAGACGACTTCTACGAGTCGGCCGACACCGTGGTCGATCTGAGCGCGGACTTCCGGCTGAACACGGAAGCTCAGTACGAGGAGTGGTACGACGGCCACGACGCCCCCGAGTATCTGGACGAGGCGGTCTACGCCCTGCCGGAACTCCACCGCGAGGAGCTCCCCGGCGCGGACCTAATCGCGGCGGGCGGTTGTAACGCCACTGCCACGATTCTGGGGCTGTATCCGCTGTTCGACGGCGGCATTCTCGACGGAGAGGGCGACGAGCAAATCGTCGCCGACGTGAAAGTCGGCTCCTCGGAGGGCGGCGCGACCGCGAGCAAGGCCGGGAGCCACGCCGAGCGTTCGGGCGTCGTCAGACCCTACGCGCCGACCGGTCACCGCCACGAGGCCGAAATCGAGCAGGAACTCGGTTCCTCCGTCTCGTTCTCGGCCCACGCCGTGGACATGGTTCGCGGCGCGGCCGCGACCTGCCACGTCTTTCCCGACGGTCCGGTCTCGAAGGGCGACCTCTGGTCGGCCTTCCGCGGAGCCTACGACGACGAACCGTTCGTCCGCCTCCAGTCGGGCGGGTCGGGCGTCTATCGCTACCCCGAACCCAAGGCCGTGGCGGGGACGAACTACGCGGAGGTCGGGTTCGAGTTGGACCCCAAAAACGAGCGCGTCGTGGTGTTCAGCGCCATCGACAACCTCGTGAAGGGCACGGCCGGACAGGCGGTCCACGCCGCCAACGTCGCGCTCGGCCTCGACGAGACCGCGGGACTCGACTTTCAGGGACTGCACCCGGTGGGAAGCCCATGACCGAGAACGGAGACGCGTACACCACGGCGGAACTCGAAGCGGCCCACGAACAACTCGTCGACAACGACCTCGGCGACGACGGCCTCCGGACCGACGGGGGAGCGGTCGGCGGGGACGACGAGAGCCCGCCGATTGTCGTCAAAATCGGCGGTGCGCGCGCCGTCGAACCCGAGGGCGCGCTGGCCGATATCGCGCACCTCGTCGCCAACGGCGAGGAGGTCGTGGTCGTCCACGGCGGTTCGACCGCGGTGGACGAGACGCTCGAAC
>SDGW01000368.1_pt1 | contig 19214 bp, 24 predicted proteins | sample 2873831 | NCBI WGS metagenome assembly SDGW01 (sample SAMN08132700, study PRJNA421101) | hypersaline lake metagenome | isolation source: celular fraction 0.22 microns magnesium sulfate-rich crust from ephemeral... | place: Spain: Penahueca Lagoon, Toledo | collected 2011-07
GAGGCGGCGATCGCGACCGGGACGGCGATCGTCGCGGTCGGCGCGATCGGCGCGGCGTCCGGGCTGGCGGCGATCGCGATGACGAACGACGGCGGCGCCGATGAGGATGAAATTAACGAGGCGGAAGCAAACGAGTTGTGGGACCGGATCTACGCGGACGCCCTGGAGGTCTCGAATAATCAAGGTCCAATGCTCACCTCGATGGAGAACAACGCGAATATGCTCCGCCAGCATATTCGGACGAACGTCGCGTTCGTGATCGCGGAGCAGACAAAGCTCGGCGATTCGGAGTCTGAGGTCATCACTGCCGCCGAAGAAGAAGTGGGCGAGACGGTCGCGGATTTCGAGAAGAACTTCTACAATTTCTGGACCAGTGAAGTCTCAAAGATCGCCCGACGTGTCGATCTCGCCAATGATCAAGACCAGTTGTCACAGTCCGATCCGCTCCCGGCTGCTGATGGGAATGGGTCGCCCATGGACAACGTCACTCCCTACGACCTCGACGCCGCTGGGAAGCGGTGGATCATGGACTACCTCAAGCAGTACCACAACGACGGGACGACGTACAGTGTCCCGTTGCAGAACGACGACTCCGTGTCGATCCCTGCGGACATGAGCCGGCAGAACGACGGCACGGAACAATGGACTGTCTACACGACGGTCTTCGTCCCGTGGGCGGAACACCCCGACCCGCCCGGTGCTCTCACCCACGATGACCTCGACGTTCCGGCAGATGATCCGATCCCCGAGACGAAAGACCTCGAAGGTGACGAATGGGCGACGTGGCGGATTCTCGGTCGTGAGCGCGTCGAGAGCGGTTCTGCTGATACCGTGACGGTGCTGAACTCGCTGGACTTCATGGAGATCCACGACGAACTGCTCACGATCTACGACGAGGAGGTGAGCAACGCCGCGACCCTCGTCGACCAGCTCTACCAGCCGATTAAGGACGGGGAAGTGGACGCAAGCGACATTGCGTCCGGTCGTGCGATCCTCCGCGCGTCCGAGGAGCCGGACCACTACGGCGAAGCGGCCGGCGTGTTCCGGGCAACCAGCATCCCCGAAGCCGAGCACGCCTGCGTGGTCGAAGCGCAAAACGGTATCCAGTTCGAGGGGATCCTGTTCTGGACGCTGCCGGACGGCCAGACGCTGCCGGTGGGCGAGCAGATCGACCCGAGCAACCAGCTCGGGGAGATCCACATGGCTGCCGAGATCCGCAAAATTCCCGACGATGCCTTTGATGACGGCGGGAACACGTCGGACGGGAACCTTTCGGATGACAACACCACAGACACCGAACTCGACAACACGAGCGATACCGACGGCGTCGAGGAGGGGCAGGTCGTCACGATGGAGATTACCAAGCCGTTCGAGATCGTGGGCCTGAATGGTGACGCCGAGGGGCCGCTGGCGTTCGAGGAACGCACGACTGTCGAACCGGACGACGACCCCGAAGACATCATCCAGTCGACGGTCGAGGCCTACGAGAAAGAACAGGAGACGCGCGAGGAACGCCAAGAGATCATCATCGAAGACGACGGCGGCGGGCCGATGTTCCCCGACTTGCCGGACGAACCGGACGTGCCCGGTGGGTGGCTCGGCGGCGCGGGGATCATTGCCGGGACCGTCACCGCTGTGAGCGCGTTCGTGAGCAAAGTTCTCCCCTGATACCCATGCACCGGACTTTTCTTGCGCTGTCGCTGGCGATAGCGACGGCTCTGGCGATGGGCATGGGCGCGGGCGGCGTGGTCGCGCAGGAGAACGCGAGCGACGACGAACTCCCCGTCTCGCCGGAGGTGGCGGCCGACGAGATCACCAGCGTGATCGACACCAACGCGACCGAAGCGCCGGCCGGGACGATCGATCGAGTCCAGGCGTGGAGCGATCATCCCGAGGTTCGAGACGAGCTCACCAACGAGCAACTCGGGGAGGTCGAGGCGTGGCTTAGAGTCGCGCCCGATCCGGCCGACCTCCGGGCCGAGCAATCGGCGCCGCCGGCCGAGGAGACGGAGAACGTCTCGTGTGAGCGCGTGGTCGACAACCAGACGTGCGTGACGACGTGGGCGTACGACGAAGGGACGTTCACGCTGACGTTCTGGAGCGAGGAGGGAGCAACGCTTGGGCTAACCGAGGCGAGCGACTGGAGCACGGATAGCCAACGGTTCGCCTACGCTGAGAAGGAAATCGACGCGGGCGAGACGACGGTGACGTTCCGCGTCTACCAGGAGTCCGGTGCCGGCGTCGGCATCATGTCGGAAGCGGCGCGAGACGCCGAACAGGGCGGCGCAATCATTAGCACCGGCAGCGATGACGCCGACCAGAACCCGCTGCAGACGTTCGGCGGGGAGTCCGGGCTGTTCACCGGCGTCGTCATGTCCGTGGTGCTGGCGGCGCTCTCGGCGGCCTACGTCGTCCGCTCGGAGGAAAGCGGGGTGATCGAAGCGTGAGCGAGACGAGCGGAACGTTCGGCGGCTGGTCGGATCGTCTCACGTACCTCTTTGCGGAAGGGCAGCTGCTCGTCGCGGGGCTGGCCGTCTCGCTCGGCATCGTGCTCCTGTGGTTCAAACCGTCGCTGCCGGGCATCCCACCGATCGCCGGCGGGATCTTTGCGGCGCTGCTACTCCTGGGGCCGCCGCTGACGGGGCTGTTCGTCACCGGTGCGCGGGCACTACGGAGCCGGAACATGGTGACGGTTCACCACATCAACGCCGCCCAAGACGTCCGCGAGAAGTACTACGTCGAGCCGGGGGTCTGGGACGAAAAGACCGTCGACGGCCCAAGCCCATACCGAGTGAACGACGACGAAGCGTTCGAGGTGCGCGAGTTCGACTGGCAGGAAGACGTCGGGACGCTCCGGGTGCGTGGGTCGCACCTGTCGCAAATGCAGGACTCGGCGCTGGTCACCTTCCGAACGCTCGTCTACGATCTGCATGACGAGTTCGTCGAGAAGTGGCTAGAGCTCAATCAGGCCCGCGCTCGGGAGTCCAAGCGCGGGCTCGAAATCCAGAACGACTTCATCAACGCCCAAGCGGAAGCCGACGAGCGCGCGCTCTCGGAACCGCCCACGACAATTTCCGACACCTGGGAGGAATCGCTCGAACAGGTTCGTAACGATGACGACCTCCTTGACGTCGACGATCTCGACACCTACGCCGACCGTGCTCACACGAGCTGGCGTCCCGAGCCGGTCGGCCCCGAACCGGCGCCCGATCACGCCGCAACCGACGGAGGGACTGAGGAATGACCGACGACCAAGAACTCTACACGACCGCACAGGCACGCGAGTATCAGGACGGCTACCACGAGCGTGACAACCGGGACGTGCTTTCGCACGGCGGGATCGTTCGCGATGAGCAGGTCTCGCGAGCACTCTCGCTCCGAGCGCTCCACTACGATCCACTCGAAGCCGAACGGCCGGATAAGATGCCCGCCGAGTCCAAAGACCTCCAGAAGCACGAGCGCATCCGCCTCGCTGAAGGAACCGAGACATTCCGCGAGGCGATGCAGAACGGCGATATGCCGACGCTCAAGCACTTTACCGGCGATACCTCCCAACGCGCAGACGTCAGCGGGATCAAAGCGATCGGGAAGGTCGACGACCTGATTACCGGCCCGGCACCAGTGATCGTGATCTTGGGCGAGATGGGCGCCGGCAAGACGGACTTCTCTGGGCTGTTGGGCCAGCGCTGGGACGACCATCAGCCCGAGGATCGACTCATCGCGACGAACATCCAGAGCCTCCAGGAGAAGACGCGCTGGGTTGACGACGACGGCGACGTCCAGGACGGCTGGATTGCCGACTACGGGACGCTGATGGAATGGGTTGAACAGGATGGCGACCCACTCAACCACCGCCAGCGCCCGAAGCTGTTCATCGGTGACGAGTTCTCGTCGGCCGCGTCGGGACGCGGGAAGCAAGGCTACGAGACCGCGCAGAAAATGGCGCCGCTGGTCTACAAGATCCGGAAGTACGGCGGGGCGCTCATCTACATCGCGCATGGCGAGAAGTCGATTCACCCGATGCTCTGGCGCGTCGGGACGATCGTCAAGAAGGTCAGCAAGAAGAAGGCAGTCGTCGCGGATTCAATTCGCTCGGGCGAGCTCGCGGATATCGAGTTCGAGATCGAGGGCGTCCCGCCGACCGACTGGCGCTTTGCTACCGAGGAGGCGTCGGACTGGAGCTGGTCGCGCTACGGTGACGAGACCGACGAAATGGGCGCCGACGAAGCCGCCCGCCAGACGGCGATCTGGACGACGATCCGGTGCAAGGAGGAGGGGATGCCAAACCGCGATGTGGCGAAATTCGTGCCGTATAGCCGCGAATGGGTCCGAACCCGATGGAATGAATATCGGGAGGAGGGATTGCACGCCGAGACACTTGCCAAGGTCGAGGAGGTAATCGCGTGACGGCAGTGCGTCGGCAAGTTGGCAGCCCCAACCGGCCCCCCTTTACTATTGGCCCACAGCGCGCTCCGCTCCCTAGCGGGAGCGAAGCGACCGATGGGCGGGCGGGGCGACAGGTAGCGGAGTATCTATATATCGGCGCGCGATGCGCGTGGTGCGCGTGAATCGCTCGAAGCGAGCGAACCACTTCGGGACGCTCTGCGAGAAGCGGATGGCGAGGAAGCGACGGTTCCAGCTCGAACGGGCGTCGTGGCACGACGCGCGGTTCAAGAACGGAACGCCGGTCGAGATCAAGAGCACGATGACCGAGCACGCCGACGGCCAGCCGGGCAACTTCAAGATCTATCGGCAGTACCACGATCGCCTTCGGCGAGCTGACGGCTGGTACTGCTTCGTCGTCTATCGACCACATGGGCGATCGGGCTGTACCGTGCTCGACAATAAGATGGTTCGAGCGGGTGATCTTCCACTAGTTCGGTGGCACGGAGGGGGAGATCACCGCGATACTCAGCAAGCAAAAATAGCCATTGGAAACATCTTCTAATGCAATCTGCCGACTCTAGGGGTGGGAATAGGGGGTTTTTGAGACAAGTATGCGAATAACTATCAATCGGTGGTAACTAAAATAACATCGCTATTTTTGTGCTTTTGCTCTACCCAATTTTGATACTCTTCATCATTCAGTTGAGAAAACCTGCTCTTCCACTGTTTCCCCTCCTTGTTATACGTTCTATCGTGAGAGAAATATGCAGACTGGTTACCTTTTTTATATATGGCTTGAACCACGCATAGTTCACGGTTTGATTCTTCATCCTGACACCAAGTGGCAAAGGCCCTTGTATTAGACTTTAGATGTCTTACCTGCTGTAAATGGGATAAGATATCTTTATTAAAAGCAGAATCGGGAGAGTCCAAGAATTTCTCTGTTGATTGTCTTATCCCTTTCTTTGCTGACCCATCTAATTCTTCAAGAGTGGCTGTTGGGGATTCCAAATAGTATACTGCGCGTTCAGCCCCAAATAGCATTTATAGAAATACACCTATTCCTCGCATATCTCTACAAGTCAATCAATCGAGAATGCATCCTCTGCCGAGGTATTCATTTCTAACCCCTCTTCTGGACTTGGCCCTACGGAATCAGCAGGGTCAAGAAATTGGGACTCTGCATCTGGATCAAATAGCCGTTCGAGATCTAATTCTGATTTAATTGTGTAACTTGGGTATTTGCGATACACATAACCGAGAAGGTCATCTAACGAGTAATCGTCAAATCTTGTTTTTACCTTAACTGCTTCTTGGAATAGATCTTCATATTTGTCCTTCTTCGTCATTTTCTTCGCAATTTTGTATCCTTGATCGGTGAGTTTGAAGATATGCTTCTCATGTCCGACTTCGTTTGTGCGGACGATTCTCTCAGCGTACCCCTCATCGATCAAGTAATCTATATCGGATGAAAGTTGAGGGGAATAAGGGCCGAAATTGTCCGCATGGAAATCATATTTTCCATCAAGGTTCCCCTCCTTCTGCGAAAGAAATACCAACTTTTGGAATTTTGTAGCCCCGTCGACACCTGTTCCCTTTGCGTAAAGGATGGCAATTGGGAATAGGTTTGAGTCGGTCATGGACTACTGTTCCTCGTAGGTGGAGTGCCGAACTCCAAACGTAAATACTTGACCAACATTTACCCGATCCAACACTATAAAACGGGGATAATAGTGGCGTGAGGTTGTCCCTGCGCGGTTTCATAGTCCTGCAAGTCTGTAGAATCCATGGGTGCTACCAAGCAGCTATACTGAACCAAAGACGCGGGCCTAGACGGTTCTGGATCTTCGAGGAATCGCATCGGCGTCTCGTTGCCGAGGAGGGACTGTACGTGTTCGCGGCGTACCGAGCGGTAGCGCGCGGACTGCGCATCGAAAAGATGCGCACAGTCGACGCGGTTGCGCTCGACGAACACCTGGAATTCTACGGAACTGGCGGACACCGCGACAGTCGGCAGGTGAAGATTCCCGTCTCGTCGGTTTTCAGTTGACTGTGTTTCAGACCTCTACATCAGACTCTGGTTAAACTCGTCTCCGTCTTGTCCGTGGTGTACGCGCCGGTGGCAGTTCGGACAGAGCGCAACGACGTTATCAGGATGGTCGGCACCGCCATCGCTTCGTCGATGCATGTGATGAACTTCTAAGAATGGCTCTCCGTTCTCGTCGCGGAAGGGGGCTTCATTACCACATCCTTGGCAAACCCCGTCAGCGACATCGAGGGCGTACTCTTTCACGACTTCGGACCGTCGATATACGGTCCGGGAACTCGACTCATCGCTCGGGCGTCGTTCTCCGGAAACACTCTGTTCAGCCCGTTCATAGAGTTCTTCAGTCGAGAGATCGCCGAGACTTTGAGCGCCGACGTCAATATCTTGCCCTCCTACTGGAACGAGCTCGAATCGGATAGCCTCGCGCATATTGTCGTTTCGATCTGGGAGACGCGGGCGCTCGTGATCTTTGTACTCGTACTGGCCCACATAGGTGACTTCCCAGGCCCCCTCCTCGAGCTCAAAGACATGCAGCTCGTCGCCGTTCGCTGCATGATCTCGAATCGCCGCGTTGCCTCCGTCCATCGTCATGTCGCCATCGCGTCCCTCTCCAGTATAGAAGAATCGCCCATCATCTAGTAGTTCGTCATCGTACCCGTGCCATTCGCCGGATTCTCCGTAGAAGATGAACACGTAGGGATCGTCAGCACACGGAGCGATGCCGCTGTATCTGTTCCCCCCGAACCGATCATGAATGTCCTCGACTCGGTGATATGTATCGCCTATCTCAAATGCCGTATCTGACATCTTACCGAGGGCTTTCGCCGGGAGACTCTTTTATCCTTGGACCGGGTTCACTATTCGATTGAGGATCCTTTTGATCTAATATTGGTCTCTTGGGGCCTGCTGGCAAGAGATCCAATGAGCACCGAGCAGATCGGTTTCTAACTGACTCAGCTTGAATTTCTTCTCAACGTGTGGCTGTTCAGCGTAGGAGAAGAGTAGCTGAGAATCACGGTTCCGACGGTGACGATAGAGCCGAGAACGCAGATTAAGCGACTCTCCGATATACTCCAACGGTGAGCTGTCTTCTATGTTCCAAATTCGGTAGAGTCCGGGGGTTTCTGGAAGCTGGCTTCTGGCCTCAGAAAGCGGTGTGGGCTCAGACCACGACAGTCCCATCCAATCAGAAGCCGTTAGCTCCGATGGATTTTCCCACGTCAGTGGCTCAATCCCTTTCCGAAAGCTCCGGAGAGTATCGTCGTCGCTTTGGCCCCCCCGGATGCCGGTGCTTCGTTGTTTCGATTTGCTGTAGCCGGGCGGCATCCGTCCGAAATTGCCGATCAAATTTCGGTCCGTCTCTCTTCGGTAGGTCGCTATCAGGGCCTCTTCGATTGCGTGCCGCTGCTGACTATCAGCTGTACCAGGTGGTGACGCCACCGATACCTCAAAACCCGCCCCATGTCTATCGACGATCGCCCAGAGTGACGGGGAGGCGGTATGTGGGTCGCTGTATGGCATCTCTCCCTCAAATGCGCCGCGGGCCAACGCTCGAATGCGTCCTCGAAGGCTCCGGCCAGTCTGACCGATATACACTAATCCATCGTAGGCATCATGTCGAACCCGGTATACGCCGTGATCAGTCGGCAGTTCTCCAAGCTCTTCGTCGTCTGGATACAGACTAATCCAAGGGGTCCAGCTGAAGCCGAACCAGTCTTCGTCTACAATTCCGACTTCGTTTTCCATTCCAATGGGCGTAGTATCGCTATCCTTGTTACATCTAATTGATGGCTTGCTACTTTAGTAGTACAGCCTACCAAATCGTGGTGGACTTATACTGGGATATAATTGAATAAATGGACATGAGATTCGGGATAGGTGAACTATCACATAAGCAATGGGAATATGTGGTAACCACAATAGTGGTCGGATTTCTTCTTATACTTGGTATCTTCTTTGTTGATACTGCTGGAATTTACAATATATATGCTATCCCCGATCCACCGTACGGTCTCCCAGGGGTTGTTGGTGGTATTGGAGCCGCAGCGTCCGTTTTAGTGAGTATCTTACTTCTCTATGTTTACGACAGGCAGCGAGAAATCCTTTCAGAGCAAAAGAGCCTCACGGAGTATCAACAAACGTCCCTACTAAAGGTAGAAGATCATAGACCTATTGAATATCAAGAGTCCAAGAACTACCAAGATGAAAACTATTCATCGGCAGGCACTCAAGAAAATCTCGTTCTCTATCAGACCGAATATCTGGAAGTAGATATATTGAATGTTGGCCTTGCACCCGCTCACGATCTTCGTGTGGAGTTGTATATCAAAACGGAAGATGAGCGGTACACAGCGGACCTCCCCCTAATTTCCGGGGACTGGAAAGAGACGGTTTCACAAGTATATAGCGACAATAAAAGCTCGATACTATTGAATGCTGATGGAAACGCAATTGCTTCAGATAGCACGGTAGAAACCCATACCGTTCCACTCACAGTCTTCACAGAAAGAATACCGGAGGAGTGGAAAATATGGGGGTTGCATAGATGGCCCCCAGCAAATAGTGTAGTTCATGGCGCCGAGAAAAACGGCAAGGGGAAAACGACTGTGGCTCTCCTGCTGTGGTTCAAGGATGGAAGAGGTCCCCAAGGACCTCATTATATCCGGTGCGTTGACGTTGAGAGTGAAGAGTTCCTTTTTACCAGGGAGGCTATAAAAGAAGACGGCAAAGAGTACGAGGATGGTGCGGATTTGAAAGAAATCCTCAACACGGGTACAGCCTCACCAGAGGACCGAATCCCGGATATTGAACATCCTGAGGTCAGATGATGGCTATCTAGCCGATCTTATCGAAATCCACCATCGGTGATGAATCACAGAGTATCGTACTGAATCCACTCTGTGTATTCAGCAGGTTGCTTCTGAGATCTACGGGTGGTGAGCGGTCCCTCGGATAACGCCTTTGCTTGGACCGTTCAATGCAGCAAGTCAGTTTACAGTCTTACAAGACTGTAGACTACAACGATGCTACATCCGATACAAGATAGTCGATTGAGGGCAGAACTAGTCTTGAACTTTCCACCGCTTCCCGTGTGTTTCACCGAATTCCAATTTACCGAGATCTTGACCACGGTACGGGGGGTCATAGCTCTGGCCAAGCTCTTCCTCAGCCTTTTGTTGAACCTCTTTTCCCGGGACAGATTTCTCCTGCGTGTAGATATGCAGGTCTCCAGACTCATATCCAGGATCGAAGATCAGAACGTTCTTTCCGTCGTCCGTGGCGCCTCTGAATAACCAAAGTGACTTTTCAGGCATTGATTTTCCTCCACTTCAAATTGTCAGGCAGAGGGTTTTAAATTTGGGATATGTGTCATTTACTAACTACAGCCTCTATATTGATCCCCAAGCAAATTTAACAGTCTTGTAAGTCTGTAGAACGTACCCCGCCGAATCCCCTCGAAACCCCGAGATCCCAACCTTCTTTGTAGACCGTTTTACACACCGCTGGCGCCGACGTACAATGACCTGGAAACGAGAGCCGCTAGAAAAAGACGAACTGACCGAGTTGCTCGACGTCGCCGAAACGTTCGACCTGGCCCACGACTTCACGATCCGGACGCTAGTCCATACCGGTCTCCGCGCCGGCGAGTTCGCCCAGCTCCGGAGTGACTGGATGGATTGGCAGAACGAACAGCTCCGGGTACCCGCCGAACAGGACGGATGGACGCCCAAGACCGAGCACGCCGCGCGAACGATCCCCGTTCGTGACCCCGACACGCTGCGAGTGATCCGCGAGTTCTTCAAGCGCAACGAGGCCGTGGGCGTGGGCCGACAAGCAGTGTACCATCGCGTAACACGCGTTGCCGATGAGACAGCGATCCAGAAGAGGGTGACGCCGCACGTACTCCGGCACACCTACGGGACGCTCATCGCCTCGAAGGGTGCGACACCGCAGTACATCCGACAGACGATGGGCCACGCGGATCTATCGAGTGCAAATACGTACATTGAGTACAGCGGTGTGCAACTGAACGAAGAGGCGAGTGAAGTGTGGGGATAAGCTTGCTCGAGTATCGCTTAAAGCGAATTGGGTTCTGGCGTTGCCTCTTTATCACCATTTACACGGTTTCTCGCCATTTCAAGATATTCTGGATCGACTTCTACGTTTATCGAGTCTCTGCCAATCTTCGAGGCAGCTACCGCCGTAGAACCACTACCGGCAAATGGATCTAGAACAGTATCTCCAACAAAGGAGAACATTCGGATCAGGCGCTCAGCTAGTTTAGGCGGATATGGCGCAGGATGATCTGAGCGGGATTCTCCTTTAACATCAGTCCATATTTGTTGGAAAAACTCCTTGTGATCGTCCACCTGAATTGTGCTCAGAATACGTTCCTCCACGGAAGGAGACCGATAGCCACCCGGCTTCCGGAACATAAGGATATACTCAATATCATTTTTGATGACTGCACCCGGCTCATAAGGTTTCCCCAGGAAGCGGGCATTTCCACCCGCTTCTAGAGAAGCGTTGCCGATTTTTGCCCAAATTATCGGAGCTAAGCTGTCAAAACCCACTTCCCGACATTGCTCTTGAATGGACGAATGAAGAGGTAGTACCTGATGCCGACCGTATTCTCGTCGTGACTGTAATATATCTCCGGTAACGACACACATCCGACCACCCGGCCTTAATTTGTTGTAGCATTCTTCCCAGACTCCCCTAAGATCGTCGAGGAAATTCTCATAATCATCTCGGTGCCCCAATTGGTCTTCCGTGTCATTGTACTCCTTGATATTGAAGTAGGGAGGACTAGTCACTACCAGCTGGACATCCCCATCGTCGATCATTGAGAGATCGCGGGAATCATTTTGATGGAACGCGTGATTCGTGGGTATATTCTCAATAGCAGACTCTACCTCCACAATTCTATCCCAATCTCGTGCCAATTCAGGGATCTCTGTTCTCAATTCCACATTATCCAATTCCAGCAACTCCTCACATGATTCAGGAACATATTCTACCAGTCGTCGGCTTTCGTCCATATCCTATCCTCTAGTTGCTCGAGCAAAATGCTTTTGTTCCTATGCCGAAATATCCCTGACAGAGTCACAAATGGCGCTCAAGATAGATGATGATACCTTCTTTATGGTGAAGGTACCTGGTAGCAAAACGCTTCATCAGAGTGAAGACGAGGCAATTGACCACCTTAAGGAGAATGCTGGTGATCTGGACCCCGAAAGTGATGATGTGAACGTTGTCCGGGTTGCTGTAGATGAGGGAGACTGGACTATCGCAGAAATGTCCTGGCAGACGATTGCACTCCAAATGATGGGTGAATAATCTATGGAGGTCCGTCAAGTACATCCAAATGAACTAGTTATCGATCCGCTCAACGAACGGAAAGAGGACGTCGGCCCAGAAAAAGGGGATGATTCGCTAGAAGAAAGTATTCGCGAACAGGGGATAATCCAGCCGCCCGTTGTCCGGAGGGATGATGGCGATTTCAAAGTTGTCGTAGGGCAGCGTCGAACTCTTGCCGCACAGAATGTAGGAATCTCTGATATCCCAGTCATTGTGATGGATTGGGATGATGCCGATGCACTAGCAGCAAGCGTAACCGAAAACGCAGACGCGTTCCGAAAATCGGTTTCGCGTACCGATCGAGCTGCAGCAGTTCGACAGCTGATGAAAGTAAATGATTGGGACAAGCGGGACCTCGCAGAGGAACTTGGTGTCGCACCAGGTACTGTTAGCGAATGGTTAGAACGCACCAATCCTGAATGGGAAGATACAGTCGTACACGTCGATAATACTGATGAGACATCAGAGGAAATGCTCGAGTCAGTCGATGAGGTGGATGACAAACAATTAGCTAGTATCAGGGCTAACACAGAGTCCAAGGAGGAGAGAGAGCAGGTTGTAAAGAAGGTTGCTGAGTCTGATCTTAGCCAACGCGACGTGCTTGAGGCTACTAAGCAAGCACGGCGGAGTGAGGAAGAAGATCTTGAGCAGGTTATCGAGCAAATGGCTGAGACGAAGTCGTCGTCAAGCGGTAGTATCCGAGTAAGAACTCGTGTCACATTCACTGGAGATCAAGCAGACGGACTAAAAGAAGCTGCCAAAAACTTGGGCACTTCAGAGGAAGAGGTTGTTCGAAATGCTATACAGAACTACCTGAAAGAGAACGGTTACGTATAGATCAGCGACACCTTTTTGTATTTTGCCTGAGGTTTCGCTAGGGTACCCATGAGCAGCTCGTCTCTCGACCTCGAAAATATCGCACGGCCCAACTTCGTTGACGAACAAGGCCCCCAGTCGAATAGGAAATATAAGGCGTACACATCCACCTATGCGCTTCGTGTAGCGATGGGCTTTGTTGATCCCGATCAGATTCAAGAGCTCAAATCCAACCGAAGAGAAGTAAATAGTGAACAAGATATAGGGGTGATCTCAGACAAATTTGTTGGAGAAATTGTTGACGCTATAAACTTTGAAGGGACTTATGTGGACATCAACTATGATCGGTCTGAAGTTAACGGAGCCTCCTTTCCTTGGGCAAAGATACAGTCACTATTAGGCCAATCCTCCACGGTTTATGATACACCCATCCAGAGGCTCGTTATTAGGTTTGAAGACGATGATTTCAAGTCCATGTGGGAAGATAAACTTCAGAATGCAGTAGATGATCAGCACTTCCCAACAGGATGGGTTGAGTCACCATTCTTTGCTGTTCTTTCATCCGCTGCACCGGATTCGGATGGGAAGGATAAAGTAAAAAATGATCACGAGGAGCGCTATTTTCTTCCAAAATCTAACCGTTCCTCCAATGGAAAACAAGGGTTAGGTTGGACACCTAGAATCCTAGATTTGGAGAGTGTCTGGTCACACAAGGGGTGGGCAGAGAATCACGATCAGCGCTTAGAAGCTTGGTCAAATCGTCAATCCGGCGGTAACTGGACGCCTCACCGAATAGAACAACGGTTCATGAATTTCTTCGAACCAGAAGTTCAATATACCGGTATGCTACGGGATTCGGAGTTAATGAATCAATGGAGGAACGCGGTATCTAGCGGAAATAAGCATGATTACACCTCTTTCAAAACATTCCGTTGGGAAGGAAACGAAGTCTGGGAACTCGAGTAATAATGAAAGAGATAAGTCAGGAAGATGTAGATCCTTCCGAGTTAGAGATCGATCCAATCAACGAGCGGTTATCTAACACAGGACCAGAAGCAGAAGACGGAAGTTCGCTAGAAGATAGTATTCAGGAATTAGGTGTTGTCCAACCAGTTGTTGCTCGGGAATCGAATGGAAAGTATAGGGTAGTTGCTGGTCAACGAAGAACCCTTGCGGCCCAGTCTGTTGGTATCGATACTATCCCAGTTCGTGTGATGGAAATGAGTGACGCAGAAGCTCGCATGGTGACAGTAACAGAAAATGCAGAACCACTTTCTAAGGATGTGACTGCAGAAGATCGAGCAAAGATCATAAAGGACATGATTGAAATTGACGGTCTTAGTAAATCAGAAATAGCAGACCAAATCGGTGTATCCCAACCCACCATATATAATTGGCTAGAACCTGCCCGGAATTATTGGGAAAATACTGATTTCGATCCAGATAGTAATGGCGAGACTGGCCCTGATGAACTTTCCAACAATATATTGAAGATAATAAGAAAGAACACAGAGAATAGCGACCTTGGGGAGAGATTGGCCAAAAAGACAATTGAAGAGAATGTACCAAAGCGTCTAGTTAAGGAAGCATCTGATGCATCTGCCAATGAAAACGAATTTGAGAAAGAGCTTCTTGATATAATAAGGGATTTGAATAGCGATAAGAAACGAATTCAGGAGAAGGTATATTTCTCGGGTGCGCCAGCAGAGGCCATTGACTCCATAGCTAAGGAATATGGTGCCTCGAATCGCCAAGTGATTAAGAAGCTGACTTGTAGGTCACTAGCCGAGGAAGAATATATACAAGAATAGTATCAATAATATTGAGAGTCATTTACAGAACTTGAAATTGTGGCTTAGGAAGGTGCTCAGCATCTAACTCACCTCTGAGGTATTGCTGTCCTTCACTCGTAATCGCATATAAGTTCGCACGCTCGTAGATTGGTGTAATCAAGCCGGCCTGTGTAAGCTTCTTACAACGTTCTTCGACTCGACCTCGAGATGCGTTGAACTTGAAAACCTTCGACATATACCGAGGTGTTGACCACGAATCTTCCTCCAGATGCTCCAGGATCCGCTCGTCAAGCGTGACCATCCACCGAGCGGGCTTCCTGCTCATTATGATTCAGTGGTTCCACTTGCGGAAGGGCCATCGTTTGCACCGTTGCCATTAAGGAAAACGCCGTTTTCAGCATCGTAATCACCGTCAAGATATGCTTCTCCTTCGTCGGTGATAATGTAGGCTCCGTTTCCAATAGGGCGAACTAACCCATGTTCCGCGAGCTTCTTACTTCTTCGAGAAACATGGGCGCTTGAGACTCGTATACTCTCACTATCCGTCATTTCACCTACTGTCGCGCCTTCGTGCTCTCGGAGATACTCGAGTATTCGGTCATCCCAGATAGTCATCCACGTTCCCGATTCTCGCATTGAGTCCATTTAGTACGTCAGGGATACTTTTGTTTGGGATGTTACGTAATCGGTGCATACTTGCTAAAGAGGGCCTCCGTTAACTATATGTAACACCGCGTCATTTGGGTCAGTACGGAGCAACTAACTGGTACGTAGATGACTCTTGTCGGTCGATGAAGCCGGGGCGCGTTGCAACGCGCCCCGATAAGGTGGCTCCGTCGGAGCAATCCATGAACGAAGCCGACGCGGGGCATCAGCCCCACAACCAGACAGACGTATCGCCTGCCCAAAGACCTGACGACGCCGGACGCTGCCCATGCGGTGCGCAAGCGGACGGCTACGACGCCCAACTGGGCGAAGCCACCTGCGAGGACTGCGCGGAACTGTGGGCCGACGGCGGCCTGACCACGACCGACGTTCGGGGTGGTGCCGGTGCCTAAGGGCGTCCCGCGGGGCTACGTCGTCGACCACGAGAGCCCCGGCGAGTTCTCTGTTCGGTGTACCGACTGCGGTCTGCTCAAGCTCCACAGCTCTCGTGCCGTAGCACACAGCCACGCCGACAATCACGGTATCGCGTGCGCGCCGACCGCGGTCAAGCCCCTGACGCGAGAGTCCGAGCGGCCCCAGCCCGGCGACGTCGCTACGCTCACCTACGAGAGTATCCGGAGCGAGAACACGATCGACGTGGGCGGACCGATTCTCGATGTCGCTGCCTTCGAGGGTGATGAACTGGAGACCGAGACGGCTTGCGAGATTGCCGTCGAAGACTCCCGCGACGATCGGGTGATCCTGGCGCGCTTCGATCCCGCCGGCGGACAGACGCTCGACGCCTACAGCGTCACCAAAGGTCAGAACACCTTCCTTGGCGAGCTGGTCGACGTCGACGTCAAACCGGTGGCGACCGACGGCGGACGGGACCGGGAAACCAAGACATTCCACCGCGCGGTGTGTGCGTCGTGTGGAGAGGAGAACGGGATCAACCTCCCACGCCTTCTGAAAGTCAGTGCAATAGTCGATCGGAAGATCCACAACCGGAAGTACCACAGCGGGGCGCCCACTGCGGAAGTCGAGACTTTCGAAGCAGAGGCGATCGGCCATATTCCTGCCGACGCCCCACCGACGCCGGGTGACGCCAAGGAGGTGGACGCGTGAGCCAAGCTGTCGAAGCCGACGACCGGAGCGACGAACTGGAGGTGACCACCGACGAGAACGCTGCGGTGAGCATCCTCACGAACGGAGACCCGATTCGTTCGCTCGCGGAAATCCTTCGTCCGATCGCTGCCGAGTTCCGCGTTCAACTCGACGAGGACGGCCTTCACACCTGCGCCGTCGATCCGGCGAACGTCGCGCTCGTCGACTTCACCGCGCCCGCCGAGGGCTTCGAGCGGTTCGACGTGACCGAGCCGACGACCTTTGGCCTCTCGCTCTCGGCGTTCGAGAACGCTGTTTCGTGGGCGCGAAAGCGCGGCGGCGACGGCGACCCCGTGGCGATCGACGTCTACAACGACCCGGCGCGGATGCGCGTTCGCGTCACCCGCCCGGACCAGGGCGTCACCCGCGTTACGGAGTGGTTCGGTGTCGATCCGGGGAAGATCCGCGATGAGCCGAACATTCCGGACCTCTCGCTGCCGGGCCGTGCAAAGGTCGACGTCAAGCCGTTCAACCAGGCCGTGCAGGCGATCGACACCAACCACGAGTCGGCGTTCGTGACCCGTGACGTCTCGACGTTCGTGCTCGGGAGCCAGGACGGTGGGGACACGACGCCGTCCGACGATGAGGACAACCCACAGGACGCGGTGATGTTCTCGGATTCGGCCTGGAATGAGAACGGCGACGGCGCACCCTGCTCGTCGCTGTTCAGTCTCGACTACCTGACCGAGATCGCCGAGTCGTGCAAGCGCGGGAAGGCCGACCGCTTGCTCGTCAAGTGGGGCGATGAGTTCCCCGCACGCTTCGAGATCGAACACGACGATTGGGGCTTCGAAGCGACGTACATGCTCTCCCCACGGATTCAGAGCGATGAGTGAGGGATCCACGGCCGGTACTTACCGAAAGCGCGCCCCGGGCAACGCGAGCGAACACCCGGATTGGGTGCTGTCCATGTCGGGCGGCGTCGACTCGGCGGCCGCGGCGCTTACCGTGATCGACGCGATTGAAACCGACCGCGCTGGCGGGAACTTCGCTAAGAAACCCCACGCGATATACCTGGATACGGGCGTAGGCGTCCCGCTAAACCGGATCTACACGGAACAACTGTGCGATTGGCTCGGCATCCAACTGTGGACGCTGCGAACCGACGAGTCGTTCCTTGAGTGGCTTCGGCGTGACGGTGCGCCCGGTGCTGGGGCGCACCAAGAGGTTCGCAACGAGCTGAAAGATCGGCAGGTATCGCTACTCACGACGAAGCTGGATGATCCGATCTACGTGCTCGGTATTTCTGCCGACGAGTCGGATACACGCGCAGGATTCCCCAAAGTCCGCGAGATGCAACGCCACACCGAGGTGTACCCGGTGCATCGTCTCTCCCGCAAGGAGCGCGTAGAGAAGATCCTTCGGTCGGACTGTCCGCGTAACCCGTTGTGGGAGATGCGCGGGGTTATCTCTGACTGTGGCTGTCTTGCGAACGGCGACCCGTCCGAACTCGACAAGACCGAGGAACGCTTTCCCGAGTTCGCCCAGCGCCTACGTGAGTGGGAGGAATCTATCTCCCACGACGGCCTCAAAGGCACGCTCGGGTGGGCTGGCCTAACAGCGGAGGAACAACGCGCCCGCAAACAGGGTCAGGAACAGGCGACGCTCCCCATGTGTTCTGAGGGGTGTAGCCGACGACGTGATCCGGCGGAAGTGCGGGCGTTCAAAGCCCGTTCCAACGGTGCGACGATTGAGGAATCTGTGTCGATCCTCTACGGAGACGCCCCAGTTGAACCAACCCGTGCCGTGGCTGACGGTGGCCATTTCGTAGGCACGTCTACTGACCAGGAGGTGTCTCGGTGACCGACCTCGAACCACTTGACCCAGAGCAGGCGGTCCAGATGTATCTGGACGGTCGTAAAGATGAGCTGGCCGACGCGACGCTGAAGGGCCAGAAGTACCGACTCCGTGCGTTCGTCGCGTGGTGCAACGAAGAGGAGATCGAGAACCTGAACGAACTCGGAGGACGTGACCTGTACGAGTACCGCATCTGGCGACGAGAAGGTGGGTACTCCGAAGACGACGCGGAGCTGAAGACAGTTACACTACGTGGGCAGCTCTCGACGGTCCGGGCGTTCCTCCGGTTCTGTGCGTCGGTCGACGCCGTCCCAGAGGATCTCGCGGAAAAGGTGCCGGTTCCGTCGGTCTCCGGCGCCGGCGGCGTCAGTGACAGCACGCTGGCCCCCTCACGGGCCAACGAAATCCTCGACTACCTGGAACGGTATCACTACGCCAGCCGGAAGCACGTCACGGTCCTAATAGCGTGGCACACTGGAGCTCGGTGCGGGGCTATCCGTGGGATCGACATAGAGGACGTCGACCTTGACGGGAGCAGCCCCGGTATCGAATTCCTACACCGACCAGAGACGGACACACCGCTAAAGAACGCGGAGAAGGGCGAACGCTGGAATGCGATCAACCAGCGCGTCGCGCACACGATACAGGACTACGTCAACGGTCCGCGGAACGATGTGACCGACGAGTACGGACGAAACCCGCTTCTGACGACGACGCACGGGCGTCCGTCCGGTTCCACGATCCGTGACACGATCTACTCGGTGACGCGCCCATGTAAGCGGGGAGAAGGCTGTCCGCACGACCGCGACATCGAGGAGTGCGAGGCGACGCACTACCACCACGCAAGCAAGTGCCCGTCGAGTCGGTCCCCCCACGACGTCCGAAGTGGTCGGGTGACCGCCTATCGTCGCGAGGACGTGCCGCGAGAGATCGTCAGCGACCGACTGAACGCGAGCGAACAGATCCTCGACCGCCACTACGACCGTCGGTCAGAGCGTGAGAAGTCCGAACAGCGGCGCAAGTACCTACCCAATACATGAGATACGAGATCACTACCCACATGCACCGACCAATCCAAACCGAACGTCCGAGCGGGCCCACTTCGAAACGAGTCGGTTTGTGGCCGACACCGAAACGACGGCAACGGCTCCTGCACGACGAGAAAAGCCGCGAATAGCAATTCCACATTTGCGGGGACGCTCGGT
>SDGW01000693.1_pt1 | contig 19203 bp, 16 predicted proteins | sample 2873831 | NCBI WGS metagenome assembly SDGW01 (sample SAMN08132700, study PRJNA421101) | hypersaline lake metagenome | isolation source: celular fraction 0.22 microns magnesium sulfate-rich crust from ephemeral... | place: Spain: Penahueca Lagoon, Toledo | collected 2011-07
CGGCAGAACCGGCAGGTCCCGCAGGTCTCGTTCGGACAGAGCACGACGCGGTCGCCGGGCGCGACGCCCGAGACGCCCTCGCCGACCTCGCGGACCGCGCCGGCGACGTCGAGGCCGGTGACGAACGGGAGGTCGTCGGCGTCGACCATCGCCGAGTCGCCCTCGAGGATCCACAGGTCGTGGCGGTTGATCGAACAGGCCGTGACGTCCACGACGGCCTCGCCCGGCCCGGCCTCGGGTGTCTCGCGGTCGATCACGCTCACGCCGTCCGGCCCGATCAGCTCGGTGAAGGCAGCGGCTCGCATCCGGCGGGACGTGGGACGCCGGCGTAATCAGTCCTCCGCGAGGGCGTCGAGGACGGAAGGCCGCCCTCGGCTCCGGGAGCCGCTCACACGTCCTCCAGGTCAGCGAGGTTGACGACGCGCCCGCGACGGCGCGCGTAGCCGACGAAGTCCTCGTAGACGGGCGCCGCCGTCACCGTGTCGCCGTCCCCGACGACGACGGCCTTCCGGCGGGCGCGGGTGAGCGCGACGTTGAACCGCCGGGGGTCGTCGAGGAAGCCGACCTCGCCGCGGTCATTCGACCGGACGAGGCTGACGAGGACGACCTCCTTCTCGCGGCCCTGGAAGCCGTCAACGGTGTCGACCTCCGGTCCCTCGACGTCAAGCAGGCCCTCGATGCGGTCGACCTGGTCGTCGTAGGGCGAAATGACCGCCAGCTCTTCGGAGTCGACGCCGGCGGCGAGGTAGTCGCGGGCCAGCTGCGCGACCAGGTCGGCCTCGCGGGGGTTCTCGCGGGAGGTGGAGCCCTCCCGCTGGCGCTCGGGGGCGTCGATCCCGGCGGTGTCGGCGAACGCGAGCGGCTCGTCCGGATCCAGCAGCGCCCGGCGGTCGTCGGGGAGGTCCTCGGCAGCGACGCCCAGCCCCGCGAGCGTGTGCTCGCGGACGGCGTCGTCCGCCCGCAGGCGGCCGTCGTAGAAGCGCTCGCTGGAGAAGTCCATGATCCGCTCGTGCATGCGGTACTGCACCTCCAACAGCGAGCGGCTCCCGTCGAACTCGGCCAGCCGCTCGAACAGCGTCTCGCGCAGGTCCTCGCGGGCGGCTCGCTCGCACTGGACAGCCGGCGGCAGCTGGCGGTGGTCGCCGGCCATGATCACTCGGTCGGCGTGGGTGATCGGGATCAGACAGGACGGCTCGGTGGCCTGCGTGGCCTCGTCGATCACGAGCGTGTCGAAGCGGTGGCCCTCGAGGGCGTCGCTGCCGGCCGTGGAGTTGGTGGTGCAGACGACGTCCGCGGACTCCAGCACTTCCGCGACGGCCTGCTCCTCGAGTTCGTCGGAGCGCTCGAACAGCTCGTCGGCTTCCTCGCGTAGCTTCAGCCACTCGGCCATCTCCTCGATCTTCTCCGGCGGGACGCCGCGGCTCCCGCGGCCCTGCTCGGCGAGCTCGCGGATCCGCTCGTCGGAGAGCCCGCGTCGCCACCGGCCGGAGGGCGCCGTGTACTCCTCCTGCTCGTCGAGTTTGTCGAACGCCTCCTCGCGGAGCTCCTGCGAGCGCCGATACGTCTCGCTGTCCTCCAGGCGGCTGTCGAGCGTGTGCTCGACGAGGCTGTCGGTGACCCGCGCGGGGTGGCCCACGCGGACCACGTCGACGCCTTGCGCCGCGAGGCGCTCGACGACGTTGTCGACGGCGGTATTCGAGGCGGCCGTGGCCAGCACGGACTCTCCGCGGTCGACGCACTGGCGGATGGCCTCGACCGCCGTCGTCGTCTTGCCGGTGCCGGGCGGGCCGTGCAGCAGGTGGACGTCGTCGGTCCCGAGCGCCTCGCGGACGGCCCGGCGCTGGGAGTCGTCGAGTTTCGGATCGTGCCACTGCTCGACCGTGGCCGGCTCCGACGGTTCCGGATCCTCGACGCCGGTGATCACGTCCCGCAGGTCCGCGAGCGCGCCGTCGGCGTCGGGCAGTTCGTCCAGTGCGTCGAGCATCCGCTGGTAGGTGGCGTCGTTGACGTACAGGTCGAGCCGGAGCCCGTCGCCGAAGACGAACCCCGGCGGCTCGCCCTCGAAGGCGACCGTCACGGAGTGGCCGGTGACCTGCGTGACAGTCCCGGCGGGGTTGTCGTCCCGCAGCGGATCACGCTTCGAGACCATCACCAGGTCGCCGACGCCGATCTCCGTGTCCGGGAGCTCGCGGCCGCGCTCCTTGAGGAACTTCACCTGATAGCCCGCGACGCTCTCGCCCTCGTCGCGCGAGCGCATCTCCACGAGCGCGCGGCCGGCGTCCTCGCGCTCGCGGCCCGACATGGAGCGGATCTCCCGCTCGTGGCGCTCCATCTCGGCCTCGCGCTCCAGTTCGACGAGCCGCGAGTACTCGTCGACGTACGCCCGGACGGCCGCGGTGTCGTCGTCGAGCCGCGTCACCGACACCTCCGAGCTGCCGACGCGGCCGCCGTCCATCGCGTCGACGACGCGACCGGCGATCGAGCCGTCGACCTCGACTTCTGCCTCGTCGCCGTCGAGGTCAATCTCGCCGATCGCGTCCGGGTCGACGCCGGCTTCGTTGACGAACGCTCCCACGACGTCTCCGGGCCCCTCGTCGTCGAGGCCCCGGACCAGCAGCGTCTGGGTCGCCTCGACTGACATCTGGTCGAGTGTGGGCGCTCGTCCAGTTTATATCGAACGCTATCGGAGGAGCACGAGACCGCACCTCACCCGTCGAGCACGACAGCGAGCGGGTTTCGACCGGTGACGACGACCGCTGCCAGGAGCGCGAGGATGACGACCAAGCCCCAGCAGGCCGCCGCGACGAGCGCGGGGCCGACCAGCGCGTAGGCCGCGGCGGCGCTCGCGAGGAGGGCGACGAGCCCGCCGAGGTACGCGACCGGGCGCTCCCAGAGGTGGCCGAGCGCCGGAACCCGGAGGAAGGCGGCCTCGATCAGGACGGCGCCGCCGATCCCGACCAGCGCGGTGGCGGGATCCGCGAGGGCGTCGAGCGCTCCCTGCCGGGCGAGCAGCGCGACCAGCGCCGCCAGCGCGAGGAGCGCGAGCAGGGCGTCGCGTGCGTGGGCGCGTGTGGTTCCCGGACCGGCCACGGCTCTACACGGGGATGAACTCGGGGTCGACGTCGTTCAGCCGGCCGGTCGTCTCGAGGTAGTCGTGAAAGGAGCGGTAGAGGTCGCCGCACTTGGCCTCGTTCTCGTAGCGGAGCGTGTGGAAGTCGCCGACGACGGCGCAGTACCGCTTCGCCCGCGTCAGCGCCACGTTCAGCCGCCGCGGACCGTCCTCGGGACGGCCGAGGAAGCCGACGTCGCCGTCGGCGTTGCTGCGGACCAGCGAGATGAGCACGGCCGTCTTCTCGCTCCCCTGGAAGGCGTCGACGGTGTCGACCGCGACGGCACCGGCCCGGTCGACGTGGTCGGCGAGGCGGTCCCGGAGGAGGCGGGCCTGCGCGGCGTACGGCGTGATGACCCCGATCTCGCCGGGCGGGACCTCGTCGAGTAGCTGTCGCACGAGGTGGACGACCAGCCGCGCCTCCGTCTCGTTGCGCCGGGAGTGGTCGACGACCTCGACCGGGCCGCCGACGCTGTACCCCTCGATGGGCGGTCTGTCGGGCAGCGGATCGACGGCGAGCCCGTTGCGCAGCGTCCGGTCGTAGAACTCCCGGTTGGGGAAGTGCGCCACGTCGCGGTGCATCCGGTACTGGGTCTTCAGCTGGAGCCCGACGCCCTCGTAGACGCCGCCCTCGGCGTAGAGGTGCTCGAACAGCGAGAGCCCGTAGCTCGATTCCGGCGGCTCCTCGGTGGCGCTGAACGGCGGGAGCTGGCGGTGGTCGCCGGCCAGGACGACCCGGTCGGCCCGCGCCAGCGGGATGCACGAGGCGGTGCAGGTGGACTGGGTCGCCTCGTCGAGCACCAGCAGGTCGAACTCGCGGGCGAGCGCGGCGGCGCTGCTGTTGGTGGCCGCGACCACGTCCGCCCTGTCGGCCACGTCGCGGAACCCCTGCCGGACCACGGCGCGAGACGACCGCTTCGCGTTCGCGCGGTCGAGCGTGAACTCGCCGCTCCCGTGCTGGCCGTGCGCGTGGAGCGAGCCCGGGTCCGGGTCGCCGGGCGTCGAGGACCCCGCGACGAGGTTGTCCAGCGCCTGGTTGGAGTCCGCGCAGACGAGGACGTCCTCGCCGGCGTCGACCGCCCGGCGGACGATCTCCAGCAGCGTCCGGGTCTTGCCGGTCCCGGGTGGCCCGTGAACGCAGAACAGGTCGTCGGCGAGCAGGGCGTACTCGACGGCCAGTTGCTGCTCCTGGTTGAGGTCCGCGTCGAATGGCTCGCTGCGCGCCGCCGCCCCGTTGGAGAAGGAGACGGGCCGCTCGCCCGCGAGGACGCCGCCCAGGGAGCGCTCGCGGAGGGCCTCGACGGCGTCGCGCTCCCGGTCGAACGGGACGGGGTTGAGCAGTTCCGAGACGCCGAACTCGCGGTCGGGGGCGAGGTGCGCTCCCGCCGACGCCGAGTCGTTGACGGTGCCCCAGTCCACAGTCAGCCAGAGGGTCAGGCCGCGGATCTTCTCGACCGCGGCGGCGACGGGGAAGGCGTCCGGCGCGTCGGCGTCGACGGCCTGGAGCAGCACCTCGTTGCCCTGGTAAATCCCGAACTCGCTCTCGACGAAGTACGCCCAGTCTCCGTCGTGGCGGTCCTCGAGCCCCGGGTCGAGGTCGACGCGGAACCGGTAGGCGCCGTCGTCTTCGCCCAGGCAGACCACGGACGGGATCGCCGACCCGCCCTGCTCGTAGACGGTCCGCGCCGAGCGGCGCCGCGCCCGCTCGCGGTTCGCCGTCCGCGTCGCCGCCCGTTCGTCGGCCACGTACGCGGCGAACTCGTCGAGCAGCCGCTCGGCGTTCACCGGGTTCCGGGGCTCCTCGTGGTCGTCGATGGGCGCGTCGTACCCGGGCGGGCGCGTCTCCGGGAGGTAGTCGGAGTGCCAGAACCTGATCCGGTCGGCCAGCCGGGCGTCGCCGAACTCGTCGGCGGGGATCGGCTCGAGGTCGCCGTCGCGCTCGACCAGGAAGAGGCGGCCGCGCACCTCGTGGTCGGTGTAGGCCACGAACTCGTCGGTCGGCTCGGCACTGTCGGACCCGTGCAGGGGAATGCAGGTCCACCCCTCCTCGGGATGGGTCAGCGAGTCGTGGTAACCGGCGAACTCCGCGATCGGGCGAACGGGGACCGAGTCGCCGCCGTCGGCCAGGTCCGCCTCGTCGGCCGCGACCAGCGACGCGTCCTCGAGGTCGAACCGGTCGACGGCGTGCTCGAACAGCAGCGACATTCGAGCGTAGTTGTCGCCTACAGCGGTATAGTCTTTCGTGGCGCGCGAGGGAGGTGGGGCCGTCAGGTTCTTGGAACGCTTCACCGATGTCATCGCAGGGATGACGGACGGAGAGCCGACCGGCTCGCAGGAGGACGACGACAGCGGCGGGCGCCTCGCCAACGCCGCGGAGTTCGTCGTCGACCTCTGGGAGTTCGTGCTGGGCCTGTTCTGACAGACCGAGTGCCACGGCGTACCGACGTCCAGTTACCGGACGGTCGTCAGTCCGCCCGGAGAGACGGCTGCTCGGGGTCCAGGCGCCGCTCGAGGTCCAGCAGCCGGCTATGCTCGCCTTTCGCCTGTTCGTGCGCCTCGTCGTCGCCCTTCGCCCGCGTCGCGAGCTCCTCAAGGCGCTCCCGCTGGCCGTACGCGACGACCGTGTCGCCGGGCGTCAGTTCGTGCTCGCCCGACGGCGCACCGATGTACGTGCCGTCCCCGCGGCGGATGCCGAGGATGTTCACGCCCTCGGCGGACCGCAGGTCCAGGTCGCCGATCCGCTCGTTCGCTAGCCAGGACCCCGCCCGGACCGTGAGGTCGGCCACGGAGAAGTCCCGACGGAGGTTCAACAGGCCAGCGTAGTCGCGGACCTCGACCGAGGTGAAGTACCCAAGCGCCCGTTCGATGACGGGCGTGAGGGCGGCGTGGAACGCCCTGCTCCGGGACAGGGCCGCGAGGACGACCGCGACCCCGAGCAGGACGATCAGCCGCGGGAGACGCGTGGTCGGGTCGGTGAAGGAGAGGACCAGCGTCGCGATGGTCGTGACCAGGCCGACGCTTCCCAGTCTGATCAGGGTCTTGACGACGGAGCGGCGCTCCGGGTACGCGGTAATCTGCTCGGCCTCCTCGGTAGTGAACCCGGCCCCGGAGAAGGCCGAAAGCGACTGAAAGGAGGCCATCTCCTCGGAGAGACCGGTCATCGACAGTGCGACGGTCCCCACGCGGACGATCAGCAGCGACAGGGAGATGACGATGATCAGCGAGATCAGCGCGTACATCGCTGCCCGCCTAGTCGCTGTGGACGGAAAGGTCTGACCGCAGGACGGCGGAGCGACTCCGTCCGGCGGCCGGGTTCGTTCGCGTCTCCGGGAACGACCCGCGTGCGACGGATCCATTGACGAGGCGCCGCCCGTAGGTACCACATGGACGTGTTCGCGTACGGAACCCTGACCGAACGCGAGACGGCGGAGGCAGTCCTCGACGAGTACGAGTACCGGGGCGCGGCGACGCTCGTCGGCCTCCACCGCGTCGACGGGCGTTATCCGACGCTCGCGCCCGGCGGAACGACCGAGGGGCGACTCCTCCGGACGCCCGACGCCGACGCGCTCGACGAGTACGAGGGCGTCGGTCGGGGACTGTACGTCCGCGTGTCGCTGCCGACGCCGGAAACAGATGCCGGTGAAACCGTCGACTGCTACGTCGGCGATCCGGAGCGACTGGGCGTCGCCGTCGACTGGCCGGGCGAGGGAGCGTTCCCCGAGCGCGTCCGTGAGTACTGCCGCGACCACGAGGTACTGGTCAGCGCTGACGAGTGATGCCGGATCGATCGTCGTGACCAGCCGAACCGACGTCGCATCGATCGCTGACAGCCTCGAACTGCGCTTTCTTCGGTTTCGGATTCTATACTATAATTAATATAATACATACATTTCTCTGAACTAGTGCGAAATTTAATGTAGTTTGGCCATGACGAATAAGGTGGCGGTATTATAGAACGACCGTACGACGAACGTACGACAGGGGAATCGAGCGATGCTGCGACGGGGGGGGACTCGCAGAACGTCGAAGAAACGACCGAACAGCAGGACAGCGGCGTCGTCGGCTCGATGGACCGGCGCGATTACATGAAGTCGGCGGTCGCCACAGTGGCGACCGGCATCGCCAGCGGTGCGCTGGCGTCGTCGACCAGCGCCCAGTCCCAGACGATCACCTCGAACCAGACCGGGACCTACGAGGGGTACTTCTACTCGTTCTGGACCAACGACCAGGGGTCGGTCTCCATGAACCTGGGGCCCGACGGCAACTACAGCTGCGAGTGGTCGAACACCGGCAACTTCGTGCTCGGCAAGGGCTGGGAGATCGGCGGCCGCAAGAACGTCGAGTACGACGCCGACTACAATCCGAACGGGAACTCCTACCTGTGCCTGTACGGATGGACGACGGACCCGCTCGTCGAGTACTACATCATCGAGGACTACGGCAGCTACAAGCCGGGAGATTCCTTCCAAGGCACCCACACCACGGACGGCTCGACCTACGAGATCTACACGTCCGAGCGGGTGGAGAAACCCTCCATCGAGGGGACCGCGACGTTCACGCAGTACTGGAGCATCCGCGAGGACTCCCGGACGAGCGGGACCATCACCACCGGCAACCACTTCGACGCCTGGGAGGACCAGGGGCTGAACATGGGCAGCCACGACTACATGATCATGGCCACCGAGGGCTACCAGATCTCCGGGAGCTCCGAGGTCACGATCGGCACCTCCAGCGGTGGCAACACCGGCGGTGGCGGTACCGACGATGGCGGCGACCAGGGCGGCTCCGGCGTCGCCTACAGCGACAACACCTCGGAGAACGAGGGCGGCGCCATGCGCACGGGCGAGGCCGTCGACATCTCCTCGAACTCCACTGGCTCGGGCTACTCGATCGGCTACATCGAGTCCGGGGAGTGGGTCGAGTACACGGTCGACGTCGAGCAGGCCGGCGAGTACACGCTGGAAGCGCTCGTCGCCTCCGACGCCGGTGGCGGCTCGTTCCACCTCGAGGTCGACGGCCGGGACGTCTCCGGCACCGTCGACGTCCCCGCCACCGGCGGCTGGGACTCCTGGGAGACGGTCTCGACCTCCGGCGTCTCGCTCGACACCGGCCGGCAGGTCATCCGCGTCGCCATGGACGACTCCTGGTGGGACCTCAACTACCTCGACCTGTCGCTCGACGACAGTAGCGCCGGCAACGACGGCAGTGACTCCAGCAGCGACAACACCGGCGACGACGGCAGCGACTCGGGCGGCGGCTCCGGCGACCTCGTCGCCGAGATCAACCCGAGCACCACCTCCGCCGGCGTCGGCGACCTGGTGCAGTTCCACGTCAACGACACCAGCGATCCGGGCACCTGGATCACCTCGCTGGAGTGGGACCTCGGCAACGGCGACACCTCCGGCGGCTACTACGCCGGCGTCCGCTACCAGTCGGCCGGCAGCTACACCGTCACCCTGACCGCGACCGACAGCGACGGCAACCAGTCCACCGACGAAGTGACCGTCACGATCTCCTGATCTGCCACGGCGGCTGACGCGGCGCTGGCCGTACGGCGATCCCCCCACTTCGTTTCTGTAGTAGAACGTGAAGCAACGACACACCTGGAGAGATCTTTGATCGCTCGATTCTAAAGCGCCAGCCCGGATACCCGTCTAAAGCGAGGTAGTGGGATCTGAGCCCTCAGAGAACTCCGATGTGCTTGCTTCGCTCGCGGTTCGATGGGCCCTGGCGGATTTGAACCACCGCTCAATCGGTTATGAGCCGATCGCTTTGAACCAGACTAAGCTAAGGGCCCTCAGTCCGTGATTCACGGCACCTATTCTTTAGCCTGTCGCCTTTCGAGGCCCTTCGCTCGGCGTGTTGTGTCCCGAAGCGCCCGCCGCCAAGGCTCGAACGAGCCGAGACAGTCGCTCACTCCGTTCAAGCTGCGACTCACGTGCTCGACCCCTGCCGGATTCCGCTTTCGACGTTCACGGGGACGAGCACACGCTACGCGGTGCTCGTTGGTTAGTGAACGTCAGAAAGCGCCGCCGCCAGGGCTCGAACAGATGCAAGACGGTCCTGCTCGCACACTGCGTTCGCTGCGCGGGCTGCGACTTGCGTGCTCGAGCCTGCCGTGACCGTATTCGCGGGCGACTGACGTTCGGAGCCGAAGGCTCCTCACGAGGTAGTCGCCCGCAGAAGTACGCCGCCGCCAGGGCTCGAACCTGGGACAACCACGTTAACAGCGTGGTGCTCTACCAGCTGAGCTACGGCGGCTCGAACGCATTCTTCGATAGCTGGAGTTACTAAATAGGGCTTTCGCTTCGATCCGCCATCGGTACGCTTTCACGCGTTCCTCGCGAATCCGCGCTCATGGACGAGGTCGACGCCGTCGTCGAGCGGGTACGCGAGCGCGTCCTGCCCGACGACGAGGAACGCGCCGAGTTGCAGCGAGTCGCCGCGGAGGTGATCGACCGGGCCGAGACCGCCGTGGCCGACCTGCCGGTCGACGCCGAGGTGATCCAGGTCGGCTCCACGGCCCGGGGGACGTGGGTGGCCGGGGACCGCGACGTCGACGTGTTCGTGGCGTTCCCGGCCGACCTCGACCGCGAGGCGCTGGAGGAGTACGGGCTGGAGGTCGGCCACGCCGTCCTCCCCGGGGGCCACGAGGAGTACGCCGAGCACCCCTACGTGAAGGGCGAGGTCGAGGGCTACGACGTGGACCTGGTGCCCTGCTACGACCTCGACGACGCCACGGACATCCGCTCGGCGGTCGATCGGACGCCGTTCCACACGCGCTATCTCGAGGCCCGGCTGGACGACCGGCTGGCCGACGAGGTGCGCGTCTGCAAGCAGTTCCTGAAGGGGATCGGCGCCTACGGCAGCGACCTCCGGACGCGGGGGTTCTCCGGGTTCCTGACGGAGCTGCTGGTGCTGGAGTACGGCGGGTTCCACGAACTTCTCGAGGCGGCCGCCGACTGGCACCCGCCCGTCCGGCTGGATCCGGAGGACCACGGGGAAGCGGCGTTCGAGGACCCGCTGGTGGTGATCGATCCGACCGACCCCGAGCGCAACGTCGCCGCCGTCCTCTCGGCCGAGCGGCTGGCGAGCCTCCAGCACTACGCCCGCGAGTTCCTCGACGACCCCCGCGAGGAGCGGTTCGAGCCCCGCGATCCCGACCCGCTGGACGCCGACAAGGTCCGGGCGGCGATCTCGGACCGGGGCACCACGCCCGTCGCGGTGGTCTTCGACGCGCCCGACGTCGTCGAGGACCAGCTCTGGCCGCAGCTCTACCGGTCGCTCGGCGGCGCCACCGACGAGCTCGACCGCCGCGGGTTCGACGTGCTCCGGGCGACCACCTGGGCCCAGGATCGGGCCGTCCTGTTCGCCGAACTCGCCGTCGCCGAGCGCCCGACGATCGAGCGCCACGAGGGCCCGCCCGTTCACGTCCGCGACCACGCCGCGGGGTTCTACGGGAAGTACGCCGATGGCGACGCCTACGGTCCCTTCGTCGAGGGAGACCGCTACGTCGTCGAGCGCGACCGGGAGCACGCCACCGCCGCCGCGTTCCTGCGTAGCGACGCCGTCTTCGACGTTGCGCTGGGCGCGCACGTCGAGTCCGCGCTGGAGGAGGGCTACGAGGTGCTGGTCGGGGACGACGTCGCCGACCTGGCAGACGAGTTCGGCTCGGAGTTCGCCGCGTACTTCGACCCGAAGCCGTAGCTACTGGCGGGCGCCTCGAACGGCCAGCAGAACGGAATCGTCAGTCGCCGCCGAATCCCTGATCGAGCAGTTCGTCCAGCACCTCGTGGGCGCCCTCGCCGACCTCGTCGCTATCTGGCGTCGAGGGGGTGTACCGGTCGAACACCTCGTGGACCGTGGTGAGGCTGTCGGTGAGGGTGTCGAGGTTGTAGCCGCCCTCGAGGACGAACGCGAGGCCGGCGTCGCAGTCGTCGGCCATGGAGCGCACGCGGTCGGCCAGCAGGCCGTACCCCTCCGAGGAGACCTCCATCCGGGAGATGGGGTCGTGGCGGTGGGCGGCGAAGCCGGCGCTAACGAGGACGAGGTCGGGGGCGAACGCCCGGACGGAGGGGCCGATCACCTCGTCGATCGCGGCGAGGTAGTCGGTCGTGTCGGCGCCCGGCGGGTAGGGGACGTTGATCGTCCGCATGTCGCCGTCGCCCTCGCCGGTCTCCTCGACCTCGCCGGTGCCGGGGTAGAGCCCCGCCTCGTGGATCGAGGCGAACAGCACGTCGCCGTCGTCGTACCAGATGTCCTGCGTGCCGTTGCCGTGGTGGACGTCCCAGTCGACGATCGCCACGCGGTCGGCGTCCCCCTCGAGGGCGGCCTGCGCCGCGACGGAGACGTTGTTGACGAAGCAAAAGCCCATGGCGTCGTCCGCGACGGCGTGGTGGCCCGGCGGGCGGCCCAGCGCGAAGGGGGTCGATCGGCCGTCGTCCCCCGCCAGCGCGCGCTCGGCGGCCCACTCGGCGAGACCGGCGCTGGCCAGGATCGCCGGCCACGTCGCCTCGCAGGCGACCGTGTCGGCGTCCCAGTTGCCGCCGCCGGACTCGCAAAAGTCCCGGACCTCGTCGACGTAGTCGGGGTCGTGGACCGCCTTGATCAGGGCCGCGTCGGCGTCGTCCGGGGCGACGTACTCGACGCCGTGATACTCCGCGAGGCCGCGCCTGATCGCCCGGAGCCGGTCGGAGCTCTCGGGGTGGCGCTTGCCCGTGTCGTGGTCCAGACAGACCTCGCGGTAGCCGAAGTTCATTCAGTAGTACCGCTGTAGCTCGAAGTAGGCCTCGACGTCGTCGGCCTTGATCGGGCGGCGGTCGGCGTGACGGGCCAGCTCCGCGGCGGCCGCGGACACGTCGTCGGCGTACTGCTCGAGGACGTCCGCCAGCGCCACCCGGGCGTCCATCGCCACGCGGTACCGACTGTCGATGTCGAGCCGAGCGATGCGGTCCACGGGCGCGATGGGCAGTTCGAGTTCGTCCTTGTCGCGGGCGTCCTCGACGCCGAAGTCCTCGGGCATCAGCGTCTTCCGGCCGTCGGCCGTCGCCTCCTCGGCGGCCGCCGCCGCCAGCTCCGCACCGCGGTCCTGAATACGACGGGCCAGTTCCTCGGCCGCCTCGGCGCTCACCCGCAACCCCCCGGCGTTCCGCCTGATGACGGAGTCGACCGGGGCGAACGGTAACTCGACGCTCATACCCAAATCCGGGACTGTCGCGGTCTTAAGGGTTTCCTTGCTACTCACACACAGTGGCCCGATTCCGGGACCGGTCACCCGTTCGAAGCCGCGGCTGTCCGTCGGAACGACTGGTCGCTGCCGGCGCCGAACGCGAAATCGCCGCGAGCGCCGTCTTAGAACACGTCGTCGGCGTCCAGCCGGTCGCCGTCGAGCTCCCCGCGGGCCGTCACTTCCTGGCCCAGCTGGACCGCCGTGTCCGTCTCGACGGTCATCGTCTGCTCGCCGTCGTCGAGCACTACCGGGTTGCCGGTCTGGACGACCGTGCCCGTGAACTCCACGGACTCGCCGTCGGCGGCCCCGTCGTCGGCCGCGTCACCGTCGCCGGACGACTCAGCCGCGCCGGCTCCGTCGCCCGCTCCGGCGCTTCCGCCCGCGTCGCCGTTCTCGCCGGTGAAAGCGTCCAGACCCGCATCGCCGCCGTCGGCGCTGGCGGTCGCGTCGTCGCCGCCCGACCCCGCGCCGGCTCCCGCACCGCCCGTGGCGGCGTCGTCCAGCACGACCACCGTGGACTGCCAGTTGGCGGAGGCCTCCTTGTCGTCCTGCCAGCCGTCGTCGATCTCGACGTCCGCGGCCAGCAGTTCGTCGCCCGGCGCGAGGTCCGTGTCGGCCTTGTCGCCCCACAGCGCGACGCGGATGTCGCCCGTCTCGTCCTGCAGGCGGACGTTGCGGACCTGCCCCTCGCTGCCGTCGTCGCGGTCGAAGGTGCGCTTCGGGTCGGCGGAGCGGACGACGCCCGCGATGTCGGCCGTGTCGCCGATCTCGACGGCCTCGATCGGGTCGGCGTCGGGCTCGAAGGCGACGTCCTCGTCGACCTCGTCGACGGCGCCGCGGTCGCCGACGTGGAGTTCGAGGCTGCCCTCGCGCTCGCGGACGTAGCCGTCCACGATCTCGACGGCCGTCCCGGGGTCGATCTCCTCGGCGCGGTCGGCCTTCTCGTCCCACAGCGTCACCCGGACCCGACCCGTCTCGTCGCCGATGGTCAGGTTCGCCACGCGGCCCTCGCTGCCGTCGTCGCGGTCGAAGGTCCGCACGGAGTCGGTATCGAGCACCAGCCCGCGGACGTTCACGTCCGACTGGCCCATCGTCAGCGCGTCGATGGTCGACCCCTCGCCGGGCTCGACGTCGATCGTCGCCTCCTCGTCCGGTTCGGCCTTGTCGACGGAGACCTCCAGGCCGTTGTAGCCCTCCTTCGGCCGGCCCTTGATCCGCAGCACCTGGCCGACCTCCATCTCGCCGTCGGCGATGGCCTGGGCCTGCCCGTCCCAGAACGCCAGCCGGACCGTGCCCGTCTCGTCCGCGGCCTCGACGTTGATCACCCGGCCCTCGTCGGGCTCCTCCTCGCCGTCGCGCTCGAACGTGCGCAGGTCGCCGACGCCCACGACCTTCGCGAGGAACTTCACCTCCTGCATCCCCGGCTCGATGTCCGCGATCGCGTTGACCTCGTTCTCCGAGAGCTCGTGGGCGATCAGCATCGCCGCCGTCTCGGTGTCGGCGAGGCCACCCATCTGCTCGACCTTCTCCTCGACCGCCTCGCGGAACTTCTCCTCCGAGACGTCGGTGTCGAGATCCGCGTAGATGTCCTCTATCGCGCCCATTTATCGTACACTAGGCAATGCTGCGCCGCGTTTAAGCGTTGTCGTTGTCCCACTGCGGGCCCGCCGTCCTGCTCTTTTCAGTCCACCGTGACTCGCTCCGGACATGCTCGGCTTGCGGAGCCAGGGACCGGAGTTCAAATCTCCGTCCGGACGTCCTTTTCGGTGCGTCAATCCGGTAGCGGCCGGTGTTCCAGTGGTCTAACCACACGTTTAACTCATACCACGTCCCACTGAAACGTAGTGCCGTCGTACCGTCACCGGACCGCCGTTACGCGGCTGGAAGTCCCCGATGAGGCAATCACTCGTCTCGAAGCGACCATCGACGAGTGGTGACGCGCGGCGAACGTAGCGGTAGATATCGGATGGGAACACGACGAGACGGCAAAGACGAAGCTACAGTCGCTCGCCTATGACGAAATCCGCGACAAATCAGCCCTTGGGAGTCAACACGCCATTCTCGCGACGCATCAAGCGGCTGAGGCACTCCGTAGCGTTGCAGAATGGCGGGAGCGAGGGCGGCAGGTTTCGAAGCCAACCTTCACCAGCCCAACCGTGACGTACGACGCGCGGACGATGACGCAGTTCGAAGATGAAGAGGAGGTTACGCTATCCACGACCGGCGACCGCGTCCGCTGCGGGCTTGCGCTACCGGAGGACCAGGACGGCTACCAGTATCGATACATCAACGACGACTCGTGGGTACTGACTGAGTCGACGCTGACGGTCCGCGACGGCGATTATTATCTTCACATTGGATTTCGTCAGCAGAAGACAAAAGCCGGCGAGTCGACCGCCGAGGACAGGACAGTCCTCGGGGTCGGCCTCGGCATCGAGAACCTCGCAGTGACCAGCACGGCCCGCTTCGTCTCGGGCGGCGAGTTACAGCACAGACACGAGGAGTTCGAGAAGGTGTGCGGAGGACTGCAGGAGACCGGCACCGAGTCCGCGCATCGAACGTACGTGCGGCGTGGCGATGCTGAGGCCAGATTCAACCGGGACTATCTGCACCGCGTAGCTAACACGATCGTCGACGAGGCAGTCGTGCACGATTGCGACGTCATCGCGTTCGAGGACCTGCGCTACATCCGCGATAGCGTGCCCGACCAGCGGAAGTTCCACCAGTGGGCACACCACCAGCTCGTCCGCTACGTCGAGTACAAGGCCGACGAGCGAGGCGTCGATACGGCTTTCGTCGACCCACAGGATACCTCGAACCAGTGCAGCGAATGCGACCACGTCAGCGACGACAACCGGCCCCAGCGCGATCACTTTCGGTGTCAGGAGTGTGAGATGGAGGCGAACGGCGATTACAACGCAGCGAAGAACGTCGGCTTACGATACGTCCGTCGCGGGCCACAGTCCTCGCGGCGGACGGGCGACGGTCGACTCGCCCTGAAGTCGGGGACCGTGCGGCCCGGAGAGGGATTCGTGCCCTCGTCTGACGGGCAGCCGAGACACCGACAAGCCCGTTCCACCTGAAGCGAACACAGCGTGAGTGACTCGGAACGGGCAGTCGATATCGCCGTCAGGACTTCGAGAGAACGTCCCCGAGAGACATCCGTATCGACGTCGCCCACCGAAATCTTGACTCCGCAGTAGCGACACCCTCGCCGACATGGACGCTCCCGCCGACGTACCGCCAGAACGACTTCCCGAGGAGACAGAGCACTTCGAGCTGCTCGCCGAGCTGATGCACGAGGAGGTGGGCAACGTTTCCAGCGGGCACGCGCTGGACCACGCCTGGCGGGTGTTCGCGCTGGGGCTGCGGCTGGCCGACGCCGAGGGCGCCGACCCCGCGGTCGTCGGCGCGGCGGTGCTGGTCCACGACCTGCACCGCTCGATGGGCGAGGGGTACACCCACCCGGAGGAGAGCCTGCCGCGGGTGCGGGATCTGCTCGACGCGGCCGGCGTGCCGGACGAGCAGGTCCCCGAGGTCTGCCACTGCGTGGCGGTCCACGACGGCTACGGGTTCGACTACGGGCCCGAGTGCGACGACCCGGAGACGGTCGAGGCCGAGGTGCTGCGGGACGCAGACAACCTGGACGCCATCGGCGCGGTGGGACTGGCGCGGACGTTCGCCTACGGCGGGGCGCGCGGGACTCCGATCGGTCGTCCCGGGGACGGCCCGGGAGACGGGACGACGGTGGGTCACTTCCGCGAGAAGCTGCTGCGCCTGGGCGAGGACATGCACACGGACCTCGGTCGGGAGCTGGCCGCGGAGTGGACCGCCGTCCTGGAGTCGTTCCTGGAGCGGTTCGCCGCTGAGTGGCAGGGGCAAGCCTGAGCTTTTCCGACCGGAACCCCAACAGACAGCCATGCGTCCCCACCTCCGGGCAGGCATCGCCGTCTACAACGAGGGGCGACGACACGCCGCCCACGACGCCTGGGAGGATCGCTGGCTGGACCTGACGGAGGGCGAGGACGAGCGGCTGCTCCACGGCCTGATCCAGCTGTCGGCCGTGGTCTACCACGCCGACGAGGGCAACCGGTCTGGCGCGCAGGGGCTGGCCGAGAGCGCCGGGGAGTACCTGGCTGACCTGCCCGCCGACTACCGCGGCGTGAACCTCGACGACGTCCGGCCCTACCTCGCCGAGGTCGCCGAGGACCCCGGTCACGCCGAGCGGAGCGAGCCGCCCGCGCTCACCTACGAGGGGGTCGCGCTGGGCTACGACGACCTCGACTTCCAGTCGACGGCCGTCGCGGCCGAGGTGCTGGCCGAGGCGGACAGCTACGACGAGGAGGCCATCGAACAGGCGGTCACGTACGCGCGCGAGGACCTGGCGAACCGGGGCGTGGACACGACGGCCGACGACGTCGGCGGGGCCGTCCGGCGCGGCGCCGTCGGGGACGACACGTTCGTGAGCCTCCTGTTCGCGTTCATCCGCGATGCCGAGCGGCGGCCGCTGGTCGCCGAGCGACTCGGACAGCACGTCCGGCGGCGGGAGTCGCGGGAGTCGGACGTCGAGGGGCTGTTCGAGTGAGCGAGAACTGTTTAGAAACTACTCATCTGGCTCCTAGTCAGAAGTACAAAACAACTGCAGCACCAGCGAGGAACAGTACTATCAGTAACAAGACTATCCAGTCTGGAAGACCGTTCGCCGAGTTACTTCCAGACATCAGAACAGTCCCCCTCCGAAGAGACCACCGTCGTTGCGGTTAGTCTCCGCCGGGTCCTTTCCGTAGTTTTCCTTGCGCTTGTGGACAAAGGCTACCTCTCCACCGTCATCAAGTCCGACGCCCATTCCCTGCTGGCCTTGGTACTTGTTCTTGAGTTCACGCCAGCCGTCCATGTCGTCGATCCCGCAGGCACAGACGATCACGAACGGGTAGTTGTCGAGATAGTCCTCTATCTGACCGCGCAGCTTTTTCGTCTGGCTGTTCGTGAGGTCTCGTTTGAGTTCAACTCCAACTGTATCGTCGACTGCGACGTCTGCGTGGCTCTTTCCACGCTCGGTCGCAACGACGTGCTCACCATCCCCACCAATATTAGCTGCGAGGGGGTCATTGCCACCTGTTTCATTCAACTGCTCATCAAGGAAGTCCTGTAGTTCGTTCTGGAACTTACGTTCGTGACCGTACGCTTCTCGTGGCACCCAGTACTCGACCAAGTCAAGAACTTCGTTGAACAGTTGTGATCCACCACCGATATAATAGATACGCCATTTATTCGGATCGTCTTATACTTTCTTGCTGCATTATCTGATTGGAGCGTACTTGTCGGTAGTCGGTTCTCATTAACATGAATGGCCAGAAAGCCCCAGTCGCTAGGCGAATACGGACGACACAGAGACCGCAACGAACACAACGGGTGAGTACCGCAGCGAGTACATCGAGATGAGCGACAGGCCCCTTTCAGTTTCACCTGATACCGATTGACCAGCCGGCACGGGTGGGACTGAAAGAGGCGGCTGGCTACACGAACCCCGGCGAAACAAGCACCGCAGCGAAGCGAGGAGCGCAGCGAGCCGCGGGAGTGTAGCCAGCCGGGGCTTTCTGGCTCTGCGGATCCACGGATAGCGAGTATATTCGCTCGTCGATAGCGGAGCGATAATCGTCGACAACAGAGACAGAGAGAACGCGTCCTAGGCGTCGGGTTCGACCACGCGCTCGGCGCCGTCCCACTCGGCGGAGTTGTCTCGGGGCTCGTAGCCGAGGGCCTCCTTGGCGCGCTCCAGCGAGTAGTACTTGCGGTCGTTGTCGGAGATGCCGTAGACGGTCTCGAACTCGTAGTCGGCCTCGAGGGCGCGCTGGTGGAGGTGCGCGCAGTCGCGGTAGGAGAGCCACATGGCCTGGCCGCGCTCGTAGTCGACGGGCGGGTGGCCCTCGTTGAGGTTGCCGATGCGGACGTTGCAGACGGTGATGCCGTGCTCGTCGTGGTAGTAGCGGCCGAGGACCTCGCCGGTGGCCTTGGAGACGCCGTAGAGGTTGCCGGGGCGGAACTGCTCGGTGCCGTCCAGCAGGAAGTCGTCGTCGGAGCGGTACATCTCGGGGGTCCGCTCGTCGGACTCGTACGCGCCGACGGCGTGGTTCGAGGAGGCGTAGACGAACCGGTCGACGCCCTCCTCGACGGCCGCCTCGTACATCTTCTGGGTGCCGTCGATGTTGTTCTGGAGCACGGACTTCCACGGCGCCGTCTTCCGCGGGTCGCCCGCGAGGTGGACGATCGCGCCGACTCCCTCGACGGCCGCGGCGACGTCCTCGTCGTCGACCACGTCCCCCACCAGGTACTCGTGGTCGGGCTCCTCCATGGGCGGGCTGTGGAACATGAGCTTCCACTCGTACTCGTCTTCGAGCCCGCCCAGGATCGCCTCCCCGACCGCTCCACCGGCGCCCGTGAGCAGAACTGGCTCGTCCATTCAGGTCTAGCAAAGGAAAGGCCCGATACCAACCCTTCGGTTCATCTCCGATACGTTTTCAACTCGCGCGGGCCACCCGCTCCCATGGACCCCACCGACTCCGAGGTCGCCTGCTTCGAGGCGGGGATCAAGTTCGGCTCGCTGTACCACCAGTTCGCCGGGACGCCGATCAGCCCCGACAGCGCCGACTCGCTCGCGACGGCGATGGCCGAGGCCATCGGGAACGAGCCCCCCCGCGAGGACCCCGACGGGCGGATCCGGGAGGGGGTGCTGCGGGAGGCGATCGCCGCCGCCGACGCCGACTACGTGGAGTTCACCGGCCGCTTCGCCGAGGTGGAGATGCGCGTCGACTACGAGGGCGTGACCGTCGAGACGAGCATGCGGATGGACGGCGACTACCCGCTG
>SDGW01000370.1_pt1 | contig 19150 bp, 39 predicted proteins | sample 2873831 | NCBI WGS metagenome assembly SDGW01 (sample SAMN08132700, study PRJNA421101) | hypersaline lake metagenome | isolation source: celular fraction 0.22 microns magnesium sulfate-rich crust from ephemeral... | place: Spain: Penahueca Lagoon, Toledo | collected 2011-07
TCCATCGCGCCCGACGGAAACGAGGTGAGTCCCCGCAGATATGAGTCTCATCGGCCCCTGCGACTGGTGCGGCGCGGTCGGGTACCAGTACGTCCCGCCGGTTCTGACTGACGACCGCGTGTGCCACGAGTGCCACGTCGGCGCGCGTGACCCCGCGGTCCGATTCGTCACCGCCGACGTTCTCCGCGCGGTCGAGGACGCGCCCAACCGACACCGAACGCAGTTCTGGACTCGCTCAGGATGCTGACCGACGACGACCGCGCCGAGATGGCCGAGAAGATTGGGCACGACCCGGCGCGCTGGTTGGACAAGCCCCTGTTCACTGGCGCGGGCCCGGGAGACTCATCTGTCGGCTACGACACCACGAGCGACCCCATCGAAGCGATGCAGCAGCGGATTCGCGGTATCGACCGTCTGCAAGTTGTCGCGGTCTGGCTCACGGCCGAACATCGGCTTGAGCGCGGGCCGCGCGACCGGGTGGTTTCGATGCTCGAAGACCGCCGCGACTACCTCGAAGAGGAGGGCCAGCGCGACCTGCCGACCCGCTCCCGCGCGGAGCGACGGAAGCGCGCTCAGGAGCAGTACGAGCAGGCGAAGGACCAGAAACTCGGCCGCCGGGACATCTCGGGACCCTACCGCTCCGGGAGCTACCCGTGGCCGACCGGCAAGGAGCGCCTCGACGACGACCGCGACGACCACCCCGAGCAGGACGACCAGCAGGAGCCGGAGCAGAACGACCAGCACGACGACCACCACGACCAGCAGGAGGAGCAGGAGATGAACCCAGAAGACCACCCACTGATTCAGGGATTCGAGCAGGCCGGAGGCACCGTCGCAACCGACGGAGGACAGCATGAGTAGCTACAGTGCCGAGTCGGGCCACCGCGCCGACCCCGAGACCATCATCGACGGCATCCAGCGCGTGCTGAAGCGCGCGGGAGTCGGCGTCGATGCTGGCGACCGGACGTACCGCGACCGCAATACCCTCAGTTGGGACGACCCCGACGACCGCCGTCTAGTGCGCGAGATGTTCGACGACTTCGAATCCCACGAAGCTCTCTGGCCCGGCATGGGACCCAACGGCCGCGCCGGGAACGCACGCAACGACTGCGGCGACAAGCATCCGTTCGTCTGCGACAACTGCGGCACGAACATCAACTTCGGACGGACCTGCGCCCAGTCAGTCTGCGAGCGGTGCGGCGTCGCGTGGTGTCGAGACACCGCCATCAACAAGAGCGCGAAGGCCCGCCGAATCCGCAAGGAGAAGCACCAGCACACCCCGAGCAACGAACACCAGAAATTCCATCATCAGGTCATCAGCCCGCCGTTAGAGTGGTACGCCGACCTCGCGGACGCCGGGTACTCGCTCCCCGAAGCACAGGACGAGACCCAGAAGGTCGTCAAGAACATCCTCGACGAGATGCGCGGACAGGGCATGCTCATCCGCCACTCCTACCGCTTCGCCGACGACGACGGCAGTATCCGAAGCGAGACCGACTCTCGCGGCCTCTACAAGGAGGTACTGAACTCCGGGCGGTCGTTCTATGGCGACGTGCGAGACCTCATCGCGTGGAAACCACACTACCACGCGGTCGTCGTCTCGGACTGGCTCGAAGGCGACGACCTCACCGACCGCGTAGAGGAGCAGACCGGCTGGGTCATCCATCGGATTGCAGACGACGACGGCGTGTCGATACCGACCGACGGCGCTATGGCCCGTGCGCTCACGTACTGCCTGAGCCACGCCGACATCGACGTACGCGAGGACTCGTACAACAGCAGCGCCGTCTGGGAAGTGGGCGCGTTCGAGGGCGACATCATCAAGTCCGACAGCCGATTTACCGCCCGACCCAGCGACCTCGATTGGGCCGACAGCGTGGTCCGGCGCGTCGCGGTCGATACCCTCGGCCTCCAGAGCGGGACCACCGAGTGCGGGACCGACCTGCCCGCGGTTGACGACCCCGACGAACTCGCGGCCAACATCATCGAGGAGCTGTACCCCGACGACGACGGCCGCGACGTGGACCCCGACGCGGTGCTGTACCACGTCTCGGAGGGCAACATCTCGGTGTCCGTCTCGACGACCAGCGGCGGTGGCGGCGACGTGACCGTCACCGACGCATGGGGCGAACCCGTCGCTGACGACGGCTGGGGTAGTTCGATACCGGACGTGCCCGAGACGGCAACGTTCGACGGTGACGACGCCGTGACGGTCGTCACCGACGACGGCGACCTCGACGACTGCGAGTGCGGCGAGGACCACGGCGACCGCGACGACGACCCGGACGACCGCGAGTGCGGCGGCACGCTCATCCCGCTGGGCGAGGCGCGCCAGCGCGGTCTCCTCGACGACGACGAGTGGCTGGCTAGCGCTCCGTTCGCCGACGAAGCCCGCGAGACCGACCACGAGTGGCCCGACGACTTGGACCCGTGGCGGACCTCCTCGCCCGGTGACTCCATCGGCGTCGGGTAGCTCCCGATTCTGACCGGACGTTCGCCCTGCCAACCAGCGACTGCTCTATTCTGAGCCCCGAATTTTGTTGCTTGCGACCAGACACGATGCCCCGTCGAGCGGCGCGACCGCCGTGACCGGGGCGGCCAGCGGCGGGGCGACCCCCTTCGGCGACCGGCGCGCGGGCAGGATAAGTATGACCGCGGCGATTTTGCGCTAGCGCGCAAAATCTGAACGGGTCCCTTCGGGACCCTCACCGCACCGCACAGCGGCTGACGCGCCGGTTCTCACGCTCCCTTATCCTACAGCGGTATGTGCGAAACACCGACCCGCAAAATGTAATATTATAAATATATTTGGAGGGATTCGGTGTTTTAGACCCTCTACTGCCCGTCCGGTGACTGACGACCGGAAATATCTCTCCGGACCCCTCTCAAGAACCTATGAATATAATTTCGTGCCTCGAAACTATTTGCAAGCGCGATTGAGAAAGCGAGATTGACGGGCTGAAAGCACCATTTAGGAATCAGTACTACCTGAACCCCATCGAAACTATTTTCATGCCTCGCAAATAGTTTCATGGTGTGACTGAGAAGCGAAGCCGAGACAAGGTTTGGAGCGTCGCCATGACACGGACCTACAAAGTCGGCGAAACCATCACGCCCGAACAAATCGCAGAATACACTAAGGTTAGTGAGCGGACCGTCCGAGACGTGCTGAACATCATGGCCGACGACCAGTTCTTGCAACGAGATACTCGGAGTGATGGGTCGGTCGTGTTCCGGACCTCTCCGTATCTCTACTGGGAACACGAATAGAGACTACTGAGTCGGCGTCAAGATGATAGAGCCGGTCTCGCGGTGGTAGCTAACCGAGAGTTCATCGCTCTGTTCGATGTTCTCCTCGATGGCGACCCGCTTCGGAATCGCCCCATAGAGTGCCCGGCTGTTGCGCTGGGCCTTCACCGTCCCGAAGTCCATGACTTCCCCGTCGTCGAGCGCGCGGACTACGCGGCGCTGAATCTCTTTTTCAATCTGACTGGTAGACATTACTCCTTGAGAGGAACTGGTGCTTAAAAAACCTGATTCTCGGTATGTACCAACGCTCCCACCATAGTAGGAACCCAAGTTACCACCCGAAATTGGGCTTATAGACCCGTCTAACGACTATCGTCGGCGTATGCCTAACTTCGTGCATACGGTGATAGATTGAGCAAAAGTATCGAGTTCGGGTCGAAGGACGGCGCCGACTCGTTCCGCGAGGAGTTCGACGAGTGGGTCTGCCCGGTCGACGACGACCGTCGGCTCAAGACCGTCGCGCTGATGAGCGACACTCCCGAGTCGGTGGTCGAGCACGCCGAGACCGAGGCGGCAGCGGGGCGCGGCGAGCGCGAGGGCGACGGCGGGCAAGTCGACCTGACCGACCGCGAGCGCGACCGTCTCGACTTCTCGAAGGGCCGGGCGAACGTGATGTGGGCGCGGTCCATCAAGGGCATCGCGCGGTCGGAGGGCGTCGACGACTGGCTGGCCCACGTGGACCCGTCGCTGACCGTCGACGAACACCGAGACGTGATGGCGCGCGCCGCTCGCGACGACCGCGGCCGTCGCCTCGACGCCGAGGAGACTGCCGACGAGAAGTTGGCGCGCGCCGAGGGCGGGCAGTGCGACCACGCTCGGGGGCACTGTGAACACGGTGACCCCGACGCCTGCGAGTTCCTCACCGAAGCGTGCGGCTACGACAAGGACGAAATTCAGTCGCTCCTGTCGGACTTCGGCGAGGACGTGACCGAGTTCGACGACCTACCCGGAGAAGTGAAAGGCGCTCTCTCTCGGGCGTGGCAGGGCTACCGAATCGGCGTCGGTCTCCTCGCGGACCTCCTTGACGACGTGGCCGAAGAGATGGCCCGGACAGAAGAGGCGGCTGCGGCAATCGCGGCCATCGAGACGCGACTCCCTGACGAGACCAGCGAGTTCCGGGCGTTGGCCGCACACCACGAGCATCTCGCCGACCTCGCGCGGAACCACTCCCCGCGTGATCACGGCCAACCCGACCCCGAGCGCGACGGAGACGACCAGCAGGACGACCGCGACGACCACCCCCTGCTGGCTGACGACCGGGACGGCGACCGCGACGACGAGGGTCCGACCGAGTGGGAGGACCAATCGCGCGAGTTCCGTGCGGCCCAGCAGGACGGCTACCTGCGGAAAGGCACTGAAGAGAAAACAGCGAGCGACCGCGACGGGCTGGGCCAGTTCGGTGCCGCCCCGAGCGACACGAAGCGACTTAGCGACCTACAGGACACCCAAGAATGACGAAAATCGTTTACAGCGACCCCGACGAAGGCACAGCGTTTAGTGGATATCATTCGGTCGAACTGCTCGAAAACGGAAATCTGGTGGCAGAACACCACCTTGCGCCAGAAACAGTTCCGGACATCTCCGACCCGTCCGAACTGGCGCGTGTTGGGAAAGTCATCCAGAACGTTGCCGAAAAACTTGGTGACGACGGGGGACTGCTCGAATGACCCCCGACATCCAGACCATCCACCGGAAGAAGGATGGCGAGCAGGTTACCGAGCGCCACGTCACGGTCACCGACGCGACCGGCGAGGAGTACACCCATCGCTGGCGGGTCGAGGACGGCGACCACGAGTACCTCGGCGACGGCGACGCGCCGACGTCGGCGGTCGAGGCGCTAGCCGAGGACATCGAGACCTTCGACGCACCGGCCGACGACGGCAGTGATGGCGGATGACCACCCTCTCCGAACTGGTCGAAGCCGCGAGCAACGGACTCGCCCGAGGATTCGCCAAGGCGGAGGCATCGCTCGACGAGGTGTACGCCGACCGCAACCTGCTGGCCATCGCCTACGCAACCGAAGTCGAGCGCGGCGACGACTACGGCACGGGCGGCTACTACTACCACGACGACGAGGAGTACCCGGTCGTCTGGGCGCAGACGATTCACGACCAGCAGTCGTGGCACGTCCATCCCGAGTTCGAGGACCTCCTCGTCGACTCTCCGCTTGAGGAGAGCGAACCGACCGGCGGGTACGACGGTCACTCCCGAGACGAGAAGCGACAGCGGTTGGTCCGGCAGGTAGCCGCGGGAGGTGCTAATCGGCTGTGACACGGGTGTTCTGTCCTATCGAGGGCTGCTCGAAGTCTCACGACCACTGGAGCGAGGACACGCCGCCGTTCGAGAACGTCGAGAACGCGGTCAAGCACCAGCGAGCGAAGACCGACGCGGCGCACGACCTGCCCGAGCAGGAGTACCGGGACCTGCTCGACCGGCAGGGTGGGCGCGACGAGCAGGCCGAGCAGGAGGCCGACCAGCAGGAATCAGGAGAGGGCACCAACCCGGACGGGAGCGACGACCAGCAGGACCAGCAGGGGACCAGCACCAGCGAGCAGCAGGAGCAGGAGGACGACAGCACCAGCGACCAGCAGGAGACCACTACCGAGAGCATGGACGACGTCGAGTACCAGCAGCAGTACCAGCAGGAATCAGGAGAGGGCAGCGGCCCGGACGGGGGCGACGACCAGCAGGACCAGCAGGGGACCAGCACCAGCGACCAGCAGGAGAGCAGCAGCGGCGTCAGCACGACGCTGGTGGTCGCTGCTGCTGGTGTGGTGGTCGTCGGGGCGCTCATCGCGTGGTACCTCCGGTCGAGCAGTGGCGACCAGCAGCAACCAGCAGACGGGAGCAGCCCGGAGAGCAGTGGCGACCAGCAGACCGGGACCTCCCCGACCGTCGAGAGTGACCCCCACGCAGGGAACGACGACCAACACAGGATGTTCGAATGACCATGACCGGGCAAGACCAGCAGAGCGAGCAGGAGAGCGAGGACGTCGAGGAGCCGGAGGCGGACATCGACGAATCCGACCACGCTGATGGAGCCGATATCTTCGGCGACATCGACCCCGACGACGACCTCGACGACCAGCAGGACCAGCAGGAGTCAGCAGGCGACAGCAGCACGGACGGGAGCGACGACCAGCAGGACCAGCAGGGGGACGACCCGCTCGGGATGATGGACTCCGACCCCGACGCTGGCGACACGACAATCGGAGACATCTACTGCAACGGCGTCGGACTCGCCGCGGCGTCCGCAGTCGGGTCGTTCGGGAGCGACGACGACCCTCGTGACCGCGAGGACCTGATGCAGGAGTACGGCGGTCTCGCGCGCCAACTCGAACTGGACAAGTTCGTGAACGATGCGATGGCCGCCCACGGCGGTCCGGAAAATCTCCCACCGGCCCACGCCGCGGTCATGATGACTGTCGTTCTCGGCGCTTCGATAGCCGTCTCGGAACCAGCAGCAACCAGCAACCTCGTCAACAACCTCAAAACCAACACATGAACGGATTTTCTAGCATCGGCGGTCTCGGACTCAAGCAGGCGGCGAAGAAGTTCCTCCGCTCGACGTGGGCGGAAGGCATCAGCGAACTCATCGCGGCGGTCGAGCGCGACCTGACGACCAGCGTCGAGGACCTCATCGTGACGACCGACGCCGACGTCGACCTCGACGTCCCGGACGCCGACGACCGTGCCGAGCAACTCCGCGAGGGCGTGCTGGCCATCATCGAGGGCGACCTTCGCGACCACTACATCCGCGAACATCTCGATTGCGCGAAGGCCGACCGAGTGGCCAAACTGGTCGCGCTCGACGTCGACGACTGGCAGGACCGACAGGATGGATGGATGGAAGCGTACCGCGAGCAGGGCGTCGAGTACCCCGACGAGGAGATTATCGACCAGCACTTGCTCCGAACCTACCGACTGACCACCGCCGACGTCAATCGTCTCCGCGAGTGGCCTGACGAGTTGCAGACCGACGCCATGCGGACCGTGCTGGTCGGCAACGTCGAGGACGCACGCGAGGCCATCGAAGCGGTCACCGACGAGGTGAACGATGGAGCTTAGCCACCGAGAGCGCCACTCGCTCCGGATTGTCGGCGCGTACTGTGTCTTTCTCGCCATCATGCTGTGGTGGGAGTTCCGGGAGCGCTCCTCGTCGGACGAGTCGGTCGAACCGACCGACCGTGAGCGCGTCCTAGAACGTCTCGAACAGGGCGAGACCGTCCGCATTCCCCGATGGCACGGCCACGAACTGGAGTTGTCGGGCGAGTTGGTCGTCGACGCCGAGGCACTGCCCGACGAGGAGACGGAGAAGTAGGAGCGTGACACGATGAATCTCGGCGTACTGGCAATATCCGGCTGGGGGAAGTCCTACACGGCCCAGTCGATACAGGAGGACAACATCCCGGACTACGAGAACGTGGTCATCCTCGACGAAGGCGACGAGTACACCGGCTTGGTCGAACACTTCGATGCGATGTCCCGGTGGGGCGTCGGTCCGCGAGAGGCCGAGGCCAGCATCGACGACTGGGAGGAGTTCCTGACGACCGAGGGCAACGAGTGGGTCCAACTGCCGCGCCACGACCTGCTCCGCGAGGACTGGGCCGAGGTGTGCAACAAGGTCGTCGGCGCGACCCGGCGACTCGACGGCACCGTGCTGGTCGTCCTCGACGAGGCGCACCTCGTCGCGCCCCAGACGGGCAACGTCCCGCACAACATCGAGTGGTTGGCGACGACTGGCCGGAAAAACGGCTACTCGACGATTATCATCACCCAGCGCCCTGCGAAAATCGACAAAGACATACTGAGCCAACTGATGGGCCTGTATCTCGGCGGGTTCGGCGAGAAATCCGACCGGAACGCGCTCGACGTGGAGTATCCCGTCGAACTCCACGACCCGACGCGCTCCTCGGTGCCGAGAGTCCCCGACGAGTTGTATCCCGACGACGTGGACCGCTCGAAGGAGTGTCCGCCGCTCCGGAAGTGGACCAAGGGAACGGGTGACGACGAGCGCACGATTGGCTCCGAGTGGATTTACAGCGACGACGATGGGACTCTCTCGCGAATCAACACGAAGACCGACGTTGAGATGGCCAGCACCCACTACGCGCCCGAGGGCGAATCGCTCCGACTTCCCGGAGTTGAGTAACATGACCGGCGAACCCCGCGAGGACATCACGCTCTACACAGACGACGCGCTTCAGTTCCGGGACGTAAAAGAGCGCGTCGAGGAGGACCTCGGGACCGACCTGACCAAACCGCAGGTGGTCTCGATTCTCATCAACAGTAGCGACTACGGGACGAGTCCGTAACAACCACGTCCGACACGTTGGGGGTACGGCGTCTCTCGCTCCGATTTTTACCATTCGAGGCGTCGTACCGACGACTGCATGACGCAGGTTAGTACCGCAGTCAACAAGCTCGCAGACCAGAAAGTGTGGAAAGAAGCGGTCTTCATTCTCGTCGGCTACGTCCTGCCGATGATGGGCGAGAAGCTCCTCGAATCCTCCATCGAGATGGACGTGCCCGGCGAGGCCTACGGCGCGGTCTCGATGGTCGGCTCCTACTACGCGATGAGTCAGGGCAAGAGCCGCCGTCAGGTCATGGCCGGGTCAGGCGTCTTCGTCCTCGACCGTCTCGCCGAGCGCGCGAATCTCAAAGACACTCTCAACAGCACGCTGGAGGGAACGTAAATGGCGGGTCTCTCCATCGTCCACAACGACGACAACTCGGGCTATTCGACCTCAGACGCCATCGAAGCCAAGACCAACGTCACTGGGCAACTCACGCCCATCGCGGCCATCTCGCCCGAGCGCGGCACGTACATCAGACTAGCCAACCGGGTCAGCAAGGGGTCGGCCATCGGGCTGCCCTTCTACGCGAAATTCCGGGACCAAGCCGGGAACAACCTCCCGTCGCGGACCAACCTCGCGGTGGCCATCAAGCCTCTCGGCGCGAAGCAGTGGCTCATCGTCTCGGACGAAATCGACAACATCAGCTACTGGAATCAAAACAGTATCAAGACCCAGCGTGACGCCGAGAACGTCGATGCGGTCAAGGTCCCGCTCGACTATCCGCCCAACAACGACGCCGATGGTCGCCCGCCTGCGGTCAACATCAACGGCGTCGACGAGGCATTCGTTCTCGCTAACAGCCAGAAGCAGATCGACTGGAAGTATTCTGAGTTCTACGTCGAATCGAACGCCGTCAGCACGGGCACGAACTGAGGTGGAACATGGAGGACATCATCCAGCGCGTCCGGAATCTCCCCGCGACGCCGACCACGATCTCGCCGACGACCTTCGCCGACGAGGACGAAGCCGAGCAGATGGCGTCGACCTCGACCGACCGCGACCGCATCGCATCGCTCAACGCCGAGTCGATGCTCGCGGTCCGTGGCGGCGAGCGGTTCCAACTCGCGCTACCGGCCTACGAGAAGTTTACCACCGATGGCACCGGGGGCAACACCGAGACCTTCTCGCTCTCGCATTCGGTGATGCAGACGCCGAACACCGAGAACATCGTCGTCTGGGAAGGGTCGCAGTATCTCGGCAACGAGCCGGTCCTCGACGCCGTGGACTACGACGCTAACACCTTCGACTACACTGACGACGGCACCAGCAACACCCTGCACGTCTACTACATCAGCGATGCGGCCGCTGATTTAGAGATTCAGAAGGTCTCGACCAGCGGGAACAGCTATCAGGGCCTGTACGACGAGTCCCTGCGTCTCGTCCATCAGACCAACCAGAGCGAGCAGCCCGAGACGCCGGACGTGAACAGTACCGACCTGAACCCGGTGGTTCCGTCGGAGTTCGAAATCGAGGTGTACCTCGATGCGCCGTACACCTTCCGGTGGACTGACGCCGATGGCGACGGGACCTCGCCGACCAACCTGCTATTCTCGTTCCCGGTCAACCGTGGACGGGGACAGATACCGGGTCTGCGAGACGCGGTGGCCGCAGACATGGCCAGCCAGTAACTTCCCGAGAGGATTTTTCGCATGACTCAACCAATGTTCGAAACTCAGCAGAATAGCACACCCACCAGCAGAGATGGACACATGCACACGTCGAGCGATGGCTGTGCGTGCCAGTCGACCAGTTCCCCGGCGAATCCAGTGCAGGGCATCATCGCCGGGTCGGACTGGACTCATGACGATGTGGCAGTCGCGCTGTCGGCGCTCTCGCTGGTCGCGTGGATACTGACGACGTGGTACCTCATGAGGAGTAACTGACATGGCCCGCTGGTGTGAAGTGTACCCCGAGAACTTCCCTGACGGCTGTCCCCCGCAGGACGGCGGAGGCAGTGGCGGCTCCGGCGGCGGCGGTGGGTCGGACGACGACGGTAACGACGGCACGCCGACACCGGGCGACAACAACGGCGGCCCCTACATCCCCGGCAACGGAAGCGGAGGGACCGGGCAAGGTCCCGGCGACCCCGGCGAAGCCGAGGACCCCGGAGATTACGACAACCCCCGCGAAAATCCGCCGGTCAACGGCGCACCGAATCAGGGCGACGACAACGGAGACGACGACAATAGCGACGGCGGCGGTAACAGCGGTGGCGGGTCGTCTGACGATGGAGACAGTTCGGAGCCGGAGCCGGGCGTCGACCCCGGCATGGGGACGAGTCCCGGCGAGTTGCCCGACACGGGCGACGACGATGATGAGGTTGATTTCAGCGACGGAGACGAAGACGGAGACGACGGCGACAGTGCGGAGCCGGAACCGGGGTTCGACCCCGGCATGGGGACGAGTCCCGGCGAGTTGCCCGACACGGGCGACGGTGAGTCCGGCGGCGGGTCGGACGGCGGTTTCAACATCGGCCTTCCGGACTGGCTGACTGACCCATTAGACGGCGGTAATTCCGACGATGACGCCGACACAGTGCCGGACGGCACGCCTACGCCGGGAGACAACAACGGTGGCCCCTACATCCCCGGCGACGGGAGCGAGGGGACTGGTCAAGGTCCCGGCGACCCCGGTAGCCCTGCCGAAAATCCCGGCGAGTACGAGGACCCGCGAGATAACCCGCCGGTCAACGGCGCTCCGAATCAAGGCGACTCCGGCGACGACTCTGGCAGCGACTCCGACGGGGAGACTCCGCCACCGGACAACGACCCTGATGGCGGTCAGCGTCCCCTCGAAAACCTCACGGACCGACAGAAAACGGCGATAGTGGTCGTCCTGACCGCCTTAATCGCGTTCGCGACGAGGTGATACGATGGCGGATATCCAACTTTTCGACCTCGAATTCCACGCGGAACAGACGACCGGCGCACGGTTTCCCGTGACCGTCGCCGTCGAGAACAACGAGACTGTCGCGCCACTCATCGGGTCTCCCGCGCTGTGCAGTGCGGGAGTGTTGTCTCCGGACGGCCACACGGTCGAAGTGACGTTCACGGTCCGGAACGCCGCAGGAGAGGTTGTCAAAGAGAAGACCGAACAGGAGTGCGCGACAGTCGAGCAGCCCAGCAACGTCGCGGGCGAGACTCGCGCTCGAATCACGCTCGCCCTCGACGAGCCGGGCGAGTACACCATCGAGGCAGAGGCCCACGTGCCCCACGCGGGAGGCCATGCATCGGCCCAACCCAAGAGCCTCAGCGTCGAGCGAGACCCGTCGGGAGTTCCCGGCGGCGACGAGGAGGCCGACCGAGGCACCGACTGGGGATTGCCTCAGCTTCCCTCGCTCGGCGACCAGACCAGCGTTATCCTCGTCCTGCTGGTCGTCATCGCCATCCTCGGAGCAATTGGGGGTAGCTGACCGATGACGACGCTCGAACTCGTCTTGATGGCGACCTCGACGCTGGGGAGCGGGGCGCTGGTCGTCGTCGCGAAGTTCGTGATGGACATCCGCAACGACGCGGCGCTCGCGGTTCGACTCTTGCTCGGCGAGGAGGACGTTGAGGACGATGGTCTCGTTCACGATGTCGAGGAGAACAGCGAGCGCATCGACGACAACAGCCAGCGAATCAGTGAGAACAGCCAGCGAATCGACCGACTACAACAGGAGACTCAGAACACATGACTACGATTACAATCGAAGTGGCGGCGTACATGGCAGCGGCCGCGGCTATCCTCGCGTCGACCGACGCCGGGAAGGTCTCCCGGTTGGGCGTCGAGGCGGTCCGGACGAAACTCGGCATCTCACCGCTCGCGGTGTACGCACCCAAAGCGTTCGTAGCAGAATCGCGTGAGACGGATGCAGCGGCCCGAGACGACGGAGGTCCCGACGAATGAGTGTGGGACCCGACCCGGTGCAGCAACTCATCTCGCAGTACCTCCCGGACCAGCAGCGCAGTCAGGGACTGCTCGATGACCTGCTCGAAGACGAGACCGACAAGCTGCTGTATGCGCTCGTCAAGGAGACCCGAGACGAACGAGTGCAGACCGCGAACCCGTCGAACGAGACGACCGGGACGTACTACCACGAGAAAATGACCCTCGACGACGGTCGCGAGAGCCGCGACCTCGACATCACCCCCACCGAGTGGGGACTTCGGTTCGACAAGGGCATCAAAATCTCGTTCAAAGGCAACCTGAGCCGGGATGCGATTCCGTATCGCGCTCAGGATAGTCCCGTGACGCCGCCGGTCACGGCGTCGACGTTCGAAATCGAGGCGCTGAACGATGGAGAGGAGCCGACCGTCTACATCGAGGGGTGGGTCTGATGGGGTACGAAATCGGCGGCGGTGGCGGCGGGGAGTCGAATCCGACCGACCACGTTAACGAGCGATACGACAGTGACGCTAGCGGCGTCGTCGACGACGCAGAGCAACTCGGAGGACAGAACCCGAGCTACTACCTCGAATACCTCAGCCTCACTGGAGGGACGAACGTCTCGGTCGAGCAGGCTGACGGCACTGCGACAATCGACGTGACGGACTCCGACACGCACGTCGCCATCCAGCAGGACGACGGCACCACGCTCCTCGCAAACCCCGACGCACTCCGCGAGGGGACCAACATCGCCCTCACGGAGTCCGGCGGCGTCGTGACTATCGAATCGACCGCAACAGGCGTCACGACCGCCGACAAGCAGGCGATGACGACCCACCCCATCCCAGTGACCGAAATCGCCGACGGCGATTATGTTGATTTCCCGATGAGAGTCCCGGAGGGGAAAACCGCGAAGGTATGGAAGTGGGGGGCGCGCACGGACGCTCAGACGACGCCGAATGGCCTCACGGTCGGATTGTGGGACTTCGATAGCGCGAGCTACATTTCGTCGGAGAGCGTTGCTTACGCAACCGGCTCACCGCGCGCCAGCCACGAGGGGGCGGGAGACCTCGCGCTTCGGGTTGAAAACCAAACCGGCGGCACGCTCAACGTCGGGGCCGACTTCTCGGCGACTATCGAGTAATTATGCCCGGACGACCATTCAAACTGGACGCAACGGCACTCGTCCATCGAAACGGCGTCTATCCAGCGAGCAATCCCCCGACAGCGGACTTCAGCTACTCGCCTTCGACGCCCTCCACCGCTCAATCGGTGGACTTCACGGACCTCTCCTATGACCCCAACAACGACATCGAATCGTGGTCGTGGGACTTCGGAGACGGCGCAACTTCGACGGTTCAAAACCCGTCGCACTCGTTCAGTTCGGCGGACAGCTTCAACGTGACGCTCACCGTCACGGATTCGTTCGGGAACACTGATTCGGCGACGAAACAGATCTCCGTCGTCAGTGCGGCGTTTATCAATGAGGATTTCGACTCATACGCCCATAAGGAGACCCCCAACGGATTCACCAAAACTGCCAATATCTTCTACGCCTTCGACAAGCCAGACCTAGCCCGTTCAGGCACGAAGGTCCTAAAGCTGGACGGAGACACGGGCTACTATGCGTTTTCTGAGGAGAAGCAACTCTCCACGTCGAGGATGTATTTCGCCGAACCATCGAACAACGAAACCGGCTCCGGATTCGCGTATCTCGATGGGTCCGGAAATACCCTCTTTGGATGGGCATCCGGCAATCCCGCATGGTGGGTGTTCGACGCGAGCGGTTGGACGCAACTCTACTCCGGAGCCAGCTACGAGGAATGGATTCGGGTCGAATTCCTCAACTTCGATTGGACTGCCTCGCCTCCAACCTTCGAGTTAGAAGTTGAGGACACGTCCACCGGGACGCTCAGAACCCACCAAGGAACTTGTCGAACGGACGCCGCAGGTGCCGCAAAACTTCAGTTCCGCGACTCACAGGGCGGCAATTGGACAAATTCCAACTCGCAAGCGTGGTACGACGACATGTATGTGTCATAAAAACATCTTCCCCCTGTCCTCGAACAACCCGTCTCGGCGCGAACCCTGCCGGTCACGCCCGACGACAGACGCTCGCCGAGATATGGCCACGGCCGCGCTCAGTTCGTGGTCATATTTTGGTCCACGTCCACCCACGAACTGACTACGACCGACGTGATCACGTCGGACCCGTGACCCCCGTTTAAGTCAATCCGGCAGTGAGTCACCGCAAATAACTAGCTCCTCGGCTCCGTGGCCACGAGCATGGCCGACGATATTCCCAGCTACGTGAAAGTTCGAACCAATCCCGACGACGACCTCGCGCATCGGTACGCGACAATCGAGGACGCGAAGGACGCGCTCGACGAGGGCAACAAGACCGACGCTATTCTCGCGGCGTGCGACCACGCCCAGCAGGACGTTGAGGCGAAGCGCGCGGCGCTGGAGTATCTCGCCCAGCACGTCCCGCCGAAGCACGTTGAGGAGGTAGCCGACCGACTCTCGACGCGACAGGTCCAGTTGTCGAGCGACGTGCGGACCTACGTCTCGGTTGACGAGTGATGTCCCGTCGCTCCTGCGAGACCTGCCCGTCAGTGGACCGCCCGCGCAACGAGGTTCAGGTCCTCCGGCGCTGGCACCACGACCGCGGCCACGTCGTCGTCTGTCTCGACTGCTGGCGCGAGATTCGCGCTCAGTAGTTCTTGCGAAGACAGGCCGAGCAGATTTGATTGAACTGCTGAGGGTCGCCGTCGCCGTCGAACTCCTGCACGTCGATGCGACCGGCTTCGGGGAACGGAGCGCCACACCATTCGCACTCGCCGGGGAACTGGTCGGGATGCTCGTAGAGCGTCGGGTTCGTTCCCATCCCGCCTATCGAGTCGAGAACGCCCAAATCGACCATCGTGTTCAGTCGGTCTCGGACGGTTCGCTCAGACGGCAGCTGCTCTTTCGACCGCGCGCGCTCTTCGAGTTCGAACATCACATCATCGACGCGGAATCGGTAGCGTTCAGAGCCTCTCTCGCGTTCTTCGAGGGCGACCGCCCAGATGTGGTCCGCGATGCTGTGCTTCATGGTCCGGAAGATAACTTCCACACTATTGAGTGTACCGAAGATATCTTCGGCACAAAGTAAACTGCATCTTGATATATCGAATCTGAACGTCTGTCGAACGTCTGACGCACCGTTTTGAACCCCGGTCCGGTTCGAACCGCACATGGAGCGCATCACTCCGAACGTCGAACCGGAGCATATCGAAATGATACAGGAGCGGAAAGAATCGCGGGAGGGCATCGACTCCGATGCGGCCGCGGTGCGGTCGCTCCTCGACGACGTGGGGCGCGCGGAGCGCCTCGAATCGGAGGTGGAGCGCCTCGAATCGGAAGTGGAGCGCCTTCGAACCGAACACGAATCGGAGATGGAGCAGTTGCGAAGCGAGTTCGAATCGAAACTGGAGCAGAAGGATGCACGGATTCAGGAGTTGACCGACAAGCTGGCCGCGGCCCACGACCGGGTGGAGACGACCAACGATCTCGTCCGCGCGGTCGAAGACGAGCAGTCGATTCAGCGCCAGAAGGCTCAGGCGTCTCTCGTCGAACGCTTCAACTGGTGGGTTCGCGGGATGCCGACAGACGACGAGTGACTATTGTTCAGCCTGTTTCCGAGCGGTTTTGAGGACCTGACGACGGCCGAAGATGATACCGAGTCGCCAGACGAGGATGGGTGCGAGGAGAACCATGATTTTGTAGCCAGCGGGGAATTCCCAGACCATGAGTGAGCCCACCATCGCGGTGGCCAGCAGTGCGAGAGTCGCTTGCACTGCGTGCGATGCGACCAACGAATCAACGATGTCGCCGATTGTCATATGTCGGTCAAATCAGACCAACGTGTTAAGTTTCTAGCGTTGCATCCAAAAATCAGATGCTACTCGTCGTCTTCGACTTCTTCGATGACGTAGCAGACTTCACGGTCTGCGTAGTCTTTTCCAAGATATAGTTTCCCCGAACTGTCCACCTTTTTGCGCTCTCTCTTCTCTGCATCTTCAATGGTGATTTTTGCCATGGTTTATTCCTCCTCCTCAATTTCCTCAAACCTCTCAATCAGTATCTTCGCGTTCATGTTCGCGTATTCTTTTCCGATGTATATTTTCCCCGAACTATCGACTTTCTTGGTCTCATATATTTCTGGGTCCTCAATCTCGAACTTCGTCATTGTGGATGCTACTTTTGACCATAATGGCATAAGAATTCCCCGTATCGACACCATGCGCCACTATGTGGCTCTATTAATAATCCAGTAGGAAAAGTTTAAAACGGTACGGTCCAACAGTTGGCACTGGGTGTCACCATTTGACCCGTATGACCATAGAAAATCCCGAAATGTCCGGTAAGAAAACCGTGGACAGTTCGGGTCGCGTCTACGTCGGCAAAGACCTTTCGAATAGCCGAGTAGAGTTCGTGATTGCTCGTGTAATCGAAGAGGAAGAGGAAGAGGGGAACGGTGGGGATGGAGGTGATGATGCCTGAGTCCGGGCATCCACTCCTCCAAGACGACCGCGACCTCGGCGACGACGACCGCGACGACCGGGACGAGAGCGACGACGAGATTCCCGAGTCCGTTCAACCGACCCTGACCGAGCGGACGGCGCGACTCGACGCGATGCAGGACCACGAGCCGCGCCACGAGCAGGGCCACAAGCAGGTGGTCACGACCTCCTCGACGAACGGACGCGGGACGTTCCACAAGCAGGACCCTCACGCGGACGACGTTCAGGCGGCCTGTTCGACTGTTCTCCGCGGCGATGCGTCCGAGTGGGTGCTGAAGCCGAAGACGGCGATGGAGCGGTCGTCGGCGACTGCTTGTACGGACTCGGCTTGCTACGGCGGTGGTCATGATGCGTAGCTGTCTACTTTCACTTTCACCGCGGGCAAGAATCGACTTTAAGGGTCCCCGACAAAAACCAAGTAAGAACGAGGAATCGTATCGAAACCGACACGCTTGGGTAGCGTTCTCAAGCGGCCCCGCCGGGCGCGCTCAATCGACTGTGGACAGGTCGTCGCGCCCGGTTGGTGGCCGGACTGGGAACGCGCCCAACGAGCGACGACAAATCGCCCCAGTCATGGGGCGCGCCCCAGTCATGAGCACAAAACGACGCCGAGAGGAAAGAGCTACCGGAACGAATAGTATCACTTGGATAACCAGCGAGCAGGGCGTCACGCGGTCGATTCTCGGGCCAGCGCCCGACGACGTGCGAGGTGGTCGCGGTGACTGACGACGACGAGCAGGACCCGCTGGAGCGGATTCTGACGAGCGACGAGGAGGACCGCCCGGACGAGGTGGCCGTCTCCGACGACGGACCCATTATCGACGTTGAGGAGTTCTACTACCGGTTGGGGTCGCTCGCCGACGCCGCGGACGCGCTCGTTCGGTTGCAGGAAGACATCGCGGCGCTCCGGCAGACCGGCCTCGACGAACAGGACGCCCGCGACCTGATGTACGGTCGCAACAGCCAGCTTACGAAGTCGGACATCGACGCGATTTTCGGGGCTATCGACGACGTGGAGCGCGGCAGTTCCGACCTGCTGGTCCGGCTCCTCTCCGACGTGAGCGGGCTGAACCTCCAAGAGACGGAGGAAGTCGTGAGCGAACTGAACCGCCTTCGCGAGAAGTACGGAGGTGACGATGAGTAGCGCGACCATCGCGAGCGCCGACGACGACCGCGACGACCACGGCGACGACACCCTGTTCTGGTGGTGCCGCGGGTGCGACGGCGCGGTCAGTTATCGTCTCTCCTCGTGCTTTTGCTGCGGAGCATCCCGGCCCGCCGACCCCGAGCGACTCTCCCGAGAGGCGGTCGAGCGCCGCGCCGAGACGCGACGACAGGCCGAGGAGGGAGCATGACCGGACTCGACGAGGCGGGTGGCGCGCTGCTTGAGATGGACCAGTGGATAGACGCGCCCACCTCGGCAACCTGCTACCGGTGTGTCTACTGCAACGCCAAAATCGTGGTAGACCGAGACGACTACGGCGATGTCGAGTGGTGCCCGCGAGGATGTGAACACGCCTACGGCGAACACGCGCCGCTGGAGCCGGACGAAATCGACCCCGACGACGGCTGGGTCCCGATTCGGAAACGACCGGTGGAAGTCGAGGCGCGGAAGGTGGCCGAGCGCGAGGAAATCGACACCCGCGAGGGGACGGTCGTTGCCCAACCGGGCGACTTCGTGATTCGCGGCGTCGAGGACGAGGAGTACCCCATCGACCCCGACATTCTCGCCGACACGTACGAGCGCGTCGAACCAGAGGAGGGGTCGCTGTGACCGCGAGCGAGCAGGCGAACCTCGGCGATTTCGGTCCGGACCTCTCGGACCTGTCGGAGGCCGAGCGCGAGGTGTACCGTCGCGTCGACCTCGGTGGCGAGGACCCCGAGCGAGTCGCCGGTGACACCGACCGCGCCGAGACGACCGTCTCGACACTGCTCCATCGCGCCCGACGGAAACGAGGTGAGTCCCCGCAGATATGAGTCTCATCGGCCCCTGCGACTGGTGCGGCGCGGTCGGGTACCAGTACGTCCCGCCGGTTCTGACTGACGACCGCG
>SDGW01000547.1_pt1 | contig 19145 bp, 14 predicted proteins | sample 2873831 | NCBI WGS metagenome assembly SDGW01 (sample SAMN08132700, study PRJNA421101) | hypersaline lake metagenome | isolation source: celular fraction 0.22 microns magnesium sulfate-rich crust from ephemeral... | place: Spain: Penahueca Lagoon, Toledo | collected 2011-07
ACCGAGCAGGTCGAGGCGTACTACAACGAGGAGGCGGTGGGCGATGCCGTCGCCGAGTCGAGCGTGGCTCGCGAAAATCTGTTTGTGGCCACCAAGGTTCCGCCAGCAGACCTCGACCACGATGGCATCCGTCGCAGCGCCGAAGAGAGCCTCGACCGCCTCGGTATGGAGTACGTGGACCTCCTGTACGTCCACTGGCCCACGGGCAAGTACGACCCGGCCGAGACGCTCGATGCATTCGCAGCACTCCGAGAGGAAGGCCTCATCGAGGAAATCGGCGTGAGTAACTTTACGGTCGACTTGCTTGAGGAGGCCATCGACGTCGCCGACGCGCCAATTTTCGCGAATCAAGTCGAGATGCACCCACTGCTCCCGCAGGAGAACCTCCGGGAGTTCTGCTCCGGGGACGACGTGGACGTGGAACTCGTGGCCTATTCGCCCATCGCTCGCGGCGATGTCGAACACGTTACGGAGTTACAGGAGGTCGCGAGGAAACACGGCGCAACACCCGAACAGGTCAGCCTCGCATGGCTTCGAGAGAAGAATGTGACCGCTATCCCCAGAGCGACGACCAGAGACCACCTTCGAGAGAACTGGCTGAGTCTCGCCCTCGAACTCGACGACGTGGACGTGGCAAAACTCGATGCCATCAAGGAGCGTAAACGCATCGTCAACCGCGATGATGCACCGTGGCATTAATGCGGTTCTCCGCCGGTCGAATTAATTCCGACTCGACGTAATCGACCTACCGTATTGCCGATTGTGGTGGCGGTCGCGATTGGGATAATCCTCCTCCCGCTCGCAGTATTGGACACCTCCCTGCTGCGAATCGCGACGGTGTCGGTATATACGGTATCGGTTACGCACTGCTGTAATCGCCTCAACTTACAAGAAGTTCGTTCGGTGGAGTAAGAGCATCTGCGATCAATTCGTTATGCTGAATAGACTGCGAAAACGGCTATTCAAGACCAAGTGGCCGTTACGTGCTATTGGGATGACCGTATCCTCTCTATTTCGCCGTCTCTAGAACCGTCGAAATCTATTCCCCCAGCATCAATTCCTCAATCGCTCGTATACGATTGCCGGAGGACGAACGGGCCGACCGCGAGCGTGTGCTTGGCCACGAATACGATTCGGAGAATGTATGAGAGGAACGTCAGGAAGGGCACGAGCGTGATGGTAAAGGCCGCTCCAACCACCCACGTAATATTCGGGACACCGAGCGTCATACCCGGAACCGTCTCGCCACCGACGAACGCAGTCATCGACCCGGCCACGACCAGCGCCGGGACCGCCGCGTAGAGGATATACCGCGAGAGGTCGATCAACTCCCACTGAAAGTACAGCGTCTTCATCTGCTCGCGAGCAGGCCCGAACATGGTCAACGCCGTCTCCAACTCGTGGAACGCCTCTTGATCATCTCCATCGAGGCTGTCGGCGAACTCGTCGGTGAGGCGTTCAATCTGGTAGATTTTCCAGTCATAGTTAAAGTCGAGTGCCGCATCAACCACGTCGAATGTGCCGAACTGCGCCTCGTTAAGTTCGTCCACGACTAGGTCCACGTTATTCCGGAGGCTGTCGAGGAACTCCGCGACCTGCTGGCGGAGGTCCTCGTTGTTGTTGTCGGCAAGTTGCGCTTCGAGGGCGTCGGCCCGACGCTCGGTCGCTTTGAGGAGTTGCCCGAGGAACTGCGCCGGGTCAGCTTCGGGCGAGTCCTCGAAGAGGTTAGCGGCATAGGTCCGGAAGTCCATCGCGTCGCTCATCCGCTGGCGCTGGTCGCCCAACGGTCCGTTTTCTTGCGAGATGACGAGCTGGCTGATAGTGACAACGAGGGTCGTTCCAGTGACGATGGTGCCGATCGTGGCTGCAAACATGGTTTCGAGGGTGTCTGCCGACCGAAGTCGGACCGGCAACGAGGGGAAGGCGACGATGCTAACGAGGATGAAGGCGACGAAGACGCTCACTGCAACGAGGCTGGCGACGACGAGCCGATTGCCGCCGAACAGGAACCAGCTGTACGGCTGGCTCAACTCGATGCGCTCGCGGAGCGTGTTCGCGGTCCGGACCTCGTTTGACCCGCTGGAGTCACTCATGGTCGGTCTCCGTGGCGGTTTCGGTGGTGGGTCGCCTGAAGACGAGGAACTTGGTCCCACCGCCGACGTAGTCGATGGTCTCGTCGAGTTCCCAGCCGTCATCAGCAACCTCGTTGAGCAGGCCTGTCGGGTCACGCGCTTCTTTTTGCGAGGGTTCGCGTGGCGGTTCGACGACGCGATACTCCCACTTGGATAACTGGTTGGAAGTCACACCCTCAGGATACCAGTCTTCACTAGCTAAGTATGGTGGCAGGGTGCCACCGCAAACTCATAGCTGTGACCTCCGAGCAGTATACGCTCTATATTCAGCACGTACCTGAAATACCTCTGTGGATGATAGGAAGACGTGTGGTCGATTCGCACCACGAATTGCTCACTACACCTATTGCCAGAGCCGAAGGAGTTCAACATAGCCAGTTTGGGAGTTCATGTTCGAGGCTCGTTTTGTACGTGTTAGTCCGGGGTTTGGGCTGAGATGTCGGCGTCGAGTTTTGCATTTTGTAAATAGAATCCCAAACTCATCTCAACGCTTAACACACTTCTGTCATGAACCCTATTACTCCCAACTGAAACACGCGATTCTGTTCTTAGTTTGATTCACAAGTGTTCCATGTTACTGGCGATGTCAGTACTGTACTCCCGTTCTAAATGAGATCCGTTGTGTATTATGTTGACCACTCCGTCATCCGGTATGTCTGGGTACTCTAGGTCATGATCTAGATACGCCCCGAGATAATCAAGTTCGTCTAGACTCAATGCTTTTCCAGTTATTCCGATTTGGACTCGCTTTTTTATGTACTCCAGCAGATCGTGACTTGTCGAGAGATGCCGACAGATTGTCTGAAGGCTGTAAACGTCCGTGATAAATGGATACTCATCCTGAAAATCAAGGAGATCGGCATAGAGAATAGTCCCAATGAAGTCCAATGGTTGGGCTACCACAATAACGGGAAGATAATTTGAGAAGCATTCGGAATCCACCTGCACAGTGGTCTCTTCTGTCTCAAGTTCAGTCACGTCACCATTCTTGATTCCATTAATCAGTTTCATAGCTTGCTCTTCGTATGGCTTGCCGACAACCTCCTTAGCATCTTCTTGCACTTGTTCGAATGAACCGTAGGGCCCTAGACGAGAATCAATTCGTAATCCTCTCGTCTTGATTTCGATAACAGCAATCGTATCGTCATACAGCAGTACAACGTCTGATTCACCATTTTCGTAGTCATAGTCAACACCAGATAAGATTGTCACCATCTCATCATCCACATTCTCCAAACATTCCTCCGTCCAAGCCTCAACACCGTCACCGATTTTGTCCATTCCGGTACCCTCGTATTCGCTACCTAGAATATTGTAGCGGAAGCGAGTTGAAAGCGAAAACCAAAGTGAGTTTTGAGGGCCAAGATAATAGCGACCATCCTGATCAACCAACAGGGGGTATTCATGGATCGGGTTATGGTCGAATGGATAGTCAAACTTGCCAGACGACCCCGAAGTATTGCTTAGGTCAGAGTCAAACTCCCCGAATCGAATACTCATGTTTTCTAAGAACGGATCCAAATTTGGAAACTCCTCCTTTGATGTCTCATGAATGTCCGAACGAGTGAATCCGGTATCCGGGGCGACATCCCGAATCGAGCCAAATGTGTCCTCATATTGGGAATATTCGCCTATGTCATAATCTGAGTTGAGCGGATTCAGCCGATGGTTATCAAACTTTGCAACATTGACCCAAACGGAGGGGAACCCTGTCTCGGGATCATCTAGTGCTTTCATAAGGACGTCACTCGACCGCGTCTGAAACGGCCCCTCGCCTGCATCGAACACATGGAGACAAATTGATAATAAATGGGATTGATTAAACATTTCTTGATGATAACGTTGGATTCCATCGGCGATGGAAACCGCTTCTGAGGCCTTGAATCCCAAGAGGCTCAAGAGTTCTTCGTTCACACAAGAGAATACACGCCGTGTGAACTCTCTTCGTTGAGTGCCATGAGCAAATCGTCCAGTAGTCAACTCACGCTCTATCTGGCTTCTTTGGACATGAGCCTGTCTCCGTTCCTCATCTGAATCTGCTTCCGCTACGACTTCATCCTGTTCCAATCGAATTTGATCATAGACAAGAGAGAGGTCGTCAATTACGTCGTAAAACCCAGTGGAAGATGATTGGCCGTTTGGAGGGATTGTTGCGGCGAGTCCAAAGAGATATTCCACCATTTTGGGAGGAAGCCCTGTGTCTTCGTCTAAGGTTTCGTATGAGGTGGCACGAATGAGTTCATGATACCAAAGTTCCTGAATGAACTCTTGAACTCCATGCTCGGCGATGGAGTTCCGGAGTCGTCCAACAGCTTCGTCGATTGAATAAATATCGTGCCGTTCCAATCGGTTTCGTCGCCGATCCATCTGAGATTGGAATTGACTACCAGTTCCAATCTTGGAAAGACCAGTTACACGGGTATCATCCGGGAGGGTGGCTTCGTTTTCACAATCATCCTCGTGAAGACGAAGTCGAGTTAGTGTAGGAAATACTTCGCCACAATTGTCACACTGGTATTTTCCCATATACTACACTCATAGTGGGCAAGATATGAAAGGTTCCATCCTCAAGAGGTGGAACCACGAAACTTCACAGTGTTTCTCAACGCTGGAGCGCCCTTCTCCGGTGGTTTCGGAGTACACGGTTGGCCGTATCCTCAAAAAACGTAATCGGTATGCGGAGTATCTTGAAACGGACCCTCCTCTGCCGTAACGGACTGTAACACTCGTTCTGTTCTGCGGATAAACCAAGAAACGTCTAGACGCTCCGCCTTCAACCGAGGATAATAGACTGTTGCACGTCCGACCGTCTAGACCGCTATCGGGGTTGCGCCACTCACTTAACCCTTAATTTCATCATGCACATAGCTTATGTCCGTCTATCCGACGAACCTGAGACCATGACCCGTCTCGACATCGATCTCCCTGACGAGAGTCTGTTTGATAGAGGGGATTATGAACACATGGCCAGACTCGTAGACGGTTCACAGACGACAGACATCCTCCAAACCTCAAGGACAACGACCGGCTGACGGAGTCTAGATAGCGACCCCACGTTGACCTTCCTCGCAATAGTCTCAACGACCGGGCTCGGGAGCGAACGTACCCCCATGTCCGTCGACTCCAAGCCGACGTGGTTGACGACCGAGACGACCCAGCGGTCAATATTGTGGATATGCAGAATGCGGACGAGGACACATCGGCATTCGGACCCGGCATAGCGATTACCGAGGACTACTGACCCTACGAGTTGGCTGGGACAACTTCTCCCACACAAGATACTTATATGATTTTGGTGTAATATTCATATGAGGAGAACAAATCGGTTGACCGAATGGTTGCAGGACAAAGCTACGCGAGCATTCACCCGATTTTATCACGAACCAGTCGAGGAAACTGAAGAACGAGTGCTTGAGAACGAGGACACTATCAAAGTGTACTGGTTCTCCAGTGACTCCGCTTTATTCGGACAAGCAACCCCCTTCGAGACAATCATCCTCAACCGTACTCGCGTAGAAGACCTCTCTACGAGTACACAGGAACTCGTGTTCCAGCACGAACTAAGTCATATCCAACGGGGCTCTGTTGCACGGGGAATCTTCTACGGAATGGTATTCTGGGGTGTCCTCGGAATACTTTCCGCGCTCACCTTCACCGGACTGCTGGTGGGGGGAGCGCCATTGGCCGCATTAACCGACCTTGGGGCCTTCTCAGCTCTAAGCATCGCCATCTTCGTGGTAACGAATCGACTTGAAGAAACAACTGCCGACCTACATGCGCTCCAAGCCGTTGGCGAGGACGACTTCATCGCAGGGTATCAGGAAGTGAGCGCCATCAGTGACGATTCCATCGGGACAGTAATCCTCCGGGCGCTCTTCTACACGAGCCCAGAGCGCACGGTTCGCCTACACAGACTCCTTCGCCGCATCGGAGTTGTCAATAGCTAGACTTGGACAATTTGAGAACAAGTGGCTCTATTGGAACCCTTCAGCTCTGACAGGGGGTCGTGAGCAATTTGTGGTGCCTATTGAGTTTAATCGGTCGGAGGAGTTACCCATTTGCGACATAAGTACCATCAGAAATGGTTCTGATATTGGAGACGGGTCTGTTCTTCCGGACGTGACCGATACCCCGCAAGCAAGATTCTGTTGGCGCGTTACATCCGTTTCTGATGCTTGAAACGTTATCGATGGTTCTGCCATAAATGATATTGTAGATGTCTCCACCCCGATTTGTCCAAACCAGCTTTGAGTCGCACCCAAGGTATCTGGTGTTACGACTTATTTTGGTGTTTTTCCGGTTGCGGTTGAAAATAGGAGAGATATGGCGCTGACTTAGGGTTCCACCCACATGGTAGATTTATCATAACCGCAACTCAAGTCGTCCGCTATGGGCAAACGAATTGACTTTGACGAGATAGATTCCAGCGGCACATTCCGTAGCGGGGACATTCGCTTAGACGTTCGATTTCGAGACGCAGAAGGGAATGTATATACATGGTATCCTGAATGGGATGACGTCAGGAACCTGTATGCGGAAGCCGAGAAGGTAGAAGAACTAAACATGGGTGACAGCCGGGAATTGGAGGAACTGAAGGAATTGAAGCACCTCGATGACCCAATAATTGACGAAATTGCGAGAGTTCTCGCCAATACATGGACGGGGGACGATCTCGGGAATTTCTTTCGAGATTTGGGGTACGAGGTGGACTATGGCTATCAGGTGGAGGAGAACGCCAGCACGTTCCCTGCCGAGACTGGTGGCCCTGAGAGGGTGAGGAAAGACTTTGTCCGTAGTCAGTTACGGGAACTCAACGATGGCGATTACAAGCGCGTCATTGAGGTTGTCGAAGAGGCAGCTAATCCGAAGCGGCACATCAATCTGGAGGAACGGCATAGCGCATTGGTAAAACAACTGAATATGGCTCTGGAGCATGAGGGTTTGCAGGTCACTATGGATGGAAATGTGCTGCCTGTTCAGTACGAAAACGAAAGTGATGAGTCCTGAATAGCTGAAAAACAGAAATAGGGGCAATGAAAAGACAGTGGGTTTCGGAGGATAGGTAGCCGTCGGTTGACTCAAGGTTTCCTCGCATCTATCAGGGTGGTCATTAGCAATCTCATCCCAATAGCCGGTCAGAAGTCAGGGAACACACGTTTCACGTTCAACTTTGTCGGCCACTTGAAATGGACGGTCGGTGGACTCCTACGTCACGACTGAACTCCTAAACTCGCTTCTCTGCTCATTTCTCCCATCACTCACGTTTCTGATGGTACTTATGTCTCGGACGTTTCTACCGTGGGTGATGTTGTAAACCGTTAAACCGGATTTGAAAGCGAGACTCACGAACTAACTTTGAGCCGCGCCCAAGGTATCTTCCGTTCCAGCCGATATTGACGTTTCTGATGGTTCTGACGTTCCTGACGGCTCTAGTCTACTTCATATTGCCACGTTTCTCCGGTTCGATCCGTATGGTCGAAAAGAAAGGCTGGGACTGTTCGAGATGCCCTTGGAAACAGAACTGCTAGTACCATTTCCTACGAATCCAAATCACTCCTTGAACGACAGTCCACAAGTTGGACGGGGGAGACGCAATTGGAGACACATTCACGAGACGGGTGTTACAGAATCCAATTGGCGATGCACAACGAGATCCTGTACGGTATATATCGGATTTTCAATCGCGGTCCGGGTGGGTTCCAACCATCTATCACATTGTATCGGAGGCTCTAGCCGACGCCTGCGCCACTCACTTAACGCTTAATGTAATTCGTACAATAGATACTTCGCGGGCTAGCTCGTCGTTTCAGTATGGCCGACCAAGACTCAGCAATCTCCGACGAATACATCCTCCTCGATATTCTCGGGGATTCTCCTCGGACGCGGATGCTAGCCGTCCTAATTGACCACCCCGACATCAAATTCGACCCGGCCAAACTCGCAGATTACGCTGACTTGGACACACCCACCGTTCAAGACCATCTCCCCGAGTTGCGTGGATGGGGTCTCGTCAAGACGGTCAGTGCTGGCCAGCAGTACCGGCTTGACACCGAGAACGGCGCAGCAAAAGCCCTGCAGAAGTTTGAATGGGAAACCATCGACCACTACGCAGCAAAAGAGGATGCTGGCGAAGTTGACGCCGACAACAATCCAGTCCCTCAAGACAACATGTCTGAACTAGATCTCACAGACCTTCCCGATGACAGTATATTTGGCGACGAGGATTACGTCCGAATGTATCGAACCCTCGCCAACGATTCTGCGCTTGACATCCTCAAGACGCTCGGGCAACACAAACGAATGAGTCTGGGCGAGCTAGCAGAGGCACTTGATAGACCGCATGATGATCTCCCTCACAACCTTTGGAATCTCAAGCATGTCGCACTCATCCGTGAAGGCAAAGACCCGAACACCGGGAGAGAAGAGCCGTACTCATATTATTCAATTACCGATCTCGGTCGGACTGTCCTCGATGAAGGGGTAAAGGAGGGTGTTCGTCAACTGGCGCAGGGAGAAGATGCTATCCAACAAAGGTACAGCGAGGAGTAGAGTCAGGACGCAGGTAGTGCCTGTTGGCCGACCGTGTCAATAGGATCCTCAACGACAAGTTCTGTCTCCGACAACCGGCGCAAAGTCTTCTAGCTCGCCGTTGAAAAGCGCGTCATCGCGCTACATTGTTGAATGATACACCCCTCGTTTTGAATGAGATTTTACCCGAACACACCCCTCGTACCGGGTGAAATTCACGCAAGAGAGCCACCACACCTGCCGAATACCGCACTAATTCACCCGGTATGAGGGGTGGTGATTTACACTTACAACGGCGGTTCCTAAGTAAGCATAATGATATGAGCACATACCAGCCCTTCAGCCGTTGAAACGTCTGTTTACACTTACAATCTGGGGGGTGCCGATACAATTCCTTCATTCAAAACGAGGGGTGTGACCCCCGCCCATTGTGTGCTTCTGTGTTCAGCCCCGAACAAAGAAGTTCACAACAGAATAGATTGCGCGCACGTCCCTACAACCAAATGAGACTGGTTCATTTCTATCCACTTTTAATTATATATAAATGAAAGATTCTTGAGTAATAGTTATGCCCACAGTTCGGACAATCAAATCCAGCCGCATTCTCAGCATAAGAGTGGTTCAATGAGTTCGAGGGGAACAGTCTATTACGGTGGAATATTTTGGAGTAATACCAATACGAAATGCTAAGGGCAGTCTGCCCCTAGTAAATTCCAATGGTAGAAGAGCAACTCACCGTCTATCGTGGCTGTACGCCAGTCGTCGATGCACAGTACGAGTTAGACAGCGACGAGACTCCTGTGCAGAAAATCATCGACGCATTGGCGACGGCTGAAGGCGTCGACGCGACTGACCTTCCCCCACTGTATGACGCCGTCGACCCAGATGCACTTAACCAACTGTTCCAACGCCACAACGGGGAAACCGACACGGAGGCACTACTCAGTTTCTCGGTTGACAGTTGGAACGTATTTGTTCGCGCCGATGGTCTCATCCGTGTCTGTGATGGCACCCAGCCCACGGACCCGGAACCAGTCTTCGAGAATTGTATGGCCCAATAACAGGGTCATCCTGAACTAGCCCGAACTAAGACGTACTCATTGTTAGATATTTATCCTTTTTGTCATGAGGGCACACGCTCTGCATAGAGCATGGCAGCCGCCGACTGGTTCCTCGGGAGGTTTTCTTCAGAACCATGTAGTTCAATATTTCTGGGCTACCACTAGTCCCGATGTCCTAGAAGATTTCTGCCTTTCTGCCTTTCTGCTACTTCGGGAAGATGTATCTGTAGTTTCACGAACGAGAACGGGACAAGATTTACGGTAACTGCTATACCAACTGACGCTATTTCACACTCACACTGCTAGCCCATTTGCTGAAGTCCGTCACGAATCTCGTCGTTCTCTGGGTGGACGTACTCGTACCCCAGAGTCGTAAGAGTAGTTTTGTGACGCAGTTGCTTCATTACAGCGGTCAATCCCTTCTCGCTAGCAAGGCCTGTCCCCACCGAGTGCCGAATCGAGTACCATGACAGCGACCGGTTCTCAGTCTCGATTTCCGCAGTATCAGCAAGACGATTAATAATGCCAATCAGGGACGTGGTTTGGTACGGGTTTCCTTCCCGAGTCAGCCAGATACGATCAGTCTCATCGTATGCTTCAATCTGTTCGCGTTCCTCCAACCACGATTCAAGCACTTCTGCTGTATCGTGTCGAAGGACAACCTCCCAATCAGTTCGGCTTTTGACGGCATCTTCCTTGGGGATTTGGAGAACTGCTTTCTGTGGCTGGAACCAATCGGTGGAAGCCTTTTCGACCTCAGCTGGTCGGAGACCCGCATCAAGAGAAACCCAGACGAGAGACGGAATCTTCCACGAGTTTGCATCTCCGAAGTTTTCCAAACTAATCTCGTACTTTGACTTTCCGGTCCGTTGTGCCAGCACTTGTTCCCAGTGAACAAGTTCGTCTGGCTCAATACCCTCCAGTTCCGGAACTTCAGCGTGTTTTAACGATGCGCTACGGAGCTTTCGCCGTTCCTCGCGATCAAGATAGTCCTGCGGTTTCGAGTAGTTGAATGAAAAGGACACGCTTGGCTTCCAAAGATTTCCACCATGTTCATCATGCTGCCACTTGAACAGGCGTTTAATGCACCTGATGTCCTTCTTCTTATCTGGCTTGGACGAGTCTTTGCATTTTCGGAGGTATTCGACGTAGGCGTCCGCGTGGCCGTGTGTAATGTCGACGGTGAATCCGTCGGTCCGGTTTTGCCAGACCCACCGGTAGAAACTGTCCAACCGGATTGCTGTCGTCTTCACCGTCCGACTGCTGTATCCCTCACATTCGTCGGGATTCTTTCCGCAGTTCGCCAGCCACCGAATGAGTTCCTCGCGATGCTTGTAGTAGAGTTTCTGTTCGCGGGCGTTCAGCATCTCCTTCGTCGGTTCTGGTAGTTCCGTGTGTTCGTCAGGATTCTTCATGGTTTGTTTTGCGGTCGGGTTCGAGTTTGAGTGCCCGGCCAGCCAAGTTTGATTGTTGACTGGGTGCTTTTAAATGCACGCAAAATTCTGGTACTACCACCTCGTTTATGATTACGAGTAGGGGGAGGTAAAGGGTAGTATGGGTAGAGAATAGCACTAGCGGATGCAGCACCCCAGCAGCACCAATAATTTGGTGACTGTGCGTTGGGATTTCGGCCCTTTCTGAACAAGTCTCTTTGTTGGACAGAGGCCATGAGCATTTCGTGATGCGAACATCACACCGGACGCAAACCACCGAGAAAGGGTTCCCTCTATCGTTGTGGTGTCACACGGAAAGGGTAGCCGACATAAACCACTCTCAGAATCTTGTTGAGACACTCTTAATTCAGTTTCCTCTCATCGTGTGCGTATGGACATAGATGGGGAAGCACGGGCCTATGAACGCGGCCTGCTACAACAGCAAGAAGAGTACACGTCCGAACATCCGAATAAGGAACTCACCCACCACTTGCTGGCCGGGATCTCGCGTCTAGACAACGTTGTTTCCACGGTGAACCGGCGGTACTCGTCGTATATTGACTCGCGCCACGAGTTCCAAGACATTTTCGTGATTAAGGGCGTAAATGCGTTGGAATCGCTGTATCTCTCCGTTAAGCATCGGCACTATGATTCAGCGTATCGGGATGTCCGGTACTTGATCGAGACGTATCTATTGGTGAAACACCTGAACGAACATAAGATCGAAGCATCACGGATCTATTCGCGTCAGATGGCGGAAGTCCGGGAAGAAGTCGAGGATTTGTCGTTGTTGAGTCGGCATCGAGTGGTATCGGTGGACAGGTTCTATGAGATGATCAGGGAGGAAAAGAAGAATTACAAGGAATTTGACGACGGGATGCAGACGTTCAACTTTCTCAGTAATCGGAGCGCACATCCGCACCGGATTGCCGGGGCACGTCTAGACGGTGAGCATGTAGAGGATGAAGAGCGTCAGGCCTTAGAGTGGGGATTGGATTTGTTGATTGGGTTGTGTATGGAGTACGCGAAACTGTACGCTGATACGCCTGCGTTCACGGTTATGCGTGAGTCGTTGAGGCCGTTGTTTGATGCTATTGATGAGGTGCATGAGCCGCAGAGTTTTCTGGAGTTGTCGCTGTCCGACCCGATTTTCTCTGGTGAGTAGGTCGGTGTGCCCATTCCAACACTACTGGTACAAAACCGACCGATTTAGATTGTTTCACAACCTGCTTCCTGCAGTTTCGAAGAGATGAATCTGCAGTGTACGAATGAGAACAGTGCAGGTTACGGAACTGCTATACCAACTTCCGGTGGTTCACAGTCGTACTGCTAGCCCATCTGCTGAAGTCCATCGCGAATCTCATCGCTTTCCGGATGGACGTACTTCAGCGTCGTGTCTTTGCTTTTATGGCGGAGTTGCTTTTTAGCGGCAGGCAATCCATTCTCGGAAGCAAGGGCCGTCCCCACCGAGTGCCGAATCGAGTACCATGACAGCGACCGGTTCTCAGTCTCGATTCCTGCAGTATCCGCAAGACGATTAATAACGCTGATGAGGGACGTGGTTTGGTACGGGTTTCCTTCCCGAGTCAGCCAGACGCGATCGGTGTAATCATATGCTTCGATCTCCTCGCGTTCCTCCAACCACGCTTCAAGCACTTCCGCCGTATCGTTTCGAAGGGCAACTTCCCAATTGTCACGGCTTTTCACGGCGTCGTCCTTCGGAATCTGGAGGACGGCTTTCTGTGGCCGGAACCAGTGGGTAGATGCTTTTTCGACCTCAGCTGGTCGAAGACCCGCATCAAGAGAAACCCAGACGAGAGACGGAATCTTCCACGAGTTTGCGTCTCCCCAGTCGTCCGAGCTGATTTCGTGCTTTGGCTTGCCGAGTCGTTGTGCCAGAACTTGCTTCCAGTAATCGAGTTCCTCCGGTTCGATGTCCTCGAGTTCCGGGACTTCACCGTGCTTCAGTGATGCACTGCGAATCTTCCGCCGTTCCTCCCGGTCAAGGTAGTCCTGTGGGTTCGAGTTAGAGGTTGTGAACGTCACATCTGGCTTCCAGAGGTCTTTGTCATGCTCGTCATGCCGCCACTTGAACAGGCGTTTGATGCACATGACGTGCTTCTTCTTGTCGGAGTTGCTGGAGTCCTTGTACTTGCGGAGATAGTCCACGTAGGCGTCTGCGTAATCGTGAGTGATGTCGACGGTGAATCCGTCGGTTCGGTTTTGCCAGACCCACCGGTAGAAGATGTCCAACCGGGATGCCGTCATCTTCACGGTCCGACCACTGTACCCTTCGTATTCGTCCAGATTCTTCCCGCAGTTCGCAAGCCAGCGGATGAATTTCTCCCGGTGCTTGCGGTAGAGTTTCTGTTCGCGGACGTTCAGCATCTCCTTCGTCGGCTCGGTTAGGATCGTAGGCTCATTATAGTCCTTCATGGTTTGTTCTGCGGTCGGTTTTTGAGTTTGAGTGCCCGACCAGCCAAGTTCGATTGTTGGCTGAATACTTTTAAACACTCGCAAGATTCTGGTACTACCAATCAGATTATGATTAAGGGTAGGGGTTGGTAAAGGGTAGTACGGGCAGAAAACAGCACTAGCGGATGCAGCACTTTCGCAGCACTTAGTCGCAGTACCGGAACTATGCAAAGGATCTTCTCGATCCGACCCAACCACTACCTATTCAACAGTAATGCGGCGAACGGTCCGTAGTGCGGATTGACCACGCTACTTCTATCTGCTTTGAGTTACTTTCCGATGGTCGTGCTGAATACAAAGCATGTCCCTCTCATCCGACTGTGGTTCAGCTGTGAACACGCCGTGTCATGGAGACTCTATGGGTATCGAGATAGCAAGTAGAGAATCAATAGCGTCATTACCACTTAGCCTAGTACGAGCGTGTAATGGGGTATTTGGCACGGGGAGTCAAACGGGTTGGCGGACGGCGCGTTATCTTGGCTCTCGGCGGATTCTACGTCGCAATTGCCGCTGCTTTCCCAGTGACACACGTTGTCGGGGACCGGTCAGCCGATGACGTGCTGATTATCTCGACCCTCGTCGGTGCAAGTGGTCTCGTACTCCTCTACGGCGGCTATCGACTCTCACAGATGGACATTCGGCCCGACCTCTACCACGTCGTCGCTGGCTGGTGTCTTCGCGCTATTGAAGTCATGGTCGGCATTCTGTTGTTCATTTCGCTCATCACAAGTATGAGTGATCCCCTCGCGAACTACCTCATCCTCCCTGCGTTAGCCAGTATCGCTGGTCTCGGGATGGGGTATCACGATGGTCGGGCCAAAACACGAGCGGTGGACGCCGAAGAGTACAGCCGTGAACTCGAACGCTACCAGACCATCGTCGAAACCGTCAGCGATGGCATCTACGTCGTGGATGGGGACGGCTATTTCCAGATGGTGAACGAGGCCTACGCCAAGATGCTCGGGTACAGCCGTGAGGAACTTCTCGGATCACACACGTCACTCGTTGCGGAGAAGGCAGAAACGCTAGCTGACGAGATCGAACGCGACCTCACGGCAGACGGCCCTGTGACGGGAACATACGAGGCGACGTTGACAACTGCATCTGGGATGCAAATCGAAGCCGAAGCGACAATGGCACTCCTTCCAGCGCAGGATGACGACGCCCCCGATAGAGTCGCTGTCGTGCGTGACGTGACCGAGCGCAATGAGCGCGAACGCCAACTCGAACGTCAGAACAAGCAACTGGATAATTTCGCCAGCCTGCTCGCTCACGAACTCCGGAATCCGGTCAACATCGGCCAGATATACAGCCAACAACTCCCACGGGAGGAGAACCCGCAAGCGGTCGAGTACGTCACCGAGGCGTTCGACCGCATAGAGGATATGATCGAGGTCATGTTGCTCGTGGCACGCGGTCGCGACGCAGTCTCAGAAAATGCGACGGTCGACCTTGCAGATGCGGCACACCAAGCATGGGTCGAGGCAGATACGTCCGAGGCGACGCTCGAAGTGACGACCGACCGGATGGTCGACGTTGACGATACGTATATTCGCCATCTGTTTCGGAATTTGTTCGAGAACGCGGTCGAACACGGCGGGTCCGACGTCACCGTCACGGTCGGTAATCTCCCGACTGGCTTCTACGTCGAAGACGATGGTCGCGGTATCGAACCCGACGAGAAGGAGGCGGTGTTCGAGACGGGGTACACGTCCTCGGCCAGCGAAGGAGGGATGGGGTTAGGATTGACGTTCGTTCAAGAGATGGCGGGCGTGTACGAGTGGGACTGTTCAGTGACGGAAAGCGCTACTGGCGGGGCACGATTTGAGTTCATGAACGTAACCAAGGGACAGCGTGTCACCGACTGATCTGCACCACTAACCCGGCAGTCTCGGGTTCGGCAGTGATCGATATGCGTCTATTCAGTACAACATTTCTACTAGCCACGAAGTAGGTCAATACCGGGCGTGATACATCCACGCTCTGCATCGTTTATTACCGACCAATCGCATAAGGGTCGATGATTCAACTAGGCATCCTTCCTGATGGGGAGGTTTTTCTACTGCTTGGGGAACGATTTGTGGGACGAACTTCATTGCCCACCGTGGCAAATAACCCTATTTCTGGAAGGCGAAACCAGTTGGTAGAAGGCGTGAGAGTGGTAAAATGCTCCGTTAGGGATTTGAACCCTAGTCCTTGCCGTGAGAGGGCAAGATGATTGGCCGGACTACACCAACGGAGCGTACCTCGCGTCTGCATTCCTTCGTAGTGGCACGGACTGTTTAAGATGATGTTCTCGCGGCCGACCCGGAGTTTACTGATCTCGCCCTCCTCTTCCATCTCCGAGAGGAGCATGCTGACTTTCGACTTCGACCAGCCGGTCTCCTCGACGATGTTGACCTGTTTCATCCGCCCGCCGTTGTCGTCCAGCAGTTTCTTGACGCGGGCTTCGTCGGTGAGTAACTCCTCGTCGCTGACCGACGGTTCGGAGGTCGTCGTTCCGCCGTTGCCCGCCGCGGCCGAGCCACCGCCGTCGCCGCCGTCGGGCGCGTCGGTACTCCCGGCGAACGACCCGAAGTCGCCCTGCCGGTAGGCGAACGCGGCCGCGAGACCGAGGAGGACGACGACGGCGCCGATGAACATCATCAACAGCGACCAGTCGTCGTCCCCGGCGGGCGGTTGCCCGACCGGGGTCGTCGTGACCGTCGCGTTCCCGCCGCCGGAGTTGGTCGTCTCCTCGGTCGTCGTGGTCGTCGTCTCCTCCATCGGCTCGAACTTGACGCGGGGACGTTGGTCGATGAAGTCGCGCTCGCCCTGCCACGTCACCGACTCGCTGCTGGCCAGCGAGTCGCCCGAGGGTTGGGCGGAGGCGGCGGGCTGTGCCGACTCGAACTGGAGGCCGGGTCCGGTGTGGACGACCAGCGACTGGTCCGGGCCGATGTAGAGGCCGCCCTCAAACACGTCACCGATGATGATAGACTGGTTTTCAGACGTCGCGAACCAAGTCCAGTCGAACGACATCTGAACGACGCCACGGTTTTCATTGACCAGTCCGCCGATGTACGCCTCTTTCTTGAAGTTCTTGGCTTCCATCGTGCGTCCCGTACTGTTCTGGCCAGCACTGGCGAGTTGCCGCGCCTGTTGTTTGAAATCCGACCATATTGCGGTCGAATTGTTATTGAACTCGTCGGCGAACCGCTCGAACTGCTGGCGTTCGGTATCGTTCTTCAGCGTTCGCTGGTAAGTGAACGTCCACTCGGCGGTGCCGTTCTCGTAGACTGTGATGTGAAACTCAACGCTATCGAAGTTCTCCGCGACGCCGAGCGTCTCGGGCGTTCGCGAGAGTTCCGTCGAAGGTCCGTCCCGAACCTCCGTGGAGGGCGTCGTCGAGACCGGCGTCGAGTCACGCGCAGGGAGGACGCCCAGTACCGGCGCTACGGGCACCGTCCCGACGAGTAGCACGACTACGAGGCCGACAGCCAGCAGCCGTCTCATGTACTGTAATCCTCCATTGCCCGGTATAAAAGACCTTTTGACGTAGCCTTGTCACCGGACAGTGGTTCCACGGCACACGACCCGCGTTGGCGATTGCCACGCCGTCACGTCGTCCAGCGGATTCTCGTCCAACACCACGAGGTCGGCGCGAGCGCCCGCCGAGACCGTACCTACGTCGTCCAGTCCCAGCAAGTCCGCGGCGTTGACGGTCGCGGCCTCCAATGCCTGTGCTTCCGAGAGGCCGTGTTCGACCATCAGCTCCAGTTCTTCCGGGATATCGCCGAAGAAGTTGAACGGCGTCCCGGCGTCGGTCCCCATCGCGATGGGGACGCCAGCGTCGAGGGCGTACTCGAAGGCGTCGGCCCACGCCTCCTTGGCCTCCTCGGCTTTCTCGACGGCGAACTCCGGGATTCCGGCTTCGGTCCCGGCCTCCACGATGCCGTAGAGCGCCTTCGCGGTCGGCACCCAGTAGGTGCCCCGGTCGGCCATCAGTTCGGCCGCCTCGCGGTCCATGAAGGTACCGTGTTCGACGCTGGAGATGCCTGCCCTGACGGCGTTCTTGATACCCGCGGTGCCGTGGGCGTGGGCCGCGGTCGGCACGCGCTTGGCGCCGGCCGTCTCCACGGCGGTTTCGAGTTCCTCCTCGTCGAGTTCCGGCATCCCGGTCAGCGCACCCTCCGTGAGGACGCCGCCGGTCGCCATGCACTTCACCACGTCGGCGTCGCGCTTGAGTTGCTCGCGGACCGCCTTCTTGACCTCGGGCACGCCGTCGGCTTCCCGGCCGAACCAGTGGCCGTGCCCGCCGGTCATCACGACGCTCTGACCGCAGGCACGGACGCGGGGGCCGTCGAGGACGCCCTCCTCGATAGCGTCTCTGGCGTCGAGCGCGAGCGTGCCCGCCGAGCCGAGGTCCCGGACGGTCGTGACGCCAGCGTCGAGTGCGTCCCGGAGATTCGCGGTCGTCCGATAGGCCAGCGTCGCGTCGCTGTCGCCGTCGATTTCGCTCGGGTCGGGCCGCCCGTCCATCATCACGTGGACGTGGGCGTCCACGAGTCCCGGCGCGACGAACTGCCCGGTCGCGTCTATCTCGTCGTCGGGGTCGTCGGGTACGTCGCCGACCGCGGCGATTCGCCCGTCTTCGACCGCCACGTCGGCCTCTCGGCTCCCGTCTACGTCCACGACCGTCCCGCCTCGAAGTACGAACATATCTCCTCGTTAGCACGCACCATCCTAAATTCAGCGGTTGCGGCACCGTCGGCCCGCCCGGAACAGCCCGAAACGTCGCGTCGGTCCTCAGCTACCGAAAGAGCCAATCTCTTCGTCGTCTCACTCCATCGTATGGCAGACGACCCACTCGACGGGAAGGCGGCGTTGGTCACCGGTGCCAGTTCCGGCATCGGCGAAGCGACGGCCCACGCGCTCGCCCGCGACGGCGCGAACGTCGCGCTCGCGGCCCGCCGCCAGAAGGCGCTGAACGACATCGCGAAGAAGATAGAGAGTGAGTGTGGCGTCGAGACGCTCGTCGTCCAGACCAACGTCCGCAACGAGGATTCGGTCGAGGAGATGGTCGAGACGACGGTCGGGGAGTTCGGCGGCCTCGACGTGTTGGTCAACAACGCCGGGATGGCCTGCGGCGAGTCCGTCGAGTCGCTGGGCACCGACGAGTACCGCCGGATGATGGAGACAAACGTCGACGGGGTGTTCTACGCGACGCGGGCCGCGATTCCACACCTGACGGAGACGGCGGGCAACCTCGTCTTCGTCGGAAGTTTCGCGGGACAGTACCCCCGACCGTTCAACCCCATCTACGCCGCGAGCAAGTGGTGGGTCCGCGGGTTCGCCCACAGCATCGAGGGGAACGTCGGCGAGGAGGGCGTCGCCGTCACCGTGGTCAACCCCTCGGAGGTCCGGACCGAGTTCGGGTCGGCCTACGGCGAGTCGTTCGCCGACCGATTCGGGGAGGGCGAAGTCACCGAACCCGAGGAGGTCGCCGAGGCCATCGCGTTCGCGGCCAAACAGGA
>SDGW01000673.1_pt1 | contig 19142 bp, 29 predicted proteins | sample 2873831 | NCBI WGS metagenome assembly SDGW01 (sample SAMN08132700, study PRJNA421101) | hypersaline lake metagenome | isolation source: celular fraction 0.22 microns magnesium sulfate-rich crust from ephemeral... | place: Spain: Penahueca Lagoon, Toledo | collected 2011-07
CAACTCCGGGACGACAGCGGGGATGCGCCGGAGATGGCGTCGCGTCGGTGGAACAAAGAGTCGCTGATGTATCTGGATTGTTCTGGCGGCAAGTGGGAGGCGACCCAGCAGGGCGTGGATATCATCGGTCGCGGCTCGAGTGCGCCGCGGGCGGTCGAGGACTACGCGCGACAACTCGCGGAGCAACAGGAAGCCGAGGAGTAGTCTGCGTTTCTTCTCTACTGAGTTGCTGTGCCGAACTAAGCGGCAGTCTGCCGGATTAGTTCAGCATCGACGTGTCATTCCCTGTTCCTTGGTCGGTTAGAGACCCGGTGTAGCTCCCGATAAGCGTGTTATTCGACGTGTTCGACCCTAAGAAGACATCGCCTGCAAAATGGCCGATGATGACGTTGTTGGATGCCGTGCCGCCAATATCAAGCGCGTTGCTTGTGGCGCTCTTGACGACCGCGCGGAACGTGTTATTATTAGCGTCCGATATGTTAAGGCCGTTGTTCCCTGCGTTCTCAATTGCCCCCTCAAAGTGGCCGTTGTCACCACCCCAGAAAACGCCGTTATCCTGTGTGTCCTGAATATGGCAACTTGAGATGTGGACACTGTCCGCGCCGTTTATTACTGCGAGACCGATGTTTAGATTGTTGTTTAGCCCGTCAATATTCACATCGGAGAACTGGCAGTCTTGCGAGTTCGCGTCGAAGTTGATGCCGATGCCGTAGATGCCGTAGTCAAGGATTCTGATGTCACTACCCTGCACTTGCTTGTGGTCGATATTAAGCGCGTGCCGGGGGGCGCGGTCGAGGTCGAGTCTGGTGAAGACGGCTTCGTTCGCCGCGTTCACCGCGTCGTAGCTCCCCGACGTGTCGGTCTGGTCAATCCAGAGGTTATCGACGTGAACGTCGGTCGCTTGCAGGTCAAGTGTGTGGTCTCCAGACCCAGCGATTCGGGTGTTAACGCCTTGGCCAGTGATTGAACTTGCATTTTCGGTGAAGTCGATGGTTTCCTCCCAACCGTTACTGTTTGCACCTTCTATTGCAGGAACTTTGACTTCCCCGAGACCAACGTCTCCAAGAGACGTGCCTGAAGTCGCGGTCGCCATCGCGTCTACTGCGGCCTGAATTGTGCCGTAATTGCCTTGACCCGGAACGTAGACCTGATTTACGTCACTGCTTGATAGCTCGTCTACACTAATTCCTGACCCGGAGTCGAGCGTGTAGATGCCGTCGCTGTCGCCGTCGCTCCACACGGAACTGCCACCGCCGCTGCCGATATTGCTTAGGTTTTTCACGGTGCCGCCGGAGTGGACTTCGACGTCGCTGCCGTTCCGCCGGAACTGCCCGGCGTTAGCGGGGCTTGACGAGGTGTCGGCAAGCAAGAACTGCCCTGCTTTAGCCGTGCCTTCGCCGTTCGTGCCAATCTCGATTGTATCTCCGCTGGGTCCTGCGGCCCGCGCTTGCCCCATCGTGCTGACGAGGCCGCCGAGTCCGAGGAGCCCCGCGCCCCCTGCGAGCACGTCACGCCGCCCGACACTGCTGTCATCGTTTTCACCGCCGTCTTCTTGGTTGTCTTTGTCCTGGTTGCTGAGTTCGTCACGGACAACTGTGTTCTCTTCAAGGTCAGCAATTCGTTGTTCCAGCTCTTCCAGTCGGTCTTTCTCACTGCTCATTATGCTCTAACCAACGACGCGAAGCCGTAAAAAGGTATCTGGAGAATACACAAAACCAACGCGTAACTTAGACAAATACAGCAGTCAGAGTCAGAAGAACTCGTCCTCTAACTCCTCGCTCGACGCAAACCCAGTCGAGAACGTCTCCCCACCAACCAACACATCAAACATATCCTCTTCTTCCTCTTCGTCTGGTTCCGGTGGCTCTGGCGGGTCGTCCCGTGGCGGCTTCTGCCGTGATGGTTCGTCGGGAGTCCCCGGATCGAACGGATTGCCAGTGGTGGTCGGCGTTCCAGTCGTCGGCGGGTTGCCGGTTGAGGGAGGCGTTCGGTTAGGGTTCTGCGAGGGATTGTCTGTCGGATTGTCAGACGTGTTATCTGGCGGCGTATCAGTTGGGTCTGTGGTTTGGTCTGGCGTCGTCGCGTCGTCTGTCTCGCCGCCTGCGTCGAAGTTGAACCCAGTATCTGTATCTTGGTCAGTGTCACCGCCTTGGACTTGCACCGTGTCCGGCGACAGACTGCCGAACTCGAAGTCGGTCACGTCCTCTGCCGGGCGACTGCCTGCGAACTCGTCAAATGCCTCACTGGCTCGCTCGGTGTCCCCGCGTCCGACGACTGCACTCTCGCCTGTCTCGAAGTCCCGCAGTAGATCGTCAACGCCGGTTTCGGAGGCGTCATCGCCAATATTGCCTTGCCGCCCACGAAGGACCTGTCGCTGGTATGGCGTCAGCTCGCTCTCGCCGGACTCGAAGAACTGCTGGCTTTGGTCTTGAATATCTTGCCCTTTCTGGAAATCGCCGCGGCGTTCGTCGCGGAACTCGGGCACCGAATCCCGCTCGATCTCTCCGAACCGTTCGCGTTGCTCGTAGATTTGTTGCTCTTGGCCTTGCCGAGCAAGCTCGTTGCGTTCTTCGCGCTCCCGTTCCCTGATTTCATCTTCGTCAAACTCAACACCGTCAGTTGACCCGCCAATCAGCTGCTGGCTGAGCTGGAGTGATCGATCGTCCACCGAGTCCGGGTCGGTCACATCGAGCTCGGACGGACGGAACGACTCACCAACGGCTGGGTCAACCTCGCTAACTTGCTGGCTGGGGTTCTGTGGGTCGAGTTCCGACACCTGCTGGTTGGGATTCTGTGGGTCGAGTTCGGTCTGGTCTGCGTTCGGGTTCTCCGGCTGCGGAATTTCTGAGGTTTCCGACCCGAGGAGTCCGGCTGTTCCGGCCACAGACCCGGCTTTGAGCACGTCAGCCACTTTGTTTGTGCCTTCAACGACGAACTCGCCGCTCCGGACTGCGCCGCTCGCGGCCTGCTCTCCGGTTGCTGCGCCTTGGATGGTCTGGCCGCCGCGTGCGGCGCGGACCGCACCGAAGAACTCGTCGCCAAGATTCGCTGGGTTTACACCACGACCGCTGAACCCGGCGAGGACTGGTCCGGGGCCGGTCTTGACGTTGCTGTCTGCCATCTGTTGTTTGATTTGCTGGTTCGCGTTTTGGAGGTCGCCGAGAACGCCGCGGTCGACGTCATCCCCGGTTGCAATCCGTCCAGCGTCCGTGACGGCCTCTCGTGTTTGCTGGACTCCTTCTGCTTGCTCGCGCTGGATTGTGTCCGCGATGTTTTCAGTGTTAGTCACGTCGCGGAAGGTATCTCGCGCTCCCTCGCGGATTTCTCGGAACTTGTTGCGCGCCTGCTGGTCGGCTTCCTGGAGGTCGGTAACAAACGACTGCGCGCCAGCGACTAACCCGTCACCGCCACCGTCACCGCTACCACTACTGCCGTCTGTGCTTTCGGAGCCGCCGGCTGTTCCGGTTCCTCCGCCGCCAGTTTGCCCGCCGGACGTGCTATTGTCCTGCGCGCCATCGTCTTGTGGTGGCGCTGAACTATCGGGAGTGCCGTCGGCGGGAGTGAAGCCGGTGTCTGGGCCGCCGGTGCCGCTTGGACTCCCTCCGTTGCTATCGCCCCCGGTGTCAGTGTCGCTGTCTTGTGGTGGTGCTGAGCTGTCGGGAGTGCCGTCGACTGGGCTGAAGCCGGTGTCTGGGCCGCCGGTGCCGCTTGGACTCCCGCCGTTGCTATCGGTGTCTGGTTGCGAGCTCTGCGAGTCTGTTCCTGAGTCGTCCGCGGCGTCTGGCGCGGGGATATTCCCGTCGCTTGGTGTGAACGGGTTGCCGAAGGGTGGCATATCTCTTTCTTAGGCCTCCTTGCCCTTAGACTACTATAACTATCGGATAACCATTGAATAACTTCTCGCGGAAAAATAGACTGTCACCCTCCGCCGTCCGCGCGAACGCCCACGCCCTCCAACGCCAGCAGTCCCCGCACGCCCCGGAGTAAATCCGCGGCCGTCGCAATGCCGAACGCGACGAACTGCACCACCCAGAACAGGATGAGCGCAGGGTTCGCCGCCCAGTCAATCGGCGGCGGGAACGCCACGAACCAACCCAGCCAGCACGCCATAAACGTCGACGCGACAAACCATATCGCCGGATGCACGTCTAAGACCGGCCGCCACAACCGCATCTCCATCTCTTCCGGTAACTCATCCGCGAGCAACGCCGCGAAGCAATGACAGGACGCCCGCACAACCTCTGGGCACGCGAACACCACGCGGCGGACACGTGTCAAGATAGGCACGCCTGCGGCGCGTGCGTCTCCCCGGACCGCCATTGCGAGCATCGGCGCTCCGGCAATGGCTGTCGCGGCGACTTCGTCACGCCAGAACGACCCCGAGAACCCTCGCGTCCCCTCGATTAGAAACGGAGCGACGACCACGGCCGCTGGCACAAGCAAGACGGCGAGCACGCCCACGAGAACGAGACTCACGAAGCACCACCTCCTGTGGGCGTCCAGTCACGTGTTCGAGCGAGCACGAGCGCACTCACCACGTCGCCAGCGCCGAGGAGTCCCGCTCGAACCAGCCACAGACACGTTATTACGGTTGATGCGCGGCCGACAGCGGTCGCAGGCGGCCGCCCCGCGACAGCGAGGGCAGCAAGCACGAGCAACGCCGTTGTGACCCCGACGAGCGGCATCACGTACGCCACTGCTGGAGCATACCACGGCGCGTCAACCTGCCAGTCAAGGTCGACATGCCCCGCGTCCTTCGACAGGGTTATTGTCCATGACTCCAGCCATGCCGCCGCGCCGAGCACGTGGAATCCCTCGTGGATTGCTCTCGCCGGGACGAGCGACAGTGCAACGATAAGTGAGAGTGCCTGCATTCGTGCTACCTCGCAGTCATATAGTATTTTTTGAACACGGCGAAGAACGCGCCTGCAAGGCCGACAACGATGAGGCTGCGGCCGATATCCGCGAACGTCGGCGGTAGCCGGACGATAATCACTGGCCCGAACAGGATCATCATGACCGCTGGCAAGTCGATGCGTTCTCCGGCGAGGTAGAACGCCAACAAGACCGTCCCGGCGACCAACAGCACGAACAACCCTTCGCCTGCCGTCGAGCGCGTCAGTTGGGCGAAGATGCAGCCAAGTGCGTCCGGGAGACCGCCCGACGTGTCGGTGAGGCAGTCGAACCCCTGCGTGAGGTCGCTCACTGGTAGACCCTCCCGGAAGTGAACTGCCACAAGCCAATCGCCGCAGTGACCTGCAAGACGAGGCCGACGGGGTACGCTGCGAACCACGGCACTGGGTCAAGCCGCTCCAATTCGAACGGGAGGAACGCAACATACTTCAATATGTCCACGAGTCCTGAGCCCGCGCTCAAAACGAGCGAAATGATGTCACTATCATCATCTCCTCCTTTGACACTCCCGGACTGACTGGGTGCTCCGCCGTCGGTGTTGTTCAGTTTCTTTGCTGCTTCACTGTCGTCTGCGGGCGTGCCGCCGACGTGCGTGCCGTAGCCGCTCATCATGATGACGAGCTGGCCAGCAGCGAGCGCCAATACGACCATTAAGCCGAGTTTCGTATCCATGATTTGTTACCTCCCAAAGTACAGCAGGACCGCTGCCGTGCCCGCCAGCGACACCGCGACCATCGGGATAGACTGCACGACGCCGAGAATCACAAGGATCGCCGTGATAACGACCGTCCCGATGCCTTCAATCCGGCTATCCGTGATGACAAGTAATCCGCCGAACGCCGCGATAAGAATCCAGCCAATCAACTCGCGGACACCGCCCGGCATCCCATTGATACCCTCGAACACGGCGGTGACACTGCCAACGGTCTCCACGCCGGATTCTGTCACGCCGTCCTGACGCGCGGTCCATTCAACGCGGTACTCGCCGTCTTCGGACGGGACAGCTATCCGGTCAAAGACCGACTGCGGGTCAACGACAGTCCGGTTCCCTTGAATGACGGTATCGTTCTCGTCTACCACTCGATACTCTAATTCATCCACGCGGCCGCCGATGTCCCTGAACCGGAACTCGACTGCGGGATTGTCATCGGACGTGTTCAGCGATGCATCCGCGAGAATTCCTTGATTTCCGTCGTCGCCGCCGAACTGCACGTCGCCAATTGTTAAAGCGACGGTCTGCGCGACTTTCGGCGTGTACGTGCCGAGATCTCGCATGTCACCCTGCGCGTTCTGCACGCTGATTTTATACCGGACGCCTTGCCGGAGGTCAACAACGAATCCGGTCTGTCCAGCGTAGTCGGCGGCAACCGTCTGGTAGGTTGTTGTCCCGTTCTGCATCACTGGCGCGGACAACCGGATTATCGCTGATTCCGGTGGGAAGTCTCCTGTCTTGTCTTCGAGCGTGAACTTCGTCTCGACGACCGTTTCGTTCTCCGGGATGAGGTAGACGTTTTGCTGGCTGGCGAGCGACCGAATCACGAGCGTCCGCGTTAGGTAGCCGTCACTCGACACTTGCACGACGAGGCGTTCACCCGCCGGTAGCCCTTCAAGTGGCAGCGTGCCGTTCGTGGTCGTCCGCTCGAACACACGGTCGTCAGCGAACACTGTGACGTTCGCGTTCATCACTGCCTCGCTCGGGGCACTCGCATTCCAGATTTCCACCGTCGACGGGACACTGAATGTCGTCGACGTGCTGGACGACTGTCCATAGGCGTCGGTTGCAGTCGCCGACACGGTATGCGTTCCCGCGGTAATATTCGGGAACGACGCCGTCACCTGCCCCGAGCTGGAGATGGATTGCGTGCCGACAACGTCTCCGTCAACGCGCAGTGTCACTGTGACGTTATCTCCTGGGAAGTCAGCGTCGGAGACGTTCACAGTCGCTTGGTTTGGGGCTATTGAGAGATTACCGGACGGCTGGAGGTTCGACAGCACTGGCGCGCCGGTTGAGGTCTTGAACGACACTTGCGTTCCCGGACTGGAGATGTCGAACGTAGCAACACCACTCTCGTTCGTGGTCGCACCGTCGAGCAACGCGCCCGAGGAGTTCACGGCTGCAACGCCAGTATTACTCGGCAGGCCGCGGACGGTTACGCTCGCGTCGCCCGCGAACACGAGATCGGCTTGCCCGTCGTCAACGCTGGCGTCGCGGTAGTCGAACTGGCTTGCGGTACCCGAGACACCAACTGTCCGCCGGTTCTCGGCGGCAATCGTTAGCGTCGTTCCGACTGCCGAGATATTGCTGGTGTTCGTCCAGCCGCCGTGGATGCTATCCACCCAGACATCGCTATCCGCTTGTGATGACAGCGTGACGTTGCCTTGATCACTAGTCCAATCGATGGTATGTTCAGCAGCGAAAACGTCCGTGCCGGAGACGTTGTAGTCGCCGACGAACGTCACGTTGGGGCCGTCCGCGGCACTGTACGTAATCTGTCCAGACTGCTGAACCGGATTATCTAGCCACGAAACGGCGACCATCGCCGTGCCGACGCCAGCCAGCGCGACAATCAAGCCGACAGCGAATAACACTCTGTATTTGCGTGCGGCGACCGCCTCGCGGACGGTGCGCGTCCAGTCCCGCACGCGGTCGCCGCGCGCGGTCACGGCCGCCCACCTCCACGCACCTGCACCACTGCCGACACAGGCACCTCGGTCGCGTTCGGCCGCGCGCGACGACGTTCGCTCGCAATCAACGACAACAATCGTCGCTCACTCATCGCGGAACCCTCCTCGTCCCCCGCGCGCTCTCCTCGCGGATCGCGCCGATAACCGGCCACAGCACGGCAAGCAGCGCGATAACGCCGAGGACGCCACCGATAACGTACACCATGAGGTCGACTGCGGGGCTGACGGGGCCGCTCCACTGTCCGCCACTCCCACCGTACTCGGACAGCGGCAGTATCATGCGGACGTAGAGGATGCCCGCGAGAATGTCTGCAAACAGCAACGTCCCGCTCAAGACGAGTCGTCTGATATGGCTCACGGTTAGATCCCTCCCGCAAGCTGGTTCTCGACGACCGCGCGGCCGAGCACGAGCGTGAGCGCGCCAATCGTCGCCATCAACGTCCAGTTGTTCGCAGCAGCAGACAGCCACGCGAACACCGGCACCGGCGGACTGTGTTCAGCAGTCGTGATGAACTCCAGCATCGGCGCGAACAACCGCCCGAAGAAAATCCCGAGCAGGCCGCCCGCGGCAAGGTTCACCGCACCGCCGATGATTGCTCGATACATCTTTTATCCTCCGACGAAGCGTTGTGCGACGCCCGCCCCACTACCGTCCCCGAAAATCATCGGCAGCACGAAGATGATGAACAAGACACCCAACACGAGGAGCGTCGCGATGAGGTAGGGCCGCCAGTAGTTCGGTTCTTGGTCGAGGTCCATGCCTGCGAGGACGCCGCGTTCTTTCGCGTCGTTAATTTTCTCCGCGTCGGTCTGCTCGGGCAGGAGCTCTTTTGCCGCGTCGAGGCTCAACCGCGTCCCGTCGAACCCGTCTGGGCTGTCGGGGTAGACCTCGATGTCGTCGCCGTAGTCGCCGAGATCCACGAGGTCAGGCGCGCCGACCTCGCGCTGGTCAATCAACTCATATGGGTCCGCTTGCTCCCCACCGTCCGCGCGCGCACGCTCCTCTTCGGCGTCGGGGTTGTACTCGACGATGGTCTGCTGGAGCGTCGCGTCTTCGTAGACGTGGTTGTAGCGGTCGCACGCGATTGCTTCCGCGGTGCGGCGGACAGTCCGCGGGTAGCGGTCGTTTGCATCGTCATCAAGCATGACGACCGGGGTCTTGCCTTCGATGTGTTCGGTTTCGCTGCCACCTGCGCCTTCGTGCCAGATGCGGTCTCGTCCGAGTGCTTTCCAGCCCGCGGCGTCTTCTTTCTCGCCGAGGTTCTCCTTGAATTTGACGAGGGACAGTTCTACACTGCCGTTGAATCGGCTGTTGATGTTCACCGCGTCAGCGGCACTATAGCTTTTGTAGTAGCCGTGGAGGCCTGCGTACGCGAGTCGTTTGTAGATTTTCGCGGTGCCGGGGAGGAGTGTGCCGAACGTGTTCACGAACTCGCCCAGCAGCCCGACAATCATCGCGACCCCGGTATAGACCACTTCTGCGGCCTTCACCCCAAGGGTTGACCCCATGTCTTTGCCTCTTCGGACGGCCGCATCCTTGTCGCAGCCGTCCGTATCGTCAGTGTCGTCGTCCGCACTCGGACTCACTGGCTCGTCAGGATTCCACAGCGGTTCCTCCTCGTCGTCAACGGTACTGTCTGTCGTGGTGTCAGTCTCGTCTGTCATCGTTCAGTAACCTCCGTCTGCGCTTGAAGATTCTCCTCTGGATTCTCGCTTGTAGATACGGTTAAACACGAAATAGCAGCATTACCGGCGAACACTATCGCCACTCCGGCCAGCAGGTACAACAGGACCTCGAACGCTTGTGTTTCGGCCGGAGACAAGCTCTGCCGAACCGCAAAGTCGTTTAGTAGCACCGCCAGAATCATCACTATCGCCGCTAACGTCGCAGAATGCAGCAAGTCACGCGTCGAATCTCTCATCGAACCATCTCCCTGGATTGCGGCGTGTCTTCGCCCGATGAACTTGACCTACGAGTTTCGGACGCAGTGCCGTCGAACTCGTCCTCGGATTGACTCTCTGGCGCGGAATCAGCAACCGCACTCAGCATCGTGTCGAACGCGACCGCGCCGACGACCAACAGCACGACTTTCACAGCGGATCCAATTGCGGCTACGGCGTGGTCCGACATCCCGTGCGCTACGGCAGCCTCGTTCGCGATGACGAGAACGATACCGACGACCAACACGAGCGCGAACCCCAGCCACATATCACGGGATTCCCCGCGGATGAAATACCCGCGCGAATCCTCGGTCATCGAACCACCTCACTGGCCTCACGAGGTTCTCCACCGCTCCGCCCTCGATGCCACTTCACACCGAGGGGCAGAACTGCAGCTACTGTCGCGGTCATACAAACGAATCCAGTGAAAACGACTCCTGCGAGCAACGCTCCTGCCGTCGTCGGCTCCCCAGACTGAACGAGCAGTTTGGGCTGGTTGAGCACGTCAACTCCCAACGTCAACGCGCCAGCAGTGAGGGCCACGCCAGTGTTGACTTGTAATGACGCCGCGACAGCATCCCAGCCGGTGTTTCCAGTTCTTGCTATGAACGCACCACCGAAAATACCAATGTGGCTGGTGAACAGGCCGAGCGACACGCCAGTGTTCGATCCGCGGACTGCGACAAGCGCAACACCTACTAGCGACCAGACTGCGAAGTACAGCAGTATTTTTGGGCGTGTTGACCACGAATCCAGACGGTCCGGAGGAAGATTCTTGACAGCCCATATCGCAGGAACAGTCACGCCTGCTGCCAGCATACCATCGACGACACTGACTGAGCGAAGCACTACTCCGCACGCGAGTATCCATGCAGGAACTAACGCGTAGACCGCGTTGGAGTCACGGTATCGGTCCAGAAGACTACTCATCGCACCAGCTCCTTTGCGCGAGACTTCCAGCCGGACTCCTCTTCCGCACTGCGTTCGGTGGTCCGCGTCTCCGTCGTCGCCGTTGTCACTTTATCCAACCCTTCGCCCTGCATCGCCAGCGACTGAATATTCGTCAACAACTGGGTCATCGCGTTCTTCACAACCCGGCGTTCAGCGGACGTGAATGGCTCGCGGAACGTCTCCGCGTCCGGATTCCCGTCCCCACGCATCACCGCGAGCACGTAGTCGTCTTGTTTCGCCAGCATCCCCGGATTATGCTCGGCGATGAGCTGGTTCGCAACCACTGGATTCAGCAATCGACGGTTCTGCTCGTGGTCGCGCGACCGCACACCAACCGCCTGCGCCTTCGAGAAAATCTCGCCGAACTCGTCTTCAAGCTCTTGAAAGAGCGCCGACTCCGCGTCAACGTCACGAACCTCCTCGAAGAAATTCGGGTTCTGAATCCGTTCTTTTGTCTCTTCGACGGCTGCACGACTCGCGGCCGCGGCGGACTCCGTGGCCGCAGTCTGGTCGCTTTGCGCGTCGATCTGTGCGTTCACGTCAACCTGATTCTGTTCCTGTTGTTGTCTCATACACTATCTCCTCCCCGGTGTTCGTGGCGGGTAGTCACCCGTCTGGTAGAGGTAGAGCACGACGAAACTGGCGAACGCAAGCCCACCAGTCAACAACTGGAGGCCGACCAGATCTGCGCTCGTGGTCGTGCTATGGTCGCCAGACAAGAGCGTGATACTGCGGGCGTTCAACGCGCAGTAGAACCACGCGAACCCTGCGATACCGCTGGTCAGCGTCACCTGCCGCTCGGCGAACACGACAAACAGTATCGTCATGATTGCAGCGAGAGCGGCCGCGCCGAACCAGAATTGAGCGAATACCACTTTCACCGCCCTCCCATGAATGCTGTCGCGACTTTACCGCCCGCGAACAGGACCATGATCCCGAGGCCGATGATTGCGGTGTTGCCAGCGGAGATAAGCTGGCTGGTGCTTCCTGCGGGGTTGTCTGGTGCGGCTGCGAGCGCCATCGCGCCGCCGAAGGCGACGATGATGCTGAGTGTGATGAGTCTAAACGTGTTGCTCATGGTGTGGATTCAACCCTTGGTGAAAATGATGGTCCGTCGAAGGACGGGAGTGGGTTAGAATCCGCCTCGCAGCATCCGGAGCGCCATCCCGCCTGCGAGCGCGATGAGCCCGAGCACGGCGAAGGTGAGTGCGGCGACGAGCGTGTCCGGGAGGGTGCCCCCGAGGAAGTCGCCGAGCGGGCCGGTCGAGTTGGCGACGATGTCCATCGTCAGCACGAAGTTGAGGATGACCGCGCCGATGGCGATGGTGACGCCTGCGCCGATGATGCGGTCGATTGCACCGCCACCCATCTGGTTCATCGAGGAGTGGTCGGTGATTTTGTCGCCCTCTTCGTAGTAGTCCTGCATCTTCGAGCGAGCGGCGTTCTTCCAGTGGCTCAGGGAGAGAACGCCGTCACTGTCGTCGGTTTCGTCGGTGGTGTCGACGGTGAGTTGGTTCGCGTCCGCCTCGGTGGCGGTCGGGGTCTCGGTCTGGGTTTGAGTGGCTACACTCATGTTTCAGTTTAGGATATGGTAGTTCTCTACTTATATCCCCATAACAAGTGAATAACCGATTGATAACATATGGCTGTTGTAGTCTTAACCACTGGATAACTTATATACGGTTTGCTGTCGAACACTGAAACATGGCGCAGAACGTCCGAGAACAACGCTACTCCCCCGTTACGCTCACCAACAGCGGCGGAAGCACCGTCAGCACAGTCCCACAAGCCCTCCGCGAAGACCACCACGACGACCCCGAAATCCCAACCGAACTCGGCACCGAAGTCGTCTGGACAGTCCGCGAAATCGACGGAGAACGCGAACTCGTCGTCAAACCCAAAGAATGACCGGGCAAACCACCCCCGAACGAATCATCTACCAGAAACGCGCCCAACTACAGCAAGCCCTCGACCGGCTCTACGAAGAGCGCGCAGCCACCGCCGGAGTACCCCCCGACGTGCGGCAAGAACTCGGCGCGCGCATCCTCCAATTCGAATCCGTGCTATCCGACTACGACGACAAACAACGCGTTGAACTCCCCCAAGACGAACTCGACTGGCTGCACAGCCAAGTCCAAACCACAACCACAATCGAACAACAGCGACGCGGACGAACCTCCAGCACAGACAAACAAGCCGTCCCCGCGACAGCAACCGCCGACGTCGACCGCCTCGAACAACTCGCAAAAAACCTGTGCCGGATTGCTGTTGAGCTCGGGTTCGGCGCGGAAACAAAGACGCCCGTGAACCACGACCCGGAACCCGTCTAACATGAGTCGGTCAGATACTACGCCTGAACAGCCGTCGATGGACAGCATCGTACCCGAAACCGCACCTGACCCGCCCGACAACGTCATTCTCCGCCACGAGGCGTGGGCGAAGATGTGGGCGGAAGACAACAACGTCATGTTTACTTGCGTCGGGGATACTGGCGACGGAAAAAGCATGGCTGCGCTCCGAATGGGCGAGGTCATCGACCCCAACTTCTCCATCGACAACGTCGCGTTCGACATCGTTGAGTTCCTAAAACTCGTCATGGACGACAGCTTCGGACAAGGCTCAGTCATCATCCTCGAAGAAGCCAGCGTCGAAGCCAGCGCGATGGAATGGCACTCCGTCTCCAACAAAGTCTTCCGACAAGTCCTCGATACGTGGCGGCACCAAAACCGCATGGCAATCATCACCCTTCCCAGCTTCATGGCGCTTGACAAAGGCGCTCGACGGCGGACGAGCGGGATTGTCGAGATGCAGGAAGCGAAAGCGTGGAAAGGCTACTCGCAGGGCAAGTACAAACGCGCCGACTACAACAATATCGACGACCACTTCTCAACACCATTCCCGCACTTGGAGGGCATGAAACGCAAGTGGATACGGTTCTCCCTGCCCAGCGAGGAGTTGCGCGAGGACTACGATAAAGCGAAAGAGGACTACACGGAAGGCCTCAACGAGAGTTTGCTTGAAGAACTCCTCGAAGAACGCGGGGAGGATGAAGACGGGAACGCGAAACCCGAGGGGGCGAAAGAAATCGGTGAAGACATCCTCCACGAACACGGGGTGGAAGAGTTCGTGAAGGAAGTGAATGGCGGGCAGCGGTACGTTGACCGCGACATGATTGAACTGGAGTACGACATCGGCGGTCGGAAATCGAAGAAAGTGAAGTCGTATATCTTGAGTGAGAGTGATGTTGATGCGATGTAAGGCCCACCCCCCTATACACACGGGGGTAGGACTACTACCGTACAATACGCGCGAAGGGATCGCGGCGATGACTCAAACCAGTCGAGAAAGCCAGAAAATGCACGTAGGCGGCGAGAGCAGCCAGAGGAGGCAAGATGGCGACGACTGACAAGCCGACGCAACCAGCGACGCGGCCACGTGACTATCGCCGCGTGAATCTCGGCTGCCTGCTCTGTGAGGTAGCGTTACCTTCCACGGCACAGTAGCAGGAAAGAATCTAATTCTGGAGTTCGGACGCGTCGCTATCGAACCCGAGACGCGAGTCCAGCGGAAACAGTGGGGGTCGAACGGCGAAAACCGGCGGAAAAGAGGGTCGAACAACAGTCCTGCGGCTCAGCAGTCAGCTATCACGAGAGGAATCAGGCCGTGTCAGCCGTGCTCGACCTTGGCGATCTCCCGGCGGAAGGGCTTCGACCGAACCGAGTAGTCGTCCTCGAAGTCCCATCCCCGGTCGATCTTGATGAGCATGTCCGCGAGTACCCACGCGCAGACTCCGAGACGAACGACCCGAGCGAGTGCTGGCCCTTCGGGAGCTTCATGTCGGGCTTCCCGCGCTTGACGCGCTTGGCGAGAAGCCGCGTCTCGTGGTACTTGTTGCTACTCTCGTCCTTCGACTGGTTGATGATGTAGTCCATCGCACCGGCGATACTGTTGCCACTCATTCCCCGAAGCCAGCTTTTGATTTCGTCGCCAGACTTCGAGAATCGGAACGTGTAGTCGATGTTCCGCTTCTGGAGGAAGTTCAGTATCGGGCCGGTGGCGAACTCGCTGTCGGCGAACACTTCGCGGATGTTCATGAAGTCGCGTAGCATCCGGATGATGTACGCGACCGCCGTGAAGAGCTGCGAGCGCTCGCGCATCGGGAACGAGATCGGCTTCATCGTTTTCTGGTGCTCGCGGTCGTACACCGAGACCGTGATGAAGCGGTAGGAATACTCGTTGCTCCCGGTGCCGACCGTTCCCTCCGGGAGTTCGGGCTTCCCGTCGTTCCAGACCTTCGGGTTGTAGACGAACTTCGTCCCGTCGATCATCAGGTCTACGGGCCGCCCGAACATGCCGTTGCGCTCGGCTTTCTTCAGGAACTCGCGGAAGATGTGCTCGAAGCACTTCATATACTTCGTCGCCGAGTTCGCCGCCAGCCCCTCGAAGAAGCCCTTCACCGACATCTCGCCGGGGTCGTTGTCCTGGTGTGGCTCCACCAGCACTTCGTCCTGCTGGTGTTCGGGGCGCTGCATCTCTCGGATGGCGTCGCTACAGCTCGTCTTCATCCCGCTGGCGTTCCCGAGGATGTCCTTGAACGCCGACCACGGGTGCGTAATCTTGTCCTGGTCACGCCCGTCGTCAAGGTGCTCATCGAGGTGGGGAACGAGGCGCTCGTAGGCGTCACGAATCTCTTTCTTCGCCACGCGGTCGTCTTCCTTGACGTAGTCGGAGACCTCGTTCTTGATGCTCTCGTAGCCGAAGCGCTGGCCGATGTCCTCGCGGGCGCTCAGGCTGAAGTGGCGGCAGTGTTCAAGCCAGTCGGGATCGACGCGCTCCTGGCGGAACCGGCGGATCGCTTCCCGACTCGGTACCCGCGGGTCACCGTCGTCGTTGGTGAAGCCGAGGCGGTCGAGTTCGTCATCGAACCGCCGCAGGAACCGGTGAAGTTCGGGGTCGGACTCGATCTCCGGATGGAGACACCGAGCGTAGTACGCTCGCGCGTGAGCGAACGGGTCGGTGCCACGGTTCCGGTCGCCGGTGATGTCCAGGTAGGTGAACTGCGGCGTGTTGGAGATCGCCTGCTCGAAAACGAGACGGTCGAGTTGTTCGTCGAGCGGCGTCTGGTGGTCGCTAGGTAGTTCGGGGGAGAACTCCTTCCTCGCTTCTTCGGCGAGGCGTTCTTCCAGCGACCTATCCACGTGTGCGCGGCTAGTATCCGTCCCTGACTTATACGCTTTCCGACGAAAATACAAGTGGGAGTAGGACGGGCTTAATCGCGCCTACGATACGTAACGGTTCCGTTGGCGTGCTTTTGACGCTCGACATCTCCCTCTTCAACCAGGTATTCGAGACGATTTCGAACAGTCCCGCGCGCCGGGTCGTACTGCTCTTCGAACTCCACCACCAGGTCGGCAACGACGTAGCATCGGTTGGGCACCATCTGCTCCAGTACCTCGTCGGGCAGTGGTGGATCGCGCGGTCGCGGCACGTTTCGAGACGCACTTTCTGCCATCTTATAATTGACCATGTGGCGAAGAACTATAGTTCTTGGCCGTGTGGACAAGAACTAAGGTTATTGGCCACATGGGTAAGAACACGATGCCAAGGAGTGTCTTCCCGTACGTCGGCGGGAAAACGAGGTTCGCGGAGTGGATTATCGGCCACTTCCCCGACCACCGATGCTACGTCGAACCGTTTGGCGGCGCTGCCGGGGTTCTTCTGAACAAAGAGCCCTCCTCAGTCGAAATCTACAACGACCTCAACAAGGACATCGTCCACTTCTTCCGCGTTTTACGCGAACGGCGTGACGAGCTCGAAGAATGGCTTTCGTATGTCCCTCACGCCCGAGATGTGCACGAGCGGTGGGCACGAGAGTTCTACGATGGCGAGCGGCCCGAGGACGATGTCGAACGTGCTGGTCGGTGGTTCTATCTCCGATACACGCAGTTCGGCGCAAAACTGAATGGCTACAGCGGCTACAAGAACTCCACGAAGCGGAACCCTGCGAGGACGTTCCACAACAACGCTCAGGCGCTCGAAGAGATCGCCAAGCGCTTCCGGAACGTCCAACTGGAGTGCCGGGACTGGCAGGACGTCGCAGAGCGCAACGACGGTGACCGGACGCTGTTCTACTTCGACCCACCGTACGTAGACTGCCACCGCTACTACAACGTCGAATCGTTCGACCACAGCGCCTTCGAGGACACCCTCGCAGGATTAGAAGCGGATTGGGTCGTGTCCTACAGCGAGCTCCCGGAGTCGTTTGCGAACCGCGACGAATACACGTACGCCTCTCTCGACACGACATACTCCCTCGATGTCAAGGAAGGCGAGAAGCGAGATGAGGCGACAGAGCGTCTGGTAATGAACTTCAAGCCGGACGACCGAACGCCGTTCGCCGGCAACAACCAATCTCTGGCGAGGTACACAGCATGAGCGGCTACCGAGAATCGACGTACTCGGACGGTGAGAGCCTCGATCAGTTCCGCTTCGAGCCGGGCGACAAGTTCGTTCGACACCCGCACTACCGAGACCCGGTAGACAACCCCGACCCGACCAAGTGGGCGGTCGTGAAGCGTCGGTACGTATATACCGTCAGCTACCTCCCGGATCGGGATGGGACTCCCGGGCCCGAAGACCACCGCGAGTACGAGCTCGGGAGCGAAGACCTGGAGCGGACGACGGTGACCGAAGCGGAGCTTCTGACCGAGTGGGAACCGTTGGACTCGACAGAATAACGAGATGAACGATGATTATTACAACGAACGAACCGTGGAGAGCAACGTTAGCTCACAGAGCAGGCTGTGGCGACGACTATCGCGGTGACCGTGACAGCACGGACTGGCTGAACGTCGACCTCGCCGACCGCAACGTCATAACCGACCTCGACCACGATCTCAACGAGACGCCGTGGCCGTTCCCCGACAACTGCTTCGCGCACGCGTGTATGGACAACGTCATCGAACACTTAGACGACCAACTCACAACACTCCGCGAGCTGGCGCGCATCGTCGAGCCCGGCGGCACCGTCGAAGTCTCGGGACCGCACTGGCACAGCGCGGGACAGGCTATCGACCCGACGCATACCACGCCCGCTGACCCGCGGACATTCGACCACTATCTTGTCAGCGACCTGTTCACCGTCGAGACAATCGAGCTAGAAAAAGTCCGGTGGGCGCGAGTGTTCTCCGACAGCGCCGCGCTGTGGCTTGCAGACATAATCGGTCAAGGAGTCGCAGGATGGACCGTTACCGCTGTCGTCAACTGATACTGGCTACCATTCAATTTCGTCGTCCCAGTCAACCCCCCAGCGAATACCAGCCGCCTCGCGCTTCGTCATGTCCTCCTCGTCAGTCAGATAGTTCTCACCGAGGCCATCTTCCGCTTGCGCGCCGTGTCGGTCAATCCAGTCCAACGCTTCAAGGGCTTCGTCGCGCTCGCGGTCGCCCCAGTCGCTGGCTGGCGTCTCCGCAAGCATAATCGCGTCGTTCAACGGTTCGTCGCCCGGCTGCGCCTTCGAGGAGTTCTGCTGTTTGTACGCTCGGTTGTACTTGCTGTCGCGGAACCGCCGCAGCTGGCTGGCGGACAGATTCGTAGAAGACTCCCAACGGTCATGCAGTTCGGTGGCCGATAACTCCTCGTCGGGCGGGTCATCCGGTGGGTCAAAAATGCTCATCGTTATCGGTCTCCTTGCTGGCCGAAGGTGCCTTTAGTTGATTCGGTGCCCCACGTCCCGTCGGTTTTCTGTCCTTGAACGCTGTCGCCCGTCGAGGCAGCACGCCTCGCGGCGGACTTAGCCTCGCGTTTTGTCGCGTAAGTTTTGTCGAAATACCGCTGTCCGTTTTTCGTCACCGCCCAGCCAGTTCCGTCTTTGATTACGCGGAATCTTGCCATACTTGCACATATGGCGGATTCCTAGTAATAGGTTCGGGTGCTCAGTTCAGTACCTCGGTGGCCGAGCGTAGAACACCGGCCAGAACAGACCTCCGAAAACCCGAGATGGGGTATTGTTACGAAATACCCGCAGATGTATCCTGCCAGCATGTAGAACCCGAGGTCTTGGAGAAAGATACTCCAAATTTGCGCGATTTCACTGAGCAATCCATCACTCATCGTAACACCTCGGTAAAGTGCGAACACTGGATGACTTGCCCGCCACACTCCGGACATTGCTCAAATTCACAGCCTTTCTCGTGGACTTTTCCACGGCCGACTCCGCATCCGCAGCACGACTCAACAGCTCTGAGATCCCACCAGATTCCGTGTGATGGCTCATCGCCGAACGGCACTCTTTCAGGCGTATTCTGTCCACCGTCACTGAGCAATCGCGTCATCGGTGGTCCCCGTTTTAAGTCGTCGATATTCTCGCTTCCACAGTTCGGGCAGTAATTGTCCAACAGACCGTCTTTCTCACCCTCAACGAAGTTCAGCACTTCACCGTCGTATATTAAACCGCACTCGTGGCACTCCTTCTCGACAACAGTCATTGCTGACTTGCCTCCTTTGGACTGCTCATTCGTCAACCACCACCTTGATGCGGTCCGAGTGAGACGTTCGAATGCGGTACGACGTGAACGTCTCTCTCAACCACGCCAGATCGCCCTGACTCAGCTCGTCGGCCACCTGCACCGTTCCAACGTGCTCCTCGCCAG
>SDGW01000373.1_pt1 | contig 19105 bp, 20 predicted proteins | sample 2873831 | NCBI WGS metagenome assembly SDGW01 (sample SAMN08132700, study PRJNA421101) | hypersaline lake metagenome | isolation source: celular fraction 0.22 microns magnesium sulfate-rich crust from ephemeral... | place: Spain: Penahueca Lagoon, Toledo | collected 2011-07
AGCGCCATGTCCAGCGTCGAGTAGCCGACGCCGCCGTACTCCATCGGGAAGTGCGCGCCCGTCAGCCCCATCTCCGACGCCTTCTCGACGATCTCGGCGGGGTACTTCTCCTCGCGGTCGTACTCACCGGCGACCGGCGCGATCTCGTTCTCGGCGAACCGTCGCACTTCCTCGCGGAGCTGCTCCTGCTCCTGGGTCAGTCCGTAGTCCATGGCCTATACAACGAGAAACACGTGAAGAATTTTTCGGCGAACGCGACCGCCGATCAGGGTCGCCGATTCGGCGGGTGTGACCGGTCGACCGTCGACCGGTGCGTCCCGGATAGTTTAGAGGTATCTAAATATTTGCTTCACCGAAGCTATTTTCTGTGTTCGGTGCCCCCCTCCACACGATAATGGACGAGTCGAACCGGTCGTCGACGACGAACCGACTCTCGCGCCGGGCGGCGATCGCCGCCGGTGCCGGCGCCCTCGCGGCCGGGTTCGCCGGCTGCATGAGCGGTGCGGGGAGCACCGCGGGTGAGGGTGAGTCGGTCGTCACGGCGTCTTTCTTCAGCTTCTACGACTTCGCGCGCGTCGTCGCCGACGGCACCCCGATCCGTGTCGAGAACCTCGTGCCGACCGGGCTCCACGGCCACGGCTGGCAGCCCAACGCGAGCATCACGCGGGAGATCATCGAGTCCGACGCGTTCCTCCACGTCGGCGAGGGGTTCCAGCCCTGGGCCGACCGCGCGATCCAGACGATGGCGGACGACGACGTCGACACGGCGCTGATCAACGCCCGCGAGGGGATCGAGCTGCTGGATCTCGCCGCCAGCCTCGACCGCGAGGAGGAGGGCGTCGGCGCACAGCAGGGGAAAGACCCCCACTTCTGGCTCGACCCCCAGCGCGCGAAAACCTCCATCGACAACATCACCGAGGGGCTGGTCGATCTCGAGCCGGCCGCCGAGGACACGCTCCGGGAGAACGCCGAGCGCTACAAGGCCGAGACGATCGAGGAGATCGACGCGTCCTACCGGGCCATCTTCGACGCCGCCGACCGCGACGTGGTCCAGCTGGCGGCCCACAATGCGTTCCAGTACATCGGCGCCCGCTACGACGTGGCGATGCGGCCGCTGGTGACCAACCTCGCCGCCAGCGGCGCGGTCGCCCCCGAGGACATCCGGCGGGCACAGGAGGTGATCGCGGAGAACGACATCCGCTACATCGCCAGCGGCGTGTTCGAGGCCCGCCGGCCCGCGAGACAGCTGATCGAGGAGACGCGGGCGGAGGCGTACTTCCCGGTCACCCCCTACGCCGGCGTCCGCGAGGACTGGGTCGAACAGAACTGGGGGTACGCGGAGATCGCCTACAACATCAACATGCCCACGTTCGAGGTCGTCCTCGGGAACAAACCGCCCGAGGAGGCCGGCCCCGACGGCTGGGGCGAGGAGTGGAGGAACTTCGAATGACCGACGGCGCCGTCGTCGACCTCGCGGACGTGGCGTTCGGCTACACCGCCACCCCGGTGGTCGAGGAGATCTCCCTGCGGGTCGAGCCGGGCGAGTACGTCGCCATCGTCGGGCCGAACGGCTCCGGCAAGTCGACGCTGATGAAGCTGATGCTCGGGCTGCTCCGCCCCGACTCGGGGACCGCCCGCCTGTTCGGCGAGCCGGCCCACGAGTTCGACGAGGGGTCGCGGCTGGGCTACGTCGCCCAGCACGCCAGCGCGTCGAAGGAGATGCCGATCACGGTGAGGGAGGTCGTCAAGATGGGACGGTTCCCCCACGTCGGCTTCGGGCGACTCTCCGAGTCGGACTGGGAGCGCGTCGACGAGGCGCTTGACACCGTCGGCATGACCGCGTTCGCGAACCGCCGGGTGACCCAGCTCTCGGGCGGCCAGCGCCAGCGGGCGTTCATCGCCCGGGCGCTGGCGAGCGAGGCCGACCTGCTCGTGCTCGACGAGCCCACCGTCGGCGTCGACGCCGAGTCCGTCGACGCGTTCTACGAGCTGCTGCACTCGCTGAACGAGCAGGGGATCACCGTCCTGCTGATCGAGCACGACCTCAGCGCCGTCACGAACCACGCCGAGCGGGTGATCTGTCTGAACAAGCAGATCTACTTCGACGGGCCGACCGACGAGTTCGTCGACAGTGACGCGCTGGCCCGCGCGTTCGGCACGGCCGCGGGGATCGTCGGGGGTGGGCAATGACCGCGCCCGCGCTGCAGGCGAGCGCGCTCGACGCGCTGCTCTCGCCGCTGTACTGGGTCCTCGAGCTCTGGTCGGCGCTGCTGTCGTGGGTCGGCGACGCGACCGGGCTGGGGCTGCTCCAGTACGGGTTCATGCACCGCGCGATCCTCGTCGGCCTCTGTGTCGGCATCATCGCGCCGCTGATCGGCACGTTCCTCGTCCACCGCCAGCTGGCGCTGATCGGCGACGCGCTCGCCCACACGGCCTTTGCGGGCGTCGCCGTCGGGCTGTTCCTCAACGCCGTCGTCGACCTCGGGGTCAGCCCGTACCTCACGGCGGTCGTCGTCGCCATGATCGCGGCGCTGCTGATCGAACTGATCTCGGAGACGACCGACGCGTACAACGACGTGTCGATGGCGATCGTGCTCTCGACCGGGTTCGCGCTGGGGACGACGCTGATCAGCATCAACGCGGGCGGGCTGACCGTCAGCGTCGACCAGTACCTGTTCGGCAACCTCTCGACGGTGACGACCCAGAGCGCCGCGATCCTGCTGGTGCTGTTCGCCGTCGTCGTTGGCGTCGTCGCCGTCACCCGGAACCAGCTGCTGTACGTCACGTTCGACGAGACGGCCGCCGAGGTCTCCGGGCTCTCGGTGAGCTGGTACAACCGGATCATGGTGATGCTGACCGCGCTGGTCGTCGTCGGCGCGATGCAGATCATGGGGGTGATCCTCGTCGCCGCGATGCTCGTGGTGCCCGTCGCCGGCGCGGCGCAGGTCTCCCGGAGCTTCACCGAGTCGCTGCTCGTCTCGGTGGTGCTCGCCGAGCTCGCGGTGCTGCTGGGGATCGCGATCTCCTACTACGCCGGCGCGACCGCCGGCGGCGTCGTCGTGCTCGTCGCGGTCGGTATCTACGCGCTCGCGGTGGTCGCGGGGAAGATCCAGACCGCCGTCGGCGAGGAGGCGACCCCCAAGATGGGGAGCATCGACGCCGGCGATGGGCGGAGTCCCTCCGGCGGACAGATCGCGTCCGACGACGCCGACTGACGGCGAGTCGCGCCCGCGAGCGGGCTACCAGACGAACTGGAACAGGAGAGTGAACGTGACGTAGGCGCCGGCGGTCGAGAGCACGGGCACGACGTTCTGCATGATCAGCACTCGGCCCGTCGTCTCGGGATCGAACAGGTCAGACGCGGCCGGGATGTCCTCCGGCTCCTCCTCGCCGATGCCGGGCGCCTCCTCGCCGGGCTCCTCGGCGGCCAGCGCGCCGACGGAGACGCTCGGCGACTCCTCGCCGCGCACGCCGCCGGAGAGCGTCGCCGTCCGGGTCGCGCGCCCCCAGCCGAGGCCGACGATCGAGGTGGTCGCGATGATCACGAACGAAGCGGGGATCCCGATCGCCGAGAGCCCGATCACGATGGTCGAAGAGACGATCGCGACGACGATGGCGGCGGTGAGCGGGAGGTCGGTGATGTCGTTGCCCAGCGTGTCGAGCGTCCGGCGCGCGATCGTGAACGCGCCGACGGCGACGGCGCCACAGCCGAGCAGGATCATCATCTCCATCTCGACGCCGGCGCCGACCAGCGGCGCGATCGCGTTCGCGATGTTCGACGTGCCCGAGGAGAACGCCATCAGGCAGCCGATCAGGATCACCACGATCCCGCCGATCATCTCCCGCCGGGTCGTGTTGGGGCCGGGCACCGGCCGTGGGACGGCGCCGGAGCGGTCGAGCTCCATCAGCACCCCCTCGCTGCTGTCGATCGCGACCCACTCGTTGATCCGCGGGTAGAGGTACCGGCCGATCATCCCCGACACCCAGAAGCCGACGATCGGGGCGACGATCCACCAGACCGCGATCTCGCCCATGACGACCCAGTCGAGCGAGTCGGTCGCGACGCCCAACCCGGCGATGGAGCCGACGGCGGTCATCGACGTCGACGCGGGGACGCCGAAGTAGTTGCCGACGAACAGCGCGCCGCCGATGAAGAAGAGGACGACGATGCTCGTCTCGATCGTGAACACGCCGGCGCTGGTGATGAGCTCCTCCCCCAGCTTGTCGACGACGCGGCGCCCGATCGTCCACGCGCCGACGAAGAAGAACACCGCCATCAGCGCCGCGGCGCCGGTCTTGGAGATGGCGTCGGAGCCGACCGCCGGCCCGAACGCCGGCCCGGTCGTCGAGCCGCCGATGTTGAAGCCGACGAACAGCGAGACCACGATACCCAGGATGAGAAGAACCTCGACCATACGTGGAGCAACGGCGCGTCGCTCTTAAGCCGTTGGACCGGGCCCCGCCAACACGGCCGCGCTCGACCCGGGGGGACCCGCGGGCCGGGAGAGATGGGTATACCCGTCTGGAACCCGCCCATCCGGTATGAACGACAGCAGACAGCGCGAGCGCCCGCGGGTGATCGCCCGATGAAGCCGTCCCGCGTCGACGCCGCCGTCGACATCGCGTACGGACTGACCATCTTCGTCGCCATCGTCCTGATCCTCGAGCTCGGGACCGCCGTGGGGGTCGCGTTCGGGCTGGGGGTACTGCTCTCCTACATCATCCACATCGCCTGGAAGATGGCGCGGTTCGACCCCGACTGGATGACCCAGGAGGTCACCGAGAAAGTCAGCGACACCGTCACCGAGACGGTGACCGAGGAGGTCTCCGAGACCGTCACCGACACCGTGAGCGAGGAAGTGTCGGAGAAAGTCTCCGAGGAGGTCTCCGAGAAGGTGACCGAGGAAGTGACCGAGGAGGTCAGCCAGAAGGTGAGCGAGGAGGTCGAGGAGACCGTCAGCAAGGAGGTCGACGAGGTCGCCGACAAGGTCTCCGAGGAGGTGACCGAGGAGGTCTCCGAGAAAGTCAGCGAGGAGGTCGAGGAGACGGTGAGCAAGGAGGTCGACGAGGTCGCCGACAAGGTCTCCGAGGAGGTCAGCGAGGAGGTCACGGAGAAAGTCAGCCAGACGGTCGAGGAGGCCGACGAGAGCGCGGACGGCGACGACGGAGAGACGGACGACGCGGACGACGACGATACGGGAGACGACGACAAGAACGGCGACGCGGACGACGACGAGCAGTAGGCCGCCACCCCCGTCGCCATCGGTCCACCCACGGAGGGGGAGACCGCCGCCGTCTTTCGTTTTCTTGTTTCGACAGCTTCCTCTCGAACATGATTAATAATCTTCATTACGAATCGTGCACAATACGCCGATGCAGTCGAGGTGATCAGCCATGGCGCTGCCAGAGAACCTGACCAGTTCCTGGACGCAGGGGCTCGATCTCCCGAGTCGACTGTTCGAAACCGGTAGCACCGACTACGAACTGTTCGAGGAGGACGGGGAGTTCGTCCTCAGCGTCGAGATGCCCGGGTTCGACCCCGAGAGCATCTCGGTCTCCTGGGACGAGGGTGTCCTGAACATCGCGGCCGAACACGAGGACACCCAGCGCGGGCGCCGGCGCACCTACCACCGCCGGTTCCGCTTCCCCAAGTCCATCGACGACGAGGAGATCGCCGCGGAGTACAACAACGGCATCCTCGAGGTCCGGCTGCCGATCCTGGCGGACGCGACCGTCAGCGGCACCGAGATCGAGGTGCAGGGCTGAGGCCTCGATCCCGCTTCCGGGTCCCGTTTTTCTTCATCGCCGACGGGTTCGACGCCGACTGACGTGCCCGAACCCGTGTGACAGACACACACGACAGCTTCTTAGGTATCTGTCCGATAGTGAAGGACACGATGATGCTCCCGACCCACGCGCTGTTCGGGATGCTCCTCGCGCTACCGGTCGCCGTGCTCGCACCCGAGTACGGCGTCGTCGCGCTGGGAGCCGGGCTCGCCGGCGGGATCCTGCCGGACCTGGACCTGTACGTGGGCCACCGGAAGACGCTGCACTACCCGGTCGGCTACAGCCTGCTGGCCGTCGCCGCCGCGGCCGGGGCCGTCCTCACCCCGACCGCGGCGACGGTCGGCGCCGCGCTCCTGCTCGCCGCGGCGGCGAGTCACAGCCTGGTCGACGTGCTCGGCGGTGGGCTGGAGCTCCGCCCCTGGGAGGCGACCTCCGAGCGCGCCGTCTACGACCACTACCGCGGGCGCTGGATCGCGCCCCGGCGGTGGGTTCGCTACGACGGCGCCCCGGAGGACCTGCTGCTCTCGGTCGGGCTCGCGGTCCCGCTGTGGCTCCACGTCGGCGCGGCGTTCCGGCCGGTCGTGCTCGCCGCGCTCGGTATCGGTGCCGTCTACGCCGCCTCGCGGCGCGTGCTCCCGCGGGTCGCCCACCTGCTCGCGACCCAGGTGCTGCCGGGCCGCGTGTCGCCGTCGCTGCTGGCACGGGTGCCGGACCGGTACCGCGACGGCGCCGCCGTCGACGACCGCCGGGCGTGACGGTTCAGAAGTTACTTCCCTCTGCTGTGACCCCTCTCCGGTAGACCGATGGGCCCCCTGACAGTCGGCGCCGCCGCGCTCGGGGCGGGGCTGTTGGCCGCGCTCTACGTCGGCTACCGCCGTGGCGACACCGCGGCGGTCGTCAACACCGCCGCCGCCGTCGTCCTCGTGCTCGTCCCGCCCGCGCTCACGGCGACGGTCGCCGCGGACGCCGGGACGACCCGACTCGCGGCGCTCACCTTCTGGGTCGCGCTCGCCGGCCTCCTCCACGCGCTCGGGATGCTGGGGCGCTACGAGTCGGTCTGGTGGTGGGACCACCTCACCCACACGCTCTCGGCGGCGTTGGTCGGGGCGCTCCTCTACGCGGCCGCGCTCGTCGCGGGGGTGGGCGCCGCCGCCGCGCTGACGGTGGTGGGCGTGTTCGTCCTCGGCGTGCTCTGGGAGGTCGGCGAGCTAATCGCCCGCGAGGTGGCCGAGCGGTACGACATCGAGCCGGTGCTCGTCCACTACGGCCGGCGGGACACGGCGCTCGACCTCGTCTTCGACGCCGTCGGCGCGGTGCTGGTCGTCGCGCTCGACCTCCGGCTGTTCGTCCCCGTCGTCGAGTCGCTGGCGACCGTCGCCTGAGCCGACTGCCCGTCGATATCGCCCACGTTAATCGTCGAACACGGCGACGAAAAGGGGCTCGTTATCAGTGCGGAGTGTAAGCGTTCGAGTAACGTCTAGATCATGTCCGGAGAGTACGACCTCGTCATCGTCGGGGGCGGTATCAGTGGGGCGTCGCTTCTGTACACGACCGCGAAGTTCACCGACATCGACTCGATCGCGCTGATCGAGAAGGAGCCGGAGATCGGCGCGATCAACACCGACCACACGAACAACTCCCAGACGCTGCATTTCGGCGACATCGAGACGAACTACACCCTCGAGAAGGCCGAGGAAGTGAAGGAGGGCGCCGAACTGCTCGCGGGCTACCTCGAGAACCACGACCCGGACCGCGAGATGCACGCCAAGCGCAGCAAGATGGTGCTCGGCGTCGGCGACGAGGAGGTCGAGACGCTCGAACGGCGCTACGAAGAGGAGGGGTTCGGCGACCTGTTCCCGAAGCTCCGGCCGATCGGGCGCGAGGAGATCGCCGACCTGGAGCCGAAAGTCGTGGAGGGGCGCGACCCCGACACCGAGATGCTCGCGCTCCAGACGCCGGACGGCTACGTCGTCGACTACGGCGCGACCGCGGGGTCGTTCGTCGAGGCCGTCGCGGACGACGACGGCGTCGACGTGTTCACCGGGACCGAGGTCACGGACATCACGCCGACGCTCGAGGGCCACACGATCGCGACCGACGACGCCGGGCGCTTCGACACCGACGCCACCGTCGTCGCCGCCGGCTCCCACAGCCTCCAGATCGCCAAGGAGCTGGGGTACGGCCAGGACAAGGTGCTCCTCCCCGTCGCGGGCAGCTTCTTCCTCGCGGACGACCTGCTGAACGGGAAGGTGTACACGCTCCAGATGAAGAAGCTCCCGTTCGCCGCGGTCCACGGCGACGCCGACGTGCACGACGGCTCGATCACCCGGTTCGGCCCGACCGCGAAGCTGGTGCCGACGCTCGAACGCGGCCGGATCTCCACCGTCGGCGACTTCCTCGACGTGTTCGGGCTCAACGCCGCCTCGTTCCTGAGCTACGCCAACATCCTCGCCGACCGCATCCTCCTGCCGTACGTGCTGCGCAACCTCGTGTACGACGTGCCAGAGATCGGCCCACGGCAGTTCCTCCCGCAGGTGCAGAAAGTCGTCCCCAGCGTCGAACTCGACGACATCGAGCGCGCGAAGGGGTACGGCGGCGTGCGCCCGCAGATCGTCGACACGAAGGAGAAATCCCTGGACATGGGCGAGGCCAAGATCGTCGGCGACGACGTGATCTTCAACATCACGCCGTCGCCCGGCGCGTCGACCTGCCTGAAGAACGCGATGCGGGACACGCACACGATCGTCGACTTCCTCGGCGACGCCGAGTTCGACGAAGCGGCGTTCCGCGAGGACACGATCGGCGAGTTCCCGCGGGCCGAGTAGCTACCCCGCCCGGCTGTTCTCCGCCGGCGTCACGTCGTACCGCTTCAGGAACTGCTGGACCGACTCGTCTGTGCCCACGAGCGTGAGCTCCTCCGCCCCCGTGAGCTCGCGCCCGGGGTCCACGCCGGTCGTCTCGCCGGCCGCGTTCTCGACGGCGACCACCCGACAGCCCGTGTCCGCGATCCCCGACTCGGCGATCGTCGAGCCCGCGAACGGCGTCGCCGGCACGCGGATCAGCCGCACCTGGCCGCCGGGTTCGAGCACCTCCTCGCCCCGGAGCGCCTGTGCCACCATCCGGGCGCTCACGCGCGGCACCGAGAGCACGTAGTCGGCGCCCGCGCTCAGCGCCTTCCGGGTCGCGTCGGTGTCGGTCACCCGGATCAGGATCTCGACGTCGGGGTTCATCTCCTGTGCGAGCACGGCCGCGAGCAGCGCGTCCGAGTCCTGTGGCAGCCCGATCACGATCGCGTCGGCGTCGTCGACGCCGGCCGCCCGCAGCGTGTCGCGGGTGCTCGCGTCGCCGACCACGTCGACGCCGTCGCGCTCGGCCACGTCGACGGTGACCGTCTCGATCCCCGCGGCCGTGACCAGTTCGTCGACGGCCTGTCCGACCTCGCCGAACCCGGCGATCACGATGCGGTCGTGGCTGTCGAACTGCCGGCCGGTCCGGGTGAACTCGCTCAGTTTCTCCAGGCTCTCGGTGCGGCCGGAGACCAGCAGGACGGTGTTGTCCCGGATCACCGCGTCGGGGTCCGGCGGCAGCTGGAGCTCGCCGTCGATCCACGCGCCGATGATGTTGACGCCGGTCCGCTCGCGCACCCGCGAGTCGCGGATGCGGCTCCCGACCAGTTCGCTCCCGTGAGAGACCGGCAGCTCCGCCACCTCGATGTCGCCGCCGATCTCGACGGTGTCCCGGATCTCGGCGGTGAACGACTCGACGGCTTTCTCCGCGAGCCGCCGGCCGAGCACGGCGTGGGGCGAGAGCACGGTGTCGGCGCCCGTCGAGCGCAGCACGCGCTCCATCTCGCTGTCGTCTGTCAGCGCGATCAGGTCGACGTCCTCCCGGACCGACCGGACCGTCAGGATCGTGTTCACGTTCGCGTCGCCGGCGTCGGTGATCACCGCCCGCGCGGTGGCGATGCTCGCCCGCTCGAACGCCTCGGCGTCCTGCGGCGAGCCGTGGATCGCCGCGTAGCCGTCGTCGGCGAGCGCCTTCGCCTCGGCCTCGTCGGAGGAGATGAGCACGTAGTCCACGTCCAGCTCCCGGAGCTCGTCCAGCAGCACCGCCGAGTCACGGCTGTACTCGCAGATGATCACGTGGTCGCGCTTGGGCGAGAGCCGGCTGTCGAGGTCGACCTCCGCGCCCGTGAACAGCGGGATGATCACCAGCCGGAGCGTGAAGAAGCCGACCGCGATGCCGCTCAGCTGGATCAACACCACGTAGAGGTTCATCAGGGGGTGGGTCCACGGCGAGTCGGCGCCGTACCCCGTCGTCGTCATCGTCTCGACGACCGTCGTCAGCGCGTTGAACACCGTGTACTCCGGCCCCTCCCCCTCCAGGGTCCGCATCCCGTAGAAGTAGACGACCGTGAGGAACAGCACCATCCCCACCAGCCCCAGCGCGTAGTAGGCGACGAGCCGGTGGCGCCGCGAGAGATCCGAGAACGACTCCGGGAGCGAGACCATTCAGGTGCTGACTCACGCGCCGTGCTTGAAAAAAGGTTGCTCGTACCGACACGCTCCCCCCGCCCAGTAGCCCGCAGGCCGGCCTCGCGGCGTTTAACTCCGGCCGCCCACAACCCCCGGCGATGGCAGACGACTACGGCGGCATCCTCGGCGCCTTCCCCTACGCGTTCCGGCGGAGCGACTCGCGGCTGTTCCGGTCGTACGTCGTCGTCGCCGGGCTCGCGACGCTGCTGCTCGCGCTGACCTGCGTGCTCGCGATCGTCGTCGTGTTCGGGCAGACCGCGGGCGCCCGCGGCGGGAGCTTCACCCTCTCGCGATCGTTCATCGCGCTGCTGGGGCTGCTCGCGGTGCTGCCCGTGGTCGCGCCCGTGCTGCTGGCCGCGCGGACGCGCCGCCGCGGGCTGGCCGCCGACGGCGGGTTCGAGCCGCCGCGGAACTACGAGCCGCTGCTGGCGGTCGCCGGCTACCTGTTCCTGCTCGCGCTGTATCTCGGGCTGATCGCGTCGATGCCGGAGACGTTCACGCTCGACGGCGAGACGGTCACCCGGCCCGCGCCCTCGGGGCCGTTCGCCCCCCTCGTCGCCGCGCTGTACGCGATCCCGGCGGCGGCCTCGCCGCTCCTCCCGGCCGCCGCCGCCGCGGCGATCCTCGTCGTCCACCGGTGGCTGCGCTGAGCCGGCCACTCGACCGCACCAGCCGCCGGCCCGGGACGAAATCCGGAAATGGCTCGGGCGCCCAGTCGGGGTATGAGCGACGCCGAGATCGACGGCGAGACCGAGGGCACGTTCCTCGTCACCCACGCCGACGACGACAGCGCAGTGTTGCGGGACGTCGAGCGCGGACAGGTGCACACGCTCTCCTCGAACCCCGGGCTCTCGGAGGACGACGCCGTCGAGGGCGTCGTGGCCCCGGAGCCGCCGCTGGAGGTGACCGCGGAGCTGATCGAGGTCGAGGAGCGCCGTTCGCTGTCAATGGGCGAGAGCCGCGAGCCGCCGACCCAGCACGAGCGGGAGATCGCCGCCGCGCAGTCGGTCGGCGAGCTCACCAGGGAGGAACGGGCGGGGATCGGCGAACTCCACGTCATCACCGTTCCCGAAGACGAGACCGAGGCGGCCGTCGACGACGTGCTCGAGGACCGCGAGACGACGCTGAGTCGCGCCGCCCGCCTCGGCGTGAACCGCGTCGAGATCCGGTCGGAGCCGGGCGTCGTCAGCGTTCGCTACCTGCCGTAGCCGAACGCTCGGCTGTCCGTCAGCAGATCCGGTTGATCAACGGCTCGTCGGCGCCGAAGCGCCGGTAGTTCTCCCCGATTATCCCCGCCCAGCGCTCGGATTTCTTCGGCGTCGAGCCGGCCATGTGCGGCGTGAGCAGCACGTTCGAGAGGTTCCACAGCGGCGAGTCAGCTGGCAGCGGTTCGGTCTCGAACACGTCCAGCGCGGCGCCGCGGATCCAGCCGTACTGCAGCGCCCGGACCAGCGCGTCCTCGTCGACGACTTCGCCGCGGGCGACGTTCACGAGCACGGCGTCGCCGTCGAGCAGGCGGAGTTCGTCGGCGCCGATGAGGCCCTCGGTCTCCGGAGTCAGCGGGCAGGCGAGCACGAGGTGGTCCGCGCGCCGACAGAGTTCGGTGTGGCCGTCCGGGCCGAAACACTCGTCGACTGCCTCGGGCGCCGTATCGGGGTCGCGCTTGGTCCCGAGCACCCCCATCCCGAACGCCGAGCCGAGTTCGGCGACGCGAGTCCCGATGGCGCCGACGCCGACGATACCGAGGGTCTTGCCGTGGAGTTCCGCACCCTCGACGCGCTCCCAGCTGTTTCGCTCCTTCTGTGCCATCGCGTCGAGGAACCCGCGCTCGAACGCCAGCATCCCGCCGAGCACCTGCTCGCCGATGGGTTCCGCGTGGACCCCGGAGGCGTTCGTGAGCGCGATGTCGCGCTCCTGCAGCGCCGCCTGTGGGTAGCTGTCGACGCCGGCCGAGAGCGCCTGCACCCACTCGATCTCGGCGTCCGCGAGCAGATCGGCGTCGAGACGCCCCGTGATCAGCGCGTCGGCCGCGGGGAGCAGATCCCCGGTCTCCTCGGGCGTCGCCGCCGTCAACAGTTCGGCGTCCGGAATCTCCGCCCGGAGCGCGTCGAGCAGTTCCTCGCTGGTCTCCGGTGGCACGGTGTGGGTCAACAGAAGCGTCGGAGCGGTCATACGCGGCAGTTCCGACGGCCGGGAGAAAAGCGCTCGCCTCGGAGCAGTCGCAGTTACGCCTCGTCCTCGAACGCCAGCGCCACCGAGTTGATACAGAACCGCTTCCCGGTCGGCTCGGGGCCACCGTCAGACCGGCTTCGCCGGCCTGACTGGGTCACGCTCGCGTTCGCTCGCGTGAGGGTCGTCGAACACGTGGCCCAGGTGGCACTACGCCTCGTCCTCGAACGCCAGCGCCACCGAGTTGATACAGAACCGTTTCCCGGTCGGCTCGGGGCCGTCGTCGAAGACGTGGCCCAGGTGGCCCTCGCAGTTGGCGCAGACGACCTCGGTCCGGGTCATCCCGTGGCGGTCGTCCTCCCGGGTCTCGACGGCGTCGTTCTCGGCGGCGTAGAAGCTGGGCCAGCCACAGCCGGCGTCGAACTTGGTGCCGGAGTCGAACAGCAGCTCGCCACAGCCCTTGCAGCGGTAGACGCCGTCGTCGTCGCGGTCGACGTGCTCGCCGCTGAACCGGGCCTCCGTCCCCCGCTCGCGCAGGATCTCGTACTCCTCGTCGGTGAGCTCCTCGCGCCACTCCGCGTCGGATTTCGTCGTCGCGTCGGACTCGCTCATACGTCGTGTTGGGGCTGGACGGGGCTAACGCTTCCGCCGCTTTGGTCCGCGTCGAACGCCGGGGAGAACTACCGACAGAGCGCCCGCACGTCGTGCAGGTCGTCGACGACGTGGTCGGGCTGGACGGACAGCTCGTGGTGGCGGCGGTGCGGGCGGCGGATGAACGCCGAGTCGACGCCGGCGTTGAACGCGGCCGTCACGTCGCTCTCGCGGTCGCCGACGTACAGCGCGTCCTCGGCGTCGAGATCCGCGAGCGCCCGCTCGAGGAAGTGCGGGTCGGGCTTCTTCCGGCGGAGGTCCGCGATCGTCGGCTGGCGCCCGTAGGCCGTGTCGAACAGCCCCGAGACGCCGTAGTGATCGAGCAGGAAGTCGACCGTCTCCTGCTGGTTCGAACTCACCACGCCCATCGGGAGGTCGAGATCCGACAGCGTCGACACGTCGTCGAACAGCGGCTTCCCGCCGGCGTGGACGTGCTCGCGCTGGGCCTCGTGTGAGGCCCGGTCGCGAACCCGCCAGAACTCCTCGACCGAGAGGTCGTACAGCGCGCAGATCTCCGACAGCGACTCCGGGGTTACACCGACGACGACCTCCTCCACGTGCTCGGGATCGGGGTCGTCGACGCCCGCCTGCTCGAACGCACGCCAGGCCGCCTCCTGCAGCACGTCGTAGTCGGTGGTGTCCACCAGAACGCCGTCGTTGTCGAACACGACCGCGTCGTAGCTCATACGTATCAGAGGCGTAGCGGGCTGAAAAAGGTTGTGCGCCGCCAGATCGGTCGCGCTCGCCCGTCAGCGCTCAGTCGTCGCACTTCGCGCTTGCCCACCAGCGCTCAGTCGTCGCACTTCACGCTTGCCCACCAGCGCTCAGTCGTCGCACTTCGCGCTCGCCCGTCAGCGCTCAGTCGTCGGCGGCCGCTCCGCCCCCGCTCTCCTCGTGGATCCGTTCGCCCTCGTGGAGCCGCGACGCGATGGAGTACGTCTGCTCGCGCTCGCGCCGGGTGGGGTAGTGCGCCGCGAGGTAGCGCGCGACCGCCGTCGCGAGCACCCGGCGCTCCGCGGGATCGTCCCGCAGGTCGAACTGCCGCAAGCCCGCTTCGAGCGCCTGGAACGTGTGGAACCCGGTGTCCTCCTGCAGGACCGCGTTGCCGAGTTCCGCCTTCAGCCGCTCGGGGTCGCCGCCGGCGTCGAGGAAGTTCGCGGCGTGGGTGCCCGCGGCGTTCACCTCGCCCTCCATCTCGAAGCAGTGGCGGAGCTCCCGCAGCTCCGTGTCGGGGTCGGCGTCGGCGTCGACGCTCGGTTCTGGGGCGGGCGGCGTGTTGAGGAACCGGTCGAGGTAGACGTTCGTCGCCGCGTCGTACACGCCGCGGTAGAGTTCGGTCGTGGGTGCGCGCTGGGCCGCGCGGTGGACCGCGTTCGCGTACGTGAACGTGTGGTGGACCGTGTTCCAGTCGCTGAACTCGTTGGCGGTGGAGAACCGGGCGACGCGCTTCCCGGCGGCGAACGTGACGGCGCGGGCCAGCTGCTCGACGGTCGCGCCGTTCCGGATCGCGTCGTCGAGGGCGCCGTACACCGGTTCGGGCTCCTCGCTGTGGAGACGGTCGGTAAAGTCGTCCGGTTCGGTCCACTCCTCGCCCTCGCCCGCGTCGACCATCTCCTCGAGGCGGTCGAACGACTCGGCGCTGCGGCCCGCGAGGTCGTCGGGCTGGCGCCAGGAGGAGAGCTCCTCGCTGCGCTGGGCGTCGGCGAGCCCGCGCACCAGCGACGCCAGCACGTCGGCGGTCTCGGGGTGGTCCCAGCCGACGTGGTCCAGCGCCTCGGTCGCCTTGTTCAGGTGGTCGAACCGGTGGCCGGTGTCGAGGTAGCGGTGGTCCGTCGCCGCCGCGGTCAGCATCTCGGTCAGCTGCTCGGGCGAGCAGCCGTTGGCGACCGCGGTCCGCAGCACGCGCTCGGCGCCGTCGGCGTCCCGCACCTCGACGTTCTCCCGGAACCACGACTTCAGCCGGCTGTAGGGCACGTCCGTCGCCTCGAACGCCTCTTGGTCGAACTTCGGCGGCTGGTCGACGCAGTCGCTGGCGACCTGCACGAGCCCCTGGTAGAGCGCGCGCTCGCGGTCCGCCTCCTCGAGGTCCGGCATCCGGTTCAGCAGCGCGGTGAGGATCGTGAGCCCGGAGCTCCAGCCGCCCTCGCGGTACTTCGTGCCGAACACGACCGCCGTCTCGAAGGGGGCCTCCGGGTCGACGCCGGCCCGGAGCAGCCCGATCGCGGACTTCGCCAGCACCAGCCGGAGGTTCTGTTCGAGCCCGTCCTCCAGCCGCTCGGTCCAGTGGACCGCCGGCGGCTCGTCGCGCTGGGGGGCGGGATCGACGTACACCGTGCCGTCGACGACCCGGACGGGGTAGCTCTCCACGTCGTCGGCCCACGGGTCGAACGTGTCGCCACAGGAGAGTTCGAAGCGCGCGTGGTGCCACTCGCAGGTCAGCACGCCCTCGTCGACGCTCCCCTCCGAGAGGGGAAACCCCATGTGCGGACAGCGGTTGTTCACCGCGCGGAACTCTCCCTCGTGGTGGAACACGACGACCGGCGTCCCGCCGGCGTTGGCGACGGTGCGGCCCTCCTCCCGGAGGGTGGCTGCGTCGGCGACCTCGACGTACGCGTCGGGAACCGTGTCGACGTTGGACATACCCCGAGGTTGGGGCGAAGTCGACTAAAACGTATCCTGAAGAACGTTTTACCGAGTCGGCGCAGCGAGGACACGATCGGTGCGCGGGGAGAAGACGGGGAGCGGAGCGCGCGCCGGCGTTCCGAGCCAGCGCTGGGGCCGGATCAGTCCGAGGCGACCGCGGGCCTTCGACAGTCCGCCATGTCGAGCACGTCGTCGAAGAAGTCGAGCGAGTCGTGCGGGCCGGGGTTGGCCTCGGGGTGGTACTGGCGCGTGAGCACGTCGATGTCGACGCCCGCCAGCCCCTCCGCGGTGCCGTCGTTGACGTTGACCTGCGTGACCGCGAGCTCGCCGGGGTCCGCCACGCTGTAGCCGTGGTTCTGCGTCGTCATGATCACGCGGTCGGTCTCGAGGTCACGGACCGGCTGGTTCAGGCCGCGGTGGCCGAACTCCATCTTCTCGGTCTCGCCGCCCAGCGAGCGGGCGACGACCTGCTGGCCGAGGCAGATGCCGGCGATCGGCGTCTCGCCCGCGAACTCGTCGACGACCGCCCCCGCGGCCTCGAAGTTCGCCGGGTCGCCCGGCCCGTTCGAGACAAACACCACGTCCGGCTCGCGCGCGGCGACCTCGCCGGGCGTCGAATCGTACGGCATGACGTGGACCTCGGCGCCGCGGGCGGTCAGCGAGTCGACGATGGACTTCTTCGCGCCGCAGTCGAGCAGGGCGACGCGCGGGCCAGTTCCCTCGTACACCTGCGGTTCGTCGACGCTGACCTGCGCGCCGATGTCGACGTGGTCGCTCATCCCGACGCACTGCTCGAGCTGCTCGCGGGCCTGCTCCGGCGTCGCGTCCGGGCCGGCGGCGACGCCACAGCGCATCGCCCCCTGCTCGCGGATCGCGGTGACGAGCTCGCGGGTGTCGACGGCGTCGACGGCCGGCACGCCCTCGCTTTCCAGCCAGTCGGCCACGTCGTCGGTGAACTCCCGGGCGATCGCGACCCGGGGCGTGACGGCGTCGGACTCGAACCGCTCCTCGCGGACCCCGTAGTTACCGATGAGGGGGTAGGAAAAGGTCAGTACCTGTTCGGCGTAGGAGGGGTCGGTGAGACTCTCCTCGTAGCCCGTGTAGGCGGTGGTGAAAACCAGCTCGCCCCGGCTCGTGCCGGGAGCACGCGAGCGTCCCTCCACGACACGACCGTCGGCCAGCGCGATGTACGCGCTCATTACGAGAAACGTACTCATCTATCGTAATAACTGTGTCGTTCGAAGATTTCTTACGAAATTCGTAACCGGTATCCCGTGGGAGCGACAGGAGCCTGTATGGACGAACTCGATCGGGAGATCCTGAACATCCTCCGGCGGGACGCACGGACCCCCTACACCGAGATCGCCGAACAGGTCGGGACCAGCGAGGGGACGGTTCGCAACCGCGTCGAGGGGATGGTCGAGGACGGCGTCATCGAGCGGTTCACCGTCACCACCCGGACGGGGAACGTGAAGGCGATGATCGAGATTTCCGTCGCGATGGACGTGAACACCGACGAGGTCGGGAAACGGCTCGCTGACTGGGAGGAGGTCGACTTCGTCTGGCAGGTCTCCGGCGAGGACGACATCGTGCTCGTCGTCGACTGCGTCGACACGCGCGCGGTGAACGAGCTCATCTCCCGCGCCCGCGAGCAGGAGGAGGTCGAGGAGAGCACGACTCGGCTCATTCTCGACGAACGACTCGGGAGCTAAAACCCTCCGACTTCCGGCGGTCGTGCCACGGCGGGAGGGCTTTTCCCGCCGAGACCCGAACGGGGAGTGCATGACCGACGCGCTGTTCATCGTCAGCGAGGAGGGGTACTGGGCCGAGGAGTGTATCGAGCCGCTCACCACGCTCACCGACGCCGGCGTCGAGATCACGGTGGCGACGCCGACCGGGAGCCCGCCGGTCGTCGACGAGCGCTCGCTCGACCCCGACGACATCGGCGAGGAGGAGGCCGAGCGCCTGCGGGAGATCCACGAGACCGACGAGCGGCTGAACGACCCGACGCCGCTGGCCGCGGTCGACCCCGGGAGCTACGACGCGGTCGTGTTCCCCGGCGGCCACGGGACCGAGTGGGACGTCAACCAGGACAAACACGCCAGGGCGGCCCTGCGGACGGCCGTCGAGGGCGACGACGGCACCGCGCTCGTCGTCTGCCACGCCGTCGGGCTCCTGGCGTTCACCCGCGACAGCGACGGCGAGTTCCTCGCGGCCGGCCGCGACGTGACCGGCTTCCCGAACGCGTGGGAGGAGGGGATCGTCGACGAGCACGACCTGTTCGAGGGGCGGAAGCTGCCGTACTGGGTCGAGGACGAGGTGAAGGCCGTCGGCGCCAACTGGGACGCGGAACTCGACGCCGACACCTCCGTCACCGTCGACGGCGACCTCGTCACCGGGCGCGGCCCGGGCTCCTCCCACGAGGCCGCACTGACGCTGCTCGACGAGCTGGGCGTCGACGCCTGATCGGGCGTACCGCTCGGCATCGAAGCGACCTTAGTCCCGGTGGCCGATTGGGGGCGTATGAGTACCGAGGACGCCGACACGGACGGGGGCGCCGACGCCCACCCCAACGCCGCACAGGACGTGGTCGCCGTCGACGGCGACGACGAACAGACCGGACTCGCCAACCGCCTCGACGCCCACACGGGCGAGGGGCAGCGCCACCGCGCCTTCACCGCGCTCGTGTTCGACGAGGACGGCCGCATTCTGCTGGCCCAGCGCGCGTCGAACAAGCGCCTCTGGGACACCTCCTGGGACGGCACCGTCGCCTCCCACCCCGTCGAGGGACAGAGTCAGGTCGAGGCGACGAAGCAGCGACTGGAGGAGGAGCTCGGCGTCACGCCGGATCAGTACGACGACCTCCGCGTCACCGACCGCTTCGAGTACAAGCGCCGCTACGAGCGCGAGGGGCTGGAGTGGGAGGTCTGTGCCGTGCTCAAGGTCACGCTGACCGACACGGATCTGGACCCGGACACCGAGGAGATCGAGGGGCTGCTCTGGGCGGACTACGACCTGCTGTACGAGAACCCCGAGTGGTACCGCCAACTGCGGCTCTGCCCGTGGTTCGAGATCGCGATGCGCCGGGACCAGGAAGGGAACACGGTGGCGGATGGGAGCGTCGGGTTCGAGCGCTGAGTGAGCCGCGGCGAGCGGCCGACGCCGACGACGGTCGGCGTCACGACGCCTTTTGCCGCGGCTCTCTGATGAGCCATCACGGCGAGCGGCCGACGCCGACGACGGTCGGCGTCACGACGCCTTTTGCCGCGGCTCTCTGCTAAGTCATTACCGCGAGCGGCCGACGCCGACGACGGTCGGCG
>SDGW01000479.1_pt1 | contig 19049 bp, 18 predicted proteins | sample 2873831 | NCBI WGS metagenome assembly SDGW01 (sample SAMN08132700, study PRJNA421101) | hypersaline lake metagenome | isolation source: celular fraction 0.22 microns magnesium sulfate-rich crust from ephemeral... | place: Spain: Penahueca Lagoon, Toledo | collected 2011-07
CGTGTTGTCCGGGCGAACCGACGCCGCCACGATGTCGGCGGCGTCGAGTTCGGTCCGAATCGTCGCCGAGCGACCGGCGGACTCGTCGGAATCGGAGCGACTGGTCACGAGTTGGCCTCCCGGAAGGCGGTGAGAAACTCCTTGGCGTCCGTCTCGGGGTCGAAGCGTGCGTAACCGCGGGACGGCGTACCGCCGCCCGTGCCGCCGACCGCCTGCGCGGCCTCGGTCATCGCCGCGCCGACGGCCGACCTCTCGACCGCCGCGGCGGCGGCCTCCGAGTCGGTCACGACCAACGCCGTCGGTTCCGGCGACCGGAAGTCCCGCAGGAGACGGGCGACCGTCTCGACGGGAGCGTCGTCCGTACGAAGTGCGAACAGGCCGTCGTACCGACCGGTCGTCGCCTCGCGCAGGACCCCGTGGGCGCGCTCGCCGTGGTCGCGCCACGCGTCGAGGGCGTCGGCGCGCGCGTCGTGGCCGAGCGCCAGCGCGATGCCAGCGCCCGGTCGCTCGCGCGCGACTGCCTCCAACACGTCGGCGTACCCTTCGACCGTGGCGAAGGGCGCGAGCGCGTCCGGCGACTCCTCGTCGGACCCTGCGCCCGGAATCGCGTGCGGTCGAAGCGCGCGCTCGACCGACTCCGCGGCGCGGTCGGTCGCGCCCTCTGCTCCCGTGACTGCGAGCGCGAACTCCGAGGAGACCGCTCGATGGGCCTCGTCGTCGAGTTCGGCGGGTAGGCCGAGTTCGGCCAGCGTGGCCTGCACGGCCTCGCTGTCGCCCGAGTAGTCGGCGTGCGCGAGCGTCGAGTGAGCGAGGCCGTCCACGAGGTCGTCGGTCGGAACGCCGACGCCGGGTCGGCGCGAGAGACCGGCCCCGCGGGCGCGTTCGAGGATGTGCGCGCTCTCGCCAGCGCCCGCGGGGCGACCCGCGGCGACGACTCCCGCGAGCGCCAGTGCGGCGTTCGGGGTCGCGCCCAACTCCTCGACGGCGTCGTAGGCGGTCACGCTCGCCGGGGTCTCGTCGGCCGACAGGTGAACGTCGGCCGCGGGGTCGAGACCGACCGCGAGCGTCGTGTCGCCGGAGTCGGCCGAGTCGTCGGTAGCGGAGTCGTCGCGGTCGGAGTCGGCGGCGTCCGCGTCGGCCAGCGTCTCGCCGAAGCGCCCGACCCGCACTTGGTACGGCGTCGCGCGGTCGGCGCAGGCGCGGGCCAGCAGTCCGGCCGCGGCCAGACAGTCGCCGTCGGCGCGCGCGAGGAGTCGAACGAAGTCGGCCTCGCGCAGTCCGCCGGCCACGTCGCTGGCCGAGGAGGCTGGCCCGTCGGTTCCGCGTCGACCCGAGGTGGACATCTATTCGAGGAGTTCCTTCGCGTTCTCGTAGGAGTACTTGAAGTCGGCGTCGAGTTCGTCGCCGCGGTAGTAGTCCACGAGGCGGCGGACCTTCGACTGGGTGTTCTGGAGCGCGCGCTTGTTCTGGGCGTCTTGGGGGTTCTCGTCCATGTGCTCGCGCAGGCGGACCGCGCGCTTCAGGAGGTTGCGAAGGTCTTCCGGCAGGTCGTCGTCTGCGTCGTTCTCGTCGAGAATCTCGGTGACCTTCTTGCCGGTCGCCAGCTTCACGTCCGGAATCGGCGTGCCCTTCACGCCCTCGTCGCGAAGCTTCAGGCCGATCTGGCTCGGGCTGTGGCCCTGCTCTGCCAGTTCGACGATGCGCTCCTCGATTGCGTCTTCGTCTACGTCGCTCCACTCCGGCGGGTCGTCTGCCACGGGCTTGTCCGAGTCGGACGAGCCGCGGCGGCGGGTGTGCATTCGTGCCATAGTTTTGGATTGGAACTGCACAGGCCGCTTGTCGCTGACGCAGAGAGGCGTCGCGTGCAAATGCGTCGGTCTGACGCGGCGCACGTCCGCAATCCCGAGCCGTAGAATCCCACGGCGAGTCAGATTTGCGGCTGTGCTGTTCCCGTACGTGATGCAAATTGTGCGTAGGTATTTAAGAGTTGTAATCCGGTCTCGACAAGCCGGTTCTCGCAATCGTCGCTTCTCGAACGGTCGGCGGTTTCGCTCCGGCGCGACCTCGTGTCGCGCCACGCCCCGCGAGGTCTGCGCGAACGAACGTGAGTGCAGGTTCGTCGGACCGCAGGTCGTCCGACAGTGGACGAGTAGTCGACGAACGACGTTCGCAGACGACGCAATCGGTTGGAGAGAACGTGGCCGTCGCGGCGTGGGGCGGTCGCAGTGCTGTACGATTGTGGTGACTCCGTTGTTCGAGCCTGAAGCTAGCTTCTCGTCGCTCTCCTGTTAGGAAGCGAGCCCCTACTGTCGAAAACTGGAAACTACTAACAGAAGAATCGCAGTACTGCATCCCACCGCTCCACGTCACTGCCTCGCGTTGGTAGACAGAATCCGAGAGGTTTATCAGTACCCCCGGCCAACGAAGAAATGCGTTCGAGGGCTCGTAGATCAGCGGTAGATCATCCCCCTGGCACGGGGAAGGCCTCGGGTTCAAATCCCGACGAGTCCACTCCGATTTTACCGTCGTTCCGAGGGAAACAAAACAGACAGATACGGGTCTTTACTCCACGGAAACCGGCGAATCGCCATCTCAACACACCCTTAATAGAAAGCTCGGCGGCGGGGGGTCGGCCCTGATGGCGCTCCGAGACGACGCCCGCCAGCGCCGCGAACGCAACCAATTCACATTTTTGAGGAGTAACGAGAGGATGCTCCGCGTGCCGGATGGATTGCCTTCTCAGTGAAACGGGGAATCTGCGACTTCGGACGGGAGATAATGTTATGAATAGCAGGGCGAGCTGTCGTCTCCTGTGTATTTCAACAGAGTATGGCGTTCGTATTTCAGGTTCTAATTCGAGACAGACTATATTTCTAATTTCCTAGCCCGAGATTTCCTTTCTCCGCCACCCATCCGTTAACGCAAGCCGGCTGTCATCGATACAGCAGCGTTGCAAACATCGCGATCTCACCGACGAGAACAAATCCGAGAATGAGTCCAACGAGAAGCGCTTTGGAGAAACTTACAGTAGAAAGAATCACGCTGATAGGCATTGGAAGTACTACTAACGAGAGGATACCGACCGAAAGCGAACCCATCGCAGGCGACTGATACCGGTAGGCCGCCCGGAGGGCCTGCCCGGCCACGAACGTTCCAAGTCCGACAACGACTAACACCGTGCCGAGAACGAGCGGTCCTATTGTTGAGTGCCCCCTAAATACAACCGTCGAGATGGCGAGAATAAGCGACACAGTTACGACCGACAAGTCTCCCGATGTCAGGCGACGAATCAGACGAACTTCGCTTGACCGAGAGTCGCCATACATCGCCCAGAGAATCGAGAGCAACCCCATCGTCTGGAATATCGGGAGGAGCACGGATCGAAGCCTCTCCGGGACAGTTCCGGCGATAAACACCTGCAACGGGAGCGGTGCCACGGCGACGAGTACGAGACCGACCACGAATGCGCGAAGGGCAGGGTCGTTTCGATTTCGATACCGATAGATAGCGAGTCCCGCGGTTGCGACTCCTAGAAAAACTATGAGTGCGACGCCGATAATAAAGACCACCCCGAGCGTTCCATCGACTGTCACTTGGAAATCCTGTTGGGCAAAGCGTGATGCGGTCACCGTCGGGGTCTGAAGCGTTCTTGCGTTGTTGGTAGTGTCTATCATTCTTGGAGGCGCTCGTAAAGTCGATTGAGTCTGTCGACGGCGTCGTCTTCGACGGTCCGACGGTCGATATCGATCTCGAAACTGTCCGTGCCGAGGTTGATCGTAACTCGGTCGAGTCGGGCGCGGTAGGTGTTGAAGTGATTTCCGTCAGGGTTGAGTTCTTGAGTCTCTTTCAACAGGTCCAGTTCGACCAGACGGCGGATACGGCGGTAGACCGTCGATCGGGAGGTCTCGATCTCGTCGACCAGTTCGTCCGCGGACAGTGCTTCGTCGACGGTCTGTAAGAGAATCGTTCTGGTATACGGGTCGTCGAGAACATCCACTACGACCGCGAGGTCGTCGTCCGTGACTCCTCCATCAGTGGCATAGGACCGACTGGTAGAAACCGGTGTGTCCCCGATGGAGTCTTTGCCGTCGTCGACCATCACGCAACAGTTCACATTCAGGTAATTTCAGCTTATTGTATTTTCACGCTCGAGCGACGTTGTTGTCTTCCCATCTTTTAGTACGCGTATTTTATATATCGCTCACTCTGAATCGCCAGTAGCCGACCAGTGTCGGGAACAGTACCCACAACAGAACCACCAGCACCGAGGTGGGCAGTGACAGATAAACCGGAACTGGACCCCCGCCCAACTGTTCGGCGACGGTTGCAGTCCTCACCTCCGGCGGACGGATCGAGAAAATCGACGCCCCTACGGAGGTGTTCAATGCAGACTCAACGAGAACCTGATAGGCCATCGTCGGCGAGAGTCGTTCAAGCAATAAATACCACGCTGGGACCTCGATACCCGGGATCGTGCCCGTGACTGCGTAGTGGATACCCGCGAGAACCGGCTGCCAGAACAACACGAGTAGAAAGTACGCTCCGACAGCGAACGCAAGCGCCTTCCCTCTCGAACCGACGGCTGCCGAAACTCCGACCGCAAGCCCGACAAAAGCCATACCTAGACCGATAGTCGCTAACGCGAAACCAGCGTACTGAAAGATCGAGAATCCACCATAAAGAACAGCGCCGACACCGCCTGCCACAATAAACGCAACCCCGATCGAGCCTGCGATGACCACAGTACGGCCAAGCAGTTTCCCTAAAACGACCGCCGCTCTAGAGACGGGAAATCCGAGCAAGAGCTTCAGATTACCGGAGCGACGCTCGCCGACGATAGCCATATACCCGACAACGATCGCTGCAAGCGGTACGATCAAAATCGAGGGGACGGTGAGAATCCCCACCGCCTCAATTGCGGACGCATTCTCGGTGTCCAAGAGCGCGAACAGTGAGACGCCGACGACAGAAAGCAAGGTGAAGACACCGGTCAACCCCCAGACCATTCGAGACCGGCTCGTGTCTCGGAGGTCCTTCCGGGCGAGGGTAGCGACGCTCATCGGCTCACCTCCGGGACACCGGCGACCGTAGCCTGTTTGAGCCCTCCGTCATCACCCTCGCGTGGATCTACGCCGTCGGCGTCGATTGAGGCGGCGAACAGGTCCTCCAGTGAAGCCGTTTTCGTCTCGAAGTCCACCAGCGTCACGTCCGAATCGTGAACTGCCGACAGTGCCCGGAATTTCGCTGTTCCATCTGTACAGTCCACGACAAACTGCCCATCCTCGACAGCGGCCGCTTCGACACCATCGATGCCGGTGAACAGAGATGCGTCTGGAAGCGGAACGGCGTCGATCCGCAACTTTGTGACCGCACCGAGACGCTCCCGCAAGCCGTCAACAGTGTCGACCGTAATTAGTCGACCCTGATTCAGAATAGCTACACGGTCACATACCGCTTCGACTTGATCCAGATTATGACTGGAGAAGAAAACCGTCGCACCACGCTCCGACTCCTCACGGACGATATCCCGGAGTTTCCGAACCCCATTCGGGTCCAGGCCCGTCGCTGGCTCGTCGAACACGAGCAGGTCGGGTGAGCCGACCAATGCCATGCCAAGGGCGAGTCGCTGACTCATCCCTTTCGAGTAGTTACCTGCCAACCGGTCGGCGGCGTCGCCGACGCCGACCCGTTGGAGAACCGAAATCGGATCGTCGTCTGCGTCCTTCAATTCAATCGCCATTTCGATGTGTTCGCGGCCGGTTAGCCGATCATACAGCGCATATCCATCGGAGAGGACGCCAACCCGTCGACGGATCGCCTGTGACTCGGCGACTGCGTCGCAGCCGAAAATAGTGATCTCGCCTGCAGTAGGTGTCGTGTAGTTCAACATCACGTCTATCGTCGTGGATTTCCCAGCACCGTTCGGACCGAGAAATCCGAAGATTTCTCCATCTCGAACTGTAAAGTTGAGGTCGTCGACAGCGACGGTATTGGAGTATTCTTTTCGGATCGAACGGACAGATATTGCCTCGTCCATACTCACACAGATGGCCGAGAACAGCATATATCGAGGTCAGTAATCACACGGACAGACACTCGGAGAAAACTATTTAACTGCCTCTGTTGACCTTATTCTGCGCTGGTAGTTAGCGGGGTGAGCAATGCGTGGTGCAGCTTCATCATGGAGATTATCAGCAGCTTCCTCGTTGGAACCTTCAATCAGTGATAGGTTTTAGCAGTCGTGCTGAAGACACAGCGCATATGCCGGTGTCACTCCCGGTGAGGCGGAGTCTGTCCCCGAACCGCGTGGCTATGGTCAAGCGACCAAACGAGGAACGAGACGGGTTCGAGATCTATAGCATCGAGATTAGGTCGCCCAGTTCGCCGAGGAGATCGTCACCGACCGGTGTAACGTCAGCAGTGACGTTCCCGAACCGCACGACGACCAACGAACCGAGCGCGAGAAAATGGAACTTCGGCGCGAGTTCCTTCAAGACGCACGATTTCGGGCACTTCTTTCACCGCGAGAAACGACGGGAAGCGTCGAATCCGGAACCGCTCGTCTGGCCGACGGTTGACACCCCGACGAGCCCACTCCAATTCTCTCGGTGCTTTCGTCTACCGCTGTATCAGCGTCCGCTCGATCACGGTCTACCGTTCGTCGCTGTTCGAGGAGTCGAGAGTCTCGGAGTCGCGCACCGCCTGTAGTGTCGAAGCGAGTTCGCTGAGGTTCTCGATTGCGTCTTCCGGGAACAGTTCGCGCCGTGTTTGGAACGTCCGCAACTCCTTGGCCGTCTCCTGTAGCGTCTGCCTGTGTTGGCTCAGCGACTCGATGGTCGAGTCGATGCGCTCGACGGTGGCTTCGATTTCGTCGAGCATCGCGTCGATCTCCTCGTCGTCGAGGTCGCTCACGCTCTCGTCACCGTCGAGAACCGCATCGATAGCGTCGTCTCCCATACGCCGACCTTTCGCGACGGATTCATCAAGTTTCCGAAAATCGAAACCGTCGATGCCCACGAGTAGTGACTCGGGACCGACTCCCAACTCTCGACCGACTACCGAGGCTGGTCGGTCGGAAGATGACTCATCGAGGAAACAGCGGTATCAGACGTTGATGTGGCCTTCTCGCCGGAGCTGGTCCTGTGCGGACCCGTCGTAGCGCCACTCGATGTCGGCCTTCTCGTCCTGCCAGTCCCACGGTTCGCACAGCACGATGTCGTCGCGTCGAATCCAGATTCGCTTTCGCATCCGGCCCGGAATCCGGCCCATGCGCTCTACGCCGTCGTTACAGCGCAGACGGACGCGGTTCTTGCCGAGCATCTCGGTCACGATAGCGAACTGTTCGGAGTCGTCGGGCATGCGGAGGTTCCGTCGCCCAGAATTTTCACTCACAACCAGATTAGGCGTCCCACACTTTTAAAAGGTCGCATCGTGCGTAGCAACGTCACGCCGGATTCGTCCGTCGATCGATGCTCCTCGCGGAATCTAACGCGTCTCGCGCCAGAGGTCCACTCGTGAGAACGTCAGTAGTCCGCCCGTGAAATCCACTCGCGCGCGACGACGACGAACCACGCCATCCAGACCGCGAACGCGACCAGCCACGCGCCGTAGCGAACCAGCGGCGGAGACGAGGAGAGAGACCCGATCCCGACGAGCGCCGCGACGGCCGCGAGCGCCGCGAGGTTCAGGGGCGTCGGCCCGAGGAGGTCCCGCATCTCGCGGGAGTACGCGCGCCGGTCACATCATTGTTGGCGCTCGGCCGGTCGAACGCCGCGTTCAGTCGAGATGAGTCCGACTCCGAACGAGGAGCATCACGACACCGAGTGCCAGTAGCATGACGATACTCGCGGTCCCGATGACGACGATCTGGGCGTCTTCGTCACCGACGCCCGCCGCAACGGCGACCTGTAGCGCGCCAGCACCGACGAGGACGACGACGAGCGCGGCGACCCGCCAGTCGAATCGTCTCGACGTGGTTGCCATGTGATAGCACACCTTCTGGAGGAACGTAGGTCTATCGCTGGCGGACCAGTCGGAAAACGTGAACGGGGTCGAACCGGAGTCAGTGGTACGGGTTATCCCGTCACGAGGACGCGGCCGCTCGAATGAATCGTGACCTCGTAGACGTCGTAGGGAAACGACACCGACACGTCGTCCCGGAGGTCGCCGTACCGGCGCGTTCGGAAGAACAACTGGAGCGCGTCGCAGTCTACAACAGAGCTAAGCGGCGTCATCTGTGCGGGGTCGCGCTCGACTACCTCCGAGAGTGCGAGCGCGACACCTGTGCACACTTCCCCATCGAGCATGTGCTGGCTGATGTCGAAGACGTAGGTAGAGTTGGGGTCGCCGTTTTCGGAGGTAGATTCGATTTCCACAAGGTCGATGTTCTTTCTCGACATACTCATTCTGGTCGCTGTCCGTTATCAGTGGGCGTCGTACAAAGGCTTTCCGGTGGACCGAACCACCGGAAGACGCCCCGAGACCCGCGGACGAGACGGGGCTACCGCCGCTCGAACACCACCGAATCGGCGGTCAGAGCGACCTCCGTTCGACGCCCCGGTCCGGATGCAGTACGCGCGCCGACGAACACGACGGCAGTCGAGTCAACGGACTAGTGAATCTTTCCCGAGGAGTGGCGGGTTGGTTTATAACACAGTGGTTCGATGGAGCGGATATGACCGGTCGGCGAGGGTTCGAATCAGGGGCCACACGAGAAGACCCGACAGTCGGAGGCGTTCGCGGTCAGTCGGAGGTACTGAGCGTGATCCTCCTGCTCGCGATCACTATCGTCGGGACGGGGCTCATCGTGTCGTTCGGGTCGTCGGCGTTGAACGACTCGAAGCAGGCCTCGGAGATAGACAGCGCGGAGAACGCGATGACCCAACTCGACTCGAAGGCGAGTCTGGTCGGCATCGGTTCGTCGCCGGTCCAGCGAACCTCGCTCGGCGTCGATAGCGTCGCCGTCGAGAACCGGAGCGGGTGGATGCGCGTTCGGGTCGTCAACCGGACCGACGGCACGACCGAATACGTCGTGATGAACCAGACGCTCGGCGCGATAACCTACGCGAACGGGGAGACGGATATCGCCTATCAGGGCGGTGGCGTCTGGAAGCGGACGGACGGCGGGAGTACGATGGTCTCGCCGCCGGAGTTCCACTACCGGGGGACGACCCTGACGCTCCCGCTGGTCACGGTCAACGGGACCGACTCGTTGGACGGGACGGTCCGCGTGACTCGCGGCGGCCCCACCGAATCGAAGTTCCCCAAGCCGGGCACCGACGACTTCCGGAACCCCCTCGAAAACGGCGAGGTCAACGTCACCGTCCGGAGCGAGTACTACGAGGCGTGGGGCCGGTTCTTCGAGCAACGGACCGGCGGGCGCGTCTCCTACGACCACGACGACGACCGGGTGTTCATCACGCTGGTCGTCCCGACCCGGACCCGCAACGTCACGAACGCGCTGGCCGGTACCACCCCCGACCAGATGACCATCAAGGGCGCTGGCGGGTCGTCGTTCACCGACAGCTACAACTCCTCGGACGGCTCGTACCCCGGCAGTCCGTCGCCGCCCTACGAGGGCACCATCGTCACCAGCGGTAGCGTCGAACTCACCGGAGGAGCCGAAATCTACGGCGACCTGCGGACCGGCGGAACCGTCGATTTCGGCGGCGGCGTCACGGTCCACGGCAACCTCTCGCACGGTGGGACGGTCGACTGCAACGGCGGCCCGCCCGGAAGCGACTGTAGCTCGGTCGTTGGATGGCAGGCCAACAACGGCACGGTCCCCGAAATCAGCCCCATCGGCGATATGGTGACGGGGAAGGTCTCGACGTACAGCAAGCCCTCGAACAACGACAACGACGCCGTGACCGCCATCGACGCCGAGGAGTGGAACCAGTCGGAATCGACGCTCACCCTGCCCTCGGGCGCGTACTACGTCGATAACGATAACCTCGATTCGTCCCAGACGCTGGTGTTGGACAACTCGGGCGGCGACGTCACGCTCGTCGTGGACGACGACGTGGTGTGGACGGACGCGACCGTCGAAGTGACCGACCCCGACGGCGGGATGGTGAAACTCTACACCTCCGGCTCGAAGTTCCACGTCGTCGGCGGCGAGGTCGGCGACACGACGACGCACAACTCGCCGACGTTCCGGGTGTACGCCAAGCCGGGTCTCGACGTGAAACTCGACGACCACGCCAAGTTCGTCGGGCTGATCTACGCGCCGGGCACCGACAGCCAGAAGGGGTCGATTACGGTCCGTACCCAGTCGGAACTGTTCGGCGGCGTCGTCGGCGGCGGCAACACCTTGTTGCAGTCGGGCGGGTCGATTCACTTCGACAGGGCGCTCCGGTCGGTAGACCCCGTGGTCGGCGCGGGGGGCAACGTCCCGCGGCTGACCTACCTCCACATCAGCGTCAGCCGCGTCAACGTGACGAGTACATGACCGTGATACGCGCGAACGTTACGAGGTCGTGACCGTGACGAGCGGAGGCTCGTTTTCGAGTCGCCGTCGTGGTCGTGGCGGTAGCTGACCCTCCCCTGCCGAGGTAGAACCTCGACTGCCCGACCGCCGTCTCACCCCTTCACGTCGAACTCCACGACCGTCTCGGAGACCAGCAGGTGGTCGGTCCGGAACTGGTAGGTCACGTCGCCGTCGCTGGGGTCGCCGTCGACGGCCGTCATGCCAGTCTCCTCGAAGTAGCGGCCCCACGCCGCTGCGCGGGGCGAATCCACCGTCACGTTGACTCGCGCTTCGTCGTCCCCCGTGTCGAACGTCCCGTCGAGTCCCTGTGACTGACGGTGGGCGACCAGCAGGACCGTCGAGGAGCCACCGATGCCGCCCGAGTCCGTACGCGGGTACGTCACCAGCAGCGGTATCATCGAGCGCCGGTCGTCCACGAGCAGGCCGGGTTCGGCGCGCATCGCGGCCGCGTCGCCGTCCACGCGGAACGTCGCGCCCGCCGAGTACACCACGTCGCCCGCCGCCCCGGAGTAGACCAGTGGCCGGGTCGTCGCCGAGTACGTCGCGTTGGCGTCCGTCACGGTGTGGTTGACCCGTACTCTGACGGTCACCGGGTCGCCGAACCCGAGCGTCGCGTCCGAGAGTTTGAGTTCGGTCGCGCGACTCGGCGCGCCCTCGCGAGTCAGGTCACCGACGTTGTCGTCCAACACGTCGAACGCCCGGACCGCGTTGGTCAACTGCTCGTCCTCGCGGGCGTCTTCGAGACCGCCGATACCGGTCGTGTAGACGACGCCGATCGAGGCAGTCACCAAGGCGAACACGAACACGAAGCCGATGGTCTCGCTGACGCCGCGTCGGTCGAGCGTCCCGCTTGCTCGCTGGCGCCCCGTCACGCCGCGACCACCTCCACGTCGCCGTCGCCCGCCAACTCGATTCGGAGGTCCCCGCCCGGAACCGTGGTCTCCTCGACCGGCGTGTCGTGGTGGAACCCGACCCGGACCGTCACCTCGGGGGTGTCAGACCGGAGGATTACCAGGGCGGGCGAGGTCCGAATCGACACGTCGTAGCGCGTCCCGCCGACGCGCTCGGGGAGCGTCACCGACAACGAGACCGTCGGGTCGGTGCCCGGTCCGGCGGTGCCGACCTCGGCCAGTCTGTCGGCGGCCATCATGTCCGTGGCGACCCGCTCGCCGACCACCGAGAGTTCGGTCCGGACCGCCGACTCCCGGCGGTCTTGGACCATCCCGCCCGTCGCGGTCAACACTCCGCCGACGAGCAACGTCGCCACGACGAGGTTGAGCGCGTAGTTGACCGTAATCGAGACGCTCCGGGTGTCGTCGCCGAACCGACACGTGTCCGACTTTCGGGGCGTCATCGCGGCTCACCCGGCGCGGCCCGGACGGTCGTGTGGAACGCGACGTTCGGCGTCTCGAAGTGAATCTCGAACGCGGCGGCGTACACCGCGGGTGCCCACCGCGGCGACGACGAGGCTCCCGGTCCCTCGAAGCTCCCGGTCTGGACCGCCGTCGCGGCCGCCGACGTGTCCACCGTGACCCCGTAGGTCCCCGTCGCGTCGTCCGCGTTGTCGAACGCCACGTCGTAGGGCGCGGCGACGCCTCTCCCCCAGTCGAGGGCCGGACACCGCGTCCCGCCGACCGTGCCCGACGTGAGGTCCACGGTCGCCGAGGCCGCCGTCACCGAGCAGACGGGGTCGGCAGTCGTCTCGCTGGCGTTCTTTACCGCGACGGTGATGGCCCCGCCGTCGTCGTAGATGCGGGCGTGCCACTCGTCGCCGCCCTCCTCGACGCGGACCGTGAACGCCCCGGTCTTCGCGTCGCTCAGGTCGTCGCGGTTCACCGTCAGCGTGAACCGGCGCACGCCCGGCGTCCCGCCCGCTCCGGCGTCCTCGACGAGCGTCCAATCGCTCGCCGCGCTCGCGCTCGTGAAGTTCCGCGAGGAGTTCGTCTGTCGGAGGAGTCGCCCCTCGGTCAGCGCCAGCGTCTCGGTGTCGACCTGCGCGATGGTCCCGCGACTCGCGTGGTAGCTCGACGCCAGCCTGTCGTAGCGAGCGACCCCCGCGGTGACGTTCTCCTCGACTTTCGTCCGCGTGGCGTACTCGGCGCGGTTCTCGGCGTCTACGACCTCGCCGACGCCCGCGACGGCCTCCTGTCGGAACGAGACCGCGGCGTCGTCTTCGATTTCGGCTCCTCGGGTGGCGAGGTTCTGCGTGTAGATGACCGTGTTCAACAGCAGGACCAGCGCGACCAGCGTCACCGCGACCGCGAGACCGGTCACGAGGATGAGTTGGCCGCGGTCGCTCGAGCGGTCGGCGTCTCCGCCGTGGTCCCGGCCACCGGAGCGACTGCCGTTTCGATGCCTCACATCTGCCATACGACGATGCGCACCTCCATGACGTTGTAGAAACTCGCGTTGGGCGCGGCGTCGGGCGCGTAGAACTCCGCCGACGAGACGGTGCCGCTCGCGCCCGAGAGCGGGGTGTCGTCGGCGAGGGCGACGGTCCGGGTCGCGGTCGCCGCGTTGTCGCTGGGCGACCCCATGTAGACCATCGTCTGCTTGCGCGTCTCGTTGTCCGCCGTCCGGTACCTGACTTCGACGTTGTACGCGATGCGCCGCCCGGCGGTCGAGAGGTCGCCGAACGTGTCGTTCAGCGCGGCCCCGAAGGCGTTGGGCGGCCCGCCGTTGGCGTAGAACCCCCGGCCTCCGGCCCCGACGAACGCCGAGTCCGCCGGGTTCCAGAACGTCACCGCGGACCGGAGCGTCCCGTTCTCGGCCGCGGCCGACAGCACGTCGGCGGCCGCGGTCTGGTGCTGGTTCTCGATGTGCTGGTTCGACGTGCTGGCGGTCAGCGGCGTGACCGCGGTCGCCTGCAGCGCGAACAGCACGCCCGAGACGACCAGCAGCGCGGCCGTGAACGCTTCGAGGGTGTGGACCTGTCCGCGGGACCGCGGTCGGTCGGGAGGAGAGTCGCCCGACACGCTACCACATCCTCACGTAGAGGTCCACGTCGTCGCCGCCCAGCAGGACGACTCGGCGGGCGACGACTACGCTCTCGGACTCCGGCGGGGTCGGTCCCGCCGAGAGCTCGACGCCTCCTCGGGACTGGACGGCCCCGCCGTTCTCTATCGTGACGTTGACCTCGGTCGCGGAAGCGAGTCCGAGCGCGGCGTCCAAGTCGGCGGCGTCGGTGGTGTAGTGACACCCCGCGACTCCGGCCGCGCCGTCGCCCGCCGCGTCGAAGAACTCGGCGGCACACGCCGGGTCTAACACCCCCGGCGACGCCGGGTCGGCGAGCAACTGCTCGGCCAGTAGTCCGGCGGTTCGGTCGGCCGCCAACGCGTCACCCGACCCGGTGGCGGTGAACGGCTCGAAGACGCCCGGCAGGAACGAGACGACGAACGCGACCGTGAGCAGGAAGACGCTCATCCCGACCACGAAGTCGATGCTGGTCTGAGCGCGCGAGGAGCGTTCGTGGTCGGCCGGTCGGCGTTCGCTCTCGCCGGGAACTCGGCCGTCTCTCGAAGAGAAGATGTCTCGGAGCATGGTCAGATGAACGCGAAGGTGATCAGCGCGACGGTCGGCAGGACGACGGCGAACTTCACGCCCGAGAGGAGCGAGGCGTCCCGGATGTAGCCCGCGATGAACCCCGACAGAACCGCCTGCAGGGTCACGGCGTGGAAGAACAGCATCGACAAGAGGTTGGTGTCGATGCCGCCGCCGAACTGCGAGGCTCCGGCCCCGCTCCCGCCGGATGTCTGGCTGGCGAGTCCGGCCATCACGTCGAGGAACTTCACCTTCAGGATGGCCATCACCGCCAGCAGGGTGAGGTAGGTCATGATGATGATGACGACCTGCATCCGCGAGCGGGACTTGCGCTCGCGGGCGATGTCGTCCTGATTCTCGCTGGCTTGGGCCGCCGTCGAGAGGACCGCCGTAATCTGGCTGGACGCCTCCTGTGCCTTCGAGACTAGCTTCACGGTCCGAGCGAGTCGCGGGATGTGATATCGGTTGTTGAACTCGATGAGCGCGGCTCTGAGGCTCATACCGTACTCGACTTTGGCGTGAATCACGTCGAACTCGTCGGCCAGCTTCCCGGTTGAGGTGTCGGCTACGGTACGGATGGACTCCAACAGCGTCAGGCCGGTGTCGTTGGCCGACGAGAGCTTTCGGAGGTTGTCCGAGAGCTTGCTGATTACGGCCTGCCGGGACCTGACGTTCCACGTGTGGAAGATAGCCAGCGGGAGGAAGTTGACGTACACGGGGACGTAGACGTAGATGAACGTGCCCCAGATGGGACGGGCGACCATCTCCTGAAACGTCCGGGGTGCCGCGCCGGACCAGACCGCGTTGCCGACCAGCACGAGCGACGCGGGGACCGTCAGCCCGAGGATGAAAAGCGGATGTTCGCGGAAGAAGACGTGGGGTTGCTTGAGGAGTTCGACCGTCTCGTAGGTTCCCTCGCGGCTCTTGATGCGGTCGAAAACCGCGAACTCGCCGACGTATCGCTCTATCAGTCCGAGGTGGAGCAGCCCCGCGCCGGTCGCGGCTTCGAGGCGGTCGCCGCCGTCCGAGGGGCTGAGGAAACCGTCGCCGGGGTCGTCCTGTTTGACCGTCGAGACCAACACGAGGAACCCGACGCCCGTCAGGGGAATCAGCCCGTAGACCGTCGCGTAGAGCATCGACTCTTGGGCCTGTCCGAGCATCGACATGATGACGAGGATGATGATGAGAAGCAGCGGGAACAGCGAGAGGGTCATGTACATCTCGCCGAACAGTTCCAGCGTTTCGAGGGTCATCTCCTGTTGCTGCTTGGCGGTCCGCATGTGCTTGTCCTTCTTGTCGTCCAGAAAGTCGCTCATGTCCCCGCCCGAGTTGACGATGGAGAGCATGTCGGTCAGAAACTGGGCCAGTTCGTCGCTCGGCGTCTCCAACGCCCGCTTCTGGATGGCGGTCCGGTAGTCGGTGTCGAAGTACTCGGTCTCTTGGACGATGGACTGGAACTCGCGGGCGACCTCGCCGTACGTGTCGTCGGCCTTCGCCATCGCTTCGAGGATTTCGAGTTGGTTCAGCCCGCCGATGGAGAGGGCGTACATGAACGAGATGGCGTCGGGCAGGAGCATGTTTATCTCCCGTTCGCGCTCGCTGGCCCGCATGTAGGGAATGCCGACGATGATTCCGAAGCCGATGGCGAAACCTATCGCACCGAAGACGAGGCCGCTGGCGACGACCAGCGAGGGAATCTTGAACGTCCGGATTATCCACGCGACGAACTCGTTGGGCACGGGCACGCCGATGAGGACGCCGACCTCGACGACGCCGGTCATAAACAGGACGTAGCCGACGAACGTCCCGAGCAACCAGAGGAGCGCCCCCGCGAGGACGCCGACCGCGAGTCCCCGCGAGAGATACAGTTCCACGGTGTCGGGCATCCGGGCCTCGGCGAGTTTCCGCTCCACGTCGGCCACGAAGTCGCCCTCGTCGTCGAAGAGGTACTCGAACAGAGGGTAGAACGTGTCCGCCAGCGAGTCGGCCGACCGCTCGGGACCGGAGGTCCCGTGGCTCATGTCGGGTCCTCCTCGGTCGCGTCGTCGCGGTCGGAGTCATCGTCGTCGGCGTCGAAGGCCGCCTCGAAGTCGCCGAACGAACCACCGTCGTCACCGGAGTCGTCCTCGCCGTCCGGGTCCCCGCCGCCGACGATTTCGTCGGCGAACTCCTCGGGGTCGAGTCCGTCACCGGAGCCGAATCCGTCCCCGGAACCGAACTCGTCACCGGGGTCGCTACCGTCTCCGAGGTCCCCGTCGCCGAAATCGCCGCCGGTTTCGTCTTCGGTCTCGTCGTACACGTCGGGGAAGTTCCCGAGTTCCCCGGCGTCGTTGACGTTGCGAACGCTGTCTTCCGGCCCGACCGACTCGGTGTCCTCGAACCGGCCCTCGTCTCCCAGTTCCGAGTCGAGGAGGTCGCCGCCGAAGGGACCGTCGCGGTCGGTGGGCGAGTCGCGGTCGGCGTCGGCGCTCGGCGAGTCGCCTCGGGACGGGGCGTCCTCGCCGGAGTCGGGCCGGATTTCGGCGGACGCGTCGGTCGGCTCGGCCGACTCCGCGAGCGCGACCGCGAGTCCCTCCACGTCGGCGTCGGCCCCGCGGTAGTCGTCCAGCAGGCGGTCCTCGGCCTCCGCGAGGATGCCCTTCGCGAGTTCGTAGATGTCCTCGCTCGGGTCGGGCCGGGGCACCATCTCCTCTTTCTTGGGGTCTACGTCGATCTGGACGCTCTCCATCTCCCGGAGGTCCTGTAAGCTCTCCTCCAGTTTCTCGTTGGCCACCAGCGTCAGGATGGTGTCGGGGTCGTTGATGAACGCTTGGACGGTGGCCGCGACCTGCGTGTACTCGTTCAGGCCGTTCTTGATGAGGTACGCGAGGATGACCCGGCGCTTCAGGATCTCCCGCTCCAGTCGGTCGCGGTCCCATCCCCGGTCGAACATGATCTCGTCCATCGTGTTCGACCCCGAGAGGCGCATGTACTCGTCGTCCTCCGCGCGCCACTGGAAGATGTCTTGGACGTTTATCTCGTCGTTCTCGGCACTGTACTCGTTGATTTCGGTCAGCGACTTGTTCCGCCGGACCTTGCTCCCCTGCACCCGCGTCTGGGTCTGGATGGAGACCAAATCGAGGGCGGTGAACAGCGTCTTGCTGACGTTGATGGGTTCGGTCGTGAACCGCTTCAGCACCTCGCCCACGGTGTCGGCGTGGAAGGTGGTGTAGGTCGTGTGGCCCGTGGACATGACTTGGAAGAGCGTGCGGCCCTCCTCGCCCCGAATCTCGCCCATCACGATGTAGTCGGGCCGTTGGCGGAGCGCGGCTTCCAGCAGGTCGAACTCGTCGACGTCGCCCTTGTCGTCGTCGCTGAACGAGGGCCGGGTGACGCTGGCGATCCAGTTGCGCTGTGGCAGTTCGACCTCGCGGGTGTCCTCGATGGAGACGATCTTCGTGTTGCTCGGGATGAACAGCGACACCGCGTTGAGGCTCGTCGTCTTCCCGGATGCCGTGCCCCCGGCGAAGATGAGCGACTTGTGGTTCTCGATGGCGAGCCACATGAACGCCATCTCCTCCAACGAGAAGGTGTTCCAGTTCACGAGGTCCACGGGGGTGAACGGCACGTCCTTGAACTGCCGGATGGTGTAGTTGGTCCCGTGGTCGCTGACCTCGCGGCCGAGCGTGAGCTGTGCGCGCGAGCCGTCCGGCAGTGTGGCGTCCACTTGCGGTTGGCGCTTGCTGATGCCCTTTCCGGACCGTTGGGCCATCTTGACCACGAAGTCGTCGAGTTCGCCCTTGCCGTGGTAGACGTTCGTGATGACCTGCTCGTAGTCGGTGTGGTAGACGAAGACGGGCTGGTTGTAGCCGTCACACGAGATGTCCTCGACGTTGATGTCGTGTTTGATGCCGTCGATGCGCTCGTAGCCCACGAAGTCCCGCCGGAGGTAGTAGAGCAACTTCTCGGCCTGATACTCCGAGAGGTCGTCGTCGTCTTCTTCGATGAGAACCGGCTCTGGCCGGACCATGATGCCGTCGAGACCGCCGTCGTCGTCGGGCTCTAACTCCTCGATTTTGGCCTCGACCGCGGCCCGTAACTGCTCGCGCAGAGTGCCTTCGGCCTCGAAGTCGAGGTCGAGATACTCGTCGAGTCGGATGCGCGGTTCGGGCCGGTCCTCGCCTTCGGTCGCGGGTACGTCGCCCTCGTCGGTCGTGGCGGGTACCTCGGCCTCGGGGCCCGGTTCGTCGGGCTGCCACGGTGCGGGCGCGTCCGGTTCGTCGGCGGACTCGACGTCGGCTCCGGCGTCCGCGTCGCCGACCGCGCCGCCGTCCGCGGCGACCTCCTCGTCAGTCGCCTCGTCCGGGTCGGCCGCCGCGTCGGCGTCGGCCCGGTCGTCGCCCTCCGGCGACGCTTCGACTCCCTCGACCGCTTCCGGGTCGATGTCCGCCGCGTCTCCGGGTTCCGCTTCGCCGTCGGCCGCTTCGGCGCGTCGCTCGCGGCGCTCCTCGATGAACTCCCGGACCGGCTCGACGGCCTCGTCGGTCTCCTCGCGGAGGCGTTCGACGTAGGCGCTCACGGCGTCTCGGGTCTCGTCGTAGCGGTCGAGGAGTTCCGCCAGCTGTTCGGCGCGCTCGCCGTCGTTCTCGGCGTAGAGGTCGTAGCGCGCCAGCAGTTGCAGGGTCTCGCGCTCGATGACCTCCGCGCGCTCGTCCTCCTCGGCTTCGACCACCACGTCGTCGCTGGAGTACTTGATGGAGGAGCGGAGCTTCTCGGTGAGAAACTCCTTGAGGTCCTCCTCGATGGGCGTGCAGTGGGGCTCGACGAGGTAGTATTTCGTCTCGTTCTCCTTCGCCGAGTGGAAGACGACGACGAACGAGTAGGGCTTGTTGACCCAGTAGCGGTCTCGCTCCCGGAAGTGCTGTTTCTTCGGGAGCGCGACCTCCTTTTCGAGGTCGTAGCGGTTGACCAGCGTGGTGTGGCCCTCGACCGTCGAGAAGAAGGCGTCCTCGTCCAGTTCCTCGGGCACGTCGAGGGTGCG
>SDGW01000375.1_pt1 | contig 19045 bp, 11 predicted proteins | sample 2873831 | NCBI WGS metagenome assembly SDGW01 (sample SAMN08132700, study PRJNA421101) | hypersaline lake metagenome | isolation source: celular fraction 0.22 microns magnesium sulfate-rich crust from ephemeral... | place: Spain: Penahueca Lagoon, Toledo | collected 2011-07
GAATGCAGACGAGTCGAAGCTATCGATTCCGAGGTAGAGGAGTAGTGGTTGGTAATTTATGCCGCCGAGACCATACACGTGGAGATGCTTCTCGGTCGCACGGCGTGCGGCGAGAAGAATCTTCGTTACCTTGGTGTAGTCCGTCCTAATGGGGACCAGACTGCCGACTGCATACCCGTCGAAGTCCCCATTCTGTTCGAGGTATCTGATGTTGTTCCTCACCGTCTCTGGATCATACCCGTGGACAGAGGCAAAGAGGAGTTCATCCCCCGAATGTATCTCAGAAGCCGTGAGCGCATGGTCAGTGCTTCTGCTGATCCTTTCTTGATTCTCGGCGTCTCGGTTTGAACGATCTAGCGGCAGATCTACTGTACCCAAGATATCTGCCCCGATCTGCTTCTGTGTCGCGAGGGTATCCTCTGGAGTGACGTCGAGGGACTCACTATGGAAGTCGAATCCGCCGCTATCTGCAAAGAGCACCGTATCTTCCGGGACGCCCATCTCTTCTCGTATTGAATCGCCCTCTTGGATGCGTTCCCAGAGGGGGTCGCGGTCTCGTATCGATCTTGTATTCACCATCCCGTTGCGGAACTCGGGTATACTGTCGGCGTACTCTGGGGTGTTGTCCGAGGAACGCTTGCCGATGTTCCGTACTGGGAACAATACTGGCGTCTCAATCTCGCCATGGTTCGTGTGTAAGGTTCGTTGTCTATACAGCATCTAACTCGTCCCTTCGAAAGCTCGCCGGGCTCATAAGCTTTGCCGTGGCAAAGTAAACCCCGTAACGCCGGCAGCCATCCGTGGAATCATGGACGATCATTTTGGGGAACTCTACGCGGTTTTCAATCTCAAACACTCGATGGAGGTTCTCACGCTGCTCGCTGATGAGCGAGAGCTCCGTTTCTCCGAGATTGAACGCCAGATCGGCGCCTCTAGCGACGTTACGACGCGCGTGCTGGACCAGCTCTGTGAGCAGGGATTACTGACTCGCCAAGAGTCAAATCCCCGAACGGTACATTACGCTATTACAGACAGTGGGGAACGATTTCTCGTAACCGCCCGTGAGCTCGAAGCGGAACTCGAAGAGTAACCCGACTCAGATGTGAATCTGAAGTGACACGGTTAATGCTGAATTCATGTCGGCAGGATAGATGCTGCTGATACCCTTTTGGGGTTGGTCGGTGACTTGAACTTCTCCCGTAGTGCTCAGTTGAGATCCCGCCCACTAACGTGATCTTCCAGCTCCCGGTGGAGTTTCTCAAGTTCATCGCCCGGTTTCTCTCTTCTTGTTGTATCGTCTCCCTGATTAGTCCCACCCCCACTCGTCCCAGGAACGTCTGTGTCGCTGTTCCTGAGAATTCGGTCGACTGTGGAGCGTTCCTCTTCCCAGTCAGACTCGGTCTTGATCGTGTGCTTTTGTCGACGACGCCACCCGTCCTCGGTTTGCTGCCAAAGGTAGATCATCACCTCGTCAGTCTCGTAGGAACCCTTCTGGTCAATCCGGAGAATAGCCTTCCACCAGCCGTTCGAGCGAAAAATTGTTTCACCGGCACCGACGGTGTAGTAGTCGCTGACAGGGAGTTCACCGTAATACTCGGGTTTCTCGGTCAGTCGCCCGCCCAGTAGTGAATCCACTACCCTCGTGTCTGTATTCCACGCGTCGGCCGTCTTGATGACGTACTTGTTTTTCCTAGTCCAGTTGTCGTCATTGTGCCAGAGGTAAGTCGCCGTTTCTGAGTGATCGCCGGAACCCTCGAATTGGTATCGGACGACTGCCTTCCACCACTCGCTTGTTCGGTAGATATCGGCAGTATCCAGCACAGTGAGCGATTCGTGGACCGGTGGACGGGTAGTTTCCCCCATAAATTGGATACCACCGAAGAACGTTCGTCGCGGCATTAACGATGTCGCTCGTGACAAGTATGGTTCTATAGATGTACAAGCGAATGCCACGGCAAATCCCTGAGGCAGTGTACCACAACCCTTACCTTCGATACAGGACCTACTCGACTCGATGACTAACCGTCAACCGACCGACGAAGTGGAGGTCGACGACGAAACGATCCAGAGAATAAAGGATCGTGTCCTCGACGCCGAGAAAGAACAGCAGCACCTTGAGAAGCCCCACAATATTCTCCCACAGATTCGACGGATTGTCCGTGAAGAAGTCGAACAATGAAGCTAGAATCGCTCGAATTAACTAACTTCCGCCAATTCAAGACCGGGACAGTCGATTTTTCGACGAGTCAAGATCGAAACGTCACCGTCGTTCATGGTCAGAACGGTGCGGGAAAAACTACGTTGCTGAACGCCTTCACGTGGGTGCTCTACGAGGAGGTCGACTTTGACATCCGAGGGGAGCGACTCGTAAATGAGGGGCAGATCGCAAAGGCAGCCCCGGGAAGTACGGTCACCGTTGAAGTCTGTCTCACGTTCTCTCACGAGAATGACCGGTACCGTGCGACTCGATCGGCCGACTACACAAAGCGCGATAACGATGACCTCGATGGTGAGATGGGCGAACCATCATTCGTACTGGAACGTCGATCGGCGACAGACGGTTGGGAACGACTGTCGGACGGAGAGACGCGTGTCAAGCAGATTCTCCCTAGCCGACTTCGAGATCTGTTCTTCTTTGACGGAGAAGATATTGAGGAACTTGCGGGAGTCGATAATCAGGAACAGATTCAGAAGGCCATTCAGAACATTATGGGCCTGACTATCCTCGAACGCTCTATTACTCATCTCGGTGATGTCGCTAAAGAGTTTGAGTCAGAGTACCGTGAGTCAGCCGACGATGCCATCGAGGAACTGTTCCAAGAACGCGACAAAGTCGAAAGACAGATCGAGAAAAAAGACAGCCAGATACAGTCTCGTAAGGAGGAGCGTGACGAGTTGGGCGACCAGATTGACGAGATTACGGCGAAACTCGAGAGTATCGACGAGAGTCGAGAGCTCGAACAAGACCTCCAAGCGGAGAAAAAACAACGAGAAATCGTCCAATCGAGCCTTGACGATATTAATGCGGCACTGAGTAGCGAAATCACCAAGGCCGGAACGCTCGCACTTGCGCTACCAGTTATCGAAGAGACGGCAGGAGACCTCAAGAAACTGCAAGAAAACGACCTGATCGGTGCAGATGTCTCCGCGGACTTTCTTGACACGCTCCTCGATCGAGGGAAGTGTGTCTGTGGTCGCCCACTTGAGGAGCACTCGATATACTACGAGCGGATTGAGGAACTCAAGCCTGAGGTTGCAGTCTCTGGTGTCGGGGAGACCGCAGTCAGACTTGTCGCTGCTGCGGAACATGCTGGCGAGGACTATCTTGACCTCCAGAAGACGCTCGTCGAGGAGTTACAGCGCCGAAACGACCTTCTGGATGAGCTATCGGAGGCGGAACAACGGATCGAGGAATTAGAAGCGAAGATCGACGGTCTCACCGTTCCTACGGGAACTGAACCGAAATCTCCGGCCGAGCTTAAGCAGGAGCGGGAGAAGGCAGAAACTCAGCGTGAGTCCGTCATTCAGAACATCGGGATGTTGACCGAACAACGAAGCGGTCTGAAGGAGCAACTCGAGGAGATCACATCGGAACTCGAAGACGCTCGTGAAGAACAAGAGCAGGCGAAACTCGCCAAACGCCGCTGGCAGGCCACTCTTCAGACCCGGGCAGAAATCCAATCGTCGTTCGACAAACTCCAGAACGCCGTCCGGAAGCTGGCGGACCAGCGTGTGAGCGCAATGTTCGAATCGATTGCTCACAAAGATCTCGATGCCGAAATCACGAACGAGTTTGAGCTCAAGATCCGCCAACGCGTTGGGGACCAGTGGACCGAGCTGAGTAAGGGGACTGGCGAGACCCAGATCGCCAGCTTAGCCTTCATCGGAAGCCTAGTCGCGATTGCTCGGGAGCGTTACGAGAAAGACACTCAGTCGGCTTATTTCACGGGCGGGATTTACCCGATCGTGATGGACTCCCCATTCGGTGCACTCGACGATGAGCACCGCCGGCAGGTAGCCCGGCTTATCCCCGACTTAGGTAATCAGGTCGTCGTACTGGTAACTGACTCTCAATGGGGTGGTCCGGTCGAAAGCGAAATGGGAGAGATCGCGGGCGCCCAGTACACTCTCGACTTCGATGATGGGACTGGTGAAGGGAACTACCCGGAAACGCGAATTCAAGCGGATACTACTGAGGATGTGAACTAACAATGTCTCGAGACCGCATTCGATACGACCGGAACGTGGCTTACCAGCGGCTCGTCGATGAGGAGGGAGTCTTCGATTCTTACGTCGACTTCTTCATGTTCTGTGCTGCACTGGGGTACCACCGGGATGAGAAAGTCCCGAAGGCGTACGAAGGAGCAGATCACGAACTCCTCTGGATGCATGTCGAAGGGACCGAACTCTTCGAGATGACGAGCAAATCTATCGCGTATCAAGAAACGGGCGACCCAGACGTGCTGGACGATCAGGGGCGACAGCTAGAGTTCCTCGCAGAGTACGCTGCTGCCGGTGCAGAGATCGCTGCCAAGGAATTTGAAACGGTTGGAGACGATCTTGTGGGTCTCGTCGCTCGTTTCGTCCTTGAGGAAGGCCCGAAAACGGAGAACGAGGAACTGGAATCGGACCTGTCCGAATTGCTCTAGCGCTACTGGGGACGGTATACTGCCGGGAAGGAGGTATACTGTGTCTTTTCAGTATACGCCCTCTCCGGAATTCGGTCCGGTGCTGCTAGTTCCCAGACCATGTCGAAATAGTCGATGGCTGTCTCCAAGACGTTCGGATTTCGGGTCTGTAGCCCTGCCTCCGGATTGTAGTACAGGCTGTTCTCCATTAGATTTGCACTCCCGGCAAGTAGGTTTCCGTTCCGTGGTGACCCGGCCACGAACAGCTTCGCGTGCACACCGGTCTTCTTCAGATACTCTTCGTCGTCTGCCTGTAACTCGCGCAACTCCGCGTGGTCGTGGTACTGCTTATACCGTGTGTAGCTCCGGAGTTCTAGGTTGCCACCGGTATCTCCAAGTCGAGATAGAAGATTCTGCTTCAACTGAGACCATTCGCGCCGCTCGGGAAACCGGAACAGCAGCCGGACTTCGATGTCGTTGTCGAATAACCGCGAGAGCTGGGAAACGTAGTCTTGAACTGCGAAGTTCGTCCACGGACACATAATCCGCACCACTGGGTCGACATCATTGACCTCCAGCGGATGATTGATGACTTCCGGGATCATCTCGGCGAACGATTCTGCATCGTGTGGGCGCTCCTGCCGCCACTGACGAATCGCCTGGACCTCTTGCTGGAGTTCTCTGCTATCGCCGGTATAGTTCTCGATATCGTAGGTATCTGCATGGAACTCCGGGTCGAAGATAGTGTAGATGAACCGTGTCGGGCTGATCGTAAACGATTCCATGAACGACATCACAGCGGAGAGAATCCGGTGTTCCTGCTGATCTTGGCTCCCTGCCACACCTGATTTCAGGACCCGGAGCGCTGTCAGACGGTCTTGCAGCTTCTCCAGCCGATTCTGAACCCAGTCGGTATACTCATCGACGGCAGGGGGAACGTCCCCCGGGGTCGGATAGGTTTCCTTGAAGCGTAGGATCCCATCGTCGTACACAACGTCGATATCCGCCCGTTCGAGATCGTCATACACCCCTAATTCAGACTGGCCGGTCTGTGCTGCTAGCCAGCCCGCTGCGAGTGGGACCCCTCGCTGACTGGCTATCGCACACACTCCGGCCACAGCAGGGTCGAAAGGCCAGCTTACGGACTCCCTGGTCGCTTCTCTCGTCGTCGTCAGTGCAAGCGTCTCCTGCAGCTGCGCTCGCTCCCGTTCTGTCTGGGATTCCAATTCGTCCACTACTGTTTCCAGTTCGGTCCCGAAAAGCGACTCTACGAGGTCCTGAAGGGCGTTGTTTTGGACGTAGACCGATAGTGCGCCGGTCTCGGCCGGTGGTGAAGCCGGCGGCTGTATATCGAATATTTCGAGGATCGAAGGGATGATGGACTCGTGCTTTTCAACCCCGAGATTCGATAGCAGCCGGTGTATCGTTGCATATGCCGCTTCTGGTCTTGATTTAGAGAACCCCTCAGCCAGTGGTTCGAAGACCGCACGGTTCAGGCGATAGCCATCAGCGACTGGCTTGATAATTCGAAGCGACCGGGCGAGTTCACGCTCCTCACTGGAGTCGACATACCCGTGTAGATCGCGTCTCGACATGGTGACGGGGGCCTCTGGATCTGCGGATTCGATAGCCTGTTGCCCCTGAACGAGGAGATTGGCGATACCGCTCGGGGTGTCGAAGTAGGCCGCTCCCGCGATGAATGCGGGTACCGAGTCTGGTGGGACAGTGCTTGCTGCACGGGCGATCACTGGCGACAGCCATGCACTGCACAGTTGATCGACACCGCGTTCGAACGACTCCCACTCCGGCTCATAGTTCGTTCGAAGCACTTCGAGGTCGTAGTACCGGCGGAGTGCTCGGCTATCGACAGTGCCGTCTCTCTGGCGGGAGAGCGCACCCAAGATTAGCGACTCCGGTGAGATTCCCCAGACGCCGCTTTCAGCGGAGTCAGTCAACGATTCTGGAAGGGTGTAACTCATGATGTATTGAGGGGTCTTTAGTCCGAGATGGTGGCTTCAGGGTCTTGGCTTAGCACTTCACCAAGAAGCTCTCGGAACCCCTCCTTCGAGAAGGTGTGGTCCTTGTTGTTCTCGCTACACCCGTACTGGTAGAGGCACTCGGGACAACCGCTTCCACAGTCACATCCGTCGATGTTCGTATGCATGACTTCGAGGGCTTCGATGAGCTCCGTATAGACCCCCTCATCTGTACCGAAGAGTAGGTCTGTGACCCCGTTCCCACCGACGGTGCTCTCGAAGACGTACGCTTCCTCATCGCCCTCCTCGAACGATTCCTGCAGACTCCGGATATCGACGCCGCCGGTCCGCTGAAGGGCGAGGCGCAATCCGTGAGCGAGCGTATGTAGCATTGTATCGTCGAACGATGGACTTCGGAGACGGATTCCCATGGTCTCGAACGTCCTGCCGACCGCAACCTCCGTCTGCTTGGCCGGATCGTGATTTGGATTACTAAGACAGCGTCGACCGCCGTCTTCTCGCGGCACAACGATGCTCCCACAGTCCTGCTCCATACACAGGTTCAGCTGCTGTGGCGACGGGTCCTGCTCACCGCTATCGTAGCTTGCAGTGTAGCTATCGACCGTCTCGATGATTCCGATCTCCCCATAGTCGACGGTGAAGAGCGTGTCCCCGTCAGCGGTGGTTATCTGTACCGACCGCTGTGCGTCGAACTTTGAGATGTCCACGGACATCTGGGCGAACGTGCTCCGCGGATTAGTGCTGTAATCCGAGAGTGAATAGACGTCGCTGACGTCCATATCGTTCTCCGTGACGCTCCCCTGTGTGATCTCGACTTCGTTCATCGCGATCGGCTCGACTTTCGAGAGTTTGTCAGGGCCTGCCCCACAGTCAGGACACGTTTGTTGGCCGCTCCAACTGGTCACGAAGTTGCATCGGTTACAGCGCAACTGCTCAGCGCCGAGCTCTTCTTTCAGCTCACGAGTCCCCTCCGTATCTTTCACGACCCGTGTGACTACGTAGCCCTGCTTGTTGCGGAGGACATACGCGTACGGATGAAGCTCACGTAGCGCCATCGCTGAGTCTCGGTTCCAGGCGTCTTTCGACTCGACTGTCAACCGTCCGTGTTCGCTCTTCGACCGCCGTTTGACGTTCACACTCTGGCTGAATGAACGGATGTTGGGGACATACGCGGCGGCGGCTGAGCGCTGATGGATGTCTGCGAACGATGACCCTTCGTATTCCTCGATCAGGTCTCGGACGGTATCGCGTTGGACTTTGAGCTGGTCGATTTCTGCCTGCAACTCCTCGTCAGACTCATCAGATTCGTCGTCTTCATCGAACCCACCTGTGAACCCGCCGACCCCACCCAACATATCCTCCTTCTCGCGAATATCCTCCCTGAGCTCCGAGAGTTCTGACTCGAGCCGCTGGCGATAGTTGAACGCAGCCATGACCAACCGGTCGCCAAACTGCTCGAGCGTCTCGTCGATGAGTTCTTCGTGCTCAGTTGCTGCATGCGTCACATCCACCTCCCCACATTCGGGACAGGTGCCCGTCACACCGGCGGAGAAGATGTGGTTGCAGTTGCGACAGTAGCTGTAGTCGAGTAAGGACTCCAACCACGGCTTGACAGCATCGTCGGCTTCCACGATGCGCATGAGGACGCGGAATATCCGGCCGTGGTCGACTTGGTCGATCGGCCGATTGTACAAGCTCGTGAACGTTTCGTAGTCCGTCGGCGGCGCTGTTCGTGGTTCGTCTTTCCGGTAGCGGTCCCACTCGTCGGGGTCCGGTTTCGTGAACTCCTTCCCCTCCACTTTGTCGACCTGCTCCCACGGAATGTGGTAGCGCCCGGCGATATAGTCCATAATCGCCCAAGTAAGCGAGACGCTCAGGACGTGCTCGTTATGCTGGTCAAGGGGGATGGGTTTTTCTCCCGAACTGATCAGCTGACTCGGCTTCTTGTGGTAGTAGAAGTCGATCGGGTTCCGCTTGCTGACCGTCGTCACGAGCGACTTGCCTGCGTCACGCCCTGCACGACCGATTCGCTGGAGATACGCGTTTGTGTTCGGCGGCGTCCCCATCAGCAACAGCGTGTTCAGATCTCCGATGTCGATCCCGATCTCCATCGCTGGCCCCGTCGAGAGGAAGTTCGGAGTCGGATCGTGTTTGAACTCGTGTTCGATCCGTCGTCGCTCATCAGCGGGAACGTCGCCCTTGTAAACTTGGCTGGTGAGTAGCCGTGGGTTCGTCGTCGACGCCCGGTACGCGGTCCGAGTGAAGAACGGCGAGTCCATGTCCGCTCGGTCGTGGTAAGTCGAGTGGTAGTCTACGAGACCGCTCCCGGAGCGGTCCGTGACTTGCATCCGAGCGGTGCTTACGAACGAATCGTGGCCATAGTCGTACTGGATCCCGTGGTCTGGCCCAACGAAGTGAACGTTAATCGCGTCGAGGGACAGCTCGACCCGGTCGAACTGGTTGTCCTCGGAAACGACCCCCCGCTCATTCAGTCGGTTTAGCACCCCGACTGGGTTTTCGATCGTCTCGTCCTCACGGAGTTCCTCTAGCAAGCTCTGCCGCTGTTGGCGGTTGTCTTCGAGGAGATGGCGACAGAGGGCCCGTTGCTCGGGCGTCTCCGGGGCAGTGTTGAACGAGATATCGACCATCCCCCCCATTACAAGTTCCCCTCTCGTTCGCCCGATGTTCCCGTTTGCCTGTAAATAGGTCCCCGGTATGAGCTCGCCTAGCAGTGACCCGCGCCACCGGCCATAGCCAATGACATCGTTGATGATGTCGTCGCTGGCATCCATCTCATCCCAGTAGCCTCGGGCTTCGTCGATCGTCCCTTCGAGGAGTTCTTCTAGGGTGACTGTCCCATGCTCCTCGGCGTAACTCAGAATCTGTTGCTGGATGAAGAGCTCTCGCTCCGGTTCCTCGAAGTCGTTGGCCATCCGCTCCATGTCGCGGTAGGAATCTGCGACCGACATCAGCTTGGACTGGTACTGCGAGTCGTTCGAATCGGCCAACTCCCGAAGCATGAACTGGCTCATCGTCACTCCGGCGTTGTTGGGCGAACGCATGAGTGAGTCGTAGCTGCGACGCCGGCCGTGATAGCACGGTAGCGCGTGTGATGCCGTTCCCGTCGAGTCGAGCCGAATGTTCCCGTTCGAGTCGCGGTACGCAGACTTCAGCCCGAACGACTTGTTCACCCGAACGACATCCGAGTCGGAGTGGTCCTCAACATTGCAGCCTGTTCCTGCGAGGTAGTAGAGCTCTGTTGCCCGATCCTCGTTACAGGCTTCGCAGAAATCTGCCTCCTGTGTGTCGATGTAGGCCGGGAGCACGAACGTGTTGCGTCCGCACTCACACCCCTCCTCTAGGTTACGCGGCCCGTGTCGCTTCGCATGGTCCTCGTTGGTACAGACCCAGGATAGCGAATACTTCGGGATGAGAGGGGCCTCACAACCACTACAGTTGAGCGCATCCTGATCTTCGCTGTGGTGACCACATTCGGGGTCACTGCACTCGCGAGTAATCTCGTCTTCAAGGGTCAGAGAGCCGCCACAATGTGAGCAGCCGTTATCCCCGGGAGATTGTTCGATATCGCATTCCGGGTTCTTACACACTGTTCCCTCTGTGGTTCGGGTCAGCGCTCCACCACACGCACAGTCGTTCAGACCCTCGGTCGGTTGCTCAGTCCGCCCGCAATCCTCACATGTGTACTCTGGGGTCCAGTAAATCCGAGTGAGGTCCCCGTGGTTAGGGTGGTTACACTCCGGCTCCGATGCGTAGAGATACTCACCCTCTGTTTCTTGTGTGACTGGCCGTACCGTCGCGCAATCTGGGCAGTACCACGCCTCGTAGACCTGCTCACCGCAGTTCTGGCAGAGTCGTATTTTTGTGACGAAAGACGTGTGTTCCTCGTGGCCTTGGCAATCACATGCTTGTGGCTTCGAGTAGATCCGGTGGCAGTGGATACACTTGTAGTAGCCGTCGACCGGCCAGTTGAACATGTGAATCCGGACTTCGTAGCCCGCTAGTTCGAATAACGTCAGGACGTTACTGGCAGCGACTTCGGCTGCCTCTGCAGAGACCTCGTACGTCCTCTCGATGTACTCTGTGAAGTCTTCAGGCGTCGGGGCGGCGGGAACGTCGTACGCATCGTCGTCGGGATCTTGGAGAACACGATGGAGGTGCTCCAAGCAGTGTAACGACCCCTCTGCGATTTCTGCTTCGAGGGCTGCTTCGATGTCGACATCGGAGTCCAGCCCGAGCTGGGACCGAATGCGGTTCGTCTCCTCACTCCGCCCGTGTGTGGCGGTTCCCTCGAACTCCGCAGCGGTGTAGGGGTGTTTCGTCAGGGCCTCCGGGAGGGTCCCGGGATGGGCGACGACATCGTCCGGCGTAACCCCCTCGATGAGGGTGTAGGTTTTGTCGCGTTCGTTTGTCGGGATCGAAAGTAGCCGTTGGAAGAGTTCCTCCCGTTCGTCGATCGTCGCACTGGACGCGATCATCCGTAGCGGATCGTCGACGCCTCGCTCCTCCCGGAGCCGGCGAAGCCGTTTGACGAGCATCGAAACGTGCGCGCCGAACAGCCCCTCGTACGTGTGAACCTCGTCGAAGACGAGGAACTTCGGCTGGTCGACGAACATCCGGTGGGCCTGCTCGTCGTTGACGTTGAACAGCCGGTAGTTGATCGTGTCCGGATTTGTCAGGATGATGTCCGGCGGCGACTTGTGCATCGTATCCCGGGTCAGATGCACGAAGTCCAACGTGTGTCCGCCATACTCCTCGATGAGTTTGAGTCGGTATTCGTTCTTCTCGCTCTCGACGTAGACGTTGGGCGGCACCTCCTCAAGCGTCTGCTCGTCGACGGCGGTTTTTTCGGCTATCGTGCTCGGTAGTTCGAAATGCTCGAAGGCGTCGATGAGGTACGTGAAGGTGTCCTTGCTGCTTCCCGGTACGTAGTTGCTGTAAGGGGTGTCACCGTCGTAGACCCCGATCGTGATCTCTTGATCCGCGGGCAGGTCCGCCTTTTCGTTAACCAACCAGAGGTACTCGATGAAGCGCTTGAGCTGGTCCTGTGCGAGCGCCTTGGTCGGATAGGTCAGAACGGCCTTGATCCCGTCGACGGGGACACCGTCCAATTTGTTTCGCTTGGCCCGTAGTGCGTACTGGAGGATCGGAATGAACCAAGCTTCCGTCTTCCCGCGGCCCGTCCCAGCCGCGATGAGGGCATGTTTGTCGTCTGAGAGCCATTCGATGGCTTCCTCCTGGTGCCGCTGTAGATACTCGAAGTTCTCCTCAGTGAACGCGTCGATGATCGGCTTATCCAAGCCATTCGGCGCGAACGAGCCGCTAACGCTGCGAGCAAACTCCGGCCACGGTGTATCGCTCCACGCAGCGGCTGGGACCCCCTCTAGATACGGACCCTTTGATCGGATTAGCTGCTGTTCTTTCGACCGTTCCTCATCGGCGACGAACTGATCAAGGAGGCCTTGGTAGCCCCGTTGATTTACTCCGACGAGATATTTCGCGTAGCTTTCTTGCGCGTGCTTACCGAGTTCGATTGGGTCGAACGTACTCATGGGTTAGTTGTGAACTGGATCGAGAGGCGCTTGCTGAACTCTTCGAACGTCTTGAGGTCGTCCAGTACGGCCTCATCGATCTCCGCGAGTGTTACCGTCTTGTCTTCCAAGAGGTCCCAGATGACGTCTTTTGCGTCATCCGTCAGATCCTCGCCGAGATCGATGTCTAGAGCGGCGAATTTCCCGTGGTAGGACTCCCACTTCTCCGGGGTGACGTCGTCGCTCGGTTTCCCGTCGGCCAGCTTGTTCAGGTAGTACCGGTACTCTCGACAGATCTTTTCGGCCTCATCGTCGCCGATATCCGGGATCTGGAGTAGCGTCTGTGTGCGTTCCACTGCCTCCAGTTCCTCATCAACTTCGTCCTGTACGGCTTCCCGGACTGCTCTGGTGAAGTCACGAAGCGCTTCGCGGTGTTTCTCGAACTCTGCGACGATGTCTCGTACGTCGCTCGCATCGTGGAAATCGTCCCACGTCTTCCTCGTCAGTGACTGGAGCTTGCGTTCGATGTCCGATCGTCGGTCCAGAATCCCGTCCTTTGGAATCTCGACCCCCATTCTGTCTGCATACTCGGTCCAGAGTTCCAGTTGCTGGTATTGTTCCCTTGTGTTAGCGATCTTTCTTTCGAGGTCTTCGAACGCGTCGTTCTTGTTCGATGCGCGCTCGCGTTTCTTCTCGATATCGTCTACGTCCTCGGCCAGCTTTTCCGCTCGCTCGCTTTTTTCGGCGAGCGACTCGATGCGGTCCTGTACGCTTTCGGTGTCCTCTGTACGCTGTTGTTGTGCCATTAGAGGCCGCCTCCGAATTCGTCTGCGAGTTTCTCGCTTTCCGCCACGACCCCATCATACGGCGTCTTGTCCGGGTCGAACGTCTCCTCCTCTAACTCGTTGACTCTGAACTGCAGATCCTTCTCAACCGTACTTAGCTCATCGACGAAGTCCTCAAGCGTCGAGTGGAGATCCGACCAGCGTCCGTATTTCAGTGTCCCAGCGTCTCTCTGGAGATCCAAGAACTCCCAGACGTTCTCACAATTTTCGGCTCGATTGACGATCGAAGAGAGTTCCTCCAAGAATTCGCGTGTTTTGTCGTCATCTAACGCGTTGACATCGTCGAGCACATCCGATTCTTGGCTGCTCAGATGGTCATATGCGCTCCTGAATCCAGATAGATCGACACCGGCCTCGATCCCCTGAACGGAACTGTATAGGTTTGTGAGTTCACTCCGTGTCGTGAACAGGTCATCGGTGAATACTGCGCTGTATTCGTCGATATCTCGCGCTAAACCCCGGATATTGTAAGATTTCGACTTCAGGAAGGAGTCTAGTTCCGTGCTTTCTCGACCGGTTTTGCCAATCTTGAATCCGGAAGTCTCTCCCTCAATGTTCGAGATTCGCAGCATCAGCATTTCCGGATCGACCGAGGCCATCGCGTCTCTGAGACGATCGTGATCAACGACGTTGCGGCGGAGATGGAACCGGGCATGGAATAGCCCCTTGTATGTCTCTAAGTTGTCTTTGAGGGCCGTAATATTCCCATCAAATTCTGTCCGTGAATAGACCTGAGTGATATCCCGTTCTGAAACCGGTTCTGCGAGCGCTTCCGGGGTGAACTCCGTGCCGTTCCCCGAAAAAACGTTCAGGAGGTATTTCCCGAACAGCGCGAGCTCATCTAGGGTCGTCCCGTACGTCTCTTGGATATCCGTCTCGAGCTCTTCGCGAAGGTCAGTTACAGAACTGTTCGCCCATTCTCGAAGTTCGTCGAGGTTGATATTGTCCTGCCGTTCGAGGCTTTCGAGATCAGCGTCCTCCCAGACACCCACACGAAGGAGGTCTAGGAGAATCGACTGGTCCATGTCCCGAGTGAGCTCTACTTGGGTGTAACTCGGCTGGTCTGCGTTGCGTACGTGTACTGGCACACGGGCAGAGCCTTTCTCCCAACGGAGGTATGCTGCGTCGCTGGACCGACATCCGGGGATACGTAGACTATTGGGCTTATCGAAGAAATAGGTGATAATCCGCTCCGCGCCGTCTTCGATATTGGATGTTTGGTTGAAGTCTGCTTCCCCTCGGACCCACGCCAGTAGCTCGTTTCGCTGTTCGGTAAAGATATCACCCGGTGTCACTCCGCCTCCACCACCGATGTGTCCACATTCCGGGCAGACCCATTCTTCTCCCGTAGTATGGATTCCAGCGTTACACTCCGGACAGATCTGGTCGTATCCGCCGATGGTAGGCGCTCGTCCGTCACTGTCGATGTCGAACGCATGCGGAACCTCTTGGTTAACAGTATACTGGTCCCCTTCGTCCGTTCCGTACCACTTCATAACTTGCTCGTCCGCTCCATCATACTCTGGGTCGAGCCGATTCTCGATGTTCCCGAGACGCTGTTTGAGCTTCTCGGCGTGTTTGAATGGCGGATTCTGGTTGTCTAGAAGCTCGCTGATGACGAAGTTGAGGTATATCCGTGGCGTCTGTTTGGTGACGTTCTTTTCCTGTAGGTTGTTGTAAATCCGATCTAGGAACCGCCGGTTGAACGGGTACAGCCCGCTGCCAAATCCTTTCTCGATGTCGTCATCAGAGAGATTTCGAGGAAGGGGAGGTTCGTAATCGCGATCAGAATCGTCCTTGATCGCCTCAAGGTAATTTCTCGCGAGATCGATATGGATATCTTCCTGCTCGAGGAAGAGCGTTCGCGATCCAGACCCGTCATCAGCGGCCTCAGTAAGCTTCAACCGGGCCTGAATGCGGTCGTCGATCGTATCCTGAGAGGCGACGTCCGCCCGTCGCTGGTCGATCAAGTTCTGGTGAACCCCTGTTGTGACACCGATAACGACGTCGAAGTGGGCGGTGCCGAGGTCGGAGAAGAACGAGAGGACTTGGTGGTCGTAGACGGTGAAACCAGTCAGGTCCTCGATAATCAGGACGGGGCGGCGGTTTCGTGACCGGTAGGCCTCGTCGATATCCATGAGGATCTCTTGAATATCCCCTGCTGAGAGCATGTCCGAGACGGCTTCGGTCGCACCCGTCTTGATTTCCCGGTAGAGATACTCTGAGGCCTCTACCTCGTGGTGTTCGTGCTCTCTCGTCACCCCCGGGAACTTCTCCAGGAGAGTACTGAGCTCGTCCTGCTCTATCGGTTCGAAGCTAACGCTTGCGTCCGGATCCTCGAAGGCGTCGACATACGTTTCTAGGTTCGATCGAACTTTTGACTCGAACGCCTCGTCCTTTAGGAAGTCGACAGTCGCCTCCTGTGTCCCTTTGAACCGATTGATGATCTTGCCCGTAACCTCCCGATAGATCCCCTCCATCGGGAGCTCGCTCAGATATTTCGCATCCTCGAAGTCCCAGCCATCGAGGTTCTCCGTCAGAAGATCAACCACGTCTCGCGGTTCACGAACATGGCGTGGGACGAGAATCGGTTCGTGAGCGAACTCGTCTTCGCTGGCGTTCGCTGCTTCGTCCTGAATCTGGTAATCGAGCCACTGGCAGAGTTCGGACTTCCCGCTACCACTCTCCCCGACGACGAAGAACAGTCGGTTCGTATCGTCCTTCTCCGAGTTCGTAACTGTCTCTAGAACGATCTCTTCCGACACAAGGTTCTCGTCTTCGTCGGACCACGTGTCGAAGGCCTTGTTCTCCTCGACTGCGATTCGGTTGATCGGGACGTGAGTCTTCTCGAACTCCTCTCGGGTCTTTTGTTGGGACTCCTGTGTGATGTACTTATCAACGACATCCGAGTTCCAGTTTTTAGGGTATTTCGTACTCATTGGTTACCTCCGACTCGAAGCGTGAGTTCGTTGTAGCCACGGCTACCGATCTCAACCACACCTCCGAAGTCGCTTGCTTGGTCTAGTTCGATAGCATCGTTCGACTCGGCCTGTTTCAGAGCCTTCTCGAAATACTGCGCGATCGAATTTCTGTTCGCCGTCGCATATACCGGCAGATAGGTCTCGTCTAACTCAGCCATTACCGTCTCCAGTTTGACCGGTTCATTTGGGGTGAAACTGTCTTTGAGTATGTTCAGAAGCAAGTTTTGTGATAGAGATAGCAGATGGGTGTAATTATCCTCCGAGTCGCTGTTGACGGGTGCGATGACTCCTAGCATCGACATAGTTCGGGTCCAATAGTTGATCTTGTTCCCAGTCCAGTTGACCGTACTGACCTTTTTGCTCAGTAAGTCATCCAGCTCGTTCTTTGCATCGAAGTATCGGATGTCCTCCTCGGTAAGGGCGTCAAGGACTCCCGTGTATGCTGCATCTTCTCCCGTCTGCCCACGGAGCCCTTTCAGAAGCGCAACTCGAGTTGAGGTTGTCTCTAAGTATTCGTCCCGAAGTGCGTATCCGTTTTCCTGCTCCTCAACCTGATCAGACTCCTCGAGAAAGTCGATCGCATCTTCCAGCGTTTTCCGAGAGTCGCTCTGATTAGGGTCCTCAGCATCGCCGGGGTAGTACCGCCGGAGAAGCACCTGCCTCTCGACAGGGCCATCTCGAGCGATGTGATTCCACAGCGCCAAGATATCGTCGCCAGTTACGTTTCGTCCTAGTAGTGCCATAGGATCAAATCACCCGACTCAGTCGGGTTGTTACGTCTTATCAAACGTGTATTGCCTGTCTATTAAACCTGTTCCTTAGATGGTCGATAGCCGATGTCTCTGTGATAACCAGTCAACTATGACAGGGTTTTGGATGGTGTTCTCAACCGTTTCTCTACCCTGATTCAGTCAGGATTCCGGACCACTGTGTGTGCTCTGAAAAACGCATCCGAAATTGACCTTTTTCGACCGGTGACTCTCTCCTTCGGACGAGTTAGTTAACGTGCTGCCACGTCACTTACTGTTCGCCTGACGATACTCACGCACCTGCTCTGCCTCGAAATCGAATTTCTGGAGTTCGTTCAGAATATGATCTCGGATTACAGTGATATCGGCTTCGACCCACGGGCGGACTGTCGCCTGAATATGGTCCGTTTCGTCCCGGGTTACCTGCGTGGCGAGGAACTCGAAAAAGTCCCAGGTTCGGACGTCCGGGTGCACCTCGGAGAACTCGAACAAGTCCGCGATCCGTGTCGGCTCTCTATCCATCTTCGTGGCATACTCAATCGCCGCCTCATGGAGCCAGATATTCAGGGTCTCGTCCAACGGAAGGTAGTGGGTCGGCAGCTCGTGTTTGATATAATAGGTTGCCGCTCCCTCGTATCCAAATTCCGCAACATTCCCGATCGTTTCGGTTAGTGGCTTCTGTTGTTCGGCATCGTCCAGGCGAAAGTCGGACCCATCCACGACGAGAAACAGTTCGTCCAGTTGCCCCTCGTTGTATGCTCGGATAAGCTTCTGTGTCGTGCTTGATTTCCCTTTCTGCTCGACCTCTTGGTTGGTGTACTGGCAAAGGTGCTGTGCAGAGATATCTCCCCACGTGCTCTCTGCCCCGTAGAGGTGGTAGTTAAATTCGATATCAGGGACTGCAGTATACTCAAACGGGCTTTCCTCCCCATCTAGGACTTCATCGAAAGTGACCGATGACCCGTAGCTGAGCCAAGTATTCGGGAACGTATAGTTGGATATCCCCCGTCTTGCCAGAAGGGGAAGGCTTCGAAGCCAACCCATGTTCCCGCGGTCGCTCCCTGCAGTCGCAGGATCAGTCATGACGACAATAGAATCCGTACTGATCCCTTCAATCGAATCGACACTCATTGTACCCACCATTTTGGCCTCCGGATTTACGCGTTTCCCTGCCCGCAGTCGATGCCGTGTCTTGATCCAACGAGAGTGGGTCGAGATAAAGAAGCCCACCGTCGATCTCGCACTCTCCCGCCGCAGATGAGTAATGAGGTTTTTATCCACCCACGGCTACTCCCCCGTATTGGTGACTACTACGCGTGAGGTTCTACGTTCCTGAATGGGATGACGCTGTGGATGGCGCCTATGACTTCATCCACGACGAGCACTCTACGCTGCACCGGAGTGAGCGCTCTCTGGAGTATATCTGGGACACGTTCGAGTACGAATCAGTCCCTATTGATGGGGTTCTCATCTCGCGGGAGAAGGTCGAAGAGTCAGCAAAGAAGTTTGAGCGGTTCAGGCAACACGGTGTCTATGACGACCCCGTTCTCGATATCCCTGAATGGTTGCCGACCATCAGTGACTGCGGGGCATGGGGGTACAAATCGCTCCCCTTCCCTCCCTACGACACCGACGAGATGCTCGACTTCTACTCTTGGATGGACGTCGATATCGGCGTCACGATCGACCATCTCGTCCTCGGCTCGGGGCAGGAAGGGCGACTCTATCTGGACGAGAACGCTTTCGGCGAGGGTGTCACGAAGTCCACTCTCCCGGACACCCTCACGGATGCCGTCGACGTGATGGTCGATGAATGGCCGGGAGAATCTCGCAAATGGCCCGACTACGTCGAACAGGAGGAGCCCTCCGTCTACCACGCCGGCCCAGTGAGCCCCTTTAGCCCCGAAGACTTCCAAGGATCGCCGGAGGAGATCATCGAGCGACTCGAAGACGACCCACGTGCGGTTTACCGTGAGGACGACACTCGCTACCGGTACAACCTCACGCTTCGGAACGCCGAGGAGATGAAGCGACTCTATGACGACGGTGACTACTCGTTCCGGCTGATGGTCGCCATCCAAGGGTGGGAGCCCGAATCTTACGGTCACGCCGCCAAGCGCGTCTTGGACATGGGGTATGACTACATCGGTATCGGCGGCGTCGCCGGCAGCGGTGCCCGTGCAGTGAGCGATATCGTCGGCGAAATCGGCGGCGTCGTGAAAGAACACGAGCGGGCGAACGCGACACGCGTGGACTCCCACGTCTTTGGATTCGCCAAGACGGACGTGTTCGACTC
>SDGW01000376.1_pt1 | contig 19045 bp, 16 predicted proteins | sample 2873831 | NCBI WGS metagenome assembly SDGW01 (sample SAMN08132700, study PRJNA421101) | hypersaline lake metagenome | isolation source: celular fraction 0.22 microns magnesium sulfate-rich crust from ephemeral... | place: Spain: Penahueca Lagoon, Toledo | collected 2011-07
TCCCAGTCGCCTGGGCGGCTCTTGAGTAGAAGATACTCGCGCCGGCCCCGCGTATCGCGGAAGAGGATCGCGCCTGCGCTCGTAGCTTCGACTGCCATTAAGTGGGATAACAGATGCGACGTTAAGAGAATATCGGACTGTTCGTCCAACGTACACTGCTTCCGAATCCGATTGTCACGCACTCGAGTAGCGACCGAGCGCAGTCGTGCCCCGCCAGTGCGGGGCGTCGGCGCGTCTCAGCAGGTTTTTACGCACCCACCGTAGACGTATTCGACAGCAACAGCCATGACCTTCGTCACCCGTCTCACCCTCCAGAGCGGCGATCGCGCCGCGCTCGATGGCATCGTCGAGGACATCAAAGCCACCGCCGAGCGGAAGGGGGCCGCACTGAAGGGACCGCACTCACATCCGCCGGAAACGCTCTCCGTCCCCCAGCGCTGTCGGCTCCACGCCGACGACGAGCGACACTTCTCCTCGTGGGAGTACACCGTTTTCACGCGCGAACTCGAGATTCACGGCCACGACAATCTGGCGCGCAACATCGCCTCGCAGAACTTCCCCGACTCGGTCCACATCGAGGCCGAGGTCGAGCAGATCCACGGCGCGGGTCGCGGAAACTGACGCCGTTGCCCCCTCGCGGCGCGCGAGCGCCAGTAGAGCTTTTTGTCGTTCGCGACTACATCGGAGGTATGACCGCCGACGACCTCGTTTCGCTGCGTCGTGACCTGCACCGGAAACCCGAGCCAGCATGGCGCGAGTTCTACACTACCGCCCGAATCGTCGACGAACTCGAGTCCCGACTCGGCGACGACCTCGCCGCCCTCCACGTCGGCCCCGACGCCATCGCGGGCGACCATCGGATGGCAGTCCCCGACGAGACCGACCTCACCCACTGGTACGAGCAGGCGCGAGCCGCGGGCGTCGACGAGGGGATCCTCGAGCGACTCGAGGGCGGCTACACCGGGGCGGTCGCGGTGCTCGAGCGCGGCGACGGACCGACGGTCGGCCTTCGGGTCGACATCGACGGGCTCCCCCGGAGAGAGGCAGAGGATCCGGGCCACGTTCCCGCGGCCGAAAGCTTCCGGTCGGAACACGAGGGCGCGATGCACGCCTGCGGCCACGACGCTCACGCGACGATCGGGATCGGCGTGCTCGAGCGGATCGCGGAAAGTGACTTTACGGGGACGCTGAAGCTGTTCTTCCAGCCCGCCGAGGAGGTCGTCGGCGGCGGGAAGTCGATGGCCGAGAGCGAGCACCTCCAGGACATCGACGCGCTGCTCGCGGTCCACATCGGCCTCGATCACCCGACCGGCGAGATCGTGGCGGGGATCGACGGCTTCCTCGCGGTGTCACACCTCGAGGCCGAGTTCACGGGCGAGTCGGCCCACGCGGGCGGCCACCCCGAGCAGGGGCGCAACGCCGTCCAGGCGATGGCGACGGCCGTACAGAACCTCTACGGGATCCCCAGGCACAACGACGGGAAGACGCGGGTCAACGCGGGCGTCGTCGAAGGCGGGAGCGCCGCCAACGTCATCCCCGACGAAGCGCGGATCGTCGCCGAGGTCCGCGGCGAGACGACCGCCCTGATGGATTCGATGAAGATGCGGGCGCGCCGGATCATCCGGAGCGCCGCCGAGATGCACGACTGCGAGGTCTCGATCGAGACCGGCGCGGAGGCCCCGAGCGCGACCAGCGACGAGGAACTCGTCTCGATCGTCGCCGACGTCGCGGGGGCGACCCCGGGCGTCGAGCGCGTCCTCGAGCGGGACGAACTCGGCGGGAGCGAGGACGCGACCTTCCTCATGCGAAAAGTGCAGGAAAGCGGCGGAACCGCCTGCTACGTCGGCGTCGGCACCGACCACCCCGGCGGCCACCACACCGCGACGTTCGACGTCGACGAAGCGAGCATCGGCCACGGGATCGACGTGCTGGCGGGGGCGATCGAGCGGATCGGCCGCGACGGGGTCTGAATCGGGGAGGGAATCGCGAGATCGCCGTCGCTCAGTTCTCCACGGTATCCATCACGACCTCGAGGTCGAACGGCACGTCGGCGGGGGCCGACGAGGGCTCGAGGTAGCCGACCGCGAAGGCGGTGTAGACGGTTCCGGCTTCGGGTGCCACGTCGAACGTCGTGACCACCTCACCGTCGTTGCTCTCGGTCGCGGGGCGGACCTCGAGGGTGTACTCGCCGCCGGGCACCTCGGTCGTCGCCGCTTCGCCGAAGGCCGCGTCCTCGAACAGCACCGTCTCGCCGTCGCCGACCGTCACGTCGACGGCGGGGGCGTCCGGCGAGGCGTGGATCAACCGCACTCGTGCGTTCTCGCCGGGATCGCTCAGATCGCCCTCGAAGAGCGCCGGCCGGAAGGGCTGGTTCTCCTCGCTCAGTTCGCCCAGCGCCGCGACGGTCGAGGGACCCTCGGGGACCTCGAGTTCGCCCTCGAAGGCGACGGTGTCGGGGTCGCCCGCGGCCGTGATCGTCACCTGGTGAGCACCGGCCGGCAGCTCGAGGTAATCGCTCACGTTCGGGAAGGAGACATCTTCGAGGACGGCCGTGCCGTCGACGTAGACGTCGACGTTCGGCGCGTCCGGCGAGAGGTGGGCGACGCGGACGTGCGCCATCGCCTCGTCCATCTCATCGCCACCGTCGTCCATCGACTCATCTCCCATCCCATCGCCCGATCCATCGCCGCTCATCTCGTTGTCGTCTCCGCCGCCCATACAGCCGGCGAGCGCGATGCCGCCCGCGGTTCCGATCAGTGTCAGTGCGCGTCGGCGAGTGTGGCTCTCTGCCATACCTCCTGTTATTTGACGGATAGGAAAGTCGAAGCCCCCTAACAGAGTAGGGTAATTGCAGCGCGGACTGACAGGGACTATTACAGTAGTTCTATCGACCGCTCGAGTCGTCGGTCACCCCGAGCACATCCCGGTTGAGCGTCCAGTGGCCAGGAGGACGGCAGGCGGTTCACCGGCACTCACCGCGAGCGACCCAGATCGCGTGGCGCTTCGCGCCACGGAAAGGCGAGCGGCGAAGGCCGCGAGCCCTGGGAGGGAGGAGTGCTTTTGATCGACCTTTTACCGAGGGATGTCGCGCTGTGCGGCAGCTATGCTGCCGTCAGCTCGACAGACCGCAGCGTAAAAGGTCGGTGTTAGTATTTGGGCTCCGCTCCGGTCGTCTCGTAGACCTTCTCCATCAACCGGTCGCGGCGATCCTGCCAGCCGGCCAGTCCCTCGGGACTGGTCGGGTAGTTCTCGTAGTGAGAGAGCAGTTCGTCCGCGCGGCGTTTGGTCTGATAGAGGTTCCAGATCGTCCCCCAGTGGCCGCGGCTCTTGAGCAGGGCCTCGAGTTTGAGCTTGAGTCCGATGTCCGTACTGCCCGAGTACAGCGCCTCGGCGAGCTTGTCGCCGGGCATCGCGGCGAGCAGGCCCATGAGGTCGTCGACGTCGACGGCCGTCGAGAGGATGTTGTAGACGTCCAGCGCAGCGTAGCGCGCGCCGAAGTGGTCCATGACGCGCTCGTTGTACTTCCAGAAGGTGTCCTCGCTGTAGTCGTCGGTCTCGAGCGCCTCGATGGCCTGCTCGGCGGCGTACTTGCCGGCGTAGGCCGCGCCGGCGATGCCGCCGCCGGTGGTGGGGTTGACGTGTCCGGCGGCGTCGCCGACGGCCATGTAGCCCGGATGGACGGCCGAGTCGTACGGCCGGCGGGTCGGCAGCGCCGCGCCGAGTTTGTCCTCGACCTCCGCGCCGGCGAACTCGGGGCGGTTCTCGAGGTCGCGCTTGAGGTCGTCGACCAGCTGCATCGGCTCCTCGGTCATCTGGAAGCCCAGCCCGGCGTTGATCTCTGTCTCGGTGCGCGGGAAGTACCAGAGGTAGCCCGCGGCCCGCTCGGTCGGTTTGAAGACGAGGGCGTCCGACCACTCGACGGGCTCGTCAACGTGGACGATCTCGCGGTAGGCCGAACAGAAGTGGGTGTAGTTGACGTTCGTGTCGAACGTCGAGTCGGAGAAGTCGACGTTGTCCTGCAGCACCGACAGCGAGCCGGCGGCGTCGATGACGATGTCGGACTCGTACTCGATCGGGTCGCCCTTCCGAATCGCCTCGACGCCCGTGACGCGGCCGTCGTCGGCCTGTACGACGTTTTTGACGACGGTGTCGTAGTGGAACTCGACGCCGGCGTCGCCCGCGCCCTCGATGATCCGCCGGCCGTACTCCCAGCGGTCGATGACGGCCAGTTCGCCCGGTACGGGGATCTCGAGGACGGTGTCCTCCTGCGGGATCTCGAAGCGGCCGTGATCGACGCCGGTGTTCGTAAAGGCCGGCTCGAGTTTCGACTTCGGGATCGCCTCGGGGAAGGCGTCGGCACCCTTCAACGCGTCCCCGCAGGCGATGTGGCCCGCTTCGGTCTCGGATTTGCGCTCGATGACGACGACATCGTACCCCGCCCGGGCGACGGTCGCCGCGGCGTAGCACCCTGCAGTACCGGCCCCGACGACGACCGCGTCCGGCGATTGGGTCCGGGTCGTCGCGGCGCCCGACTGCTCCTGCGTACTCATACCCACACTGTGCACACCGCGGTAAGAAAACGTTTTATGGTCGATCCGCGGTCGTTGCCGGGTCGCCGAGCGTCCGTATACATCGGATGACCGGCCGAACTCGACAGCTCCCGGCACATAAAACGTTTTAGGCAGGTCATCCGTACCGAGGTGTATGACAGAGTACACCATCGAATTCGTCGGGACGGGTGAGACGATCACCTGCACCGACAAGGAGACGATTCTCAGCCGCTGCCTCGAGGAGGGCATCGCCCAGGAGTACTCCTGCCGGGTCGGGATGTGTCTGGCGTGTTCGGCGGAAATTCTCGAGGGCGAGGTCACCCAGCCGGCCGCCCGCGGGCTCACCGAGGAGGAAGCCGAGAACTACGCGCTGACCTGCATGGCGCGCCCGCAGTCGGACCTGAAACTCGACCGCGGGAAGTACCCGCCGAGCATCGAGGGCGACCTCGCGGGCGGCGCGAGCGACGGTGCGGTCGCCGACGACTGACCGCACACTGCCGTCGGTGGTCGCGACTTCATCGAGCCGTTCGCCGCCGAGCAGAGCGAACCCATCAGTCGGCGACTGCGCAGTTGTTCGGTCCCAACTCGAGTTCGAACGCCGTCTCTTCATCGATGTCCTCGAGACCGAGGTTCACCGCGACGATCCGCTCGTCGTTTGCCGGCCGCGGCGGGAGGTCGCTCGTGGCGCGAGCGACGAACTCGTCTTCAGTCAGCGACAGCGCCGCGAGCCGGTCGCGAAGGTCGCCGAGGCGGGCGGTGTACGTACCGTCGTCCCGCAGGTCGGCGGCGTCACTGTAGTGGCCTGGCGCGATCGTCGTCTCGTCAGGCCGCTCGAGGATCCGATGCTGGAGGCTCTCGTACAACCGGCGCGCGGCGGCTGGTGCCTCGTCACTGCCGCCTTCGAGGTCGGGACGCCCGACACCCTCGAGGAAGAGCGTATCGCCGGTGAACAGCACGTCGCCTAGCTGGAACGAGAGCGATTCGGTCGTGTGTCCCGGCGTGGCCACCGCGGTCAACGTCGCCTCACCGACGTGAAGTTCGTCGCCGTCTCCGAGCGTTCGAGCGTCGAACGCGAGGCCGCGGTCCCGAGCGCCCTCGGGAACGACTGGCTCGGCGTCGGTTCGCGAGGCGAGGTCGCGGACGCCGCTGGCGTGATCGGCGTGGACGTGCGTATCGATCGCGTAGACGAGTTCGGCACCGCGGTCGGCCGCAGTTGCGACGTACCGGTCCGCGAACGCCCGCAGCGGGTCGATCACCGCGGCCTCGTCGCCGCTGACGATCAGGTAGGCGAGACAGCCGCTCGAGGGGCGATCGTACTGCAGCACCGTCGCGGGCGCGTCGACGTCGAGTTCGCGGGCGAGATACAGGTCGGCCCACGCGTCCATCCCGCCGGCGAGGTTGCGCGCGTCGACGCCCGCCTCCCGGAGGAGGGAGACGGCGTGTGCGCTCGCTTCCCCGTGGCCACAGACCGCGAGGATCGGTTCCTCGAGGTCGGCGACGAGATCGTCCGCGCCGCCGGTCGCCTCGGCCTGAATGAACTTCATGTGGGGGATCTGGACGGCCTCGACGCCCTCGCCCTCGAGGTGCCAGCGCTCGAATTCGTCGCGGTCGCGGACGTCGAGGACTGTTAGCTCGTCGCCGGATCGCAGCCGGTCGGCCAGTTCCTCGGGGGCTATCGAATCCACGCCGTCGGTCGATCGGTCGGCGTCGTCGCTCCGGTCGATCATGCCGTGTGATACGCGCTCGAGGCGGGTAAAGTAGCACCCACGCCCGCCGGATCGCCGCCAACGTTCAACACGTTCGGCGGTGTCGACCCGGTATGGACGCCGACGACTTCCAGCCCGCGATCGAGGAATCGATGGCCACCGAACTCGAGCGCCTTGGCTCCTCCAAACTCCTCGTGGCCCACACGAACGCGGACCTCACGACCGAGCGCGTGCTGCGGACGGCCGCGGACAGCGAACGCGCCGCCGCCGAGACATTCGAGGCGTGGGTCGACGACGAGGACCACGACGGCGCACGGGACGCGTTCGCCGAATTCCGAGACCAGGAGCGCGACCATTACGACCGGGTCACGGCGCTGCTCGAGGGTGACCACGAGAGCGACGGTGCGGACGGCGGGCCGATGCACGACCGTCTCCGATCGCTCGAGACGACGGTGGAGCGACTCGGCGGCGTCGTCGGACGGTCGCTGGTCGGCGATCGGACGCACCTCCAGGTGGTGAACTTCTTCGTCAACGAGGGCGACGAGCGACGCGCCGACGCGTTCCGGCAGCTGCGAAGCGAGACGGCGGCGCAGGGCGATCGGGCGCTCGCGGTGCTCGAGGACAGCTGCGACGAAACCGAGGACTGGAATCGCGCTCGAGCGGCCGCCGAGGACGTGATCGAGGCCGCTTACGAGGAGTATGCGGCGTCGCTGGACGAGCTGGGGCTCGATCCGAAGCCGATCTGTTGAGCCGCGGCTCGCTCCGGGAGCCGTCGAGAAAACGGAAAGAGACGGATTCGAAGTGGACTCGAGCCGTCGACGCGCGTCGATCAGTCGACGAAGTCGATGTCGTCGCCCTGTGCCGGGCCGGGCTGGACGGCTTCCTCGCCGTCGGGTCGGCCGTAGATCTGGGGCGACTGGACGCCCGTGACGACGATCATCGTTCGCATGCTGCCCTCGAGGCTCTCGTCGATCGAGGTCCCCCAGATGATGCGGGCGTCGGGGTCGATCCGGTCGTAGATCTCCTCGACGACGCCTTCGGCCTCCTCGATGGCCATGTCGTTGCCGCCGGTGACGTTGACGAGGGCCGAACTCGCACCGGAGATGTCGACGTCGAGCAGCGGCGAGCGCAGCGCCGTTTTGACCGAATCTTCGGCCTTCGCCTCGGAGTCGGCTTCGCCGAGACCGATCATGGCGACGCCGCCCCGCTCCATGACTGTGCGAACGTCGGCGAAGTCCAGATTGACGAGGCCGGGTTTCGTGATGAGTTCGGTGATGCCCTTGACGCTCCGCATCAGCACCTCGTCGGAGACTTTGAACGCCTGTCGGACGGGGAGTTTGCCGACCGAATCGAGCAGCCGGTCGTTGGGGACGACGATGACGGTGTCGGAGACGTCGCGCAGGCGCTCGAGACCGGCCTCCGCGTTTGTTCGGCGGACCTCGCCTTCCGCGGTGAAGGGCGTCGTGACGATCGAGATCGTCAGCGCGCCGGCCTCGCGGGCAGCCTTGGCGACGACGGGGGCCGAGCCGGTGCCGGTACCGCCGCCGAGGCCGGCCGTGACGAAGACCATGTCCGAGCCGTCGATGGCGTCGTAGATGTCCTGCTGGCTCTCGAGGGCGGCTTCCTCGCCGACCTGGGGGAGCGAACCGGCGCCGCGGCCGCCGGTCTTCTCCTCGCCCATGAGGATCTTGGTGTCGGCGTCGATCTCCACGAGGTGTTGGACGTCGGTGTTGGCGGCGACGAGTTTCGCGCCGTGGATCCCCTCCTCGTGCATGCGGTTGATCGTGTTACCGCCGGCACCACCGCAGCCGACGACCGTGATGTCGGTCTGGAGATCCTGGAGAACGTCCTCGAGTTCGTCGTCGGTCATCGTCCCCGTCTGTCGCCCAGCGTCGCCGTCGGGCGACTGCCCCTCCCCCGGAGCGCCGTCGGGAGTCCCGGCGGGGTCCCCGTTCTCGGCCTCGTCGATTGCGTCGTCGATGATAGAGTCCATTCTTGGCACTGTCTAAAAGATGGAGCATAATTACCTTTCCCCTACACGTCAGCCGCCTGTCTGACATGTTAATGAAAACTTATATATTCGGTAGTGAAGGCGTGGAAATCGCAGGACAGCGCTGATTAAGTATATATTACTATCGGCCGCCGAGCCGGTTAGATCGGGAAACGATGCGTCCGTTGGGTTCGAACCCTCTCGGGACTGACCGTTTCCCCGTCGACGGTGACCGTCTCGCCTTCGGCGAGGGCACCGAACTTCGGCCCCTCCGGGACGCCGGCGTCGCGCGCGAGCGCAGGATCGAAGGCGGTCTCCTCCGCGACGACGGCGTCGTCCTCGAGCCGTACCGCGTCGAATTTCGACTCGAGGACCGTGGCGAGTCCCTCGACGATCGCCGGTCGCGGGGCGGTCAGTTTGCTGTCGGTTTCGTCCTCGGTGACGGTCACCGGTACCGCCGCCCGTGAGCCGACGCGGCTCCCGCCGTTCTCGGTCGCGAAGGCGACGGTGTGTTCCTCGACGACGGTTCGAACGCGTTCGTGGTCGACCCCCTCGGCCGTCGTGACGAGTTCCGCCGGCAGATCGACGACAGTGATCGACTCGGCGATTCGGTCGCCGAAGCGGATTCCGTCTTCGATCGCGCCTAACTCCGACTCGACCGCATCGACGAGGTCGAGCGGCCGGTCGCCGACTTCGCGCAGCCACGTTTCGCTCACGATTCGGCAGTCGATCGTTTCGAGCGTCTCCTCGAGCACCGGCCACTCGCCGTCGAGCAGCGCGATCCCGGCGCCGCTGGCCTCGAAGACCCGCTCGAGTACGTCGCGGTGAGCCGTCGGGTGGTCCATCGCCTCGAGCGCCCAGTCGGCCGCGACGTGGCCGACCGCCCACGGCGTCTCGCGGACGACCCGCTCGAACCGCGGGGCGTAGTGGTTGCCGCCGAAGCCGACGAGTTGGCGTTCGCGGTGCGGATCGACCGCTCGCAGGTCGAGAATGGCCCGAGCGACGGCCTCGGCGCCGGCGGGATCGTCCCACTGGGCGTCGCCGCTACCGAGTTCGGCGAACAACGATGGACAGCCCACGTCGGTCGGACCGTGGTGGGTGCACTCCATCCCCACCTCGTACTCGGCGGGCGCGTGCTCGTCGAAGGCTTCGAGCAGCCGAGCCAGCGCGTTCGGCGCGGCGTCGGCCAGCGCGTCGGGATCGCCGCCGAACTCGGCCGGGCCGAAGTTGCCCGTGAAGTGACCGGTCAGCAGCGGTCCGGTGTCGCCCGAGTGTCTCGAGGCGAAGACGAGCAGTTCGGGGTCGCAGTCGAAGGCGTCGGCGGGGCGCTCAAGTTCGATGTGGAGGTCGTCGAACGACCGGAGTTCGATTTCGTCGGTCCGGTAGTAGGTGCCGCCGCCGACGGCCGACGGGCGCGTCTCGTCCTCACATCGGTCCCAGTCGGCGTGCTCGCGGAGCTGCTCGCAGATGCGCTCCGAGGCGCGGTCGGCGCGGCTTTCGACGATCGCGATCACGGAGTGGGGTCGGCGCCGGGGCGACGAATAGGCTACGCTTTCGACGCAGTCCGGCTCGGGTCGACCGCTCCTTTTACTGATGTTCAAAAGGGCGTAGCATGAGCGGCCCGTAGCTTTTCGAATGTGGGGAGATAACACACACCATTGTGTTTCGGTGGCTGCTATGAGCGAGAATCCGTCAAATCGAACGGAGTCGCACGAGGAATTGAACCGGCCCGAAACGCGCGGGAACGAATTGAGGGACTGTCGACTCGACGTCTGCGACCTCAGCGCGCTCGTCAGCGACTACGCCGTCGCACTGCTCGATCCCGATGGACGCGTCGCCGCGTGGAACGACGGGGCGCGTCGGCTTACGGGCTACGAAGCGACGGAGATCGTCGAGTCGCACTACCGAACGCTCTTCCCCGCCGACGCCCGCGACGCCGGCCGGCCGGAGCAGCTGCTCGAGCGAGCGCGGGCCGAAGGGACGGTCGAAGCAGACGGGTGGCGCGTGCGAAGCGGCGGGGACCGGTTCCGCGGCCGCGAGGTGATCGCGCCGATCCGGGAGGACTGCGAAATCGCTGCCGACGGCGACCTCGCGGACGACGAGTTCCGCGGGTACGTCTGGATCGTTCGGGATCGAACCGAGGAGTACGAACGCCTGCGAGAGCTCCGCGAGGAGAAGGCCTTCGCCGAGAAGGTCTTCGAGGCGCAACCGGACATCGTCTACGCGTTCGACGCCGACGGGAACTTCCTCGAGTGGAACGATCGCGTGCCGGCGGTGACGGGATACACCGAGTCGGAGCTGGCCGAGATGGAACCGCACGAGTTCGTCGCCCCGGAAGACCGCGAACGGATCGCCGAGAAGATCCGACGCGTCCTCGAGGAGAACGAACGCATCACCGTCGAAGCGGATTTCCTCACGAAAGACGGGCGTCGGATCCCCTACGAATTCCACAGCGCCCGGATCACCGGCGACGACGGCACCGTGCTCGGCTTTACGGGAACCGGCAGAGATCTCAGCGATCGAAAGGCCCGCGAACGGGAGTTGCGCGAGGAGACGGCGTTCACCGAGAGCGTCCTCGAGGCGCAGCCGGACGTGCTCTACGCCTACGACACCGAGGGGAACCTGATCGAGTGGAACGAGCAGTTCGAGCGCGCAACCGGCTACGATGCGGACGTACTCGAAGAGGTGGATCCGCTCACGTTCATCGCACCCGAGGACCGCGAGCACATCGGCGACGCGATCGAGCGCATCTTGGAGGAAGGAGAGCGCGTGACGGCCGAAGGACGAGTCCTCACCGAAGACGGGCGTCGGATCCCCTACGAGTTCAACAGCGCCCGGATCACCGACGACGACGGCACCGTCCTCGGCTTTACCGGCATCGGCCGCGACATCAGCGAACGCAAGGCCCGCGAACGAGAGCTCAAGCGCCTCGAGCGGCTCAACGCGGTCATTCGGACGATCGACGAGACGATGGTCGCCGCGGAGACTCGCGAGGAGATCGAGACGGCGGTCGTCGAGGAGTTCGCCGCCGCCGACGCCTACCGGTTCGCGGTCATCGGTCGGGCGAAGCCCGCCAACACGGCCGAGGGCTACGCCTGGGACCCCGAGGCCTGGGCGGGAATCGACGAACCGGCGGTTGGCGACCTCGCGTCGTTCGTCGATCCGCCAGCCGACGCGTCGGGAACGTCCCCGTTCGAAATCCGGACGGTCCAGCGGTACCAGGACCTCCACGAGAGCCCCGTCGACGACTGGCGGATCGACGCTCGCGAACGGGGATACGACTCTGTCGCGGTCGTTCCCATCGCCGCGAGCGACCGACCGCTTGGCGCGCTCGTGATCGGGGCCGACGAGTCGTCGGCGTTCGCCGACCGCGAGCGGGAGGTGTTACAGGAGTTCGGCGGCACGATCGGTCACGCGATCAACGCGATGGCCGTTCGGCGGCTCCTCTATATGGACTCCGTCGTCGAACTCGAGCTCGAGTCGGCCGACAGGGGAGACACCTGTATTCGGCTATCGGCCGCGACCGGCTGTACGCTGTCGGTCGACCACGTGCTGCCGCTGACCGACGAGGTGTTCGTCTACTACCTCACCGCCTCCGAGGCATCCCCCGAGCGGATCCGGGAGGCGGCGAGGGACGACGAGGGTGTCACTGAGTTCCGGCAGATCGACGCGACCGACGAGGAGAGTTACTGGGAGATGGTCGTTCGCGGAGCGACGATCACCGAACTGCTCGCGGAGTACGGCGCGCGGCTGCAGTCGAAAACCGTCTGCGACGGTGCCGGGACGCTGACAGTGCAGGTGAGTCCCGAGGCGGACCTTCGCGACCTCATCAACGCGATCACGTCGGCGTACCCCGACACGAGGCTCGTCTCGAAGCGAACCGTCGACCGGCCGGTCGAAACGTGGGGCGACTTCCGGCAGCGCGTCGAATCGACCCTGACCGAGAAACAACGACTGGCGCTCGAGGCGGCCTACCACGGCGGCTACTTCGAGTGGCCGACGCGCAACAGCGACGCCGGCGAAATCGCCGATCGGCTCGGCATCGCCCGACAGACCTTCCACCAGCACCTCCGGGTCGCGATGGCGAAGCTCCTCTCGGCGTACTTCCGGACGGACGAGTGACTCCGTCAGGCGAACGGGTTCGCCCACAGTACGAGACCACTCGGCGATACCAGAGCATGCTGGTACACTTCTTTCCCCCGCCCAGTTGCTCTATCGAGTAATGAGTTCACCCCCGGCACCTGAAACGACGGTCGCGGCGGACGTCCTCTCGGAGCCGCGACGACGATACCTGCTCGCCACGCTGCTCGAGCGAGCGGATGCGGCGCCGGACCGGACGCCGCGGACGGACCCGCTGTCGATCGAGACGCTCGCGACGGAAGTCGCGACCACGGAGCAGGGCTGTCCCATCGTCACCGACGACCAGTGCGAGCGAACGCACGTCACACTCGTTCACGCCCACGTCCCGCGGCTGGTCGACCTCGGGCTCCTGCGCAGGACGACCCGCGGAGACACGACGATGGTCGGCCTCGCAGACCACCCCGTCCTCGAGGCAGACTGGGTCCGGGCCGTCCTCGACGATCCGACGGGCGAGTCCTTCCCCGGGGACGAGGAAACGCTGAACCGAACGCTCGAAGCGCTTCACGCACCGCGTCGACGGGCCGTCTGCGCCGTCCTCGCGACGCGGCACGGAGACGTTTCGGTCACCGAACTCGCCGCAGCGATCGTCGCCCGAGCGAACGCCGACGGAACGGGAGATACTGACGAGGGTGCTGCGAAAGAGACGCACGTCGCCGAATCGCTCGTCCACGAGCATCTTCCCGTGCTGGCAGACGCCGGACTCGTGGAATACGACCGCGAAGCGGGCTACGTCGCGCTGGCCACCGACGCTCCCCAGTGGGAGGTCGACTGGCTGCTCGAGGGGCCGCTCGCCGACGCCGCCGGACTCGAACGGTGTTCCGGTCGGCAGGACGAGCCGATCGCGGATCGAAGCGGGTCGGACGAGGCGACAGTCGAGGGGGTGGCCGCGACGGAGCCGGTCAGGGATGGCAACAGAATGTCACTGATGCTGGCTCGCCCGCCCGTGGACCGCTCGAGCAGCGAGGACGCGTCGTCACGGGAGCTCACGAGAACCCCTGGCCTGTCGTCGACCGCGAGCGATTCAGACGACTGATCGCATCCGACGGATGCAGCCGTGGTGAGTAACAGCCGATCGAAAACGAGTACCGCCGTTCGAATTTTCGGCCCAATGCGCGTGTGAGGTTCACGTTTTCAGGTCTGGTGCCGGCCCGGATCCGTATCTCGGAGCCGGACCGATTATAGTCCCGCCGCGTCGAATGAGCGCAACGATGGCTATGGACGTATACGGGCTCCTCGGCAACCCGGTGGGGCACTCGCTGTCGCCGCCGATGCACGAGGCCGCCTACGACGAACTCGAACTCGAGGCGCGGTACGCGACCTTCGAGCCCGACGAGGACGACATCGAAGACGCGATTCACGGCGCCGACGCGCTCGGCATCGCGGGGCTGAACGTGACGATCCCGTTCAAACAAGACGCCCTCGAGATCGTCGCCCCCGAGGATCTGGCGACTCGGATCGGCGCGGTGAACACGATCGACTTCTCTGGATCGGGGCCGCCGACGGGGTACAACACCGACGCCGTGGGGGCGTTGCGTGCGCTCCGCGACCACGACGTGACGATCGAGGGAGCCCACGCGGTCGTCGTCGGTGCCGGCGGCGCGGGTCGGGCGGTCGCGTTCGGACTCGCCGACGCCGGCGCGACGGTCGCGATCGCCAACCGGACCGAGCCGACGGCCCGCGACCTGGCCGAGGAAGTCACGCGCGCGACCGGCCACGGCCTCGCGGAGCTCGAGACGCTGGTGCCGGAGGCCGACGTGCTGGTCAACGCCACGAGCGTCGGCATGGAGGAGAACGTCTCGCCGGTACCGACCGACGCGCTCCACGGCGACCTGGCCGTCCTCGACGCGGTCTACCGGCCGCTCGAGACGAAGTTACTGCGCGAGGCGGCCGCCGCCGGAGCGACGACGGTCGACGGCGCGTGGATGTTGCTCTATCAGGGCGTCGAGGCGTTCGAGATCTGGACCGGGCGGGACGCACCGGTCGCAGTGATGAACGAGGCGCTTCGTTCGCGGCTCTGACGGTCCGCGAGCGGACGGCGCTCGCGTCCGGCCCCGACGACAGTATCAGGCGAATTTAAGTGTTGGAGACGACTACATCGAGATAATGGCAATCCTCCAAAAGCTGAAGTCCCTGTTGGGATTCGACGAGTCGGACTCGGAGCGCGGGGGCGCTCGAGAGGTCGGGGTAACGGTCGAGCGGGAAGGGTCGACGGACGAGGGGAACGGAACCACCACGGGCACTGATCGAAGCGAACCGGCAGAGGGGCGGGCCGCAGAGCCGCCGCAGTCGGCGGCGAGCGGCTCGAGCGCAGCGGGGTCGACGGAGTCGCTGACGGAGCCGACGGACGCCCCGGAGGAGGGCGCCGAACCGGCGGAAGCGGCCGGACCGGAGACGGACGACGCGGCACCGACGGCCGAAAAGACGCCGGACCTCTCTGAGGGGGAGCCGCCGGTCGAGGAGGCCGAACCGGACGCCGCCGATGCGGCGGACGGCGAGGCCGCAGACGCGGAGCCCGCGGCCGATACCGAAGCCGAGGCCGGGACGGGCACGGACGAGACCGAAGCGGAGCCGGAACCCGCCGAGGCCGAACCGGACGCAGACGAGGCCGACACCGAGCCCGAAGCGGAGCCGGCCAACCAGGAATCGGTCGACTCGATCAAGGGCATCGGTCCGGCCTACGCCGATCGGCTCGCCGGTGCGGGCGTCGAAACCGTCGGCGAACTCGCCGTCGCGGACGCCGCCGAACTGGCAGAGCAGACCGACATCTCCGAGACCCGCATCCAGGGCTGGATCGACCGCGCCGAAGTCCGGTAACCCACCTGCACCGCTCGGCGATCCAGAGCCGACCCCCCGACTCGTCCTCGAGTGGCCACTCGCCACCGATTTTCTCCACTGTCGACGCAACTGTGAGTCGCGCTCGCGACATCGGACTCGTCACAGCGACGGCCGTCGGTAGCCTCGAAATCGCAAAATGATTATCCGCACGTCCCGACGCGGGAGATATGAACGATCCGCGCGTCGTCACGACGTTCGACTCGTTTCGCGCCGCCGCTGGCGGCCGCGACGGCGACGCGGCGGCCGACCGTGACGGCCCGACCCACGCCGGACGCCGGGTTCCAGTCGAGGTCCGGACGACCGTCGAGGATCCGTTTCTCGCCTACCGACGGGCCCGTGAGGGCGACGGCGGCGTCTTCCTCGAGACGACCGGCGGCCAACCCGGCTGGGGCTACTTCGGCGTCGATCCCGTCGATCGACTGACCGTCAGCGCCGATGCCGTCGCTCGAGCGAGCGACGACGACCGATCGCCGACCCTCGCCGCGCTCGAGGGGTTGCTGGCGACCGACCGGCTCGCGCGCGGCGACTGCGACGTGCCCTACCCCTGCGGAGCCGTCGGCTGGCTCTCCTACGACGTGGCCCGCGAACTCGAGGCCCTCCCCGAGTCGGCCGTCGACGACCGCGGGCTGCCCCGCCTCGAGGTCGGGGTCTACGACCGGTTCGCAGCCTGGGAGGGACCGGCCGACGGCACGGTAACGCTACGGATCACGGCCTGCCCGCGGGTCGGCTGCGAGGGTGCGTCGGAGCCGACGGATACCGACCTCGAGGCAGCCTACGAACGGGGCCGAGACCGTGCGCTCGAACTCGCCGCCGCCGTCCGCGAGGGCGATCCCGGAATCGGCGAGCCGCCGGTCTCGAGCCCCGAGGCGACCTTCGAGAGCGACTGCGGCCGCGAAGCCTTCGCCGATCGCGTGCGCCGGGTCAAGGAGTACGTCCGCGAGGGCGACACCTTTCAGGCGAACATCTCCCAGCGGCTCGTCGCGCCCGCGGCGGTCCACCCCGTCGCGGCCTACGACGCCCTGCGGCGGGTCAACCCGGCACCGTACTCCTGTCTGCTCGAGTTCCGGGCGGCCGATCTGGTGAGCGCCAGTCCCGAACTACTGCTCGAGTGCGGGGAGCCACGTTCTCCGGGGTTCTCGAGCGGACAGCGAGGCGGTTCCACCGCCTCGAACGAGACGGCTTCGCCGTCTCGCAGTCCGCGAGAGCGCGACGGCGAGTTCGTCCGGACGGAACCCATCGCCGGCACCCGACCGCGCGGCGAGACGCCCGCGGACGACGACGCGCTCGAGGACGACCTGCTGTCCGACGAGAAAGAACGGGCCGAGCACGCGATGCTGGTCGACCTCGAGCGCAACGACCTCGGGAAGGTCTGCGAGTACGGCTCGGTCGACGTCTCCGAGTACCGCCGGATCGACCGCTACGCCGAGGTGATGCATCTCGTCTCGAACGTGACCGGCCGACTCCGCGCCGACGCGACGCTGTCCGACGCGATCGCGGCGGTGTTCCCCGGCGGGACGATCACCGGCGCGCCCAAACCGCGGACGATGGAGATCATCGACGAACTCGAGGCGACCCGGCGCGGCCCCTACACGGGTAGCGTCGGAATCTTCGGCTTCGACGGCCGGGCCACGCTCAACATCGTCATCCGGACCCTGGTCCGCCACGCCGACGAGTACCACCTGCGGGTCGGCGCGGGGATCGTCCACGACTCGGAACCCGAACGCGAGTACGACGAGACGCTGGACAAGGCCCGCGCGCTCATCACCGCGGTCGACGAGGCGCTCGGCGAACGCGCGGAACTGGAGCTCGAGGCGGACGACGAAACGAGCCCGGAACGGGCCGACGGAGGTGAGCCGAGTGACTGACGCCGCGCATCGAACTCGTATCCTCGTGATCGACAACTACGATTCGTTCGCGTACAACCTCGTCCAGTACGTTGCCGAAGCGATCGCTTCGACAGGCCCTGCGATGTCGCCGCAGGACGTTGGCGAGGTCGCCGAGGCGGTCACGGTCAGACGGAACGACGAGATCGACCTCGAGGACGTTCGCGCGCTCGAGCCGACCGGGATCGTCGTCTCGCCGGGGCCGGGGACCCCACAGGAGGCGGGGATCTCGATCCCGCTGTTCGCCGACACCGAATACCCCATCCTCGGTGTCTGTCTGGGCCATCAGGCGCTGTGTGCAGCGAACGGTGCGCCGGTCGTCCACGCGCCCGAGGTGGTCCACGGGAAGCCGTCGACGATCAGTCACGACGGCGCGGGGATCTTCGACGGCCTCCCGGAGACGTTTCAGGTCGGCCGCTACCACTCGCTGGCGGTCGAGCGCGCCGATCTCCCCGACGCGCTCGAGGAGACCGCCCGGACGACCGACGAGCGCGGCGTCCTGATGGCGGTCCGCCACCGCGAGCGGCCCCACGTGGGTGTACAGTTTCACCCGGAAAGCATCCTCACGCGCGAGCACGCGGCGGCGACCGGCTCGAGCGACGACGGCACCGGCGAGGAGATCTCGCTCGAGCTCGGCAAGCGGATGGTCGCGAACTTCTGTCGGTTCGCCGCGAGCGTCGGCGAGTGATTGGACCGACCGAATCGGCGCTCAGGGGGCGGATCGGCGGGCCGTCACTGCTCCCGATCGAACACTGCGACCGCGTCAGATCCGGGACCGAGCACGACGCGGTAACCCTCGTACTCGAAGGCAACGGTGGCAGTCGGATTCGACTCGAGGACCGAGGTGAGGGCCTCGGGGTCCACCGTCTCGGACAGGGGCGGCAGGCCCGTCACAGCGCGGTCCTCACGGGCCGCGATACACGCGAGTGCCGTGGCGAGTGCTGGATGCATGGTGATCGTCGCGGCGTCCGACGAGCGTCAGTTCGAACGTCTTCTCGCAGTCCGGACAGCCGACCGGATCGGCCGTCGTTTCCATACGGAGATCTGTCCCACAGTTGCAGTGGATGGTGATGCTCGAGTCCATAGGTTGTGTTGTGTGGCCCTAACGCGGCGGAGACAACCCGGCGAACGAGTCGGCGACGGTAGCGACCGGTCGGCGGAACGTCGGCACTTCTTTATTTCGCCAACGTCAATGATGGATTGCTCCCGCGACGCGGGGGCCGTGTGTGAGCCGGAGCGCTTGGTTGGTCCTGGGCACTCCGGCTCAGCGCACTTTCGTGCGCATCCGTGCGGTACGCAATCTATCCTAAAGAACGTTAGGATATTGACTGGTTAGAGTCTACGGTGGTGCTCCAGAAAACGGGACCGAAGCGATGATTTGTCCGGTTCGTGTGCACAAACGTGGTGCCCTACGGGGACAGGACAACTGCGCGACACGCAGAGCGCGTCGCGCTGGTAAAAAGCCAAGCTGTCCGATTCGAGACAGAACAACGGTGCTGCTCCACCAGTAGAAGAGGCTGGGACCCGATTACGAGTGTTGTCAAGTCCGCTTAGGAGAGTGTGATGACCCTATCGTCAGGCGGTAAGTACAGAGGAAGCAGAGAACGACCTCGGGGACCGCATCAGTGATCCGCGTTTACGTCCGGACGAACCGAGTACCGATTCCGGGTTCGGGCAATCAGGCATTTGGGAACAGCGGCGTCAGGAACGCGGCTGATAAGTCGTAGACCTTTCCCGCTGGAAGCCGATGGTACAGGCCATGGCTACCGAGGCGACGTTCACAGTTCCGTCTGATCAGTTCCCCCTAGGGACGGTGTTCGAGCAACTGCCGGACGTGACGGTCGAACTTGAGCGGATTATCCCCGCTCGGGACGTGGTGATCCCGTATTTTTGGGTCCGGGGTACCGAAGTCGATGACATCGAGAGCGCGTTCTCCGAGCA
>SDGW01000377.1_pt1 | contig 18956 bp, 21 predicted proteins | sample 2873831 | NCBI WGS metagenome assembly SDGW01 (sample SAMN08132700, study PRJNA421101) | hypersaline lake metagenome | isolation source: celular fraction 0.22 microns magnesium sulfate-rich crust from ephemeral... | place: Spain: Penahueca Lagoon, Toledo | collected 2011-07
ACGAACTCTCCGGCGGCCAGCGCCAGCGCGTCGCCATCGCCCGCGCCATCGTCCGCGAACCCGAAGTGTTCCTGATGGACGAGCCGCTGGCGAACCTGGACGCGAAGCTGCGCGTCCACATGCGGACCGAACTCCAGCGGCTCCACCGCGAACTCGGGACGACCATCGTCTACGTCACCCACGACCAGGAGGAGGCCATGACCATGTCGAACCGCCTGGCCGTGATGAACGAGGGGAAAGTCCAGCAGTTCGCCGACCCGCTGACCTGCTACTACGAACCGACCAACAAGTTCGTCGCCGGCTTCATCGGGTCGCCCGGCATGAACTTCGTCGACGGCGAGGTGACCGAATCGGGCGTCGACACGACGCACTTCACGATCGATCTCGATCCCGACGCGTTCGATCTCTCGCCCGGCCAGGCCGTCACGATCGGCATTCGCCCGGAGGACATCGTGCTCTCGGACAGCGACGAGCGCGTCGACGACCCCACCGAGTCCATCGTCGCCACGATCGACGTGGTCGAACCCGTGGGCGACGCAGTGTTCGTGTACTTGCTGCTGGGCGAGGAGTACGCGGGCCAGATCGGTGAAGGTCGGGCCGACGAGGTCGACGAAGCCGATCAAATCCTGATGAGCACGCCGCCCGTGCCCGAACTCGCTGGTGGAGCGGAAGGGACCCAGACCCGGGTTCGACTCGACCGCGCCGCGATCCACCTGTTCGACGCCGAGTCCGGTGACGCGCTCGTCCACGGCGTGAGTTCGGCCGTGCCCGCCGATGCAGACTCACGAGCGGCCGAGTCCGAGCCGCAGTCGACCGACGAGGTGCAGGAGGCGGACGACGCCTCCTCTCGGTGACTCCTCAGTCGTCGCCGACCGTCTTCTCGATCGCCGTAACGGCGTCGACGGGCGTCTCGACGGGTTCGACGCCCGGGACGTCGTGCGTCTCCAGCCCCACGACGGGGCGGCCGAAATCCAGTGCGTGCCCCATCTCCGAGAGCGTCCCCGTCGACCCGTCGATGGCGACGGTGGCGTCGCCGTTCAGCACCACCAGGACGTTCCGTGCGTTGCCCATGTCGGTCGCGATGGCCGTCTCGACGTAGTCGTTGGCGGCGCTCCGGTCCGACCCCGGGAGGATGCCGATGGTGTGGCCGCCCGTCTCCTGCGCTCCTTTGCAGACGGCTTCCATCACGCCGCCGAGACCGCCGCAGACGACGGTGTGGCCACGCTCGCCGAGTTCACGGCCGACGGCGACGGCCGTCTCGTACGTCTCGTCAGTAACCGATCCGCCGCCGATGACGCTCACGCGCATTCGTGGCTTACCACTCCATCCCGCCGTTGACTGGAACGATCTGGCCGGTCATGTAACTGGAGTCCTCGCTGGCGACGAACCGGACGATCCCGGCGATGTCGTCGACCGTCGCGAACCGGTTGAGCGGGATGCGGTCGAGGATCTTCTCCTGGACGCGTTCTGAGACTTCTTCGAGCATGTCGGTCTTGACGAACCCCGGGGCGACGCAGTTGGCCGTCGATCCCGTACTCGCCAGTTCCAGTGCGATCGTTCTGGTGAACCCGAACAGCCCGGATTTCGTCGTCGCGTAGTTGGCCTGGCCGTAGTTGCCCTGTTGGCCGACGACCGAGGAGATGTTGATGAGCCGTCCCTCCTCGGCCCGTTTGATGTCGTCGAACAGGCAGTGCGTGCAGTTGAACACGCCGCCGAGGTTCACCTCGATGACCCGGTCCCAGTCCTCCCTGGTCATGTTCTCGAACGTCTTGTCGATGGTGATGCCGGCGTTGTTCACCAGCACGTCGACCGATCCGAACGCGTCTCGGACCTCCTCGCACATCGATTCGACCTGGTCGTAGTCCGCAACGTCCCCCTGGACTGCGATGGCCTCGCCGCCCTCGCTCTCGATCTGCGCGACGGCTTCGTTGGCTGCCGCGTCCGAGGACCGGTAGTTGACGGCCACGCTCGCACCGTGACGGCCGAGTTCCTCTGCGATGCCGCGGCCGATACCACGCGACGCACCGGTGACCACGCAGGTCTGATCGGATAGCATACCTATCTGTTCAGTCGCTGGCGCAAAAAGGATATCTGCGGGTAGAAAACATGCTGCTGTGTTTTCTACCGTCGTAGGAAATAATGCGTCCGTCGTGAGATGGGTCCACCGTCCGCGGCCCGGACGGGTGCCTGCCGGACCCGTCTCACTCGAGCTGGTCGAGCCAGTCCTGAGCGCGTGCTTCCGACACCTCTGCGACCTCGGCGACGGTTGCGGCGTCGGCGTCGGCGAGGTCAGTCGTCGTCTCGATGCCGGCGTCACGCAGGCGCTCGGCGTAGGTCGGTCCGATCCCGTCGACGCTCTCGACGTCGGCCGCGCCGTCGCCAGTCAGCGTCGCCTGCTCGTCCGTGCCATCGCCGTCGACCTGGTTTGCCTCCTCGGCGTCGATGACTTCCCCGCTGGACGACGGCTCCTCGCCGTCCGCCGGGTCGTCGATCTCGATCTCGGCGGCGTCCGCCTCGTCGAGAACGTCGTCGTTCTCGTTCCGCTCGTGGAACCAGTCACACACTTCGGGCCAGACGTCCTTGTGGGACGATCCCGACACCGAGAGACCGATGTGACCGGTGGGGTACTCGATGGTCTCGACGTCGTCGGTCCCGACCACGTCGTTGAACGGCTTCGAGGCCGCCGCCGGGATCAGGTGGTCGTACTCGCCGATGATCTGGAGGATCGGCATGTCGATGTTCTCGACGTCGACCGTCTTGCCGTCGAGCTCCAGGTCGTTCTCGTAGAGCGCGTTGCGCTGGTAGATGTCCCGGAGGAACTCCTCGTAGGCCTTCCCGGCGACGTCGACGCCCTCGTCGAGCCAGCGCTCCATGCGCGCGAAGTTCTCGACGAAGTCCTCGTTCTCTAAGTTGTCGTAGAGACGGATGTACTTCGAGACGAAGTTGTTGACGGGGTCCATCAGCGCGAACCCGACGTCTAACATCTCCGCGGGCATATTCCCGAACGCCTTGGTGACGTCCTCGGGGTCGTAGTACTCGTCGCTGCCCCACTCTTCGAGCACGCCGCCCGTGTCCTCGAAGTAGAGGCCGGCGGCCATCAGCGCGAGCGCGTTGACCTTCTCGGGGTGGAGTGCAGCGTACATCGCACTCATGGTCCCGCCCATGCAGTAGCCGAGGATGTTGATGCTCTCCTGGTCGGAGCGCTCTGCGACTTCCTCGACGCAGTTGTGGATGTAGCGGTTGACGTAGTCGTCGAGCGTGAGGAACTGGTCCATCCGCGAGGGCTCGTTCCACTTGATGAGGTAGACGTCGTGCCCGGCTTCGAGCAGACGGCGCACGACCGAGCGCTCCGGCTGGAGATCGAGGATGTACGGCCGGTTGATCAGCGCGTACACGACGAGGATCGGCACGTCGCTTTTGTCTTCCTCGGCGACCTCGATGCCGGCCTCCTCGGGCTTGTAGTGGAGCAGTTCCAGCTTGTTTTCCGTGTAGACGACCTCGCTGGGCGTCTGCCCGACGTCGATGTCTGCGAGCGGACCGGCCCGCTCGGGAGCGACCTCGGCTTTCTCGACGCCCTCGGTCATCGCCTCGATACCCTTCCGCTGGACGTCGAGTGCGGTTTTCAGCGGGTTGATCATAGCTCCTCGATGATTCGGTCGAGCTTCTGTTCGACCGCGTGCTGGCGGCGTTCCAGTTCGACCAGACGTTCGCCGACCTCCATCACGTCGTCGCGGGTGGGCAGGCCCATCTGCTGGATGGTGTCCTGCGTGATGTTGTCGGCCTCGTCCTGCATGTCCATCATGGCCTCGACGAGCTGGCCGTTCGCAGCGGCGAACGCGCTCGTGCCCATGACTTCTTTGAACGCCTCGTTAGCCGACTGTAGCCAGATGTCGCGGATCTCCGTGGGCTCGACGTCCTCGCCCTGTGCTGCGTCGGTCGTCCGCTCGAACATCTTGTCGGCGGCGTCCATCCAGACCTCGTAGGCACGGTTGTACCCCTCGAAGCCCTCGGCCATCTCGTCTTCCTCCGGCAGGGAGCCCTCGACGGCGTCCGCCCAGGACTCCATGAAGGCCGCCTGGGCCTTCATGTTCTGCTCGACGGAGTCCGCGACTGCGTCGTTCATCTGCTCTACCATCTCGCTCCAGTCTTCCATCGCGTCGTTGGTTGTATCGCTCATGGGTGGGTTTCTCCTAGTACGAAAATAAAAAGTTAAACTACTTGAAGTCCGCGCCTACGCCTCGATCTGCTCTTGGGCCTGCTGCTGCACTTCCTGCACCTGGTCCTGAACCTGCTCGACCTGTTCCTGGACCTGCTCGATCTGCTCTTCCATCTGCTCTGCGGCTTCGAGGGACTGGCCTTCGAGGTCCTCGTGGGCGTCGAGCACCATCTCGATCTGCTCGTTCATGGCTTCGACGTAGTCCTCGGTCAGCTCGTCGTAGGCGTCGAGCCCTTCGGAGTACTCCTCGGAGAGGTTCTCGAAGAGTTCGGCGTGGTTCTCGAGCAGGAGGTCGAACTGCTCGTCGATGGCGTTGCGGACTTCCTCGACGGAGCCGGCGGCGCCGGGGACCGTGCTCTCGACGGTGTCGAGGTAGCTGTGGATCGCCGACTGGGAGAGTTCGACGCCGCGGCGCTGGGCGGACTCCTGGCTGTCGAGGCTGTCGAGGAACGCCTCGTTGACGTTGTGCTGGAACTCGACGGTCTGCTCGAATGCCTGCTGGCTCTGCTTGATCGCTGCGCGCTGCATCTCGAAGGTCGTAGTGATGGGTGCTGTGTATTCTACCATGGGAATCACTCGGAGTTGCGGTTACGCTTGACCGGGATCACGACGGTCTGGACGATGTCGCCTTCCTCGATGTCGAGCGCCTCTCGCTCTGCATCGGGAATGCTGATGCGACCCCCGCTCTGGACGCGAGTCTTGAACGTCGCCATCTGGCTCATCGCACCCAACTGGGGGACCCCCACACCTGAGGTACTGGCACCGAGCAACTGCTGGATGAACTCCTGTTGCTGCTCGATGGCCTGTTCGCTCGCCTGCTGAAGTCCCTTCATCATCGATGGGGGCCACATCAGCCCGTCCGGACTGTCGCTCTCGTCGGTCATCTCTTCACTCCTTCCTACACCAGCTGACACCATAAGCGTTATCATTCTCACCACTCGTTACCATTCAATGGAAGCAGATGGTACGACCAGATCACGCCGGGGCATCCTCTCCGGTCCACGCGCGGGCAAACGATACTTCAATTGTCCATTCTCTGGGCCGGAGACGGCCTCAGATGGCCGTAGAATCGATTGAACCACCACGCTTTAATATAGCCATCTCCAAAGGTGGGTGTCAATGAGCTCCAATCCGCACCGGAGCGCGCTGCTTGATACGTGGACTCAGACGTCCTCGCACGTCTTCAACAGTGTCATGGCTGCCAACCGTGCGGCCTTCGCGGCCTTCGGCGTCCCGTCGCAGGACAACGGGGCAGCGCTCACCGCGCGCGATCGTATCGAACCGGACGAAGACCTGGCGGAGTGGACCGTCGAACTCAGCGAAGACGACCGGTCCGAACTCGGCGTCGGTGACCGCGTCGAGTTCACCAAGACCCTCACCGACGAGGACGTCAAATCCTTCGCGGCCGCCAGCGGTGACACGAACCCGCTGCACCTCGACGACGAGTACGCCTCGAAGACCCGCTTTCGCGGACGGATCGCGCACGGCACGCTCGTCGGCGGCCTCATCAGCGCCGCGCTGGCCCGTCTCCCCGGGCTCGTGGTCTACCTCTCGCAGGATCTGGAGTTCCACAACCCGGTCCGCATCGGTGACCGCGTCACCGCCGAATGCGAGATCGTCGAGGACCTCGGGAACAAACAGTTCCGGCTGACCACCCAGGTCAAAGACGAGGCCGAGACCGTCATCGACGGTGAAGCCGTCGTCCTCATCGACGAGAAACCGGACTAACCGAGTCTACGAGCCGCGCGCTCGACGCTCGCTGGCGTTTTTGCTGCCTGCGCGTCCGGAGCCCCCGGATTCGCGCACCATCTGGTTATGTCGTTGATAGATGTCGGCCGGACAGCGCCCGTCAGGTCGCCAGAAACTCCGTGAGGATGCTGTTGAACCGCTCGGGGTGTTCTCGGGGCGGCCAGTGACCACAGTTCTCGAAGACGTGCAGTTCGCTGTCGGACAGTTCCGCGGCCGCCCGCTCGGACCACGACGCCGGCAACAGCGTGTCGTTATCCCCGTGGACCAGGAGCGTGGGGGCCCGAAGGTCGGTCAATTCGTCGAGATAGCAGGTCTTGAACCCGTCCGCTCGGAACTCGCTGCGCTGCCAGCTGCGGAGCGTCCGCCCACAGTCGGGGTCCTGCAGGACGTCGTGAATCTCTCCGACGAACTCCTCGGAGGCCCTGGTCACGTACCCGCGGAGCGTGTCCCGGACCGTTCCCTCGTTGACGCCCATCGTCTGCCAGAGGGCCGTCCCCGCGAGCGGCAACCGCAGCCCCATCGCCGCCATCGGCCGCCAGGGCGCGTCGGTTCCGAGCCCGTAGCTGTCGACGAGTGCGAGTTGGTCGACCTCGTGTTCCAGGGCGTAGCCCAGCGCGATACAGCCCCCCATCGAGATGCCGGCCAGGCTCACCGTCTCCAGCCCGAGCTCCGTCAGGAAGGCGTCCAGCGTCTCGATGTAGTACTCTGTCGTGTACCGGCGACGGGGTTTGTCGCTCTCGCCGTGGCCAGGGAGGTCCGGGGCGATGACGCGGTGAGTGTCTGCCAGTTCCGGGATGGCGTGTTTCCAGGAGATTGCGGCGGCGTCCAGACCGATCCCGTGGAGCAGGACGACCGGCGGTCCCTCGCCAGCGTCCAGATACCGGATCGTCGTCTCGTTCGCTCGGCGTCGCCGGCTTCCTGTCGCTACCGTGACCTGCTTCGAGTCACTGCGGGGAGGCACCATTCGGCCGCGACTACTCAGTCCGCAGTCAAGGACCTTCGGGGTCGTACGTACGGTCGCGTACGGGTCACTCGCCACCCTTGTCGCCCGTTTCGTATGCACCCGCCGCTGCCAGTGTGCCACGTTCGCGAACGACGCTCGGCGTGCGACACCGGCCGTCCGCACCGGCCGCCTGCGGAACCGTACAGTTGTTACAGCTCCGACAGAGCGCGTCCTCGCCCCCGAGGAGCCGCGCGCCCAGCCGCGGCTCCGCGTAGAACGGTCGCCCCATCCCGACGAGGTCGGCCGCTCGGCGGTCCGGGCCGTCGCCGAGCAGGCGGTCACACTGGTCGCGCGTCCGGACGCCGCCCTCGCAGAAGATCGCCACGTCGCCGTGGCCCTCGGCGTGGAGTCGTTCACGAACGCGCCGGCAGAACCGCTCGTTCCAGCCCGGCTCTCGTCGGAAGCGCTGGGCCTGCAGCCAGTTCAGCACCTCCACGGCGCGGGCGCGGAGTCGCCCCCCGAACGCCGCACGATAGCCCGCCTGCATGTCGTTGGCCGCCCAGGCCCGGTCCGGGAAGGCCCCGCGGACGAGGCTCATGTCCCAGACGACCGAACACTCGACGGGGACCAGCCCGTCGAACCCCACGTCGGCGAGTCGACTGGCGACGTCGATGCCGTCGGCGAGCGAGAGGTGTCGGCGGACGGTCGGCGGCGCCGCGGTCTCCGCGGGGACCTTCGTAATGAGCGGGACGCCGCCGACGCGGTCGCGGATCTCGTCGTGAATCAGTTCGAGAAAGCGGACGCCGTCGGCGAACTCGTCGTCCCGTCGGTTGTAGAACGGCGAGAGAAACTGCTGGATGACGCCCATGTTCGCCCCGGCGAGGTGGATGCCGTCGTACCCCGCGTCAACCGCACGTTCGGCGGCACGGCCGAAATCACGCGCCAGGGCGTGTCCCTCATCGGTCGTGAGGACGCGGGGGTTCAGATCGACGAAGCCGACCCGGTCGAGCAGGCGAAGCTGCCAGGGCGGCCGCGAGACGGCGAGCTGTTCGAGGTCGGGGTGGCGATCGCGGTATTCGGCGTGCCACACCTCCATGCTCCGGAGCCCGCCCTCCTCCAGTTGCATGAAGACGTGACCGCCGTGCTCGTGGACGGCGTCGGTCAGCGCGCCGAGGGAATCGACGAACGCGGGGTCGTGGACGCGAGTCATGCTCGGGGCCGCACAGCCCCCTTCGCCCCGGACGAGGGTCGCGCCCTGGTGAACGCAGCCGACGCCGCTCGCGGCGGCCGGGGTCAGTTCGCCGATGAGGCGGTCGACGGCGTCGGGGCCGTTGCCCGCGCATTCGAGGAGGGGCGCGCGGTACAGGCGGTTCCGGAACTCGACGCCGCCGACGGACACGGGGTCGTCGAGGGTTACCATGGCTTCGCGTCTCTCAGCCACTGAGTAAGGCCTGTCGGGAGTGGCGACCGGCTGGCGGCTGCGTTGGCGGCTCGTTTCGACCGAGCCGACGAGCAGCAGTGCGCCTACTTCTCGACGGTGAGCAGGGCGACCCGCTCGCGGACCAGGGTCGGGAGGTCGGCGCTCGTCGCCGCCGTCTCCTGGTCACTCACGTCGAAGAACGACCGAACGCGCTCCTCGTCGTAGTCACCGAGGGTGTCGGCCGGTGTGAGTTCCTCGCGGACCGCCGCGGCGGCCCCGGCTTCGTCGTCACCGTGCACGACGACGACCACCGGTGCCTCGCCGGTCTCGACGCCCATCTCCAGGGCCTGGTTGATCTGACGGCGGCCGGCCGCGTACAGCAGGATCTCCACGGCGTGGTCGTTCGCGATGGCCTCGCCGCGGGAGCGCGCGCGGTCCGCCAGTTCGACGGCCCGTTCGAGGTGCGCCCGGTCGACGACGTAGCGGGCGTCGAACGCCTGGACTGCACAGTCGTACTCCTCGCCGATGGCCCCCAGTCGCGCGACGAACGCATCGAGGTCCTCGACCGTCGCCCGGCCTTCGACGACCTCCATCAGAAATCACCGAGGCTCGACTGGTCCTCTGGACTCTCCTCGCTGGGTTCGGTGCTGTTCTCCGTTCCGGTGTCGACGCCGTCGATCTCGGCCGGATCGACGCCGTCCATCGAGGGGTCCTGTCGGCCCGCGTTTTCGAGGACGTTCTCGGCGGTCTTCTCGCGGCCGCGGAGCGCCCCGAGGACGACCGACTTGTCCGCTTCCCGAAGGTCGGCGCGGGTGCGGATGCCCGCGTCGTACAGTCGCCGCGCCCGCTTGCGCCCGACGCTGCGGACGCCCGCGAGGTCGACCAGTTCGGCTTTCACGCCGTGTTCGACCCGCGTTCTGGCCTCGCGGATGCCCGGCGCACAGTTGAGACCGAGTTCACTCGCCAGCGATTCGGCCGCGCCGAGCAGCCACTGGGCGGTGTCGACTTTTCCGCGAATGTCCCCCGGGCCGACCCCGTAGCGCTGGGTGACCTCCTCTTCGTCGATCTCGCTGGCCCAGTCTTCGAGCAGCCTGGCCGTTTTGAGCGCCGACAGCCAGTCGTCGAACCGCTCTTCGCGCTCGTGTGGCGTCCGGCCGAGCAGCTCCGCCTCCCGCTCGTAGGCGAGTTGGGTGTACTCCTCCTCGTCGCCCGACCGCAGGTACAGTTCGTACATGTCCGGCGTGCGCGCGACGAGGTGGTACAGCCCGAGCGCACTCGGCGGCCCACGGTCGGTCGCGTCCTCACTCTCTTTGGCGAGTTCGCTCGCCGTCGTGAACCCGACGGATTCGTCCTCGTCGGGGCTCCTCCCAGTAGTCGAACCCCCGCGCTCCCAGTCCCGGAGGCCGTCGATGATCTCCGCGGCGCTCATCGGGTCCAGGTACAGTCGCGAGACGGTGTGTCCCAATCCTGTGGCCTGGAGCTGATCGCCGTCACGCTCTAAGAAATCGTTGACTTCCAGGTAGTCTAACATCCGATCGGTCACCCGTTCGAGTTCGCTCCGGTCGGCGTTCTGGGAGGCATGCAAGGTCCGTTCCAGGAACTCCAGAACGCCCTCGCGGGAACTCGCGAAGCCCGACGCGACGGTCGCCAGCAGGTGCGTTCGGAGCGCCGGCTCTGCCGCCAGCTTCGAACGAACGGGCTCGGGATCGGCCCAGACGTACCGCTCGAACAGTTCGTCCAGTTCGTCGTGGCTGTTGGCGATCAGCACCGCCTCGCCGTAGGGGTCCAGCCCCGGGCGGCCGGCCCGGCCCATCATCTGGTGGACCTCCAGCACCGAGAGGGGTTGCATTCCCCCGACGGTGCCGTCGTAGCGTCGCCAGTCCCGGACGACGACGCGCCGCGAGGGCGTGTTGACGCCGGCGGCGAGCGTCGGCGTCGCGGACACGACCTTCAGCAGGCGGTCCCGGAAGGCCTCCTCGACGAGCGCCCGGTGCCGGCTGGCACAGCCGGCGTGGTGGAAGGCCGCGCCCTGTTCGACGGCGTCGGCCAGGTCGTCGCTCGTCTCCGTGTCGCTCACCTCGCGGATTTCGTCTGCGACTTCCTGAAGTCGCTCTCGTTCCTCGCTGTCGAGGAACTCCGCGGTGGTCCCGGTGAGTCGGCGGGCGGCGGCCTCGGCGTTCCGGCGGGAGTTGACGAACACGAGCGTCGAGCCGTCGTCGGCCAGCGTGTCCCGAACGATGGCGGCCGTCTCGTCCTCGCTGTTCCTGACTTCGAGGCGCTGTTGGCTCCCATCTTCGAGGTGGAGCGCCTGGCCGAAGTGGACGCCCTTCTGGAGTTCGATGGGACGCCAGTCCGAGTCGACGAGTTCGGCGTCGAGCCAGTCGGCGAGTTCGTCGGCGTTGCCGATCGTCGCCGAGAGCGCGACGGTCTGGAGGTCGGGGTTGAGCTGACGGAGCTTCGCCATGGTGACCTCCAGGGTCGGGCCGCGCTGGCCGTCGTCGACGAGGTGGACCTCGTCGGTGACGACACAGGAGAGATCGTCGATCCAGGGTGCGTTGTTGCGCACGAGGGAATCGACCTTCTCGCTCGTGGCGACGATGATGTCGGAATCTGCCAGCCACTCCCCGTCGGACTGGTAGTTCCCCGTCGAGACGCCCACGTCGACGCCGTACTGCTCGAACTGTTCGAACTCCTCGCTTTTCTCCGAGGCCAGCGCCCGCAGCGGGACGATATAGAGTGCTTTCCCGCCCTGGGCGACCCGAGAGAGCATCGCGAGTTCGGCGACGAGCGTCTTCCCGCTGGCGGTCGGCACGCTGGCGACGAGGTTCTCGCCGGTGGTGACCCCCGCCTCCACGGCTTCGGCCTGTGGGGGATAGAGTTCTGCGATGCCCGCGTCCTGTAAGTGCGCGGGCAACCAGTCCGGAATCCCCGGAATCTCCGCAACGTCCATTACGATGTCCTTAACGAGTCCCCGGATTTAAACCTCCGTCCTCGGCCGCCTGGTTCGCCCGTCGTGTCACTCCCCAGCGAGTGTCATGAGTGGATTCATGTAGCCTGGCGTTTAATTTACGTTATGGACTCGCTGAAGGTCGATGTGCGGAAACTCCATCTGTTCAACGGGCTCGCCAAGGAGGGGGCGACCACGGTTGCGGACCATCTCCAGCAGATGAGCGGGATCGAGACCGAAGCGTCGGTCTCGAAGCTCAACTTTCTCGACTACGAGGACGTCCAGACACATCTGCAGACGATCGCCGGCGACGACCCGCAGGTCGGCATCTACGTCGAACTGGAGGACGAACCGTACGGCTATCTTCTCTTTATGGTGTCGACCAAGCAGGCCAAGAACCTCGCGAACGCCATGCTCGGCCAGGAGATGGACGCCGATAGCGAGGGAGGCTTTTCGGACATGCAGAAGTCGGCCATCCAGGAGGTCGCCAACATCATGACGTCGAGCTTCATCGACGGCTGGGCGAACGTCCTCGGCACCTCGATCAAGCACTCCCCGCCGCACTTCGCCTTCGGCAAGAGCGCTGCCATCTTAGACGAAATCTCCGACTGGCCCGGCAGCGACATCGTGTTCGTCATCGACTCGCACATCACTGCCCCGAACGTCGACCTCGATCTCACCTGTTACACCTTCCCCGAACTGGACGCGCTCGTCGACCTCATCCACGAGATCGACATCGACGAGATCACCGAGGAAGCCCAGGCAGCCCCCGACTTCTCTGAACTCTCCTGAGCGCCGCCGTCGCCGTCGTCAGGTCTTTGGCCACGTCCCGCAAAGGCTCGCCCATGCGAATCGAGTACGACCGCGACACCTGTATCGGGATGTTCCAGTGCGTCGCCGAGTGGGACGCGTTCGAACGCGACGAGGACGCCGGCAAAGCGGTGCTGGCCGACAGCGAGGAAACCGACGAGGACCTGTTCGTCCGCGAGGTGCCCGAGGACGCCGAACTCGACGCGAAGTTCGCCGCCCGCGCCTGTCCCGTCGAAGCGATCACAGTGTACGACGACGACGGCGAGCAGTTGATTCCGTAGGCACGATCACCCGCTGGAGACCGGGACGCTCACGCTCCGAAAGTGACACGGAACGTCCCTTCGAACGCCTGACTGATGGGTACTCGTGCTGCGGTTCACGACGCCCTCCTGTTGTTTCCCGCCACGCTGGCCCGTCTCGGACTGGTCGACCGCGAGAAAGGCCGTGAAGCGTTCGACCTGGCGCTTCCGGTGATGGTGACCGGCGGCCTGCGCATCCTGTTGCGCATGGCCGACTTCCTGATGGTCGGCATCGCCATCGGCGACGCTGCCATCGCCGCGCTCGAACTCGGCTTTCAGTACTACTTCATCGGGTACGGCCTCTCGCTGGCGCTCTCGTCGGGGACGATCAGCGTCGTCTCCCGACTCCAGGGGGCCGACGAACCTGGCCGAGCGGACCTGGCGGTCAAGCAGTCGCTGTGGCTCTCCCTGCTGTTGTCGCTGCCGCTCACCCTGCTTTCCTGGCTCTACGCCGCCCCGCTGATCGGCGTGTTGACCGACGATCCTCGGGCCATCGAACTCGGGGCGGTCTACCTCAAGATCGTCATGCTGTCGCTGGCCTTCCGGTTCTGGAGCATGATCGCCGCCCGCGCGCTGGCCGGGAGTGCCGACACGCGGACGCCGATGTACGTCCGCCTCCTGACGCTACCCACCAACGTGGTCCTGAATGCCGTGCTCATCTTCGGCCTGGGGCCGTTCCCGACGTTAGGTGTGGCTGGGGCGGCCTGGGGGACGGCCATCGCGAACGCGCTGGCTGCCGCGGTCTTCTTCGGTCTGCTGATCTCGGGACGGTACGTCGTCCGGTTTCCGCTCGGGGGGCCGCAATTCGACCTCGGGCTCTGCCGGGAGATCGTCCGCGTGGGACTGCCCCTGGGTGGGATGCGCCTGCTCCAGGCGTTCGGCCGATTCCCCTTCCTGTTCGTCCTCGGCGTCCTGGGGACGCCGGTGGTCGCAGCCTACGCGATCGGGCGCCGGGTCATGCTGCTGGCGCTGATGCCGGCCTGGGGGGACTCGACGGCCGCGAGTACGCTTGTCGGCCAGTCGGTCGGCGCAGGTGAGCTCGACGACGCGACGGCGTACGGCTGGCAGGCCATGCGCATCGCGCTGGCGACCCAACTGCTCGTCGGCGCGGGCATCGCACTAGCGGCCCGTCCCATCGCGACGGCGTTCGGGACGGCCCACCCCGACCTCGCTGTGCAGTTCATCCGCGTGTTCGGACTGATCGTCGCGGGCTTTTCGATCTCGCGGACGATGCGAGGGAGCCTTCGGGGCGCGGGTGACACGCGCTGGCCGCTCTACGGGACGTTCGCGGGCTCGTATCTGGTCCGGCTGCCGATCGCCGTGCTGGCGCTGCCGACGGCCTTTCCCATCACGGTCGCCGGCGTCACCGTCACGCCGGGCATGGGGCTCGGGCTCGTCGCGGTCTTTCTCGCGATCGTGGGCGATTTCTACGTGAAGGCGGCGGTCAACACCGCGCGGTTCCGGAGCGGCAACTGGCAGGGCGTCGCGCGTGCGGCGCGGGTGCGAGCGAACGCTGACGACGACTGAGCCGGCCTCGCGCGCTGGCGCCGAACTGAAGGCTTTAAATCGCTGCTGGCGGAAGGGCCGAGTATGAGTCAGGCAACCAAATTCGTGCTCGCGTCGCTCGCCGTCTTCGGCCTCCTGGCCGTCGTGTTGATCGCCAACGCCGCGATGGCTGCGTAGATGTTCAGCGAGCGGGCAATCGACACCGGACCGGCCGCAGACGAACTGGCGGCGGTTCGTGAGCGACACGCACCCGACGCGCTCGTCCTCGACTGCGAGCGGGACTTCGAGACCATCGACCCCGCCGTCGCCGAGGAACTCGCACTGCTCGCCGAGCGCCTGGAGCCACACACCTATCCTGCGGAGTGGGTGCCCGAGAGCGCCCCCCAGCAACTCCACCGCTACGCGAGCGACGAGTTCACCATCGGGATGCCAGGTGACGGCGGCGTCGCCTGGACGCGCCAGACCGACCCGCCGACCGTGTTCGTCAAGCCGCGGCTGGCCGGCTCGCCCGAGACGTTCATCGCCTTTCTCCTCGCCGAGGCGCTCGTCGAGGTCGGGTTGGACGTGCCCGAACACTTTCTGGGATTCTTCGAGGACCAGTACGCCGAGCTGTCGGCGGCGGTGCCGCTGGATCCGTCCGAGACCTACCAGCTCGCAGCCGCGCTCTACACCGGATACGTCGGGCTCGAGTCCCGCGAGGTGTTCGCGGACTGGGCGGACGACTGTCCCGTGCTCTTCGACGCGTGGGTCGACGCCGGCGAGCGGCTTGAACCGCGTCTCAGCGGCCTCTCGGGCGAACTCGCCCGCGGCGAGACCGCGTTCCCGGCGGCAGCGGAGCTGGCCTGTAGTGCGATCAAACACCAGGTCGAGGTGCCGTCGCCGTTTGCGGCGCTGGATACGACGGCGTACCTCGACCACGGGTCGACGTACGCGGTCGAGTGGGCGCGAAAGACGTTCGAGAAACTCGACGGGTAACAGGCGGTCGCTCGTCGCCGGTAGGACGGGCTTATTCTTGCCAAAACCGAACTATTAGTGTTTCACCAGGCCGAAGCCTCAACAGCCTCGATGCCCTCACTCTAGCCGTGCGACTCCTCGATGACGAGCGAGTGACACCAGATTGCACTACTGTACCATGCGGAAACAGGAACTCATTCACTTACACGCACTGTGCCTCCTCCTGCGGGAACGGCTAGACGAACGCACGACGATTTCGTCCGAGACCTTTGCCGGGTACGACGACATTCGTCTCGACCCGACTGCGGTCCACCGGCGGAAAGCCGAACACCACGAGGCAGTCCTCGCGTTGCTCGACGGACTCACGACTGCACTGCCCGAACAGGGTCAGGAGTCGGGCGACGACGAACAGCGGGACGCTTCTCGGCGGATCGGGCACCGGGACGACTAGAACTCGCTTTCGACGGTGCCGTCCTGGGAGAGTTCGATGACGCCGTCGAAGAGGTCGCGGTAGCCGGCGACGACGTCGTCGTCGTGGACCTCTTCGGCGAGGTGGAACAGCCCGACGGCGTCGTGTTCGACGAGCAATTCGAGTAGGTCTTCGACGGCGCCGCGGGTGTGGTCTTCGTCTGCGTAGTACACCATCTCGGTGATGGAGTCGACGCTGACGCGGAGTTTGCCGTCGTGAGAGTCGAGGAACTCCCGGGCCTGCTCGACGATGCCGTCCACGTCGTCCGGCGAGGAGACGTAGCGGACTTTGTCCGAGGGCCGTCGGGTGTACCCGCGCTCGATCGACAGCGTGTCGAGAATGACCGCGCAGTCTTCGTCGACCTCGTAGTACTCCAGCTTTTGCTCGACCTCGCGGGCGGTGGTGCGAGTCGAGATGATCAGCATGTGGTCGGTGTCGGTCGCGAGAAACTCGGTGTCGATGCGGTCCGTCTCGCCGGTGCTCGGATGCAGCAAGAGAATCCCGGTCCCACCCTCGATGGTATCCGGCGTGTTCTCGATAGCGAGTTGGTAGTCCATGTGGTCCAAAAACATGGGGCCGGGCGTTAACTTTGCGGGTTCCCACACTCGCTGTCACTAGAACACGCTGTCAGCCGTCGCGGCACCGACGACGCTGAAGATCGCACCGACGCTGATCGCACGGAGCGTCACCGCCAGACGGTGGACGCCACCGAGGTCCGGTAGGAAGGTTTCGGGCGCGGTGAAGGCGAATGCGAGGATCGCAACCGATCCGTACGCGACGGCCAGCAGCGAGACGAAGCGCAGCGGGATCCCGCCGACGTCCGCTTCCCGATCCGGGTCGCGGTTGTCGTCGGCCTTGTACAGCGCGCCGTAGCCGATGGCGGCGACCATCCCGACGGTGACCAGCGCGTGCAGGAACGTCATGTTGCGCGCCAGATCCCACACCTCCTGGGTGACGACGAACGGCCCGGCGAGCAGGAACCCGCCGACGAACTGCTGGGCCGTGTCCGCGAGCTTGTACCGTGGCGCGCGTCCCATACCCTGAGACACCGCCCCAGTGATAAAACGGTCCCGGGTCGCCGGACGACACCGAACCGGTTATGTCCGCCCGAGCGCTTCCGGCCGATATGAGCGTCAGCGAGGAGTTCGACCGGTGGGCCGCCGAGGGACGCGACAAAGGCATGGAGGAGCGCCACTGGCACACCGCGAAACACGCCCTCGCACGAATGCCGGTCGAAGCCGGCGACACGATCCTCGACCTTGGCTGTGGGAGCGGCTACGCCGGCCGTGCCCTCCGCGAGACCAAGGACGCCGGCCGCGTGTACGGCCTCGACGCGGCGCCGGAGATGGCTCGCAACGCCCGGTCTTACACCGACGACCCGGAGGTCGGCTTCGTCAACGGCGACTTCGAGCACCTCCCCTTCGCCGACGACAGCATCGACCACTGCTTCTCGATGGAGGCGTTCTACTACGCCGCTGATCCACACGCAGCCCTCGACGAACTCCAGCGCGTGCTCCGGCCCGGCGGCACCTTCTACTGTGCGGTGAACTTCTTCGAGGAGAACGTCCACTCCCACCACTGGCCCGAGATGGTCGGCGTCGAGATGACCCGCTGGTCGGCCGCCGAGTACCGCGAGGCGTTCAGGTCGGCTGGCTTTCACGTCGCCGCGCAGGACAACGTCCCGGACCGGGAAACCGAGATCCCACCGGCCGACGAGTTTCCAACTGAAGACTGGGGTTCTCGAGAGGAGATGGTGGAGCGCTACCGGGTGTACGGGACGCTATTGACTGTTGGCGTCGTTCCCTGACCGCGCGAGCAACCCCTTGGTTTCGTTTGCAAACCGTTAGCAAACATTCGCGTGAGTCCGTGGCACGATGGCCCGGTCTGACTGACGTATCGCTTACCAACTGTTTTGCACACCGAGTGAGTAGGAGGGTGCGTGCATACGACCAGCCGTCGTCGTCGCCGCGTCCTGTTGGGAGTGCTCGTCGCGACAGCGCTCGTGGCGATGGCCGTCCTGGCGCGCGTCCTCGCGACGGTCTTTTTCGCTATCACTGTGGCGTACGTCCTGTACCCGGTCAGGCAGTGGGTCATCACCCGGGGCCGGGGCCGACGTGTCGGGGCGGCCGTCGCGACGCTGGTCGGGTTTCTCGCCGTCTTGCTCGCAGTCATGCCGACTGTCGGTGCGCTGTACGGTCGCCGACAGGAGTTCCTCTCGTTCATTCGTGAACTGCCGGCAGTGGTGCCGATCTCGGCCTACGGCTTCGAGTACACGATCGACGTGAGCGTCGTCCTCGCGTTCATCCAGCGGAGTCTGACCGGCATCGCTGTCGACTTCGCCAGTGCAGCACCGGTCGTCGGCCTGAAGACGGCGCTGTTCGTCCTCCTCGTCTACGCACTCTTGCTCCGGCCCCACGACCTCCGAGCGGCGGCGTTCGCCTTCTTCCCGGTCGGGTATCACGACGTGGTCGTCGCGTTCCACGAGCGAGTGCGCGCGACGCTGTACGCTATCTACGTCCTCCAGGCGGCGACGGCGTTCGCCACCTTCCTCATCGCCTACGTCGTCTTCGCCATGCTCGGGTACGACTCGGCGCTGATGCTGTCGGTCATGGCCGGTATCCTGCAGTTCATCCCCGTCGTCGGCCCCAGCGTCGTCGTGCTCGGCCTCGCGGGCTACCAGCTCGTGATCGGGAACACCGGCGCCGCCATCCTCGTGACGACCTTCGGCCTCGTTCTCGTCGGCTTTCTCCCGGACGCGATCATCCGAACGCGCCTGGCCTCCTTCACCGCCGGCATGCCGGGTAGTCTCTACTTCGTCGGATTCACCGGCGGCATCCTCACCGTCGGGATCGTCGGCTTCATCGCCGGCCCGCTCGTCGTCGCGCTGCTGCTCGAAGCCGGGAAACTGCTCTCCGAGGAGATGGGCGTCGAACCGACTGAAGCGGACTAGGAACTCCACTTTTTACTTCGTCGGGTCGCGCAAGCGCGACCACTCCTCGTAAAACCTGGACTAAAACTGCCGGACGCTCCCTGCGGTCGCGTCCGGTGAACCGCGCCGCCAAGCGGCGCGGATGCGTGCTCACTGCAGCACCGGTACCAAGCAACGAACAACCGGATTGCGGTGACGCGCTGATCGACCCTAACTCCCGGTTTCGAGCCGCCGTCCCTCGGCTTCCCACTCGGTGAGGCTTCCCTCGTAGAAGGCGACGTTCTCGTAGCCGAGGTGGCGGAGGACGGTGTAGGTGTGACTGATGCGCCGGGCTGTGTTACAGTAGAGGACGATCCGCCGGTCGCGGGTGATCCCCCGGTCGTCGAGGATGCGCTCGATCTCCGCACGAGATTTGAGGCCGCGGCTCTCGTCGTCGACGAGTTCGCGCCAGTCGAGTCGGACGGCACCGGGGATGTGCCCCTCCTCGAACTCCCATTCCTCGCGCGTGTCGACGATGACGGCCTCGGAGTCGATGGCGTCGGCGACGGCGTCGGCGTCGACCAGCGGCGTCTCGCTTTCGTCGAGACGGTTCGCCTCGTAGGTCGTCGACTCGACGTCGGCGGGGTCGCTCGTCGTCTCGTGGTCGAGTCGCCACGACGAGAAGTCGCCGTCGAGCAGGTGGAGTTTGTCCGGGTCGTGGCCGTACAGCTGTGC
>SDGW01000378.1_pt1 | contig 18954 bp, 18 predicted proteins | sample 2873831 | NCBI WGS metagenome assembly SDGW01 (sample SAMN08132700, study PRJNA421101) | hypersaline lake metagenome | isolation source: celular fraction 0.22 microns magnesium sulfate-rich crust from ephemeral... | place: Spain: Penahueca Lagoon, Toledo | collected 2011-07
GATCGTCCGGGACGCCTCGCGGACGGCCTCCTGGGTCGCGTCGTGAAACGATTCCTCGGACGTGCCGAGCACCTTGATGATCTTGACTGCCGACATACGATGTGGACGTCGACGCGCCGCGAGAAGTTCGTTCGCGCCACCTGACTCGGTTTGTCAGCGGGCTCGTCGGGTTCGGTTGCCGACGTGTCTGGCGAATCAGCCCCGCGATCGGACGTCTCCGCACTACTCCCAGAGCGGGTACAGCTCGTCTCGCGGCGGCTCCGCGAAGAACTCGCCGTCGAGGTCGACGCCGGGACGCTCGCTTTCGACGACTCGGCCGATCTCCGCACCCTCGATGCCGGCGTCGCCGAGCGCCGCGAGCGCGGCGTCGACGCGGTCGGCGGGCAGCGTCGCCAGCAGCGCGCCCGAGCCGAACGTCCGCAGCGGGTCGACGCCCATCGCCGCGCAGACCCGCTCGGTTTGCTCGCGGATCGGCACCGCCGCGCGCTCGACCTCGAGGCCGACCTCGGCGGCCCGCGCGAGCTCGACCAGCCCGCCCAGCACGCCGCCCTCGGTGGGGTCGTGCATCGCCGTGGCGTGATCGCGGAGGATCCGGGACTCGGGAACGACGCTGATCGACTCGAAAAAAGCCGCCGCGGCGTCGACGGTGTCGGCCGGGAGATCGAGCTCGTCGGCGAAGTCGGTCGCGAGAATCGCCGTCGCCTCGATCCCGGCGCCCTTCGTCAGGACGACCCGATCGCCCGGCTCGGCGCCGCCCGTGGGGACGAACCGGTCGGTCGTGCCGATCGCCGTCAGCGAAAGCAGCGGCCGCTCTAACTGGTCGACGTACTCGGTGTGGCCGCCGACGATCGTCGCCTCCAGCGCGGCGGCCTCCCGGTCGAGATCGGCCACGACGGCGTCGATCGTCGCGTCGTCGGCGTCGCCCGGGAGCAGCAGCACGCTCGTCAGCCACTCGGGGTCGCCGCCGCTGGCCGCGACGTCGTTGCACGCCACGTGGACGCCGAGCGTGCCGATGCGCTCGGCCGCCAGCGAGATCGGATCCGAGCTGACCACCAGCGTTCGGTCGCCCAGCTCGATCGCCGCGGCGTCCTCGCCGATCCCCGGACCGACGCCGACCGCCGCGCTCGACGCGCCGGTTCCGGCGAGCACCCGCGCCAGCGTCTCCGGGTCCACTTTCCCGACCATACCGTCATTCGACGCGTGGGCGCCTTCTGCGTTGCGCTCTGCGCGTTCGCCTGACGCCGGAGCGGCCCGCGTTCGACGGCGAAGTAAGCTCTCCCTTCCGACGGCTCGGCGCCGTTATCTCTCGGTATTCCGAGGAAGAGCCCCCAGATCGACACATTAAAGCGATCCTACCGCCGCTTCCGTGACGAGTACGATCGCCCTATGGACCTCCTCCAGCTCGCCGCGACGCCGCTCCGCCTCGTCGCGGTCGGCGCCGTCCTGCTCTGTACGCTCGGCCTCGGCACCGTCGCTCACGAGTACGCCCACGCGCTCGCGCTGCGCGCGATCGGCGTCGATTACGAGATTCGCTGGCTGGGAGATCGAGGATCGGCCGGGTTGCTCCGGGCCGGACTTTTGGGCACCTGGGCGTCGGTGCGGCCCCGCACCGTCCCGGCCGACGCGCCGACGTGGGGGCTCCGCGTCGCCGCGCTGATGCCGTTGACGCTTCTGGCGCCGTTCGCGCTGGTCGTCGTCGGCGTCCTGCCGGACCCGCTGTCGACGGGCGACCCTCGCGTCGTCGCCGCCGCGGTCGCGTGGGCGGCCTGCGCGCTGCCGAGCCCGCAGGACTTCTCGGTGGTGTGGTACGCCGAGATGGCGATCGAGCGCGCGAACGCGGACGAGGACTGATGGTGTCGGTCGATCTGCGCACCCGGTGGGCGACTCGGCGGGACCCGACCTCCCTGCCACCCAAAAAGTTATCACGATGACGGATGACGGAAAAAATAATGCTCGACGCCGCGGGGGTGACCGATGAGCGACAACGACGACCGTAGCTGGGGACAGTTCGTCGAGGAGGTACCCGACGAGGAACTCCTCACGGAGTTCGACGGCGCGGAGCCCCGCACGGCGGCCGAGATCGCTGACGCCATCGCCACGACGGAGTACGAGGCCCGGAGCAAGCTCGACGCGCTCTGTCGGGCCGGCGAACTTCGCCGCAAGCGGGTGCGCGAGGAGCCGCCGCTGACGGTGTGGTTTCGCCCCCGCGCGGTGTTCGTCGACGAGGACGGCGACGGTCGACCGGTCGACGAGCGAGTCGACGAGCTGCTGAAGGACATGGAGATGCCCGGCATCAGCGGGATGATGCGCGACTGGCGCCGGGACGCCGTTCGCGCCGCTTTCGACCGGCTGCGCGAGGAAGGCGAGCTGGAGGCGGCGGATTTCAAGCGCGACGTGTACCCGTCCCACGCTGCCGGATACGACGACCCCGAGTCGTGGTGGGAGACGGTCAGCGAGCGGCTCGGCGACCTCCCGGGCGTCGTCGATCCCCACTGGGGCGGCGAAACGTGGCGGTACGACGGCCAGTGACGGCCCCGCGTCTTCAGTAGATCAGTTCGTCGTCGGTCTCGACCATGTACACGGTCCGCGCGGAGATGTTGACCGCGTGGTCGCCGACCCGTTCGAGGTCCCGGATCGTCAAGAGCAGTCGCGAGACGTCGTTGAGTAGCTCCTCGATCTCCTCGTCGTCCGGTGCGTCGAGCTCGCGCTCGATCAGGTCACGGACGACGGTCTGGCTGGCCTGCTCGCACAGCTCGTCGAGCTCGTCGTCGCGGTCGGCGATCGCGCGGCATTCGTCGGTGTCGCGTTCAGCGTAGGCGTTCATCGCATCCTCGATCATATCGTGGGTCAGCGCCCCGATCGCCTGAACGTCGACCTCCGGGAACACGTCCTCGTAGGCGCTCAGCGAGTACTCCGCGAGGTTCGTCGCGAGGTCCCCGACGCGTTCGAGGTCGGTGATGATCTTGAACGACGACGCGATGAAGCGCAGATCGCTCGCGACCGGCTGCTGGAGCGCGAGCAGGTCGATGCAGTCCTGTTCGAGGTCGAGGTACAGCTGGTTGATCTCGTGGTCGCCCTCTATGACTTCCCGGGCGGTCTCCCGGTCTTTCTGTTCGAGCGCGTCGAGCCCCTTCCGGAGGCGTTCTAAGACGAGTTCGCTCATGTACAGTACGTCCTCCTCGAGATCGGCGAGTTGCTTCTGGAAATCGTCTCGGGCCATACTGGTACGGTACCGCTCTCTTCTTAAAAGTGCTAGCGGACTCGGAAGGTTTGCCGGAAGTCCGCCGTATACACCCCGTCGATCAACAGTATGTTATAACTCGGATCCATACGCCATCCCATGAATCTCCTCGTCGCCGCCGCGGGGGCGCTCGTCGCCGTCGCTGTCCTGCCGTATCTGGCGTTTCTCGCAATCTACGCGACGGTCCGCCCGTCGGGATCGCCGGCCGAGAAACGGAAGGCCGAGCCGACGGTGAGCATCGTCCTCCCGACGTACAACGAGTCGGGGATCGTCGAGCGGAAGCTCGACGACGTCTGCTCGCTGGACTACCCGATGGAGAAGGTTGAACTGGTCGTCGTCGACTCCAGCGACGACGAGACGCCCGAACTGATCGAGGAGTACTTCGCCGACCGCGAGCATCCCCAACTCAATCTCATCCGCGAGACTGAGCGCCGCGGATTGGCACCCGCGCTCAACGACGCCTACGCCGCCGCGAGCAACGAGATGGTCGTTAAGACCGACTGTGACTCCCTCGTCGGCGACGACGCGCTCCGGGAGGCCGCCGCGAACCTGTCCGACCCCTCGGTCGCGGCCGTGACCGGCACGAACGCCGACGTGCTTGGCGGGAGCGAGGTCGAGGCGGGCTACAGAGGCGTCCAGGCGCACGTCCAGACCCTGGAGTCGCACCTCGACTCGACGCTGATCTTCCACGGCCCCTTCTCGGCGTTCGAGAACGACGCGATCCGCCCGATTGATCCGAACTCGCTTGCCGACGATACCGAGCTCGCGCTGAAGATCCGCCGGGGCGGCGACCGCGTCGTGTTCGATCCCGCGATCCGGTACAAGGAGGCCTCTCACTCTGACTTCAGGAAGCGCAGGCTCCAGAAGGACCGCCGCGGGATGGGGCTCATCCGTCTGCTCGTCCAGCACCGCGACGCCCTCGGTCGGTACGGCAAGTACGGTCAGATCGTCCTACCGTTCAACTGGTGGTTCATGATCGCCTCGCCGTGGCTGCTGGCGCTCGGCGCGGTCGTCGTTACCGCAGCCGCCGTCGCCACAGCAGGCCTCGCGGGGATTGCGGTGCCGGCTGCGCTCACCGCGTTCGTCTGGTCCGGCCAAAAAGATTTGCTCGGCCCCCTCCAGGCGGTCTACGGCGTCTTCGACGCCCAGGTGTCGCTGCTGCTCGCCGGCGTCGAACTCCTCCGAGGGAAGGGTGATGGCACCTGGGAGGTCGACGAAGAACTCCGCGAAGCGTTCGAGTGACCATGGAGATACTGCAGGTAACCCCCCGATATCCGCCGCGTACCGGCGGCGTCGAGACGCACGTCGCGGCGATCAGCGAACGGCTCGTCGACCGCGGCCACGACGTGACCGTCTACACTGCCGACGCGGGCGACGACGTTCCCCGCAGAGAGACGATCGCTGGCGTCTCGGTGCGCCGGTTCCCCAGTGTCGCGCCGGGCGGCGCGTTTCACGTCGCGCCGGCGATCGTGTCGGCGGTGCGGCGAGCATCTCCTGACGTGATCCACGCCCACAACTACCACTCGCTGCCGGCGCTGTTCGCCGCGCTGGGCGCCGCTGACGCGCGGCTCGTCGTAACGCCCCACTACCACGGCGGCAGCGCCAGCGCCCTCCGCGACCGGCTGCTCTCGCTGTACCGGCCCCTCGGCGGATGGGCGCTTCGACGCGCCGATCGGATCATCGCCGTCAGCGACTGGGAGCGCGACCGGCTCCGGGCAGACTTCAGCGTCGAGCCGATGGTCGTCCCCAACGGCGTCGACGGAGCGCGGTTCGCGGGCGTCCGGCCCCGGGAACGCGACCGGCCCTACCTGCTCTGCGTCGGCCGCCTTGCTGAGTACAAGGGCGTCCAGCACGCGATCCGCGCACTCGGCGCGCTCCCGGAGTACGACCTGCTCGTGGCGGGGTCGGGAGAGTTCCGGGACACGCTAGAACGGCGCGCGCGCCGCGACGGCGTCGCCGACCGCGTGGAGTTCCTGGGGTACGTCGACGACGACCGCCTGCCGGGGCTGTACGCCGGGGCGGCCGCGCTCCTGACGCTGTCGTCGTTCGAGGCCTACGGCATGACCATCGCGGAGGCGCTCTCGGCCGGGACGCCCTGCGTCGTCCGAACCGCCGGCGCGCTGGCCGACTGGGCGGACCGCGACGACTGCGTCCCGGTGTCCGGAGTCACCCCGGAGGAAATCGTACCGGCAGTTCGCACCGCGGTCGAGCGTGACGCTCCACGTTCTCCACTCCCTACCTGGGAAAGTACGATCGACAGGCTGTTGGACTACTACAAGCCCGGACGCTAGCTCACGGCGATGAGGCGAGATCGAAGGCGGGCGTAGATTCCGTCGCTCGATCGCGACCGCGCCGGCACCGGCGGTGACTGAGCGTCCGTCAGGAACAAATAGCCCTCTTGGCTATAGTAGGACAATGCCGGAGTCGATTATCCTTGGGCTCGACGGGGCGAACTGGGATCTCCTTGAACCGTGGATTGACGAGGGAGAACTTCCACATATAGAATCACTCCGCGAAACCGGGACGTGGGAAGATATGGAGAGTTGCCTTCCGCCGGTCACGTGCCCGAATTGGCGCTGTTACTCCACCGGAAAGAATCCGGGAAAGCACGGCGTCTACTGGTGGGAAAAGATCGACACGGAGGCCCGAACGCTGTCGACGCCCACGTCCCGTTCGTTCAACAGCGCGAACTACTGGGACTACCTCGGCAGGGAGGGGATCTCGACCGGAGTTGTCAACCTGCCGATGACGTATCCGCCGCTTCCCATCGAGGACGGCTACCTCGTCGCCGGAGGCCCCGGGAGCGAACAAGACGAATACACCACGCCCCCCTCGCTGGCCGAGGAGCTGGACGACCGGGGATACCGGCTCCACCCCGACGTACCAGTCACCGCAAAGTCAGATCGAGAGGCGGCCCGAGACGTGATACGCCTGATCGACGAGCGACTGGAGACGTTCCGTCACCTGCTGGACACGACGGACGTTGACGTGGCTCACTGCACGGTCTTTTATATCAACGTACTCCAGCACTTCTTCTGGCGCGGAGGGCCGACCGCGGAAGCCTGGCGGGTGATCGACGATCACATCGGCGCGATCCGTGAGGATTTCCCCGACGCGACGCTTTATTTGATGTCCGATCACGGCTGTGCGGAAATCGATACGATGTTTTACGCCAATAGCTGGCTGGAGGCAGAGGGCTTTCTCCAGACGACCGGCGGCGCGACGAGCGTCTTCGAGCGGTTCGGGATCAACAAACAGCAGGTAGCAAAACTCGCCGACCGAATCGGAACACGCGAGTTGATCGCCTCGCTCGCGCCTGAACGGCTCAAGCGGGCCGTGCCAGAAGACGAGGAAGGCGCGAAACGCGATCAAAAACTCGACCGGATCGACTGGGAGAACTCGGTGGCGGTCGCCAGCGGACAGGGCCTGATCTACGTGCTCGACGACCGCGAAGAAACGGTCGAGGAACTGATCGACCGACTCTCCGCGCTCGAAAGTAGCCTCACGGGGACGCCGATCGCGAAGAACGTCTATCGGCGAGAGGATGCCTACGAGGGCCCGTACGTCTCCGAAGCGCCCGCAATCGTCTTCGATCAGACGCCCGGCATCCACACGAGCGGCGCGATCGGCGACAATCCGATCTTCGAAGACGTGAGTCACTGGTCCGCCGAGAACGTCCGGACCGGACTCTTCCTCGCGGACGGTCCGGCAGTGACTGGCGAGGTCGAGGAGCAGATCTCGATCACCGACGTCGCTCCGACGATCATGGCCGAGCACGGCGTGCCCGTCCCGACCGACGTGGACGGTGAACCACTCGAGTTGTTCGATCGCGATCATCCCGGTGCACGTGACCCCATCGTCCCGGACTTCGTGAACCGTCAGTCCAGCGAGGAGGTACAGAACCGGTTGGAGGATCTGGGATATCTGCAATGACGGTGTGTATCACCGGCGACGTCCACCACATGTCGATGGAGACGCGCGACCAGGCGTTCATGAACCGGACAGAAGCCGAGGTTGCCATCGAGTACGCGGAGGTCGCGGCGTCGTACGACGTTCCCGTCACGCTGTTCGTCTCCGGCCGGACGGCGGTCGAAGAGTCCGGCCGCGTCGAACGCCTGGCAGCGATGGAAAACGTCGAGATCGGGGGCCACAACTACTGGTCGTTCGACACGCCGATCCACACCGGTTGGCGGGCGCTCGACAGACTCACGGGCGGTCGCGTCGGGTCGTGGAACGGACCACGTCCGTTTCAGCGCCACGAGATCCGCCGCACGATCGACGCGCTGTCCGATCGAGGTGCAGAGGTAGACTCGTGGCGTGATCACGCGTATCGACACGACCGCCACACCGTCGGGCTGTTGACCGATGCCGGGGTCACTCACTTCTCGGACGCGGTCGGCCCCGGAGAACGCGTGAACCGGGTCAATGGCCTGACTGCCGTCCCGATCAATACGCCGCCGGACCACGAGCACGTCTACCACGCGTTTCGGACGCCCGGATCCGAAGCCGTCGACCGGTTTGAAGGGCCGTTCGGTGGCGAGTCGGTGTCCGCGGACGAGTGGGCCGAGTGGGTGCTCGACTGGGTCGAGCGGATCCATGACCAGACCGGCGTGGCGACCGTCTTGGCCCATCCGGCGTGCATGTGGTTGGCGGATGAGTTCGAGGCGTTCGAACGGCTCGTGGAAGCCGTAGCAAAGCGACGACCCCGGACGATACGCGAGTTGTCCGCGAGTCCGACCAACACATGACCGAGGCGATGCAGGTCGGGGTTCTCGGCGGCACGAAACTGCCCGGGAACGTCAGAACGCTACTGGTGAACCTCAGGCGGCTTCTCCGTTCCCACGAGCAGCGCTTCGAGTGTGATCTGATCGTCTCGAGGAGTGTCGAACCGGTCGACGGCTATCGGACGGTACGGATCGACCACGGGCCGGTCGAAACCGCCAGAGATCGGCTGCGGCTGCTCCGAGATGCTGCCAGCCGATACGCGACCGACCAGTGGCCGGACGTATTACTGCAGGTTACGCGCTTCCCGACCCACGGTTCGGCTGTCGCGCTCGCCGGCTGGAGGACCGATACGCCGACGGTCGCGCGACTTGCCGGCGACAACTTCCGGGAGTATCAGTTCGCTACGGACCCGTTAGAGAAACTCCGGACGTTCGCACTGAAAAACGTTCTCGCGCTACTCGCGATCCACCTGCCCGACGCGGTCATCGTGCTCGGACCCGGCGGCCGTCGTGACCTGAAACGTCGCCTGCGCCGGACGGGCGTGTGGGAAATTCCTCAACCGATCGATCAGACCCAGTTTTGCCCCGGCGAAGCTCACGGGCTCCGGGAATCGCTGAGCGTCGACCCGGCCGAACGACTGCTGTTGACAGTCGGACGGGTAAGCCGTCGCAAGGGGGCAGAAACGATCCGTAAGGTGGCCCCGTCGTTCGAAGGGACGTGGCTTGTCGTCGGCGATGGACCGATGCGCGAAACGCTGGCCGACACGCCGGGCGTTCGAGCGCTCGGGCGAGTTCCGCACGACCGTATCGTCGACTTCTACAGGGTTGCCGACCTGTACGTCCACCCTTCGCTTCACGAGGGGCTCCCGAACGTGTTGCTGGAAGCGACTGCTTGCGGGACGCCGTGTATCGCTCGCGACGTCGGCGAGTGCGGGACCGTCGCAGTGGATACGTTTTCCGACGACGCCGCTCTCCGGGCGGCGCTGAACCGGACGTACGCGCCGGTCGAACTGGACGAGCAGTTTCGGGATGATCGACTCGCGAAGCGGTACGCAGCCGTGTTGACGGAGGTGGCGCGATAATGGCGCGAACAGTAGTGTTCTCCGTCGACCTCGAACCGAACAAAGACGGGACGATGGACGGCGTTCGGGATGCGATGGAATGGTTCGACCGGACGGTGCCCCGTGGGACGGTCTTTGCCACCTATCGGATCGCTGTCGAGGCCCCGGACCTGCTCGCGGATCTCGCGGCGTCTCACGAAATCGGCGTCCACGTCCACCCCCGCGAGTTCGGCCACGACCGCGACCTGCTCGCGGAACTACCCGCCGAACGACAGCGAGAACTGATCTCCCAGACACGGGCGAAGATCGCCAGCGTGACTGGCACAGAATCGGCCTCGTTCCGTGCAGGTCGCCACAGCGCCAACAGGGAGACGCTAGACGTGTTGAGAGAACTGGGGTTCAGTATCGACGCTTCGATCAACGTCCGGTACGACGAGTACCTCCCGACCGAATTGACCGAACGCACCGACCCGTTCGAACTCGACGGAATCGTCGAAGTCCCGGTAACTCACGGGACGCTTCCGATTCTCTCCGCTTGCGGGTTGCGTGCGCTGGCAGAGCAGCCCGTTACAGCGACCGCTGCGACGCTCCGGGCCGATCGATGGGGTTGTTCCGGCGCGAGTGCGCTTTCATATTTAGCTGAACAGTCTGAGGTGGTTTCTTTTTATATGCACCCGTACGATGCGACAGACTACCACGACCTCGAGAACGGGGGTGAAACGTACCGGTTCCGAGCCGAGACGTTGATCGACGGTCTTTGCGCTGATGGAGTTGAATTTATATCGACTGAGGATCTAATAGGAGATTGATATATTGAGGTTCATCGGCCTCGCGAATATGTCACGGCTAGCTCTTCAACACCTGGATGTTCCGAATATGTAACACCGGCTTGTTGAACCACATCTACTATAAGCAACCACGAAACCACAAATAGTTCCTTAACCATAGACCGACCAATGGACCTCCACACTGAGGTAGATACAGTTTTATTCGTTGTGGTGGATAGTCTTCGGTTTGACGCCCACCCTCCAGCTCTCCCGGTCGTCAACGAACTTGCTAACGAGAATGCGGACTTCACATCATTTTACGCTCCGGGAGCTTCAACGCCGAGTAGCATGCCGGGATTCTTCCAGTCACGGTCTCTGATTAATCACCGTGGCTACGGCCTTGAACTTCCGCCAGAAATACCGACGCTCCCCGAGCACCTTGCCGCTTCAGGAATTAAGTGTCGTGGCTGGCATTCGAATACGTACGTCGGGGAAGAGTCGGATTCCAACGCGGATTCGACGGATACTACGATCTTGGTGACGGCGATGGCGGAAGCGACAATGTTAAAACCTTTACTTCCCCGTTGCGGTCGTTGGTAAGAAGAACTGTAAATTCTCTCGGCGTGCATGATCTTGCGGAAAAGACGTTTGAGCAACTCGGACGTCACAGGATTGTTGATATTAATCCGAAGATTAGAGCCAAACACGCGGTAGATGCCTGCCTCAAATGGCTTCCCAATCAAAACAATCAGTCCAAGAGGTTTGGCTACCTCCATTTAATGGACACCCATCTCCCTTATCTTCCGCCAGCTTCGTATAGGAAACAGAGAAATGGTGCGCCAGTACGTGACGCCCGTGTTTACGAGCTATGGCAGGCGCTGGTTGAGGACCCCGCTTCACTATCTGATGAAGATGTTGATGCGTTGTGGGCGCTTTACCTTGCAGAAGCTACGTACGTGGATGACCAGATACAGAGATTAATCTAACGGCTACGAGACCGTGGAGTCTGGGAATCAACAGCTTTGATTCTCACCGGTGATCACGGAGAAGTATTCCGTGATCGTGACGCACCTAGCGGCGAAAATGTTAAACACCCCAATTATCTGTGCGAAGAGCTCACTCACACGCCGTTCGTCGTAGCAGGCGGACCCATCCTTGAGATCACGTCCGATACTTTGACCAGCGGACTTGACATGGCACCTACCGTCGCGGAACTGTTCGGTCAAGATCCGGCAGCCGAGTGGGACGGCGTGGCGATCGGCTCTGATACGTACAACAACCGGGAGTACATAATCTCAGCACTGGCTCACACGTATGGGGGTGGGGCTGGATCAAGAGTCAACCGGGACGCGACTCACGTTGCCGTTCGAACGGACGAAGTCGCCGCTCTCTGGTGGTTTGCCGATGATCGATCCACGGAGTTCTACTGTCGAACCTCAGAGGGCGAACGCCGAGTTGAACCGGACGATAACGACCACTTTCAGCGTGCACTTGATGTAGCACGTAAACATGGCCAATCCTTGTCAAAAGCGACAGAAAAAGGCTAATATGGCGGCCACGTATCGAAGCGACTTCGTGATCTCGGATATATCTAGTGGCAGTCATGCTGCAGGCTACCCGTAAAGTTCAAATTCTGACCCAAGCAATACACTTTTGTAATGTCTGAGAAAGGGGAAGAGGAGATTCACCAGTCGATTAAGGATGCCATCGATAGTGGGCGGTCGATCGCACTTGACATCGGTGGCGGGCGGAACCCTAAACCGGATCACATCAATGTGGATCTCCGTAGGGCCCCGGAGGTTGATATAGTCGCGCCGGCTGATGACCTGCCCATCCCCGACGCAGTAGTATCTAGAATTCACGCGAACAGCCTCATCCCACACCTTCGCAATCCATTCGAGACGTTCGCGGAATGGACACGTGTACTAGAGACCGGCGGGGAAATCATCGTTAAGGCCACTCATGCCAACTCAACTGGTATTCGTGACGATGCCGATCACCAGTTGTATTCGTGGACTAGTGAGACGCCGAATTACTTCTCTGGCGACATGTTCGAGTATTATTCAGAAGATACTAAGTTAGAACTAAAAACAATTGACGTTGTAGGATGGTTTCGCCCGTATCGCTGGTGGCTTCGACCGGTGTCCTGGGGATTCGGAAAACTAATCGACTTCGTTGAAGACGACATGGCCGATGAGTTAATGAAACTCCCATTAGCAGGTGGTCGTGTGATCGCCCAGTACCAAAAACGATAGTCAGACGTTGATCACTGGCAAACGAAGCGAATATACCCCTTTCGAAGGTACAACATAGTGTGACGACAAGAAACGTCGTTTTGATCACCGTCGATAGCCTCCGAGAGGATACGTTCGACGAAATGCGGGATGAGGTGTTATCACATACCTCTACATTAGCAGAGTGCGGCACTGAGTTCACGCAGGCTATCTCGAATGGACCAAATACACCATCGAGCTTCCCATCTATTCTCACCGGGACACACCCCTTGATGTACGGCGGATATGATTATCTCGACGGTCGCCGTCCATTCCTCTCGACGACTCTCAAGAATAAGGGATTTACGACAGTTGGTTACCATTCAAACCCCCATCTTGGGACGAACCGAAACTATAATCACGGATTCGACGTGTTCAATAACGGTGAAGAGGATCGCAACGACGCGAGCACACTGGTTAATTTCATTGACGAAAATCTCGATTCTGATTCCCTCCTCTATAGCCTGCTTCGTCGCGGGTGGCACCTCCTAGGATCGACAGCCGGCGTGTCGGCGTACGACCGTGCCAAGCCGATTACGGATAATGCACTTCATTGGTTCGAGGCGTGGAATGGAGACCGGTTTTTCATGTGGCTCCACTACATGGACGTGCACTACCCGTTCCAGCCACCAGCGGAACACCTCGAAGCTATTGGGCAAGAGCCGCTGTCGGCGCGCCGGGTCGCCAACCTCAACGACGCGATGGAAGAATCGCCCGAATCACTCACCGAGCAGGACGTAGCGGATCTTAAGGCTTTGTACCGGGGAGAGCTTCACTACGTGGACCACAACGTCGGTCGGGTGCTCGACGCGCTGACCGAAGAGGGGATCCGCGACGAGACGATGGTGGTGTTCACTGCGGATCACGGCGAGGCGTTCGGCGAGCACGGACGGTGGGGACACCACCCGTACATGTACGACGAGCTCCTCCGGGTGCCGCTGCTCGTCGATGAACCGGGTCGCGACCCTCGCACTGACGACACGCAGGTGTCACTGATCGACCTCTTCCCGACTATCTGCGACGCTTGCGGCGTCGAACGCCCGACCAAGTTGCAAGGAGAAAGCCTGTACGAGAAGGAATCCGGCGTCGAACTCGGCACCTCGAAGGGTGGCAAGAGACTCGCTGCCCGGACTGCTGACTGGAAGTGCCTCTGGAACCTCGAACGCAACGAAATCGAACTATACGATCTCGACGCCGACCCCGGGGAGACGAGAGACGTACACGACGAGCACCCGGACGTCGTCGACCGCCTCCGGAACGAGATGGAAGACTACCGCGAGACGGCCCGTTCGACCGACACTGATCTACCAGAAGTGGAAGAGTCGGACGCGGTTAAACAGCGGCTTCGCGACCTCGGATACACCGAGTGACCGGAAGCGGATCGCGGCGCGTTTCTCCAGAATTCGTTCGATCGTTTCGTTGCTGGGGAGCCCAAAGCTTCCGCACAAAAGCACCTCATCGGGAGACCACGCCGAGCCAGCGGTACCAAATATCGATAGAGTAGCGAACGCTACTGAGAGGGCGAAGACGTTGGTATCAGCCCACTTCCGAGCGACGTCGTCACACCCCGAAAGTAGCTATCCTCGAAGGATAGGAACCTCTCGATACTGCGCGAGCTTACGAGTACAAGCCTGGATTCGGACCGGACCGGTTCAGACTTTGTATCCCAGGTCCTGGAGCCGGTCGTCGATTCCGGCGGCGGTAGCCTCGTCAGTTGATCCGCCGACGATTCGGCGTCGATCTCCTTCGACGACCGTCCACGGGACGTGAACGAGCCCCGGATGACGGAGACCGGGCTTGTGGCCGCTCACTCCGATGATGTCGCGGAGTGGTCCGGGTGCGATCTGCCCGTGGTCCGCCGTGATCACCGTCTTCCCCGGGAGGTCTTCGAGCAGCTTATCGACCGTGTCCAGTACGAACTCCAGGTTCTGGTCGTACGCTTCCCAGTAGCGGTCGTCGAGTTCGTCGTCGGGGATATCACTGCCGATAAACGGGCCGTGGGGCTGCATGAAGTGGACTATCAGTCGCTTGTCAGTGAATTCGTCGATCACATCGCGCGCCGCCTCGGCCATGGCTCTCGGCGGAACGGTCCCGGCATCGTCGTCGAACTCTCGATCCCACATCTCGACGATCTTGTGAAACGAGTCTCCCGCGAGTTTCGAGGTGTGAGGGTTCGCGGAGACGTATACGATGTCGCCGAACTCCTGGCCGGCGAAGTTGTGCCGGGTCCATTCACTCGAGTGACTGCCGGGACTCACGACCGAGTCGTAGTCGTCGAACCGGTCGAGGTCGGCCACGCGCTCGAAGGCGTCGGCACGACAGCCGTCCAGCACTACGAGGTTGTCCCAGTCCTCGTCGGTTACCTTGATCGCTTCGTCATAACTCGGGTACGAAGGGTGAAATCGTGTGAGAGTTCCGATGACGTACGGGACGAACACCCGGTTGCGCCACCAGTTGAAAGAGCGGCAGTTTTTCCGAACTTCGGCAAATGTTTTTCGCACTCGACGATTCATCGGACGGGGTTTTCGATCGATCCAATATGTATCTAACGGAACTGATCAGTCACGAGAATCGTCGGAGGACGGCGTCAAGCGGACCGAACGAGACGCTGAACCTGTCTTCAATCGACCGGAAAATCATGATATCCGTCTGGGTGAACCCCAGAACGACGACGACCGCGACGGCGTACGCGATCGCGAACGATCCGCTCGCTCCAAACGTCCAGAACAGCGTCGGCGGGACGGCGCGGAACACCGGAACGGCGGCGATCACGACCGGGACTACGATGGCGACCGGTGCGAACACCGGCTTCGACAGCGTCGTGGTGCCGGTGTAGTATTTCACTTCCAGCGTCGGGAGGACCCCCAGCACTACGAACGATGCTGTCGTAGCGATCGCTGCCCCGAACGCCCCGTACCGCGGAATCAGTAACAGATTGAAAACAAGGTTGACGACCGCCGCGGCAGTCGTGTTGAACGCCGCCAACTTCGATTTCCCCAGGGCCTCTATGATCGGCCCGTGGGTGAGAAGGACGTTCTTCAGTGCAAACCCGACGACGAGCACGGCCAGCGTCGGTCCGACCGAGGCATACGCCGGCCGATATATCAGACGAAGTAGGTCCGACGAGAACACGATCATCGGAACCAGCGCTCCGATCGTGACGATAGCGACCCAGCGCGCGATCGTCGTCTGTACGGAGATCGCTTCGTCGATCCGGTTATCGCTCTCCAATTGGCTCGATACGGGGGTGCTGAGAAAGTTGAAGGCCGTCGAGAACAGTCCGATCAGCCGTGCAAAAGCGTACGCGACAGCGTACGCCCCGACGGCGCGATTACCGACGAAGTACAACAGCAGAAAAATGTCCAGCGATCTGTATACGAACGACGAGAGCCCGCTCACGGTGAACGGTAATGAGTACCGGAAGAACTCCGGAAAGGTCCGCCGGGCCCCGTACGGGTCGGACTCTTCGGGGAGGTTTCGCCAGAACAACGCGACCGCCAAGAGCCCGGCGAGCACGAACGGTACGGCGTAGCCGGCCGCAAACCCGACTTGATCGGCTCCAAGAACGACCGCGACCATGATGAGCCCGAACCGCGTTCCCGGATGGAGAATGTTCTTTATGTAAACGCGGAACCGCGATATTTTCTGGCCTCTGGTACCGCCGACCCCGAGGTCCATGAAGGCCGCGAACGGAATCGCGGCGGCGAACACACGGAGACTCGGGGCGAGGCTAGGTTCTCCGAACACGTGGACGGCGATCAGATCGGCGAACACAACAATCGGGATCGCCACGATCAGCGAAGCCGGGACGACGAGCGCGAGTGCGTACCTCGCCAGCGGACGCTGCTGCGCTCGTTCGACCCGAGGGAGGTACCGGGTGAGCCCCGAGGCGAATCCCAATCCCGCCAGCACCGCTCCCACGTCGAGCAACGCCGTCCCGGAGATGAGATTCCCGAACCCCCCGACCGAGAGGTGGACTGCCGCGAAGCGCTGGGCGACGAACGCGAGGCCCATCTCCAGGACGAGGCCGATATAGACGATTCCGGCACCGCGGAGCACGTCCCGGATGGCGTCGTCCTTCGTGAACTCGGAAATGTCTGCGTCGTCTGTCATTTGGTGAAGTGCCGTGTGTTGGATTACGTTCGTGGGGCTCCGCGTAAGTCTCCCGGTATCGCGTTAATGCTGTGGACATCGTGCCGCGAATGCGGCTCTCTCGGTCGACATAGCGTTCCACCTCGCAGTTCGACGGTCACCCTCGATCGATCACGTCCCGTAAGAACCGCTCGTACCGTTTGTACTGAGAGTCCCACGTGAACTCGCCCGCGACGCGCTCGCGTGCGGCCTGGCCCATCGCCGCCGCATCACGCTCGCTGAATAGCTCGTCGATCCGTGCAGCGAGTCGTCCGGGCCGCCGTGGCGGGCAGAGCAAACCAGTTTCGCCGTCGTTGATTACCTCCGACGTGCCACCGACCCGCGTGGCGACTGCGGGCCGGGCCGCCGCTCCGGCTTCCAGCAAGACACGGGGCAACCCTTCGGTGTGGGACGGTAAGACGAGCACGTCCATCGCCGCGTACACTGCCGGCATCTGCTCGTACGAAACGCTTCCGAGGAACACGCCGTTTTCACCGAGTTTCCGCTTGAGTCTGTCGTGTGCCGGCCCACCGCCAGCGATGAGCACGACGGGTTGGATCTCCGTCTGTTCGATCGCCTCCGCCAGATCGAACACTCCCTTGTAATCGACGAGACTCCCGACGAACCCGAGGATCGGGCTCTCGATGGCGCCGAGGCGAGCGGCGTCCGCGGACGGGAGGTCAGCGCTTGGATCGGGACAGAATCGGTCGGTATCGACGGCGTTGCGTACGTCGTAAATCTTGTCAGCGCTGATCCCTCGCTCATCGAGTTCCGAACGGATAGCGTCACAGACGACGAAGTACGCGTCGTGGGGCGCGCGGACCCGGGCGGTGAAAGAGGCGTTGTCCAACACGTCGACCAGCCCGTGCGCCGGCGGATCGAGGCTACTTCCGAGGTGGACGATGTGCGGGACCCCCAGGGTTGCCGCCGCGACCATCCCCGGAAGGTACGTTTTCCGCGTTTTCGAGATGATCGCGTCGACGTCGTTGCTTCGTCCCGCTCGCACGGCGCGTTTCACCGTTTTGAGAGGGTCGACGACGAACCGAAACTGTGGAGCGACGGAGTGCTGGTAGCTCCTCTCCGGGCCGTCGTTCCAATCCACGAGGTGAATGTCGTGTCCTCGTCGCCGAAGTCCCTCCACGACGTTCCGGACGTGAATTTGTCCTCCCCGTACCATCGGTTCGGAGAACGAAATCGGTTCTTCGGTGAGAAAAAGGACATTCATGGTGGGAAATGTAGGTACCGACGAGCTATATATGACCGGTTTCGGTCTTATTCGACTGTCACACTCTTTGCCAGGTTCCGGTGTTTATCGATGGCACAACCCTTCCGTCGGCGACGTGATACGCGAACAGCTGCATCGCGACGTTCGCGACGAGCGGTTCCAGAACCCCGAATTCCGGCACCTTGACGACCGTCTCGGAGTACTTCTCGCCACGCTCGTGGGAGGAAAATCCGACGACTGGCGCGCCTTGGGACTCGACTTCCTTGACGTTGTTCAGCGTTTCGTCGGGGTGTGCGCCGTCCGTCATCACCGCGAACACCAGCGTCTCCGGCGTCACGAGCGCGAGCGGTCCGTGTTTCAACTCGCCCGCGGCGAACCCTTCGGCGTGGACGTACGCGATTTCTTTGAGTTTGAGCGCTCCCTCGAGGGCGACCGGATCGCCGAGGCGGCGGCCGATGAAGAAGAACGCGTCGCCATCGCCGTACTCCTCTACGATCTCGGCGACGCGGTCGTCCGGCCGAGCACCAGCAGTTCTTCGAGGGCTGTTCTCTCGTACTCCGTGAGATCCAGTGGTCTCAGGAGTCGCTCAGCGTCGTCGTTGTCGCTAATGCTGTCGGCTTCACAGGTATCGCCCAATAGCGTGACGGTCGGTCCGACGGCGGCGTATCATCCGCCCGGAACGTTTATTTACCGTGATAGCATACGAGTTACTCAGAAGATGAGTAACCAAATCGCCGAGGAACGGGAGCAGTCGGCCGACCAGGATGACCACCTCGACGATGTCCCCGACGGCGCGGGCTGTACGGAGATCTGGGAGACGCTGAGCGAACGACGAGCCGGCGACTGACCGTTTTGTCTCGTGGATTTTCCTGACCGCCGGGCGCTCGCGAGTTCGGGGCGATCGACCCGCTTCGTAGCGTTCCGCAGCTGACGCCGGCCACTCCCACTGCTTATACCCTCGCGGGCGCTACCACATTGATATGACAGAGACTGCGGAGCGCGTGGCCGCCGCGTGCCCCTCGTGTTCGCCCGACGTCGAGACGGTCCACGAGTTGCTCAAGGACGGCGGCCAGGCGACGGTGCGATGCACGGAGTGCGACCACGTCCATAAGACGAAGATCGAGCGATCGACCACGGTCCAGCGGAACGTCGTCGTCTCTCAGGAGGGCGAGTCGTTCACCGCGACGGCCGAGCCGCCCGCCGACGAGACGCTGGCGGTCGGCGAGGAGTTCGTCCTCGACACCGACGAGGCGATCATGACTGTCCGGATCACCAGCCTCGAACTCGACACCGGCGGACGCGTCGAGGAAGCCGCGGCGGAGGATGTCGACACGATCTGGACGCGCGCGGTGGGCAACGTCGGCGTCAACGCGACGATCCACCCGAAAGACGGGAAGCGAGACGATACGCGCGGCGTCACGCTGCAGGTCCCCGGCGACTACGAGTTCACGGTCGACGCGACCGACGAGCTCGGCGGCGAGGAGTTCACCGTCGAGGGGATCTACGTCCGCGACGACGCCGTCGGTTACAAC